>Ga0137385_10004089_pt1 | contig 12741 bp, 18 predicted proteins | sample SagtaG_FD_104921 | JGI IMG/M metagenome (GOLD analysis project Ga0137385, IMG submission 104921) | Vadose zone soil microbial communities from Sagehorn Ranch, Mendocino, California, USA - Sage2_R_80_16 metaG | ecosystem: Environmental > Terrestrial > Soil > Vadose zone | place: USA: California...
GGGAGGTGGCCCGAAATACCAGTTCATCCGCGGCCAACGTCGTCGGCCTGCTCGTTGCGGATTTTCTCCGCGATTTCATCAATGAGCGCAGAAAGAGACGTCAAGAGCGGCGATCATGATTACTTGATCGTCGTTTCGTTGTTGTTCTCGCTCCAGGTTCTATCACGGGTTCCACGAGCCCCTTGAGTTCCGAACGGGTCGCCTCTATCGTTTGGGCCGGTGGTTGAATCTTACGCCTATGACTCGGTCATTGTCGGCTCGGGTCCGAACGGTTTGGCCGCAGCCATCACGATGGCTCAAAACGGCCGTTCGGTGGCGGTATTTGAAGCCGAGGAAAATATCGGTGGAAGCGTTCGTTCGGCTGATCTCACATTGCCCGGCTTTGTTCATGACATCTGCTCGGCGGTTTATCCCCTGGCAATAGGCTCGCCGTTTTTCCGCTCGCTACCTTTGGTCCAGCATGGTCTTGAATGGGTCCAGCCCCCGGCGGCGCTGGCTCATCCGCTCGATGACGGGACGGCAGTTACATTGGAACGATCGATCGCCGAGACGGCTTCAGCCCTCGGCTCCGACCGAGATGCGTATCGGAAGCTGATGTCGCCGCTGATTGCAAACTGGGACGGATTGGACGCGGATCTGCTCGGTCCGCCGCGGCTCCCGCGCCATCCGTGGAATTTCACCCGGTTCGGATTGCTGGCGATTCAGCCGGCTCGCCGCCTGGCCGAAAGCCGTTTTCGGGGCGCGCGTGCGCGCGCTCTCTTCGCCGGCTTGGCCGCGCACTCGATGCTCCCTCTGGAAAAATGGGGCTCGGCCGCTTTCGGCCTCGTCTTGGGCATCACGGGGCATGCGGTGGGCTGGCCCATCGCTAAAGGAGGAGCGCAGAGCTTGGCCAATGCATTGGCGTCTTATCTACGCTCTTTGGGCGGCGAGATATTTCCCAATGAACGAGTCGGCAGTCTCGATCAACTTCCCTCGTCTCGAGTGATTCTTTGCGATTTGACGCCATGCCAATTGTTGAAGATTGCCGGCGCGCGACTGTCACCGCGCTACCGCGGGAAACTAGCTCGCTATCGTTACAGCATGGGCGCCTTCAAGATCGATTATGCGCTATCGGCACCGGTACCGTGGAAGGCTCAGGAGTGCGCGCGGGCCGCCACGGTTCATGTCGGCGGAGAGCTGCGAGAAATCGCCGCTTCCGAGCTTGCCGCCTGGCGGGGAGAGCACGCGGAGAAACCTTTCGCGCTTGTGGTGCAGCCCTCCCTATTCGACCCTTCGCGAGCGCCGGCAAATCAACACACGCTTTGGGTCTATTGCCACCTGCCGAACCGATCCGCATTCGACATGACGGATCGAATCGAGGCGCAAATCGAACGATTCGCGCCGGGTTTTCGTGAAGCCATTATTGCGCGCCGAATTGCACCGCCAGCGGAGCTCGAACGACGCAACGCCAATCTCGTCGGCGGCGACATCAATGGAGGGGCGGCGAACCTCGCACAGCTTTTCTTACGACCGACCTGCCGGCTCTACTCAACTTCCCACAAGGGTTTGTATCTCTGCTCGGCCTCAACCCCGCCGGGCGGCGGCGTCCATGGAATGTGTGGTTACTTCGCGGCCCGTCGCGCCCTGCGCGACCTGTTTTAGCGAGCGGCGCCCTCAGTTTGGATTTACCGGGTTCCAGTTTCCAGTTGCTCTTTGCCCGCCGGCAAAAAGTCCGTTTAACTCTATTGAAGCTGCTCTCGGTTGCGCGCAGCGGCACGGTCAGCGCGCTCTGTGAGCAGGGAAGGCGCCACCGCGGATTGGCTTTCCCAACCACGTCTCGGGATGTCTCCTCGGCCATCGCGTGCCCCCGGCAGCAGCCGACAGACCAAACTCATCGTCTCAGCCACCAAGGACGGAAATAAGCTATTGACGAGACGCAGCAAGCGCGCTTGAGGCGTAATGACGAGCTGCGATTTGCCATAGCGGCAAGCCTCGATAATTTCTTTGGCGGCATGTGCCGAGCTGGTGGAGAGAAGGGGAGAGGCATTGGCGATGCTGAAGAGCGCAAATTCCATTTTCTGTTTGCCTTTGAAAAAAGCGTTGAAGTGCGAACCGGTTCGCATCAATCCGGGCGAGACCGTGGTGACGTGAATCCCATCCTTTGCCAGCTCCGTACGCATTCCCTGGGAAAGGCCGACGAGAGCGAACTTGCTCGCGACGTAAGGCAGCAGATGCGGAACCGCCACTTTACCGCCGATGGACGCGATATTGACAATCCGGCCATGGCGCTGACTTTTCATCTGCGGAATAACTTCCTGCATGAGATAAAGCGGGCCCCAAAAATGGACCGCCATCGCCCGAGCGTAGTCTTCGAGATCCATATGCTCCGAAGGTCCGACTTGAATCGTGCCGGCGTTGTTGATCAGAACATCAATGGCTCCGAATTCGCGAACAATCGCAGCTACGCTGCTTCGGACTTGCTCTTGCCGGCTCACGTCGCAAGGCAGCGCTAATACTCGTATCCCGTAGTTTGTGAGTTCTACGGCGCTCTCCGTCAAGCGCTCCTGGTCGCGAGCCAGAAGAGCGATGTTCGCTTTTTCCCTAGCGAACCCGCGCGCCAGCTCCAGGCCGAGACCGCGAGATGCTCCAGAGATCACCACGACCTTGCCGGCAAACTCCATGCGACGCTTCTGTCGGACCGCGTAAGCCCATGCCGCGGCGGCCGTGCCGAGGAAGATAAGCTTAACGGGAACAGGAATGTTCGATCGCGAATCATCCATCATGGAATCTCCTTACTTAGGGAATCGTTGTCACCGTGAAATCACGACTCGGAAGCCTTTAATCCTTTCTGTGCGGCGGCGGATTTTCCGGCGGCTCGTATGTCACGCCTTCCTCATTGGTCAAGTTGATGTCTTCCGTCCCGCCGTAGGGCTCTCGATCGGGGATCGTGGCAGGCGGGACCTCTTAGCCGGTTCATTTTTTGAACGGTCATCGCGCTCCCAAGCGAGCCTTTGCACCTCGAGATTCTCCGGAATCATCGATCTCCTCGAAGCGCGCGGCTTCCTGCACAAGAATTTACCGGCTGCTGGATTTTTCGCTGCTGGATTTGTTAGTGCTGTCACTGCTCTTTTCACTGCTAGTTCCGGTACTCTTGCTGCTGCTCTTTGATCCTTTTACGTTCTTATCGGCGCTTTCAGCGAGTTGCAGATGCTGCTTCAGGGTCGGTAAAGTCTGGCTGGCAAACTTCTTTACGTCAGGGTCCTTGGCTTTGTCCGACTCACGCTGGAATTTGCTCACATCCTCCTTGTGATCCTTCACCATAGCCTGCATATATTGCCGGTCAAACTCAGCGCCTGAAAGTTTTGTCAGCCGATCGACGGCCGATTTGTGCATCTTATCCAGCTCGTTCTGCAAATTTACGCCTTTGTCCGAAGCCAGCTTCATCGACTCGTCGTTAGCTTTGCTGTGATCTTGCTCCATGCGCCGACCGAATTCCTTGACCTGGTCGTTGGAAGCTTTTTCGCTGGCGAACTTGCCTAGCTGGACTTCCATCATGCCGCCTTGAGCGGCCTCCTTGATAAAATTGGCGTCGCTGCTGGAAAGTTTTTCGCTTTTTGTGTCGGCGGCTAATGCCGATCCAGCAGGAAAGAGAAGGGAGAAAGAGAAAACCAGAACTTTTGCTACTTCTGCGGCTTTAAACATAAGCATCTGCCTCCTTTTTTTACGTTTTGCTACTCATTCTGAACGTTCCGCAAAGCATGTGCCACGAATTCCAGGAGAGAAGTTGTGTCTCTTATGAGCCGAATCTGAGACGATGAGGCGGCGAGTGTTGCGACTATAGGACTTTGACTGTGTTGGGAGGAGCGATGCCTAACCGGGCTGTCTGGAATAACGGCACGCCGTTGGCGCGCCGTGGGAAAGATACTTACGCTTTCGGCTGATATTCGCCGAGTGTCGCCTGAATTTGCTGTTTTTGGTGATCTCGAAAAATTCCCAGATTAACTTTGGTTCCCGGCGCCGTGCTTGCCACATGATTCCGCAAAGTATTTCCGTCCGTTACCGCTGCTCCGTTGAAATCGACGATTACGTCGCCTTGGCGAAGTCCCGCTTTCGCCGCCGGCCCGTTGGGTATTACTGAATTAACCAGCACCCCCTGAACGTCCGAAAGACCGAACTTCGACGCTAACTCGGGAGTCATGGGTTGGATCGACACGCCGAGCTGGCCGCGGTGCACTTTGCCGCCCTCGAGTATTTGATCGAGGACGTTTTGCGCCATATTCGATGGTACGGCGAAGCCGATGCCGATATTTCCGCCCGAAGTTGAAAGAATCTGCGAACTGATGCCGATAAGCTCGCCCCGTGTATTGATCAGCGCGCCGCCCGAATTACCTTGGTTGATAGGCGCATCGGTCTGCAAAAAATCTTCGAAGCTGCCGTCGCTGAGCCCGGTGGCGCGTCCCTTGGCGCTGATGATTCCCGCCGTGACCGTTTGGCCGAGGCCGAGCGGATTGCCGATGGCGAGCGCAATATCGCCGACACGGACTTGATCCGAATTGCCGAGGCTCAGAGCATCGAGATCTTTGGCATCGATCTTGAGCACGGCCAAATCGCTCGGTGGATCCGAACCGACGACTTTCGCCTTGAATACCCGGTGATTGGTCAACTCGACTTGGATTTGTTCGGCGCCGTCGATGACATGGTAATTGGTCAAGATGGTCCCGTCCCGCTGCACGATAACGCCCGAGCCCAGGGCCATCAGCATTTTTTGTCGGGGAGCGGGACCTCCTCCAAAGGCTCCTCCGGAAAAGTCACGCAACAGTGGATCCTCGGAAAACGGATATTGTCGCGGTGGCCGGACGCGCCGCTCAGTGCGGATCGTCACAACTCCCGGGGCAGCGCGCTCCACGACGTCGGCGTAGGACGCCAGCGGGGGCGGAGTTCGAGGCTCGGCAGCGGATGTTTTCGGTGGGGGCGGTGATGTAGGGGGTGTCCGAGGAGCCTCTCTTTTCTGGCAGGCCCCTAACGAAATAGCGATCGCCAGTAACAGCAAATAAGTTGCGGGAGCGGCCCGTTGACGAATTCGTCCACTAACGGTTTGCGTAGTTCGCTCCTACGATTAAGGCTAAGATGATGATGAAAGACTTCTGAGCCAGCGATTCTTAAGCCAGAATATCGCGAAACCGACCAGAGTCCACTTCAGGCAGAACCAGTACACTGTCCACCACACGTGCAGCCAGGTTCTCAATTCCCAATAAAGCCAGTCCAAATCCTCCCCCCTTATTCTCGGCCTGACCGTTGGGCCAGGACCGTATCTTAGGGAGCAGCAAGGTACGTGCCATTTGGTATAGCAACACGATTCAGTTGACTTATCGCAAAATTGGAAATCTCTAAAAGCACCGGCTGCGAGTGTCGAGCGATTTTTACTTACAGTTGACTGCCAATACAAACCATTAGTCCTTCACTCTTCAGAATGTTTAGAGTGGCACCGATGCGCTGCTGATCGTCTCTACGGGCTTTGCTTTAGGCTGCCAAAATCTCTTTGACTTGGTAATGCGTGACGCCGCTGGGACTGATTTCTTTTCCAGTGATATAGTAGATCGGCAGTAACTGCAGGAAGTCACCGACAGTTCAAGCATCCGACAAAACCTGGTCGCGTAACGGTCAGCGGGCATCCAGGTGAGGACATGCCGAAGGGCACCTTAGCGTCACTACTGCGACAACCTGGACTAAAAGGAGTGAGGCGATGAAAAGATTACAATATCTGGTCCGAATTAATAAAGATCCTACGAGTGATTGGGGAGCCTCAGTGCCCGATCTTCCCGGGTGTGTAGCGACCGGAAAAAGCATCGACATTACCCTTCGGCGAATTGAAAAAGCTATCGCATTGCATCTTCGAGGTATGCGAGAAGATGGCATAAGACCACCATTACCGAGACATCGTTCCGTTACTCCAAAACGCACACCGCGAGGAGTGGACTTTTATGCAACTGTCGAAGTGGCGGCCTAACTTATCGCTTCAGACCGAACGCTTGACCGCGACGGCTGAGCGTGGCGTTGATCGACCTCGTGTCGAGTGTCAAGCTAAATTCGTGTTTTAATTTTGAAAATTTTGCGAATCACCAATTCAACATTGAAATTGTGAATTGTACCTCAACAATGCTCCCAAGCCGCCTTCGTGATTTGCTTGGCCGGGAAGTAGACGTTGTGATCGAGCACGGTCTTAAGCCGCGCATCCGCGATCGCGTCCTGAAAGAGGCGGAGTTGTTGTGAGAGACCCCAAAGAACGCCTCTCATTTTGACGTTTTGAGAATTATCAAAACGTGCAAGTTCCGCTTTTTGTCTACTCCATGCGTGGCCGCACAGCGCCTATCACGAACACGAGTTCATCGCTATTTCTTTCATCCGTTAGCCACGAGAAGGTCGTGCTCACGCATGATCGCGTGCGGCGGGGTCAGTGCAGAGGGTCAGGTCTACTTTCTTGCATTGATGGCTGGAGCTGTGCGGCTCTGTCATGGGTTTTGAAAAATTCGCGATATAAAGATTTGGCATTCCGCTAAAAACAACCGCGTGAGTTAAAGGATCACGGCAAAAATTTTTCCGGCTTGTCAAAACGGCCGCGGATCCGACGACGGCATGGGAAGAAGTCGATCCGGGGAAGATCTTTCGCTGAGTCAAAGTTAGGTTTCATCTTTTGAGAATTGTCGAAATGTCGAAGATCGAAATCAGTTGTCCGGCGTGATAATGTCTTTCTTCCTCCGAATCGCAAAGTTAGGACATGATCGTTGGCCATCTCGCGAGGATGATCAAGTTGAACCCCCTCTGTGGAATCATTGCTCTCACACTCTGTTTAGCCGGCTGCTCGGCATCCGGCGCCAGATTCCAGGATACTCCGTTTGCCACGCAACCGATCGCGGACGACAAGAGCAGAATCATTTTTTACCGGGAGTCTGATGCGGACTTCCGGTCGGTCACCCTCGGCATCGATGATTCGATCATGGGCACGCTGGCCCACAAAGGATTTATAGTGGTCGAGACCTCTCCGGGCGATCACCGGATTTCTGCGTGGGTCCGGGGTATGTCGATAGGGAAATTCGTAATGAGTATGACTGTGGTTGGCGGAGAAACCTACTACATCCGGGCCTCTTACAGAGCCGAGCGTATGCTCTATCCCTTGATGGGTCCCATCGGTGTGGCCCTGGTCTTCGCAGACATTAAAGGCGAATTTCAACTTGAGCCGGTCACGGCGGCGGTGGCGTTGCAGGCCCTAAAGGAACTAAAGCTTTCCGAATAGGTCCGCGGGACGGGGTAGCTACGAAGCTAGTTCCAATGGTTCGACTAAGCTCACCATGAGCGGTCATTCAAAGGCCGCGCTCCGTTTATATAAGTGCACGGCGGTTCCAGTGGTTCCGGTGGCTCGACGAAGCTCACCATGAGCGGAATCTAAACCGCTGCGCTCCGTTCAAAACGTTTAACCCGCTTTCACAAGAGAAGCCAGTTCCAATCGTTCAAGTCGTTCAACCGCTTCGCTCAGTTCAAATCGTCTCGAAATGTGTGACTGGCGCTCTTACGTGCGCTGGGTTTTCGAGGCCAAGAAACGTTAGGGCCTTTCGGTCCTCAATCATATGGTCACATCCAACATATCCATCTCCTGGTCAAATACACAGGCGGGGACGTCATAGCCCAGAGCATGCAGTTAATTGCCGGCAGAAACACAACCAGCCCAATTGCAGTTGGCGAACGCGTTGTCGGCGTTGTATCCTAAGCAGAGCGAAGAGAAGCGGCTATTAGACGCTATGCTTTTGGCAGTCCCAAGATAGATTCACCGCCGAGGCGGGGGAGGACGCCGAGAGGGTAGAGTTATGAAAAATGCTCTGTGCGATCGGCGGCTCTATGGTGAAACCGGATTAGCCTAAGGCAGGTGAAGCGCCTGTCAATTTGAAGCGATTCTTCGAATGAAATAGGATAATTGCTATGGCTAAACGTGCACATAAAGACACGCCTAAAGACAAGTTGGCCGAACTCAAGGCTAAGCATTTCACGGCCAAGGGCCGCAAACAACGCATTGCGAAAGCTCTGGAGATCTTAAGCCGACCCGGTCCGACTTTTAAATTGGATCGAGAAACGGTCAAGTGGATTGCTCAGGACGTTGAGATCGAAGATTTGTAGTCATGCCGGTGGAGCGGATCGAAAATCTTCCAGCCGGTACTCGCCTTTTCCTGGACGCAAATATTTTCGTTTACGCCTTTCTTGGTCATTCTAACGAGTGTCAAGGGCTGCTCGGTCGTTGCGCCACCGAACAAGTTCTCGGGATCACGACCCTTGACGTGGTCAACGAAGTCACCCACAGAATGATGCTTGCCGAGGGTGTTGGCAAAGGCGTCATTAAGAGAGAGCGCGTCAGAGACTTACGAGGTAAGTGGCGCGAAGTCGCTAAACTGACGGAATACTGGACGCAAACATCAGCGATCTTTGGTCTGAATATCCTCGTGCTCACAACGGACGAAGCTCGGCTGCACGTTGCTCAAACTATCCGAGTGCGCCACGGGCTACTTACGAATGACTCTCTGATCGTCGCTGCCATGGAAGAGTTTGGGATCGACAGTCTGGCAACACGCGACAACGATTTTGACCACATCTCTGAACTTATTGTTTACAAGCCTTCGGATATTTGAAGATCGACGGCAATGAGCATTTACGCTACACTCTGGTGGCTCCAATTTCCACGATATGGCGATGAATACATCGGATGCGAGTGGATCAGAGTCACTGCCCAAGGGGTTCCCGCGCACGTGGGTACACCGACTCCAGGGTTTGGCTACGAGGACGGCGACCCATACGCGGAATTTCTGCCTTCCGCAGTAGAGGTGAACCCGAACGGCGATAGCGAGTTCATGCGCGCCGTTGTGATTATCACTGAGGAGACAAAGAAGGGTACCGCTCGTTCCGGGCAAGAGTACGCGAATCCATTACTCGTCCTTTCCGGTCGGGAGTACGCCTCCATCACATTTGTCGAGTTGCACACACGTATCTGCGACGCTTTACGCGGGCCAGGGGCAGAAGTTGTGGCGCAATCGTTCACACCCGACGGCGAAATTCAGCTGATACTCTCTGACGGGCGAATTGTCGATACGACGAAGCGAGGAACAGGAAACAGTTAAGTTGGATAGAGGCGACGGCGAGAGCAACAAACTCAGACAAATCTATATATGTGCTCCGCGTCTCGGTGGTGAAAAAAAGGATTATTTGGGTATGGACCCCTGGTATAAAGTCACGACGCCACGGAAAGAAGTACGGGAAGGAAGATCGTTCAACCCGGACGAGTTTGCGATCGCTCTGGAGCAGGTCGTCGCGCGAATAGCTCCGGAAGGTCCTAACGCTGTATTGTCGCGTTGCGAATGGGCAAGGACGTCGGAAACTTCCGAAGGCTCCGCCTGCGCCTGGACACATGGAGCTAATTCCGCTGGACGGCGAGGAGATGAAACAGTCGAGCACAACAGGTGGGAACAAACTGTTACAAGTGATAGGTAGCACATGCTCGAACTCACTAAGGAAGAACAGGCGTGGCTTGACGCCTATCGAAAGGCTCTGGATAAAAAGCATCCTGGAACGGTTCAAGAAATGCTCATCTATGGATCAAAAGCCCGCGGCCAGGCGCACGCCGAAAGCGACCTCGACGTGCTTTTGATCGTCAAGAACGAGGCCGGCGCGCTTAAGAGAGAGCTGCGCCGCATCGGTTACTTGCTGGCCGCGACGACGGACGTTTTGCCGTCTATTCTTGTCTACACTCAAGACGAATGGGAAAGCCGAAAGCGAAGCGGCTCAACTTTCCGTCGGGCAGTGGAGCGTGACGCAGCGCGCGTTCTATGAACCGGAACATGGTCGCAGCTGAGTGGAGCAGGGCACGTGAAGCGCAGCGAGCTGGGGAGACCCGCTGCGTCTGAATTTACGGGACGGGATGGCTTTCAGCGGCTGGGCACAAGAGCGAGGGCGACTTATCCGCCGGGAGCTTGGCGGAAGTTTTTGATCCACCGGCTTATTTCCAGCGGAAGCGGAAAAGAAGTGAGCCTGGCTGTATAGAACTACTCCCGACATTGCCGGGGCCGGATAGAAGTATCATGAGGCTTACTAACGGGTGCTGGACATCGACGATTTCGCCGTTGCTATTCATGCGAAGCCTGGGGTGGGTATTCCCGTGGCGGTCGTTGAGATAGACGTATTCAACTGCTTGCTGAATTTGTAGCGGTTCGCCGTCGCTATTATAGGGGGCTAGTCCTCCGCTATATGAATCAATCTGGGGTTCTGTCAGTTCGGAAGCCAGATCCAAACTCTTCACACCGTTTTGATCCACGCATAAGGTTCCCCATAATACATCTCCGGCCCGCAATTCGATACGCTTGGCAGCCATGGATCCCCGCGCCTCTCACATTTTATTAAAACGCCACTCACCGCAGGGAGTCAATACTTCCTGGGTGATCGCGCCTCACTTGTGAGGAATGGGTGGGCTGAGTTTCTTTTCACCCGATAGTAAAATTTCGGCGCGCGGCTGAGAAGTTCCCGAACTTCAAGAAATTGAACTCCGACAATGGTCGATTTAAAAAAAAATCAAGATCGTGAACGCTGCAACGCTTCTCTCAACGCCCGCTTGAGGACGGCACCGAGAGCTTTCTTCTTGTAGGCCGCCGAGCCGCGCGTGTCTTCCACCGGCTCGGCTCCTTGTTGAATAATTCGCCCGGCCTCTTCGATCAGCTCCGAGGTAATTTTCTTGCCTTGAAGAAGATTTTCGACCGGCAACGCTTTTTGCGCGACCACTCCTGCTCCGGTCACGCCGATGCCGGCGACGCGACAGATGCCATTTTTGTCAAGTTCGATCTGAACGGCGGCGCTCGCAATGGCGAAATCACCTGCGACGCGCTCCAGTTTGAGATAAACGCCACGACTGTCACTACTCGGAACGGGAAAAATCACTTCAGTCAGAATCTCGTCACTTTCCAACGCGGTCGTATAAGCAAACGTGAAAAAGTCCGTCGCCGCGATCAATCTTTCCCCCTTGGGCCCCACGCATTTCATTTGGGCATCGAGCGCTAAAGCCACCGGTCCCAAATCTCCGGACGGATCGGCTTCGACGAGGCCACCGCCTAAAGTGCCCCGGTTGCGCACCTGGGCGTCGCCGATTTTGCCGGCCGCCTCGCACAGCATGGGAATTGTTTCCTTGATCAATGGAGACTCCTCGATCTGCACATGGCGAGTCATGGCGCCGCAGCGGATGTAACCGCTCTCTTCCGTAATGCGACTCAAGTTTGGAATGCGATTGATGTCGATCAAATATTTCGGCCGCGCTAGGCGCAGCTTCATCATCGGCACCAAACTCTGGCCGCCGGCCAAGAGTTTTGCGTCTTCCCCGTGTCGTTCGAGAAGCTGGACAGCTTCCTCGATTCTATTTGGCGCCACATACTCGAAAGATGCCGGATACATTCTTACATCTGCCTCTTGCTGTACTCATAGCGCATCGGATCCCATTTGCTCGAGCGGATTTCTTCGTAAGCCTTTTTAACGAAAGAAAAATCGTAGACCTGATCCAAGGTGATCGCGCCCTTGATCCTGCCGGTTGCGCCCACCGCGCGCATCTGCTCGCGCACGCGCTCGATGTTGGTCGTCATCACTTCTTCAGTGGCGCGCCCGATTTTCGCAATGTCGGAAGCTTGCTTATCGCGCTCGCGCCAGATCTCTTTGGCTTCATTGAAGTCCGTGAGACGCAGCGCCTCCATAACGAACTTCGCGCTCTCGTTCGGATTCCGATGATAGAAGATTTGCCCCTTGAGAGTCGCTTTCACGATTTTGTAAACTTCATCCGGCGCGTTCTGGATCTTGTCATCGCCGGTCTCAAGATTAGCGCTTAGTGCCGACACGTAGTCGCCGCTGTAGAGCAGAATCCGAAAGCCCTTCGCTTGCGCCTGCCTGGCGTTGCCGATCGTAATCATTGTCGCGTCCACCGCACCGGCCAACAGCGCCCCCAAGCGAACCGACGGTTCGCCGAGAGCACGCATCTGTACGGTATCAACCGGAACGCCGTTCTTACTCAAAAGCTCGCGAAACAGTAAAGTCGAGTTGCCAGACGCATCGGAAATCGCCACGGTTTTGCCGCTGAGTTGTTTGACATGGGTGATTTTTGGCGAAACCACCAGGTACTGGGACGGCTTGTCTGTGCTCACTTGAAGAATCTTGAGACGCGCGCCCCCAAGGATTGCCGGAATGGAGCCGCCGTTACCGTAGTCCACGGCTCCGCTCACGACCACCTGAGTCGTCACGGTGCCGCGAGTTACGATCACATCGACATCCAGACCTTCTTCGCGGTAGAAACCCAGTCTCTGCGGAATCAGATAAGGAACCAGCGACTCACCGGCCGATTTCGAAGCGATGCGGATTTTTTTAAGAGACTGAGCGTTAAGCGGCTGACTTGTTCCGAATATGAAGAATGCGACGGCCAGCCCGACACCGCCTAAAAAGCCGAAAGATTTGTGAGTGTGCTTTTCAGTGCGATCACTAAAATCCTCTCCCTTAACAGACTGTGGCCTGATGTCATTTAGATTCTTCGCTCCGCTCATCTATGAAAGCTTTGTCAAGGGCGGTCATTCACAATTTTTTTCCCGTAAAAAAGTTACCGGGAACACCTCTGCCTGTCGTCCGTACTTCTAACCCGATGTTATCGGACTCATCTATTCGCCGTCTTATGCGGCAGAGAAATTTTCCGCAACGCTGTCGCAA
>Ga0137385_10004090_pt1 | contig 12740 bp, 12 predicted proteins | sample SagtaG_FD_104921 | JGI IMG/M metagenome (GOLD analysis project Ga0137385, IMG submission 104921) | Vadose zone soil microbial communities from Sagehorn Ranch, Mendocino, California, USA - Sage2_R_80_16 metaG | ecosystem: Environmental > Terrestrial > Soil > Vadose zone | place: USA: California...
CGGACAGGTTCGGCCATGCCGTACAGCATTTGGAACTCATATCGTGATTCCGGGACGTTCAGTTCGGCAGCTGTCTCCATCACGGACGAGATGGTGCGGATGTTATGCGAGGCACAGGCAAAGTGGCAGACCTGGTGGTTTTCCAGAATCATCCGCGACTGGCGTTCAAAAGCGGCATCACTTTCGGCCTTTATCGTCCAGACCGGGATTGCCCAGCCGCTCTGCCTGGCCTTGACCCTCTCATAATCCCAGTAGGCCCCCTTTACCAGCCGCACCGAGATCTGCGTGTTCTGCTCCCTTGCCCAGGCCAGCAGGTTTGCCAGGTCCCTGTCCGTGTCTTTCAGGTATGCCTGCAGGACGATGCCTATGTGCGGGTAATCCCGGTATTCCATTTTGATGCGTTTGTACAGCTCGATAATGATGTCTTTGTGGCGGTACGATTCCATATCGATGCAGAGGAAACCGCCCACTTCGACGACTCTGGCGGCGATGCGGCGGAGCTGTTTCAGCATGGCCGCAACCGATCCTTCGAAATCCTGCGGATTGGCCAGGGCGAAGAGGGCGGTCGGCTTTACGGCAATATTTACCCGCGGGGCGTGACCCCAGTCCAGGCCGGCATCTCCGCCGGCACCCGGCAGGCTCTTCCACTCATGCTGCTCCTTTTTCAGGCTCTCCAGTACTTCCAGATAGGTTGCGACATACCCTTCGGCCTCTTCTGCGGTGAGGGTTGCCTCGCCCAGTACGTCAACGACCGCGGCAAACCCCTCTTTGCGGAGTTTTTCGATGTTTTCGACCGCCTCCCTGGTGTTCTCACCGATGATGAACTGGCGAGCCATCTCCTGAATGTTGGCTGAAATTACCTTGTTGAGCATCGCGCCGCCCATGGATCCGAGCATGCCGGCCATCTTTGCCCCGGTCCGGAGAACGGGCGGCATATCCTTCTCTTCGCCAAAATACTCGCGGATGTGGTCGGTGAGCAGCTTGCCGGTGGTCAGTGACGGGAAGGCGTCAACGAAGCGGAACATCTGGGTCTTGAACTGCTCGTTCTGCATGCTCCAATCCATGACCTTGCCCATCCAGGCTCCCTTGTTGAAGAGCGACGGCTTCTCCCCGGCTGCGGTGCTGAAAAATTCTCTGCCTCGAGCGATAATTTTCTGATCGAGCGCTGTGCTGTCCATGTATCCTCCTTGTCAACGAATGAAGGTCGAGCACAAACGGCTATGGGGCGAAAAAAGTATCACTCCGGACAAGCCACCGTCAACGTGATTCTGCCGTTTCAATTTTACAATACCTCGCATGAACGGCTGCTCTGTCTGGCCTCCCTCATGCCCCGCCAGGCATCATAAGAATAACAACAGAGCCCGCTCCATATGAACAGAAAGCTGAACAGGTGAGCGCGGGTAAACGGCTCCTTGTACAGCAGTACGGCCAGCAGGAAGTGGAGTGTCGGCGTGATGTACTGCAGAAAACCGATCGTGGCAAGAGGGAGGAGGCGGGCCGCCGAGGCGAAGAGCAGCAGCGGTACGGCGGTTGCGACACCGGCCAGCACCAGCAGGGTGACCGTCTGTGGACCCTGAGCCGGCATGGCGCCGGTCCCCTGCCAGGAGGTAAAGATCAGATAGCCGAGTGCCGCAGGCCCGAGCAACAGCGTCTCCACGGTCAGGCCGGTCAGCGAATCAACCGTTACGATCTTGCGGAACAGGCCGTAGGAGCCGAAGGTAAGCGCCAGTACAAGTGCCGCCCATGGAATACGGCCGTATTGAATCGTCAGCAGCAGGACTCCGAGCTCGGCCAGCAGCAGGCTGACCAGCTGCATCCGGCGCAGGCGCTCCTGAAAAAAGAGGAACCCGAGCAGTACGCTGACAAAGGGGGTGATGAAATAGCCGAGGCTGGACTGGATGACCTGGGCATGTCCCACGGCAATGATAAATACCAGCCAGTTGGTGGCGATCAGCAGAGCCGATACGGCCAGCAGTGTCACCGCCCGACGGTCTTGCAGAGCATTCCGGATGGTGCCGCATCGTCCGCGCCAGACTATGATCAGCCAGAGGAACAGTACCGACCAGACGATCCGGTGACAAACAACCTGCAGGGGAGGGACTCCGGCAAGCGCCTTGAAGTAGACCGGAAAAAATCCCCAGATCAGATATGCCAGGATGCCGTACCAGAGCCCTGTTGCCGCCCCGTGCTGCGGGTCTGTCTTGTTCTGCACGCCGGTCACCTCTTGGAAGATATGTCGGCATGGAGAGCCGTTGTACCGTGTCCCGCTGAAAACCGCGTAAAGATGAACAGACCGCCAAATATGAAACAGGCGCCGATTGTCTGGCGCAGCGTCGGAAATTCACGCAAAAACAGCGAGGCCCACAGGATGGCTCCCAGCGGCTCTCCCAGGACGCTTACCGACACAACCGAGGCCTGGACATAGCGCAATACCCAGTTGAAGACGGTGTGGCCGATGACGGTGCAGACAATCGCCAGTGCCAGAAAAAGAATCCAGTCTCGAGCAGGGTAGGGGGCAAAGGGCGTACCGGTCGCGATGCTCGTAATGATCAGTGCCGCGGCACTGCTGCCGTAGGTGTAGAAGGTGTAGACCGGCAGGGATGTTGTCCCTCGCAGTCGTCGGCCGATCAGGAGATATCCGGAAACAAACTGCAGCCGACAGGGCGAGAAGATCACCCCGGAACGCCTCCCTGCCGATCTGGAAATCGGCTGCACCGATGATGAAACTGCCGACCAGCGCCAGTGTTCCTCCCCAAAGTGCCATCCGGCTTACCCGCTCTCTGAAAAATATCCAGGAGCCGATCACGACAAATACCGGCTGCGTGGTCACGAGAACGACTGAACTGGCCACACTGGTATAGCGAAGTGAAATAAACCAGGAGACAAGATGCAGTGCAAGGCAGAGGCCGCTGCCTGCCGCAAGGCCGCGCTGCCGCCATGGCAGTGTGGCGAGACCGGTCCGGTAGCGGAACAGGGTGTATGGGGCCAGAAACAGGAAGGTAAACAGCAGGCGATAGGTGGCAATTATCAGGGGAGGCGCGGCCAGGAGCCTGACAAAAAGGGCGGAGAATGAAACGGCAAAAACCCCTGCCAGCACCGCCAAATAAGGGTTTACGATCGGTTTGCTACTCACCGGAAGGAGTCCTTTCATACTCTAAAAACCTGAACTGCAATAGAACGCGGATGACGCGGATTGAGCGGATTTACGCAGATTAAACCTAAAATATTCAGGGTAAATCCAGTGCCAGTGATTCTCGTTTGGTTTTGGTTTTACAATTGATTCAGGCTTTTCTGCGTTGTAGGATTTTAAAATCCGTTTGTATCCGCTGGATCCGCGTAATCCGCGTCCTATTGCCTCTGAATTTCTGATTTATTCACCAAGATAAGCTTTGCGGACTTCCGGATTGGCGGCCAGTTCGTCAGCAGGTCCTTGCAGTACGACCTCACCGGTCTCAAGGACATAGGCGCGATTGGCAATCGAAAGGGCCATGTTGGCATTCTGTTCGACCAGCATGATTGTCGTGCCGCCGGCGTTGATCTCCTGGATAATGGTAAAAATCTGCGCTACCAGCATCGGAGCCAGTCCCATGGACGGTTCGTCAAGCAGCAGCAGTTTGGGGCGGGACATCAGGGCACGCCCCATCGCGAGCATCTGCTGCTCCCCGCCGGAGAGGGTTTTGGCCAGCTGCTTCTTCCTCTCGAACAGGCGTGGGAAACGGGCAAAGACCTGATCAATTTCCTCAAGGATAGCGCTTTTGTCGTTGCGGATGTAGGCGCCCATCTCGAGATTTTCGAGAACGGACATATTGGCAAAGACCCGCCGTCCTTCAGGAACCTGGGAGATTCCGCGTTTGACGATCTCGTGCGGCGGAATGGCGGTGATTGTCTCGCCAAGAAATGTTACCGCGCCTGAAAGAGTCGGGACAATCCCGGAAATTGCATTAAGGATGGTTGTTTTGCCGGCCCCGTTGGCGCCGATCAGAGCAACGATCTCCCCCTGTTCAACCCGGCAGGAAATGCTTTTCAGCGCCTTGATGGCGCCATAGTTGACGTAGAGTTGATCAAGAGTGAGCATCGCCAGCCCCCTTTCCGAGATATGCTTCGATAACTTTCGGGTTCCTTCTGATCTCTTCAGGGAGACCTTCGGCAATCTTCTCACCGTAATCAAGAACGGCAATCCGGTCCGAAATCCCCATGACGAACTTCATGTCATGCTCGACCAGAAAAACGGTGATCCCGGTCGCCCTGATGCGCTGTACCATCGTCATCAGTTCGCCTTTCTCCTGGGGGTTCATCCCCGCCGCAGGCTCGTCAAGCAGCAGCAGGTCCGGTTTGAGTGCCAGAGCCCGCGCGATTTCAAGTCGGCGCTGCTCGCCGTAGGGGAGGTTGCCTGCCAGTTCAAAGGCGCGATAGGAGAGGTCGACCATCTGCAGGCAGTCTTTTGCCAGATCATGCAGTTCCCCCTCCTCTTTGCGCACCCAGGGAGTGAACTGCATCAGGGCACCGGCCAGATTCCACCGCCCCCGACTGTGGGCGCCGATCAGGATGTTGTCCAGCACCGTCAGGTCGGTAAACAGCCGGATGTTCTGGAATGTGCGACCGATGCCGGCAGCGGCAATCTTGAAGGTCGGAGTTCCGCTGATGGAGTTCCCCTTGAAGGAGATCGACCCGCTGGTAGGCCGGTAGATACCGGTTATCAGGTTGAAGAGCGTGCTCTTGCCGGCGCCGTTCGGGCCGATCAAAGCCTGGATGGAACCTTCTTCCACCTTCAGGTTAACGTCATTGACGGCCACGAGGCCGCCGAAGCGGATGGTTAGATTATTCAGTTCAAGTATCGCCATTGCCGGGTCTCGATGATTCGGAGATTTTTTGTGCCATGATTGCTTTCAGGTGCGGTTTACGTCCAAGAGCGCGCAGTACCAGTCCTGTAAAGCTTATGCTCCCCATCAGGCCATTGGGGCGGAAGATCATCATGCAGACAAGCAGGCCGCCGTAGACCAGCATGCGGTAGGATGCCATGAAACGTAAAAACTCCGGTGCGGCTGACAGTATGGTTGCGCCGATGACGCTGCCGGTAATACTCCCCAGTCCGCCAAGAACGATCATGCTGAGAATGTCGACCGATTTGAGAAAGCCGAAATCCGAGGGGTTGATATATCCCATGAAATGGGCGTAGAGTCCTCCGCCGACACCGGCCATGAATGCTCCGAGGGCGAATGACTGTACTTTGTAGAGCGTTACGTTGATTCCCATCGCCTCGGCAGCGATCTCGTCGCCTCTGATCGCCATGAGCGCCCTTCCGAAGCGGGAGTTGTGAATGAAGGTTGTGCAGATGATCGTCAGCAGCACAACAGCCCAGACGACAACCGGCATCGGAACAGCCGTGTTCGCGGCGGGTACGGTCAGGCCGAGGGCCTTGTTGGTTATGTCGAGATTCAGGAACACAACCTTGACAATCTCGGCAAATCCAAGCGTACAGATCGCCAGGTAATCTCCGGTCAGGCGCAGAATCGGGAGACCGATCAGCGCCGCAGCGGCCGCGGTAATAAAGCCGGTGAGGATCAGGTTGACGCTGAACGGCATGCCGAGCTTGATGGTGAGCAGGGCGCTGGTAAAAGCACCGATGCTCATGAAAGCGGCGTGCCCCAGGGATAGCTGCCCGGTCAGTCCTGTGACGATATTAAGGCCGAGCGCCAGAATAATGCCGATCCCGATATTGACGAGGATCTGAAGGTAGTAGGGATTGATGCTCCCCATCAGCTGTTGTAAAAAATCACCCATATGATTACTCCGGCTCCAATGTTTACACTTTCTTTTGAATTTTGCGTCCCAGCAGCCCGGTCGGCTTTACCAGCAGCACCAGCACCAGAATCGTAAAAGCGATCGCATCCCGATAGGACGAGAAGCCGATTGCAACACCGGCAACTTCGGTGACACCCAGCAGCAGACCGCCCAGCATTGCTCCCGGTATTGAACCGATTCCTCCCAGAACCGCGGCGGCAAAGGCTTTCAATCCGGCCATCAGACCCATGTTGAAGGAAACCGCGTTGAAGAGCAGGCCGACCAGAACACCGCCGGCGGCGGCCAGGGCCGAGCCGAGCGCGAAGGTAAAGGATATGACCATGTTGACGTTAATACCCATCAGGGCAGCGGTGTTGTAATCCTCCGCGGTTGCGCGCATGGCCTTGCCGATCTTCGTTTTATGGACGATGAATTCGAGGGCGATCATCAGAGTGGCCGAGATTGCAATAATCAGGAGCTGGAGCGTGGAAATTTCTGCGGAGCCGATGGTGATCTGTTTTACCGGAAAGACACCTTCCGGATACCCCTTGGCATTGGCCCCGAAGAGCATCTGAGCCAGAGTCGAAAGGAAGATCGATACTCCGATTGCCGAGATGAGAGCCGATAGCCGTGAAGACTTGCGGAGCGGGCGGTATGCGATCCGCTCAACAAAAACCCCGAGCAATATGCTGACAACCATGGCAATCAGCATCGCAACGAAAAAATTTACCTCGAGGATAGATGTAGCGAACAGACCGACAAACGCTCCAACCATATAGATTTCGCCGTGGGCAAAGTTGATCAGGGTGATGATGCCGTAGACCATGGTATAACCCAGAGCAATCAGAGCATAGGTGCTTCCCAGGGCGATGCCGTTAATCAGTTGCTGTAAAAACATACTGCCGCTCCTCGTTGAAGATGCAAATCTGAGCCGGGTTGAAGATTTTCACCGGGAAGTGCAAAAAATACCGATTTATAAACTCATTTTATACAAATGCGGCGTCGGCGGTAACCGACGCCGCATGATGGTACGGCAAACAGAATCAGATGATTAGTCCATCTTTACCGGAACTTTAGCCTTCAGGGCGAACTTGCCGTCCTTGACTGCCAACAGGCAGAGTGGAGTCTTGATCGGCTCGCGGTTGGCGCGGATCGTAATCGTGCCGGATACACCCTGGAAATTCTTTGTTGAGGCCATGGCGGTTTTAAATACCTTCGGATCAGCACTGTTGGCACGTTTGATGGCATCAGCGATCATCATGACACCGTCGTAACCCTGCGCATCAAATAAACCCGGGACCTGACCGGCAAACTTCTTCTTGAAGGATTCGATGAATTTTGCGGTTTCGGGAGAGGCCTGCTCGGGAGCGAAGCCGAGAGCAGACATGGAACCCTCGACCGCCGAGCCGCCCAGTTTGATGAATTCAGGAGAGAAGAGGCCGTCGCCGCCGAACATGTTGGCTTTCACGCCCTGTTTGCGGGCTTCTTTCATGATCAGGGCACCTTCGGTGTAGTAACCGGAGAAGAAGATTACATCGGGGTTCTTGGCTTTGATGTTGGTTACCTGGCCGCTGAAATCCTTGTCGCCGTCCTTGACCTTTTCATCGGCAACAATCTCAATCCCCTTGCCCTTGGCGGCATCACGGAACGTCTGTGAGAAACCGACGCTGTAGTCGTTGTTGTCGGAGGTGATGATGGCGACCTTCTTGTATTTGAGGTCGTTGGCGAAGTAGTCGATACAGGCAGGGATGGCAACGCTGTCGAGCAGCGTGTTGCGGAAGATGAAGTCGCCGTTCTCAACAACACCGGGGCCGGTAGCACCGGCAGAGATCAGGAGAACCTGGGCTTTCTGGGCAATCGGTGCGGCAACCTTGGTAATGCCGGTAGTAGGGTCACCGACGATAGCGATAACGTTATCACGGCTGATGAGCTTCTGGGTAACCGAAGCCCCTTCCTGCTTGTCGCCGCGGTTGTCGGCCTCGACGATTTCAATTTTTTTACCCAGCACGCCGCCTGCGGCATTAAGATCTTCAGCAGCCATCTTCATGCCTTCCAGCGTCGGTTTGCCGAACATGGCGACGTCTCCGGTCAGGGCGCCCAGGAAGCCGATCTTGATGGTGTCGCCGGCAGCCTTGGGTGCCTCAGCTGACGGTGTACCTTCTTTCTTTTTGCAGCCGGCGGTTACGGACAGAGCCAAAATAGCGGACAAAAACAGTGCTGCACTCTTTTTGAACTTCATGGTGTGTCTCCTTTTCCGGTTAAATTATTTGCCACCAGGTTTTTCAAGGTCCCTAAGGATATCAGGCCCAGGGTGACGAGCGCTGCCATGACGTTACTGCTTTTCATGTGTTACCTCCTGTGGTGTGATGTCCTGCAAGGAAAAATACTCCTGCAACTGCCGGAGTCAAGGGATCAGGCTTGAAAACAGCTTTGCCCGCTCATGGGCCGGGCGGTAAAAAAAGTGCCCCGCTTCTCTTTATTTGATAAAATTAAACAATTAAATGGTAAGACAAGATGGTCATTTATATGGCTACAAGCTGGATTGTCAATAAAAAACAGCCGCTATTGAGCCTCCTTTGGGCATGTATCTTGTCAGATTATATGAATAAATGGTTACAAAGACGAGGTCTGATGGTTCAAGGTAGTTGTGCTATCGCATTCTGGGCGTGATGATGATATACATAATGGCAAAAAAGTCCTCGCACGGAAAATACGGGTGCGCTGGTTGCGGCTAAATGTTTATTATATATACAAGGCTTAAGTGACGGATTTTAAGAACCACCCTGGAAATAGAAAAAAGAAAAGGCGGCACATCTTTTTTTATTGACAACCGATCGGTAATAAGAGTACAAATCCAATTCCTCGCGATAGAGGGGAAACAAACGCTACTGATCTGAATGGAGATGTCGGTGAGATTCCGGCCCTACAATTATTCCATTCCCATCCGAAACAATCATCAGAGCGTCCAACACGATTCACGGCCTACAAACGCACAGCATTGTATTTTGTAGTTAATTGATACCCTTTGAGTCTATGCGGCTCACAAAAAAACACCACAAATGAAATAAAAAAGATTGACAAAGATTCTATTCTTTTGTTAGTTTGCGGATTCGCTCCTGTTCGGAGCAGTTTTGATATTTTTGTATCTGGAGAATTTGACGACTATGCCAACAATCAACCAGCTGATCAGGTCAGGTAGGGAAAGCAAAAAAGATAAATCAACGGCCCCCGCCCTGAAGTGTTGTCCACAGAAGCGCGGTGTTTGTACGAGGGTTTATACAACAACCCCTAAGAAACCTAACTCCGCTCTCCGTAAAGTTGCCAGGGTTCGTTTGACTAATGGCCTTGAGGTGACTTCGTATATTCCGGGTGTCGGGCATAACCTTCAGGAACACTCCGTTGTTCTTATTCGCGGCGGCAGAGTTAAAGACCTTCCAGGTGTCCGTTATCACATCGTGCGCGGCACGCTTGACTCGGTCGGTGTGAAGGGCCGGTTGCAGAGTCGTTCCAAGTATGGCGCCAAGCGTCCGAAATAATACCGAACCTGTTTAGTTGAGGGGATTTATATGCCGAGAAGAAGAGAAGTACCAAAAAGAATTATTCTGCCGGATCCAAAGTTTAACGACAAGGTCGTTGCCAAGCTCATCAACACTCTTATGCTTGCGGGTAAGAAAAGTGTTGCCGAGTCCATTATGTATGGTGCGCTTGAGCTTGTTGCGCAGCGTGCAAATGATGAAGCGGTAAAGGTGCTCAAGAAGAGCCTTGATAATATAAAACCGACCCTGGAAGTAAAATCACGCCGTGTTGGTGGTTCCACGTATCAGGTGCCGATCGAAGTGCGTCCCGAGCGTCGCATGTCGCTGGCAATGCGTTGGTTGATAAAGTATTCGACTGCTCGCAGCGAAAAAACGATGAAAGATAAGTTGGCCGGCGAAATTCTGGACGCTTTTAATAATCGTGGTTCGGCGGTGAAAAAACGTGAAGATGTCCACAAGATGGCCGAAGCAAACCGTGCCTTCGCCCATTATCGCTGGTAATAGTATTATTCGTTTTTGGAGGATTAAGTGCCCCGCTTAGCACCGTTAGATAAATATAGAAATATCGGCATCATGGCTCATATCGATGCCGGAAAAACTACTACGACCGAGCGTATTCTTTATTACACCGGCGTATCCCATAAAATCGGTGAAGTTCACGAAGGTACTGCTACGATGGACTGGATGGAGCAGGAGCAGGAGCGTGGCATTACTATCACGTCAGCCGCAACTACCTGTACCTGGAACGACCATCGTATTAATATCATAGACACTCCCGGCCATGTTGACTTTACTATTGAAGTTGAGCGCTCTTTGCGGGTGCTCGATGGCGCGGTTGCAGTATTCTGTTCCGTTGGTGGTGTAGAGCCGCAGTCGGAAACAGTATGGCGTCAGGCTGATAAGTACGGCGTACCCCGTATCGCTTTTGTAAACAAGATGGATCGCGTCGGCGCCGATTTCTTTCGTGGCGTTCAGATGATAAAAGACCGTCTGAAAGCAAATCCGCTTCCGATCCAGTTGCCTATAGGTAAAGAAGAAAACTTCAAGGGGATAATCGACCTTGTTACGATGAAGGCTATCCTGTGGGATGATGAGAATCTGGGGGCTACCTTCCGTACGGAAGAGATACCAGCCGACCTGCTGGACGAAGCCGTTGAGTATCGTGAAAAAATGATTGAAGAAATTTCCAGCCATGACGATGCTCTCATGGAGAAGTACCTTTCCGGAGAAGTGTTGACTGATGCCGAAGTTAAGGCAGCAATTCGTGCATGTACCATCGCGATCCACTTTTGTCCGGTTATCTGTGGCTCTTCATTTAAAAACAAAGGCGTACAGAATCTTCTCGATGCCGTTGTTGATTATATGCCTTCTCCGCTGGATATTCCCGCCATTAAGGGTATTGATGCAGATAAAGGCACTGATGTAGAACGACACGCCTCAGACAGCGAGCCATTTTCCGCTCTCGGTTTTAAAATTATGACCGATCCATTTGTCGGGCAGCTGACTTTCTTCCGTGTTTACTCGGGCGTTGTTCAGGCCGGTTCGTACATTTATAATTCAACCAAAGGCAAGCGCGAGCGCATCGGACGTATCCTCAAGATGCATGCGAACAAGCGTGAAGAGGTCAAGGAAGTATACGCCGGCGATATCGCAGCTGCTGTTGGTCTGAAGTATACAACCACCGGTGACACTCTGTGTGATGAAGATAATGCTGTAATACTGGAATCCATAGAATTTCCTGAGCCGGTTATTTCGATTGCAATCGAGCCTAAAACAAAAGCCGAACAGGAAAAACTCGGTTTTGGTTTACAGAAACTTGCCAGCGAAGATCCCTCCTTCCGTGTTAAGACTGATGAAGAGACCGGACAGACAATCATCTCAGGTATGGGTGAGCTGCATCTTGAAATTATCGTAGACCGTTTGATGCGTGAATTTAAAGTCGAAGCGAATGTCGGTAAACCTCAGGTAGCGTATCGTGAAACGATTACCAAGAAGGTCAAGGTAGAGGGTAAGTTTGTAAGACAGTCCGGTGGCCGCGGACAATACGGTCACGTTTGGCTCGAAGTTGAGCCACAGGAAGCCGGTCTGGGTTATGAATTTGTTGATGCTGTCAAGGGTGGTGTTGTTCCTCGTGAGTATATACCAGCCGTTGACAAAGGTATCAAGGAAGCACTCGATAATGGCGTCTTGGCCGGTTTTCCGGTTGTTGATGTCAAGGTGACGCTGATTGACGGATCTTATCACGAAGTTGACTCCTCCGAGATGGCTTTCAAGATTGCCGGTTCGATGGGATTCAAAGAAGGTTGTTCAAAAGCCGGTCCGATTATTCTCGAACCGATCATGTCAGTTGAAGTTGTTGTTCCTGAAGAATACATGGGTGATGTTATCGGTGATCTTAACTCCAAGCGAGGCCGTATCATGGGCATGGATTCACGGGCCGGTGCCCAGGTTATTACTTCCATGGTTCCACTCGCACAAATGTTCGGATATTCAACCGATTTACGTTCGGCTACACAAGGTCGAGCAACATATGCAATGACCTTTGACCATTATGAGCCAGTTCCGAAGTCGGTTGCTGAAGAGATAGTTGCAAAAGTAAAGGGTTAATCAACTCTAAATCTGTAGCACAGGAGGGCCTTTCTCATGGCAAAAGCAAAATTTCTACGTAATAAAACTCACGTAAACATCGGTACAATCGGTCACGTCGACCACGGCAAGACCACGTTGACCGCCGCCATCACTAAAGTTCTGGCAGGCAAGGGTCAGGCCGAGTACAAGGCGTTCGACCAGATCGACAACGCCCCTGAAGAGCGCGAGCGTGGTATCACTATCGCAACCGCCCATGTTGAATATGAAACAGACAAACGCCACTATGCTCATGTTGACTGCCCCGGCCATGCCGACTATGTCAAGAACATGATCACCGGTGCCGCCCAGATGGACGGCGCAATCCTGGTTGTATCCGCAGCCGACGGCCCTATGCCGCAGACTCGCGAGCACATCCTGCTTGCCCGTCAGGTTGGCGTACCCTATATGGTCGTATATCTCAACAAGGCTGACATGGTTGACGACGAAGAACTGCTCGAGCTGGTAGAGCTCGAAGTTCGTGAACTTCTCTCCAGCTATGATTTCCCCGGTGATGACACTCCGATCATCAAGGGTTCTGCCCTGAAAGCCCTCGAAGGCGAAAAAAGCTTTCTTGGCGAAGAGTCAATCGAGCGTCTCATGGACGCAGTTGACGCATACATTCCCGATCCGGAGCGTGCGATCGATCGTCCGTTCCTGATGCCGGTAGAAGATGTATTCTCCATCTCCGGTCGCGGCACGGTAGCTACCGGTCGTGTCGAGCGCGGCATCGTAAAAGTCGGCGAAGAAGTTGAAGTAGTCGGTATCAAGAACACCATCAAGACCACCGTAACCGGC
>Ga0137385_10004104_pt1 | contig 12718 bp, 15 predicted proteins | sample SagtaG_FD_104921 | JGI IMG/M metagenome (GOLD analysis project Ga0137385, IMG submission 104921) | Vadose zone soil microbial communities from Sagehorn Ranch, Mendocino, California, USA - Sage2_R_80_16 metaG | ecosystem: Environmental > Terrestrial > Soil > Vadose zone | place: USA: California...
AGGTTGTGCACGAGAACTCCGACACCGTATTCATCTGCCACGCCAACACGTTCGAGGAAGCCAACAAGCTCTATCAACACGGCGCGACTTACGTCATGATGCCGTATCTTATCGGCAGTGAACGTATAAGTAATTTTCTGCGTCATACCCGCCTAACCAAGAAAGAGTTCGATAACTATCGCAACCGCCATCTCATGCTTCTGGAGTCTCAGCTGAAAGCTGTTGATAAATAATCGCGTCCAGACGCTCCGCGTCCGTGCCACCAATATGATTGCCTGCCTCGTCGATATACAGAACGTGCGCGCCGCCCACGACCGTCAAGAGCTGCCGACGATACCTTCCACCGCCGACGGTGTAATCCTGCCCAGCGCGGAGCTTGACTCGCTGCGCTGAGGCATCTTCCCCCGACGGCTCGGCGGCTTCGCGCTCCTCGGGCAGTCGCGACGTCACCTCGTGAGTCGCTTTGTTAAGAATTTTGCCGCAGTCGGTATTCAAGCATTCGATACTTTCAGCTGTGTCACGAGCGTCGACTGTTTGTTTGCAGAACGGACAATTGGTGCCTTTGCGAATAGTGTATCCATACAGCTGAATACGCAAACAGTGCAAAGCCTCTTCTTCCTGCATACGTAGTGCCTGCTCGGGCGACATATTCTTCTCAGATGCCGACTGGAGGGCGTTGCTAAGGCTATTGACGCTCGTGGCGGTTTCGCAGCCGGCAAACGTCTCGCCATTGGCAGCTGCTTCCGAACCGTTGCTGCTTGCCGCCTCAGCATAAGCGCCCATGAGGTCACCACCGCTGTAATTCAATTCGTTAACCTGACCCGTCTCGGTATACTGCCTAAGCAGTCGAATTAGCGTTGCGTGATGGTCGTATATCAATAGCTCCCGGGAGCTCATGACCATGTCCGGCGTTATATGGCCATGCCGCAGCTGAGCGCGCAGACGGTCGATCTTGTCGCTCGTCAGCACACTGTGCCCAACGTGCTCCTGTTTTTCCAAAGATTTAAGCAAGTACTCCTGCAAGGGGTACTGGAGCTTTCCGCCGGCGAGGTGCACTGCCAGTAACTCGTTAAACGCTCTGTACCCGGCCCAATGGGTATCGCAATGCTCGCGAAAAAAACTATGAGCATCGATCGACTTGTTCTTGCGGCCGTAATGATGCTTCTGGCCGGTCTGAGCCTCTAGCTCAGCGTCATAGATAGCCGCGCGTGCCGCGACAACGATTTCTATTGGCGAGCTCGTCGTACTGTCGTACGACAAATAACTGCCGTAGCTGTGCGACTTAAGCATTTGGAAGCTCATTTCCTCATGCCCACTCGCGCGCAATACCGCGGCGTGCGCATCAAGATTGCCGCCGTCTAAACGTGTCGCGCTCAACTCGAGCCGTCCGTCTGGCAAACGCCTGGCCGTATAGTCGAACGATTTACGTTGCTCCAGATTATAAAAGCGCGAATTTAGTAGCCGCACCGCCTCCCCTATCTTAACTTGCTCAAACTCGCCAGGATCAGGACAAGCCGAAACCATATGGATAGTATCGTGCCCTGTCTTACCGCGCATCATGCGCTCTACTTCCTCATAAAAACGCATGAATAGCTCGTCACGCTCTAGTTGAAAGTCTAACCCCGGTTCATGAGCCACGTCGGCGCGAGTTCTGTCTAGACCATTCTGATATACATCGCGCAGCGTGATCCGTGGATTCACGCCGTCACTTTCTTTTACTATTATATCCCGCCCATCAAAGGCAAAACGATCAACGTGACTATGCGGCGCGTTGAGCACCTCTGCCGCCCATGTCCGCTCTTCGACATCAAAGCGTTCCCAGGTTTGGGGTAAAATGTCGTCATGGTGCTGCAAATCTTCCGTAAGCATCCGCACGCTTGCAAAACGTGGGTCAGACAATTGCCGTGCCTCCCATCGCTGGTAGGCTTCGAACTGCTCGAGCCGTCTCTGCTGCACTTCTGCGGCCACCTGAATCGTTGCCATATGGTGTCTAAAAACCCTTCTTCCCGGATAGCTCGGAAAAAGGGCCTCAAAAAGACTCTACTGGCGTTTTCCTGCTCGGGAAGTTATTCGCGCTTGCGGCGTATCGGACTTTAACCGTTGCGGCACAGTTCACGACTTACACGTGATTCCGCTACAAAAGCGATGAAAGTGTTAAGTTTTGCTACACCAAGTATACCACTACAACTAGTGCAGCACACTGTAAAATACACACTAGACTAGTGGTTCCTCCTGCGTCATTGTGGCCAATGACTGTGCGTTTTTGGGATCAACCGAAACTGAGCCGACGTTGACGCCAACATTCACCATAGAATGCGACGTATCTGCAAAAATACTTTATGCTCACCGTGCATAACGTTTCCGCTATTGTTGCAAACTTCCACGCCTTTTTGAGTAGCATTATTATATTATTTTTCGCGATACTGTTGCGATATTTCTATAATTACACTATATGATTGACCGATTCAAGGATGTACTGAAAAATTCTGGCAATAGCTACACGCTCCCTCGCCAGACCATATTTGAACAACTACTTCGCGAAGGCCCAACGACCTCTACGCAGCTGGCTAAAGCCTGCGCGCCAACCATTGACCGCGCTACAACGTACCGCACCGTCGTGCTCTTCGAGCGGTTAGGTGTCGTGAATCGAATCTGGCACGGCTTCAAAAGCCAAATTGAGCTCAGCGAAATCTTCACGCCACACCATCACCACGCCTCCTGTCAGCATTGTGGGACCAGCGTTGACATCATCGAGCCAGAGCTCGAGAAGCTTCTCAATCGTATTTCTCGCGACCATAACTTCCTGGCGCTTGGCCACGTCATCGAGCTAACCGGTTATTGCGCTCGATGCCAAGCATAAGCAATGAAAATCAATTTTCTCCAGAGGCGACGATTGACTTTCTCTTTCTTTAGTCGATAATGTCCTTTAAGCAGGTCTTACATGTGTGCTGGTTGATACTGGTATTAGAATAGCAACATTGAGTGGTCGTCCTGTATAGAAGATTTAACTAGGTATATTAATTACGTGAAACTGTACGTTGGAAACTTACCCTACAACACTACCGAGGATGACCTGCGGGAGATGTTCGCCGTTCATGGCACAGTAACTTCCGTCAGCTTGATCAGCGACCGCGAGACCGGTCGTTCAAAAGGCTTCGGTTTTGTAGAATTCGAGAACGACGATGACGCCAAAAAGGCCATCGACGCATTGCACGGCCAGGACTTTGGCGGTCGTTCACTCGTTGTGAACGAAGCACGCCCAAAGACCGAGCGACCCGAGCGTCGCGACGGTGGTGCATCTCGATCAAACGGTGAGTTCAATAGCTTTCGAAAGCGCAGCTGGTAATACCAGCACCGTTATTGATAAAACTACCCCTCAGCTTATGTGGGGTAGTTTTTATTTTTGACATTTTTATAATCAAATTTTATAATTTCAGATGTTCGATTACTAGCAACTACGCTCCTCAAGGGAGAAGCATGACCAACCAGATACCTGTCGACATACCTACAGTACTGAAGCTGGCGGCGCCACAACGAGGCATGATGCTGGCGGCTATGCTGAGCGTCTACGTCGACGAGAACGGTCACTTCGCCGAGACACCCAAAAACATTCTACTGACCTTCCTTCCTACTTCTAGCCAGGATGCATGGAGAAGCGCGAGCATTGCTGCTCGTATCGTCAGCTTTCTGCGGAAAGAGGGTTGGCTCCGCAACGCGGAGCAAGTTGCTGGCAAGATTGGCAACTGGTACCTGAACGTAGAGCGACTCGGCGGCGTTGATGATGCGATTAGACGAGCGCAAGCGGTAGCGGTAGCAACCAGTCTGCATCAGCGCTATGACTCGCAGATGATCGGACTCATCATCTCTGCCCTCCAGAGCAATGCGCTCTAACAATCGAATGTCGGATGCGCTGGCGATCATGAAGATGCCAGCGCACCCAATGGATTACCTCCGAACAAATTTGCCTCTATTTACTTGACACTCTCAACTATTATCTATACATTGTATACTTAGTATAACTAATCATACTTATATGAGTCTTGCTGACATGCACTCACTATCGGTCGCCACTGTTGGCACCAAAGGTCAGATTGTGATTCCGCTCGAAATTCGTGAGCGGCTCAAGATCAACCCCGGCGACAAGGTCGTGCTTTTAGCGCGTGACGATAACGCTGCGGTTATTTTTCCTATGGATGGCATGCGTACCTGGCTTGATAAGATGACTGCTGACTTTGACCAACTACGTACAGTCATTGTCGACGAAACAAATGTTACACAGAAAGGAACAAAATAGTGCTTCATCATATCAGTAAGCGTGAAAAGATTCTCGTCCTGGTTGCCGTAATGGCTGGCCTTTTCCTGGCCGCCCTAGACCAGACGATCGTCGGCACTGCGCTGCCTAAAATTCTGACCGAGTTCAACGCTCTCGAGAAGTTGAGCTGGGTCGTCACCGCTTACCTATTAGCGTCGACTGTTACCGTACCCATTGCCGGTAAGTTGAGCGACATTTACGGTCGCCGCAAGCTGCTCATGGTCGGTATTACGGTGTTTGTGATCGGTTCAATGTTGGCAGGCGTATCACAAAATATTGACCAGCTCATCGCCTTCCGTGCACTGCAAGGTATCGGTGGTGGTATCTTGTTCGCGAACGCGTTCTCGATCATTGGCGACCTCTTTGTTCCTGCCGAACGCGGTAAATGGCTGGGCGTGTTTGGCGCCGTGTTTGGCCTCAGCTCGGTCGTCGGACCGTTACTGGGTGGATGGCTAACCGACAGCCATACTATCTTTGGCATCGTCACCAACTGGCGATGGAACTTCTACCTCAACGTACCTGTCGGTATCATCGCCTTTGGCATGATTGCCCGCTACCTGCCCACCATAGTGTCTAAGACGAAGCATTCCATCGACTACCTCGGTGCAACACTGCTGACTGTCGGGTTGGGTTCGCTGATTCTGGCAACCTCATTGGGTGGCACCAAGGATTGGGCCTGGGATTCGGCAAAGATTATCGGCTTATTTGTCGCTGCTGCCGTCTTCCTAGTGACCTTCATTCTTGCTGAGCGCAAAGCAAAAGACCCTGTCCTGCCGCTGCAATTCTTCAAGAATCCAATTTTTTCTGTCGCCGCGGTGTTAATCTTCATTTTCGGTATCGGCATGTTCGGCGCCATCATTTACATTCCTCTATTCGCTCAAGACGTCTTGAGCTTTAGCGCCACGAACGCTGGCATCATTTTGTTGCCAATGATCCTTGGCCTGACTATTGCCAGTGCCGTAGCTGGTCGCGTCGTGAGCGCTATCGGCCGCTATAAAGTCATTTTGGTGACCGGTATGGGCGTCGCTGTGTTTGGCATCTACCTGCTGACCGGGCTCAGCCCGCAAAGTGGTTATTGGGATCTTGCATGGCGCATGATCATCACTGGTCTTGGCCTGGGTGTCGGCATGCCGCTCATCAACCTGGCAGTGCAGAATTCGTTCCATCAGCGCGACATTGGTACCGCCACGGCTGCAACACAGCTATTTCGTAGTATCGGTAGCACTGTAGGTATCGCTATCATGGGTGGCTTGCTTAACAACACCCTAACCAAAAAACTTGCCGGCATACAGGACGATCCGTTTATCAAAATGGCTGTACAGAGCGGCAAAGGCGAACAGTTCAAAAGTATTGACGTCAACTCGGTTCAGGGCATTCTGAGCCAACAGGGACAGGAAAGTATCCGTGGCAACATTAGCCAGATGCCTGCGCATCTGCAGCATGCCGTGTTCGATGCGTTCAACCACTTTGTGGCCACGATGCAAACCGCACTCTCGAGTTCAATTACTCAAATCTTTCTGATTTCAGCGAGCCTGATGAGCATCGCCTTCGTCGTCAGCTTCTTCATCAGGGAAGTCCCATTGAAGCACCATACGAACGACGACGAAATCACGCCGTCACCATCTGCCTAAGGCCTCAAAATCGCCAGGCTCGAAACCACCTGCAAACGCGCCGGATGAGTATTCAACCACTCGTCGACGGCGCGTTTTGCGCATGGCAACGCCTCAGACTGATAATCATCCACGATTATCACTGAGCCGTCGCTCAGGCGTGGCCACACGAGCTTAAAACTATCGTGAATTGAATTATAAAAGTCACCATCCAGGAACGCAAAAGCGATCGTTTGAGGCATGTCAGCGCCCGTCAAACTACTAAACCAGGCCTTATGCATGACCGGCAGCGACAAGCCCGCTTGGCGGAAGTGTCGCACAAACTCATTGCGCTGCGCATATAACTCGCCTTCCTTGAACTGCTCGCCAGCCGGGCTGGCATCCTCAGCTGTTTTTGGCGGCAAGCCCTCGAACGAATCATATGCGTGCAACTGCTTGTCGCTCTTGTAAGCCAGAAGTAATCGCTGCAAAAATAGCGTGGTAGTGCCAATATAACAGCCCATCTCTACGATGTCGCCCGCCACTTCACTCATCAAAACTTCTTCAAAAATATCCAAAATTCGCTGCAATTCTTCGCGAGAAACTTGATCGGAAATAATAGGGTATTTTCTGAGCAAATTCATGGTCCTATTGTACTAATCATCAGGTGCGTGGCAAATAAGTTCGTTTCCAAACGTGCTACTATGAGTATATGGAGCAACACGCGACATTCACAGATTTCCTTGGCAAGTACCCCGTCAAACGGTTTCAAAAAGGCGAGATGATCATCTGCGAAGGCCTGGAGCCCCGCAAATGCTACGTCGTCAAATCAGGGTTCGTTAAAGTATTTCTGACGACAAAAGGAGGCGAGGAAAAAGCCGTCAGGTTCATTGCTTCTCACGACGTGTTTCCCCTGTCCTGGATTTTTGGCCGGACAGATGTGTCCTTGTACTACTATCAGACCTATACCGACTGCGAGATGTACGAGATTCCTCGTGAGGAACTCATACGCCACATTGAAGCAGACCCCAGTATGTTCCGTCGGCTGTTCGACTACATGCTCGAAATGAATATCGACCTTATGCAGCATGTGCACAGCCTGGAGCAAGCTAAGGCTTCCGACAAGTTGGTTTACGCATTTAACTTTCTTGTTCGCCGCTTTGGTAAACAAATCACTAAGTCACGCACAAAGATGATCCTGCCGCTTACGCAACAGGACCTCGCCAACTTCTTAGGCCTCACGCGCGAGACGACCGGCGCTCAACTGAAGGAGCTACAGCACAAAGGTGTCATCAACTACCAACAACAAGAATACGTCGTTCACATCGACCGTCTACGTGCGCTGATCGACAGCTAAAACCATGCTTACGGCTCGCGATCGTCTTCGTCGTCTGGATCGTCACCGTCATCGCTTGGAAGCGGAAACGAGTCAACTTCGCGGCCTTCTTGCTGGTTATACTGCCGACGTCGATCTTCTGGGCTGGTGTCAGCAGTATCAAGCTCTTCCTGAGTAGTTTTTTTTAGGTTATCTGTCTTAATGTGATCATCGTTAGTTGCGTCTGGCATAGTATAAGTCCTCCTCTTACATCATTAGTGTAGCGGAGTTCCACAGACATTGCAGCAATATTTTTCAGCCTAGGCGGCCTGCTTGAAGCGGAATTCTGTACTATCTTCCGCAAAATCAGCCAGCTTGCGTTCTCGAGCAGCTCGTAATGGCGTAGCCTCAACAATCGGTGTAACTTCTGGGCCAGGGTGAGTAGCTTTTTCGGTCGAAGAATCGCTCGCGCCAATCACACCCAAATCTATTGTCGAAAGAAACAGCATAGTCGCGACACCACCAAGTGTCTCGACACGGTGGTATCGCTCGGCGCGTTGATATTCAAGATACCGTTCAAACTCTTGTTGATCACGTTCTCTGCTCATCGTACCCTCAACATACGCCTTTGTTGCAATACGTGCAATAGTATGATAAAAACTACTTTAGAATCACTTCGTTGCGTACAAGTGCAGCCGACAACAGTCCAGCAGCAATCGCCAAACAACCACACAACATAACAGCGAACTGATAGGCATGCGCTGCGCCGAACAACCCCAACAGCGCAATAACGACTAAACCAGATACGCGTGACACGGCGTTATTGACTGCCGAGGCAATGCCCGAATCAGTCTCTTTGACAGACGCCAATATCGTCGTCGTCAAGGGAGCAACTGTTGTCGCAAGGCCCACGCCGAACAGCGCAATACCTGGCAGCACATTCCAGATGTAGATAGAACCTGCATGAAGCGGCAACAATGTCAAAATGCCTAGGCCGGCCAAGATAGGCCCAGCCGTCATAAACCATCGCGGACCAAATTTACTGCTTAGTGCGCCGATGCGACCAGACAAAAATACCATCATAATAGTTACCGGCAGCGATGCTAACCCTGCGGCCACACTGGAGTAATGCAACGTCGTTTGAAGATAAATGGTAAGAATAAAAAAGAATCCTCCCAAACCACCATACATCGCAAATGTTGCCAGATTAGCAGCCGAAAAGTTACTCGAACGAAAAAGCCCGAGCGGCAGCATAGGATCCTTGCGCCGACGCTCGCACCACAGAAAGAGTACAAACGCAACCACCCCACCAATGAGCGGTGCGACCGCAGATGCGTCCCAATTGTTGCTGGGCCCTTCGATAAGGCCATACGTCATCCCGCCCAAGGCCAGCACCGCTAAGGTGGCGCCTATAAGGTCAATGCGACGCTTCGTCTCGACTCTTGTCTCCTTGATAGATGGCTGACCAAGCCAAACGGCCACAACAAGCAGCGGAATGTTGATCAAAAAAATCCAGCGCCACGACGTTGTATCCAAAATATAGCCGCCGATAAGCGGCCCGGCCGCAATAATGCCGGATGTTGCTGCCGTCCACTGGCCTATCGCTTTGCCGCGCGCCTCGGCCGTAAAATTAGTATTTATGATAGCCAACGCGCCAGGCACCATAAGCGCGCCGAATACGCCTTGGAGCAAACGAGAAGCAGTCAGCAGGCCGATATTCGGCGACACAGCGCACAGAATAGAGCTCAGGCCGAAACCAACCACGCCCCACATGTAAACCCTCTTGCGGCCCAGAATATCCCCCAGCGAGCCGCCCAGTAGGATCAGCGCCGACAGCGTCAATAGATAACCATCTACGACCCACTGCTGACCAGTGAAGTCAGCATGCAATGAACTTGCCATCTTTGGCAGAGCCAAGTTCACAATCGAACCGTCAAGAAATACGACACCACTACCGATAATAACCGCTAGCAATGCTTTACGTTGCATAGGACTCATACCTCTAGACTACCCGCTGCTCACTCCAAAAGCAAAGAGATCCGCTACGTGGCGGATCTCTTTGCAAGTGTATGATGCTCCTAGTTGTTGCGTACGCTCTTCAAGTTTCGCTTAGAGCGCAGGTAACGATAGCTGGCAACGCCAAGGGCGCTAGCGCCAGACAAACCGCCAAGGATAGCACCAGAAGCAGTGTTTGGCAGCTCCTGAGTCGGCGCTGGTGCAGCTGGCTGCTGTGGCTGAGTAGGCGTCTGGGGAGCCGTCGGCTGCTCAGGGGCCGATGGCGCTTGGGGGACGGTAACGTTCGCGTCAGCAACATCACAACCACTCTGCGGGTTGTCGTTGGCAGTACTATTACCTGTGAAGCAAGCTTTGTTCTCAATAACGCCATCTTTGCTGGCGGTAACTTTCACAAGATACTCTTTGGTAACGCTCTGGCCGGGCTTAATCAAGCCCAAGCTCTCGCTAACGGTACGAGCTGATGGGCTGCTTACCAGCTCAACCCCGGCAGGCAAGGTGTCGGTCATAACCGTCTTAGCCATGTCATTGTAGCCATTATTATCTGCAGAACCGTTGTTGCTAATCACAATGGTGTACTTCAGTACATCACCCGGCTTTGCAGCTACAGCGTGTGCAGTGTCATTGGCATCGCTTTTGGCAATGCCAGCGGTCTGATTCTCGACGTACTTAACGATGACGCCCTTCGGGTGCCAGGCTAATGCCGGGCTTGCTACGATTGCGGCAGTTACCACGCTGGCGCTTACCATACTCATAGTTAATTTAACCTTACTCATAGTAGTCCTCCCTGGTCATCTGCTCTTAGCATATGGCCATTTTTCGTACTTCGCATATATTACTATAAATTGCAAATATTGTCAATGGATAAGACGGTAAATGTATATGAGGTAATAAAACTCAGAAGACTATTGCTAACCCAGTTAATAAATTATATAGTTCATTAGCACCTTACTATCCGCATCTACCCTCTGAAAGGGGTAAAGCCTTGAAGAAATGGACGAAGAGAATCCTCAAGGTCATCGGCCTGGTTGCCTTGGGGCTGTTCATCTGGGTCATCACGCCTCTCGACTACATCACGATCCAGTTCGATAGCCCACACCCTACCAGCATCACACGGTACGGTGGCGGGCACAGGACCGCGTTCGTGTTCTTCACGGGCACACAGAGCTCTGGCATCGCGCTGTCGGCTCCACTTCGCAGCCAGTGGCAAGAACACGCCGACGTTGTGGTAGTCGAATACAATCGCTATCGCTTCGAAGGCCGCCAAACCGCCTACGACACCTACCTGAAGCTCCGTGAATGGGGCTACCCGCAGGCGATTCTCGACGGCGCATCACTCGGTGGCCTCCTGGCTACGGACGTGATCGACTTCGATCGTGCAGCAGGCGGTATGATGAAGTTCGCTGTGATGATGCAGGACGTTCCGATGAATGGAGACGACCTGAAGTTCAGTGGCGTGAAAGCTCTTTCCACGGTCTGGTGGCCCGGCCGATTGACCGATCTGATAGCTACATACCTGTTCTGGTATCTCAACTTCAATCCACCACCCCGCGATCAGCTCGGCACCGGAGTAGACGATCAGCAGCTGGCCGCACAGCACGAAGCGAGCCGAACCTATCCGCTCTCAGGCTGGAAGGGTGAGATTCGCTACATTGTGACCCACGACGGCTTCGTGCGAAACCAGTATGTCGGTATCCCGCTGATCATCATGCAGTCCCAAAACGACGGTGTGGTCAAACCCACAGCCAATCGCTGGAAAGAAGTGTTCGGCGGCGCCACGATGATCACAGTTCCTCAGTCCACGCATATCGGCTTTGTGGAGTTCCCAGATCGCTGGCGGACAGCCTTCGCTGCTGCGTTCAAAGCACTGCCGACCGGATGGTGAGGCGCAGGCGGTTGGGCTCAACCCGACCGCCGCACCTCCATGAGCTTATTTCATAATCTCGTATATAATAAAAACCATGAGCGGAAATATCAAAGTAGCCCTTGCGGTCATCGCTGCTCTACTTATATTTGGTGGCATTGCGCTGGTCGGCATTAATAGCCAACAAAGCGCCACAGACGGTGGCACAAACGCCAATTCAGCCCCTAATCTCAATGATATCAAAGAAAGCGACGTTGCCGCGACTATCACCTATACAGGCAAAGGCTTCGAGCCCAACCTTGATACCATTTCGGCCCATAGCACTGTTCGTGTTCGTAACCGATCGGTTCGCTTGCTGCAATTCATGTCCGATCCGTATAAACAGAACACCGACGAGCCAGAGTTTAACGTGGGTGTGCTCAAACCGGGCGACAGCAAGACGTTCTATGTCAGCCAGAAGGGCACATGGGGCTATCACAATGCCCTTGATCCAAGCGAAACGGGTCAGTTGATTGTTCGCTAATCTGTCTTTTCGCGCTCAACTGTGATGGTACATTCAGTTACTAGCGCAGCGATAGCGCCAACTGCTGCCAGAGGCGCAGCCAATACAGCACTAACAACGCCAACGGTCAGTGGCATTTCGACGATAGTCTTGCCATCCTTGTCTTTAACAGTAATGCGACGAACGTTGCCTTCAGCGACGAGTTCCTTTACTTTCTTGAGCAGATCTTCGCCGTTTACTTTGAATTCTTCTTTGTAGGTTTTATCTGACATACGTTAATTCCTTTTGACGCCTAGTTTACCGAGCATCTTGTATTTGATATATCGCACCACTGGCGTAATCGGCCGCGTAAAGCTCGCCATTATCGTCTTGCCCAAACGTGCTGATCTTGTATGGCGGCGTCTGGACGACTTTTGTCGACACGTACTTGCTGCTGGCATCACGCTGCATAGCGTAGACTTGACCGCCGCAATAGTCGGCATAGAAATACTTACCGCTCAGATCAGGGTAGTTTTTGCCGCGATAGACATAGCCGCCCGTTACCGAGCAGCGACCCTCAGAGTGGTCATAGGTAAATTGCGGAAAGGCATAGTTGCTCTTGTCTTTGCAACCATCTATCTTGAAATCGTTATTGCCTTCATAACAGCGCCACCCATAGTTTTTGCCGCCCTTGCCAGGCTGTTCGACATCGACTTCTTCTATCGTGCCTTGTCCGACGTCAGCGATGCATAACTCGTGCGTCTTGCTATCGAAGCTGATGCGCCACGGATTACGCAGGCCGAGGTCCCAGATTTCCGGCTGGGTGCCAACCTTACCTATAAACGGATTGTCGCTCGGAGAGGTATAGGGCAATTTGCTCACATCGATGCGCAACAATTTGCCAAGCCATGTACTGGTGTCTTGAGCTCGATTGCCCGGGTCACCCTCATCTCCGCCATCGCCAAACGCAATGTACAAATAGCCATCAGGGCCGAAAATCAACGGTCCACCGTTGTGGTTCTGGTATGGTTGCTTCTGTGTCAGAACGACCTGCGCGCTCGAGGCGTCAGCAGTATTGGCGTCGCCTGAGATATGGTAGCGCGCCACAACTGTCGTCAAATTTTTGTCTATGTAATCAACATAA
>Ga0137385_10004111_pt1 | contig 12709 bp, 13 predicted proteins | sample SagtaG_FD_104921 | JGI IMG/M metagenome (GOLD analysis project Ga0137385, IMG submission 104921) | Vadose zone soil microbial communities from Sagehorn Ranch, Mendocino, California, USA - Sage2_R_80_16 metaG | ecosystem: Environmental > Terrestrial > Soil > Vadose zone | place: USA: California...
GGAGCTGGCGCGCTTGCCGTCCGGGCCGGTGTACCAGCCGGCCAGGAACCATGACCGTGCCGGGATCGGGATCGTTCCCTTGCTGATGACCGCGGCCTGGTAGTGCGCCCGCAGGTACAGCGCCGTGGCGACGTAGAGCCCGGTCGAGGCGCCCAGCGCGGCGGTCATGGCCGGGACGGTGCGCCGTATCACCACGCCGGCGAACGCTGATGGCGAACGCGGCCAGGGTCCAGGCGGCGAGCGCGAGGCCGGACAGCGGGAAGACATCTTGCGTCATCAGGCTGCTGTGTTGGGCGAAGAACGGCTCGTACCACCAGGAGAACATCAGGCTGAACAGCGCCGCGCTGACAGTCAGGCTCACCGCGAGCAGCACCAGCTTGGCGGTGACCCAGCGCAGCCTGCCCGCTCCCTGGGTCCAGGCGAACCGGAACGTGCCGGTCTCAAACTCGCGGGCCAGCAGCGGGCCGCCGGCGAAGACCCCGATCAATATCGGGATGACGAGGAAGACGGCCGGGAGCCGGCCGACCCAGACGTTGTACTCCTGGTGGAATAGCTGAAGCTGCACGGCACACCTCGGGGCGGTCACCGGGTGGCATGCGGTGAGCCCGAGGCTGCGCAGGCTGGAGCGCACCGCCAGCCCGTTGATGAGCATGACCAGGCACGCCCCGCCGAGCAGCGTCGCGGCCCCAGCCAGCACAAACCGGTGCTGGCGCCAGGTGACCCAGGCCAGCTTCCGCCACGGCACCGGCCGCCTGCGTGTCTCCGGCTGCGCTGGCGCGGCCGTGGTCAGCGTCGTCATGCGGTCACCTCCATGGACGTGCCGGCCCGGGCGCCCGCCGGGCCGGGCAGCGCCGCGGCGCCGGGCTCGCGCAGGTAGCCAAGGACGAGTTCTTCCAGGCTCACCGGGTGGGCCTCCCAGCCTGCTGGCACCGGGTCGGCCGGGCTGCTGGCCCGGACCAGCAGGTGGGCCTGCGCCTGGGCGGTGCGGGCATGCACCAGCGCGAGCCGTTTGGAGCATTCGGCGGCCTGCGCCGCGGGACCGGTCAGCACCCGGTGATGTGCGAGCAGGTCATCGACCTCGCCGGCCACCTGGACACGGCCGTTCGAGAGCAGGATGAGATAGTCGGCGACCCGCTCGAGCTCGGCGAGCACGTGCGAGGACAGCACGACCGATACGCCGTCCTCGGCCACCGCCGCCATCACCGCAGCCATGAAGTCGTGGCGGGCGAGGGGGTCGAGCATCGCGAGCGGCTCGTCGAGCACGAGCAGCTGGGGCCGCCTGGCCAGCGCCAGCGTCAGCGCGAGCTGGGCCTGCTGGCCGCCGGACAGCTGGCCGGCCTTCTTGCCCAGCGGGATGCCGAGCTCGGCCAGCCGCGCCTCGGCGTGGCCCTGGTCCCAGCGCCGGTTCAGGTTGCGGGCCAGGTGCAGCGTGTCGGTCACGGACAGGTTCTTGTACAGCGGCGTGTCCTGCGCCACGAACGCGATGCCGTCGAGCGCTGCGGGAGAGCCTGCGAGCTCCCCGCCGAGCACGGTCACGCGGCCAGCGGTCGGCGCGGTCAGGCCGACCGACATGTGCAGCAGGGTGGTCTCGCCCGCGCCGTTCGGCCCGACCAGGGCGACCACGTGCCCGGCGGGCACGGCGAGCGCGCAGTCCTGCAGGGCCCAGGTGCGGCGGTACCGCTTGCCCAGGCCGCTGGTTTCGATGACGTTCATGCCACGCCCTCCGCCCCGGCGCCCGCCTCGTCGCCGCCCGCGCCGCGGCGGTCATGGCTCTGCTGACCCGGGGGGACGGCCCCCCGGACCCCCCGGAAATCCCGCAGCGCGCTGGTGAACAGGGCCACGATCCCGTCCGGGTCAAGCCCGGCCGCGTCGGCGGTGGCGAGCCAGCCGAGCAGGGAGCGCCGCAGCGCGGCCAGCTCTGGCAGCCCGACCTGACCCAGGGCCGCCTCGATGAACGTGCCCTGGCCGGGCCGGCCTGCCGCGAGGCCCTTGTGCTCCAGCTCGCGGTAGGCCTTGAGCACAGTGTTCGCGGGGGCATGGGCCACAGCTGATCCCGCTCACCGGCGAGAGCGGGCAGCTCGAGGGGCCGTTCAACGCGATGCTCTTTGCCCCCGAGACCGGCGCGCCGCTGCTCGCCCTCGGCACCGCGGTCCGGTTCCGGTCGGGCCTGGCGCCCCGGGCCCGCGAGATCGCCATCCTGGCGGTGGCCGCGTACAGCGGCTCGGAGTACGAGCAGTACGCCCACGAGCGGCTTGGCCTGGAGGCCGGCCTGACCGCGGCGGAGTGCGCCGCCCTGCGCGGCCAGCGGGTTCCGGTTCTGGCCGATCCGGCCGAGCAGGCCGTGCTTCAGGTGACCAGCGAGCTGCTGGCCGGCGGCGACATGCCCGACGGACTCTACCGGGCGGCCGAGGAAACGCTGGGCCGCGCCGGGCTGGTCGAGCTCTGCGCGCTCGTCGGCTACTACCTCACCCTGGCCATGATCATGCGCACGTTCCAGGTCGGCGCACCGAGTGATCGGGAGGCCCCGGACGCTGGCGGGTGTTTGCGCTAGTTCCGGTACTGGCTGAGAGGCACCCCGCGGCAGGCTGCGGCAAGCCCGCCGCGGGGTGCACACAGCCGCCGACGCAGTCGGACAACAGTCGCCCGCCCGGCTCCTGCCGTCCAGCAGGGGGAGGAACGTCGTCGGCGGCTGGCGCGCCGGGGCCGACCGTGCCCCCCGACGCCGGCCGGCCCCCCGAGGCCTCCCGCGACCTCGGCACCACCCACGAAGCAGAGCAATCCGGCGTGAAGGCAGCCTGAAGAGGCTATGGAGACTATGTGTAGATCCGGGCCGGTACGCCCACTGATGGCCGGCGAACGCCTTACCGGGCGGGCCTGGCCCGGTGACCGGCGCGGCCGGCGGTACTCGAAGACGTCCGGCTGACCGCCTGAGCGCTACGGTTCCGGCCCTTCCTAGATGGCGCTCGACAGGCGCAGCGATCCATTGTGCCGGGCTCACTCGGCGCACCGGCAACTGGCAGCCTGGCTCGTGTCCTGATCAATCTGGCAGCAATTGCGTAAAATAGCCCCGTGGCTGAGCAAGGGCAAGGCAGGGAACGTCGCGGCACGTCACTGATCAAAGCAACTCAGGGCCTTCGGGCAGCGATCATTTCTGGCGAGATATCGGGCGGCGCGCCGGTCCGCGAAGAGGAGTGGGCGGCCAGGCTCGGCATGAGCAGGACCCCGGTTCGCGAGTCGATCGGGCGGCTGGTCGGCGAGGGTCTCCTGGTGAAGAAGGGGCGTCAGGTGTACGTCTTCCAGCCCTCGCTGTCCGACCTCATCGAGGTCTACGAGATCAGGCTCGCGCTCGAGAAGCAGGCGGCGGCGTTCGCCGCTGCGGCCGTGACGGATGACGACATCATGGCGGTGCGGGACGACCTCGAGCGGCTGCAGGCCGCGCATGACTCGCGGGAGTGGTTCGAGGTCCACGAGAAATTCCACATGGGCATCTTCTGCATCAGCGGCCGGGCCAAGCTGGCTAGCCTGATCCGGAGTCTGCGGCTGCAGTCGGAACCCTATGTGCGTCTCGCTGTGAATGCCGATCCTGAGTTCCGCGCGGCGTCGATCCGGGATCACGAGGAAATGGTCATGGCGCTATCGCTCCGGGATGCGGACGCCATTGACAAGGCCGTCGACCGCCATTTGAACACGACGTGTGATGAGCTCCGCAGGCTGCTCGCGTTCAGGGCCGAGCTGGGCGGCGCCGTCGCGCTGACGGCCGGGATCGGCCCCGGCGAGGCGTAGCCGAACTTCACGGCTGTGCGCGGCCCCACTGCGGCTTGCGCTTCTCGAGGAACGCGCGCATCGTCTCGCGCGCGTCAGGCAGCTGGCTGGTCGCGGCCATCACCTCGACCGCGTAGTCGTACGCCTTCGGCTGGTCAAGATCTATCTGTGCGTAGAGCGCCTGCTTGCCGATGCCCTTGCTGACCGCGGACCCGAGCGTGACCCGCTCCAGCAGGTCCGCCGTGGCCGAGTCGAGCTGCTCGGCGGGCACTACCCGGTTGACCAGGCCCCAGTCGAGCGCGGTCCTGGCGTCGATGACCTCGCCCGACAGGGCCATCTCCGCGGCCCGTTTCCGGCCGATGTTCCTGGCGATCGCCACCATCGGGGTGTGGCAGAACCAGCCGCCCTTCCCCCCGGGCGCGGCAAAACCGGCGTTGTCGCTGGCCACGGCCAGATCGGCGGTGGCGACCAGCTGGCAGCCTGCCGCCGTGGCCAGACCGTGCACCCGCGCCACCACCGGCTGGGGCACCTGCTGGATGAGCAGCATCAGCTCGGTGCAGGTCTGCAGCAGGGAGCGGACCTCCGGCAGGCCGGCCTCGACGACGTCGGCGAAGTCGTGCCCGGAGCTGAACACCGGGCCCGCGCCGGCCAGGACGATGCCCAGGGCGTCGCTGTCCCCGATTGCGCGGAACGCCGCGATCAGCTCGCGCATGTGCGGCAGCGACAGGGCGTTGCGCCGCTGCGGCCGGTTCATGGTGACGGTGGCGAACTCGCCCGACCGCTCGACCAGGATGTGCTCGAACTCCATGGCGGCCTCCTCCTTACCGCAGCCTAACCACGGCGGCGCCGGGGTATTCAACCGCGCAGGGCTCAGCCGCGGCCCTGGGCCCGGCTCTTCGCGCGCTCATGGCGCACGGTCAGCCGGTCCGCGACCCGCGGCGCGAGCGCCAGCAGCAGCCAGCAGTACTTGGCGGCGCCGGTGCTCACCCACGCCGCGGCGATGGACAGGGCGATCACCAGCGTGTTGGCGAGCAGGCGCATCCGCCCGGCAAACATCGACTCCGGTCCGCTGCGCTCGATCACCAGGCCCTTGCTGCGGCCGAAGATCAGGGTTGCCTGCGTGGCCAGGCTGGCGAGCAGCAGGTTCACCGCGAAGATGTCGACCGCGAGCGGGTTGCCGGGGAACGCGCCCAGCAGGCTGCTGGTGAAGGGCATGACCGTGATCGTGAACAGGAAGGCGAAGTTCCACCAGGCCAGGCCCTCCCGCTGGCCGGCAGGTCGGAGCGGCTGCCGGGGCCGGAATCCGTAGACATCGCGGCCAAGCTTCCCAGAGCGGCCGCGGCCGATCGAGGATCCCTGCCGGGACTCGCCGAGGTTCACCGCTCGAGAATCCGCCGCGCCGGCTGCGTAATGCCCTATATTCCGCCACGCCGCCGGGCGGAGGATCTGGCCATGCTGGATCATTGGGCAACCAGCGACACGCGGACCTTCGGAGGTAGCAATGCGGATCGGAACAGCGCTGCTGATCGCGTGGCTGGCCATCGGCGCCATCGCCGGCGCCCAGCGCCACGACTACACCCGGCCCATCACGGGCTGCAGCAAATCCGCCACGATCGCGCTGACGATCATTGCGGGTCCGCTCAACTACCTCGGCGTGAACCCGAAGGCCTCCTGCAAGACCCCGGAGCCCAGCAAGTGACGGAGGCCGCGATGCCGGATATGCGATCGCTGCTCGCCGGGGCCGTGGGCGCGGACCACGTCCTGGCGGCGGGCGCCAGTCTCGCGGACCACAGCCTCGCGGACTACGGACACGACGAGACCCTGGGCATCGCCCCCGGGGCACCGGGATTCGTGGTCAGGCCGGGCAGCACCGCCGAGGTCGCCGCGGTGCTGCGGGTGGCGGGCGAGCATGGGCTGCCGGTGACCGCGCGCGGCTCGGGAACCGGGCTGGCCGGCGCCGCGGTCCCGCGGCCCGGGGGCCTCGTGGTGTCGTTCGAGCGGATGAACCAGGTGCTGGAAATCGACGACGCGAACAACACCGCGGTCGTGCAGCCGGGCGTCACGCTCGGGCAACTGGACGTCGCCGCGGCCGCGCGCGGGCTGGTCTACCCGGTCTTCCCCGGTGAGATGAGCGCCAGCCTGGGCCGTACCAACCCCACGAACGCGGGCGGCATGCGGGCGGTCAAGTACGGCGTGACCCGCCACCATGTGCTGGGGGTGGAGGCGGTGCTGGCCTCGGGCGAAGTGCTGCGGGCCGGCGGGAAGCACGTCAAGGCCAGCACAGGATACGACCTTACCCAGCTGATCGTCGGCTCGGAGGGGACCCTGGCGCTGGTCACCGAAGCCATCGTCCGGCTCTACCCCCGGCTTCCGTACCAGGCGACCGTGCTGGCCCCGTTCGCCTCCCTGGAGCAGGTGACGGCCGCCGTGCCGCGGATTGTCGCCAGCGGCCTCGGGCCGCTGGTCCTCGAATACGTCGACATGCTCACCATGGCCGCGATCACCGAGAGCCAGCACCTCGACCTCGGCGTGCCCGCGGCCATCCGCGAGGCCGCGCTCGCCTACCTGGTGGTGATGGTGGAGGAGCGCAGCGAGGAACGCCTCGGCGCCGACGTGGAGGTGCTCGCGGATCAGCTGGCCGGCCTCGGCGCGGCCGACGTCTACGTGCTGCCCGCCCCGGCCGCGCGCCGCCTGATCGAGGCGCGGGAGAAGGCGTTCTGGGCCGCCAAAGGCGCAGGCGCCGACGACATCGTGGATGCGGTCGTGCCGCGCGCGGCCATGGCCGGGTTCCTGGCCGAGGTGACCGAGATCGCGGGCCGTGCTGGCGGGCTGGTGGCGGGCTGCGGCCACGCGGGCGACGGCAACGTGCACCTCGCGGTGTTCGAGCCCGATCCCGTAGCGCGTACGGACCTGTTGCGGGGCATCTTCGCGGCGGCCGTGTCCAGGGGCGGGGCGGTCAGCGGCGAGCACGGCATCGGGACCGCGAAGAAGAGCTACTTCCTGGAACTGGCGGACCCGGTCGCCGTGGACCTGATGCGGCGGGTGAAGCTGGCCTTCGACCCGCAGGGCATCCTGGGTCCCGGGGTTCTGTTCGACTGACGCCGCAGCCGCGGCCCGGCTAGTCCACGAGGAGGCCCGTATGAATGGGGCGCAGGCCCTGATCCGCACGCTGGTCGGCTGCGGCGTGAACACCTGCTTCAGCAATCCGGGGACCTCGGAGATGCACTTCGTGGCGGCGCTGGACGCCGTGCCCGAGATGCGCGGGGTGCTCTGCCTGTTCGAGGGGGTGGCGACCGGCGCGGCCGACGGTTACGGGCGGATGACCGGGCGGCCCGCCGCGGCGCTGCTGCACCTGGGGCCGGGCCTGGCGAACGGGCTGGCCAACCTGCACAACGCGCGGCGGGCGCACACTCCGCTGCTCGCCGTGGTGGGGGACCACGCCACGTACCACAAGCGCTTCGACGCGCCGCTGGAATCGGACATCGACGCCCTGGCCGGCTGGATGTCCGCCTGGTCCCGCCGTTCGGCGCGCAGCGCTGACGTGGCCGCGGACGCTGCCGAGGCGGCCGCCGCGGCGATGACCCCGCCCGGCGGGATCGCGACGCTCATCCTGCCCGCCGACGTGTCCTGGTCCGAGGGCGGCGAGCCTGCCCCCGCGCTTCCCGTGCGGGCGGTAGCGCCGGTTCCGCAGGACGTGATCGGATCCGCCGCGGCTGCGCTGCGCAGCGGGGAGCCATGCGTGATCCTGCTCGGCGGGCCGGCCATGCGGCGGCCCGGCCTCGCGGCGGCCAGCCGGATTGCCTGCGCCACCGGTGCCCGGCTGCTGAGCGAGACGTTTCCGGCCCGGATCGAGCGCGGCGCGGGTGTCCCGGCGGTCGACCGGCTGGCCTACCTGGCCGAGTTCGCGGTCGCGCAGCTGGCGGGCGCGCGCCGCCTGATCCTGGCCGGCGCGCGCGCCCCCGTCTCCTTCTTCGCCTACCCCGGCCAGCCCAGCTCCCTGGTCCCCGCGGGCACCCAGGTGGACGTGCTCGCCGCCGACGGCGACGACGTGTGCGGAGCGCTGGAGTCGGTGGCCGGCCTGGTGGCCCCGGACGCCAAGCCGCAGCCGCAGGAGCCGGTGCGCCCCGCGCTGCCGGACGGCGACCTCACCGGGGAGAGCGCAGCCGCGGTCATCGGCGCGCTGCTGCCTGAAGGCGCGATCGTGTCTGACGAGGCCAACACGTCCGGGCTGTGGCTGCCCGGGGCCACCGCGGGCGCGCCGCCGCACGACTGGCTCACCCTGACCGGCGGTGCGATAGGCCAGGGGCTGCCGGTGGCCACCGGCGCCGCCATCGCCTGCCCGGAGCGGAGCGTCATCGCCCTCGAGGCGGACGGCAGCGCCATGTACACGATCTCCGCCCTGTGGACCCAGGCCCGGGAGGGGCTGGACGTCACCACGGTCATCTTCAGCAACGGCTCGTACGCGATCCTCGGCATGGAACTCGAGCGGGTCGGGGCCCAGACCACCGGGACGGCCGCGCGGGACCTGCTCCAGCTGTCCCGGCCCGATCTCGACTTCGCCGCCCTGGCCGCGGGCATGGGCGTCCCGGCCGGCCGGGCCCGCACGGCCGGCGAGTTCGCGGCGCAGCTCCGGCGGGCGCTCGCGGAGCCGGGCCCGCACCTCATCGAGGCCGTGGTCCCGCCGATCGGCTGACGGTTCCCTGGGGCTCTGCCCCTCCCCAGGCTTCGGGCTCGTCACCGCAGACGTCGAGCCAGAGGTCGCCGGGCAGGGCCAGCAGGCGCTGGAGCACTTTCCGGTCGAGCTCCACGGCATGCTCGGTGGCGTGCGAGGCGACCCAGCAGTACCAGTTCGCCTCGTACCCCGCGCCGATCAGCTCCCACAAGGGCGTGGCCACGGGCTCCAGGAAGGCCAGAAGCCGGCGCAGCTGTTCACTGAGATCGACATTGTGTTCGATTTGCGCACTGGAGCTGAGCAGCCATAGCGAGTACTCGCGGGTGTGCGGGGAGCGACGGGCCGACGTTCCGGCCTCGAAGGCCTGGGTGGGCTGGAGGCCGAGCCGCTGGGTGACGGCCGCGGCGGTCAGCGCCGCGTGAGGTCCCCCGAGCCGGAACGTCGCCTTGGTCAGCACATCGGTCACTATCGGTGATCAGGCCGGGAGACGCTAGCGATTTACCCAGCGCTGACCGGGCAACGGCCCTGGCGGCCGGGCTGCCCGAAGCTGCCCCCGCAGGCTACCGCCGCGCCCCCGATTTCGCGCTGGGCCGGCCCGAAGGCATGTCATAGCAGGTCAGCGACCTCTTTCCGCCGGATCCGCTTGATATCTGGTCGCCACGCGCGACACTAAGGTGGGCGAACTCGGCGATGTCCCGTATCGCCGGGCCCCCGGTCCCGAGCGGAGGTCCGACGCGGCGGTGATGGATTCCACGCCAGCAGCGCCAGGCCTGCCGGCGGATGCGAAGTATGACGCCAGGCGCGGCGTCTACTACACCAAGCCGCTGCTGCGTGGCTGGCTGCATCTGCTCTGGTTTGAGGCGTCGCTGGTGCTCGGCACGCTGCTGGTGACCCGCGCGCACGGAGCCGCGCATATCACGGCCATGGTCGTCTACGCGGCCAGCGTGAGCGCATTGTTCGGGGCCAGCGCGCTGTATCACTGCGGCAGCTGGAGTGATACATGGCGCCAGCGGCTGCAGCGGCTGGACCACGCGATGATCTTGTTCCTTATCGCCGGCACCGCGACCCCCGCTTTCCTGCTGGCTATGCACGGTGCACTGGGGCTGGCCTGCCTGATCGTCCTGTGGTCTCTCACGCTGACGGCGGCCGGAATCCGCCTGGGGCGGATGGCCGGGCCAGAGCGCCTGGTCGGCGCCATGTTCGTGGGGCTGGGCTGGATGGCCGGCCTGGCGCTGCCATGGGTGTGGATCCACGCCGGTGCCGCGCCGGGCGCGCTGATGCTCGCGGGCGGCGTGCTCTACACGGCGGGAGCGCTCTCCTATCACCGCCGCTGGCCCGACCCTGTGCCGTCGGTATTCGGCTATCACGAGGTCTTTCACGCTTTTGTCTGCGCCGCCGCCACGTGCCAGTACGTCGCGATAGCGCTGTTCCTCAGCTGAGCCACGGGGGTCAGCGCGCCCGAGGCGGGCTTGTCTTCCGGCGCTTCCGGCGGCGTCCTGGACGTGGCCGCACGACCCGCCGCCGCACACTGTGACATTGCCGACACTGCGCGAGCGCCAACCGCAGCGGCGGGGTCGGCGTCCTAACTCAGACGCCTGTCGCAGCTTTCTGAGCCGTCCGGGCCGACCGCGGCACCCGCGACGGCGGAAGGACACCCGCGATGACCACACCCCGACGCCTGGCCCCGCGGGCCATTGCCGGAGCAGCACTCGGCTGCAGCGCGGTCCTGCTCACGGCCTGCGGCGGCTCGGCCAGCCCGTCCGCCGCGCCTGCCCAAGCGGTGACCGTCACGGCCACGCCTGCGGCGTCGGCCAGCATCGCGGCCGGCAGCCCGATGGCGCCTCCATCCCCGGCCACACCACCCGGGCCGGCCCCGTGCCCCGCCCGGTACCTCGGGGTGAAGGCGGGCATCAGCCAAGGGACCGCCGGGAGCATCGACCAGGTCATTGACTTCACGAACATCTCCAATGTCACCTGCACCCTGTACGGCTACCCGGGCGTGTCGTTCGGGGCGACGCGGATCTCAGGCGGCCAGATCGGTGCCGCGGCCAAGAAGAGCCCGGCCACCCCGCGTGAGCTGGTCATGCTCGCGCCGGGGGCGGTCGCCAATGCGCTGCTTCAGATCGCGGACCCGGGCAACTTCCCGGCGGCCAAGTGCGGCCAGGTCACCGCGCACTGGCTGGTGATCTACCCGCCGACCCAGACCACGCCGGTCTACCTCAGCTACACGTCACCGGCGTGCTCCAAGCCGGTCCAGATCCTGACCGTGAGCGTCGTCCAGCCCGGAGCCGGCAGCTCCTCCTAACGGCCGCCGCAGTCAGCTACATACCGGCGGCATATCCGGGCCGACGCGCGCTGCGGCAGGCTCGCGCCGGCATCCTGCTTGCCACTGTGTGAAACGGGTCTGGCCGGCGCTCCCGCGCGTATGTACCGTAAGGTCCGTCTCTTCCGGCGCAGGAGAAGCTGTGGGTGATATCGACCTCTTGGCTCTGTACTGGACCGTGTCGGGCCCGACCGAGGTGCATTTCGGCCGCGAGTGGAGCCTGTTCGACTGGCGGGACCGGTGCGCGGAGGCGGCGAAGGTGGGCTTCAAGGGCCTTGGCCTGTGGCACGCCGACATCGAGCACCAGCTGGCCGGGCGCACGCTGCAGGAGATGAGCAAGATCTTCAAGGACGCGGGGCTGACCTACTTCGAGGCCGAGTTCCTGGCGGACTTCTTCGTCGACCCCGGTGACCCGGCGCGGGCCGAGTCCGACCAGAGGCGCAAGCTGCTGTTCGCCACCGCCGCGGCTTTCGACGCCCATCACATCAAGGTCGGCAACATCCCTGGCACCCCGTGCGAGCTCGGCCAGCTCACCGAGGCGTTTGCTGAGCTGTGCCAGGACGCGGCCAGCCACACCGGCGCGAAGGTCGTGTACGAGTTCATGCCGTTCGACGTCAACGTCCGCACGCTCGACGCCGCCCTGCAGGTGGTCCAGGGCGCCGCGCAGCCGAACGGCGGGCTGGCCATCGACACCTGGCACATGGCCAAGCTCGGGATCACCCCCGGGGACCTGCGCCGGATCCCGCCCGAGTACCTGAGCTGGGTGGAACTCTCCGACGGGCAGCTCGAGAACATGCCCGACGCTGTCAGCGAGACCATCAACCACCGCCGGCTGCCGGGTGAGGGCGAGTTCGACATCCCGGGCTATGTCGAGGCCTGCCACGGCGCCGGCTATCAGGGACCGTGGGGAGTCGAAGTGCTCTCCGCGGAACTGCGGAGCCTCCCGATCGAGGAGGAGTTCAAGCGGGCGTACGAGACCACAGCCGCGCAGTGCCGCGCTGGCCTGGCATGAGGAGGAGCACGTGACAGAGCTGGACAACACGGGGCTGGACAGCGACCGTCTGGTCTGGATGTACCGCCAGATGCTCCGGATCCGCGAGTTCGAGCAGCGGGTGAAGCGAACCTTCGAAGAGCACCCGGGGGTGATCCGCGGTCACACCCACCTAGCCGACGGCGCCGAGGCATCGATCGTCGGCTCGCTGGCCACGCTGCAGCCGGGTGACCAGATTATGACCACCTACCGCTGCCACGGCTATCCGCTCGTTCTCGGCACCAGCCCGAAAGCGATCATGGCGGAGATCTACGGCCGCACCGGCGGCCTGTGCGGCGGATACGGCGGCTCGATGCACCTGGCCGACCCCGAGCGCGGGTTTCTCGGCACCTCGGGCATCGTCGGGCAGGGGATCCCGCAGGCCACCGGCGCCGCCTACGCGGCCCAGATCCGGGGCCAGGGCCAGGTCGTCCTGTGCTTCTTCGGCGACGGGGCGGCCAAGCAGGGCGCGTTCTCCGAGTCGCTCAACGTGGCCTCGCTGTGGAAGCTCCCGATCGTCTTCGTGATGGAGAACAACTCCTACAACGTCGTCACCCGCGTCGAGCAGGAAGACGCTAACGCGGCCGCGGGCGAGCCGCTGGCGGTCAAGGCCAAGGCCTACAGCATGCCGGGGGTGACCGTGGACGGCGGCGACCCGCTCGCCGTGCACGGCGCGGTCGGCGACGCGGTGGCGCGCATCCGGCGCGGCGACGGCCCGACGCTGGTGGAATCGCTGGTCTACCGCCTCAGCGCGCACGGCAACATCATCGCCCCGCCAGGCATCCCGCTGCACTTCCCCGAGCATGAGGCGATCGAGGTGTTCGGCAACCTCGAGGAGTACGAGGCGGCCAAGCGCAACGACCCGGTGCCGCGCTTCCGCGGCGAACTCGTCACCAGGGGCGTGCTCGCCCCCGACGACGCC
>Ga0137385_10004113_pt1 | contig 12706 bp, 11 predicted proteins | sample SagtaG_FD_104921 | JGI IMG/M metagenome (GOLD analysis project Ga0137385, IMG submission 104921) | Vadose zone soil microbial communities from Sagehorn Ranch, Mendocino, California, USA - Sage2_R_80_16 metaG | ecosystem: Environmental > Terrestrial > Soil > Vadose zone | place: USA: California...
CGAGGGGAAGACCTTCGTGTACACCGTCTGGACGCCGAGCTTCTGCAGCTCGGTCTGGGCGAGCTGGACCGGCGGGTCGGCGAAGGGATCCTGGGCCATCGGGAAGGCCGCGGTCTTCGGCCGCTGGCCGGCTGGCAGCGAGGCGACCCACTTCACGAACGGGAGCATCTCGTCCGCGATCGGCAGGCTCACGTCGAACACGTTGTGGTCAGCCTGGTTGGACGGGGTGTCGAAGACCGACGGCGCACCGCCCGCCCCTTCTACCAGCGCCATGCGGAACCGCGCCGCCACCGACGACGCCGGGGTGGTGAGTAGCGAGGAGAACGGCCCGAAGGCCAGCTGTACGTGGTCCTCGCCGAACAGCGTCTGGTAGTTCGTGACCACCTGGTTCGGCGAGCTGTCGTCGTTGAGGATGGTCAGCTTGACCTGGCGGCCGAGGATGCCGCCGTGGGCGTTCACGTCCTTGGCCCACAGCTGGTACCCCCGCTCGAACGCCTGGCCGTCAGCCGAGAAGTCTCCGGCCAGCGACAGCGACGCGCCGATGGTGATCGGGCCCGTGGGCTGGCTCGTCGCGGCGGGAGCGCCGCTCGAGGTGCTCGAGCTCGTGCACGCGGCCAGGGCACTCAGCCCGAGCACGGTCACGGCGGTCATGGCGAATACGTTTCCCGAGAACCGGGGGTGACCAGGTCGCACGCCCAGTTCCTCCTTCCGCGTCAGGCCTCGTCCGGGCGGGAATCATCAGGATGCGTCCGCGTCCTCACCTTCGCTGGTTATACCGGTCGGCCGCGTTTCCCGCCGTCGAATGCGGTGAATTCCCTTATTCCGGCCCGGTAGTAAGGGGCGTGTCCCTGGGTGCCGATCTTCATCTGGTCACCACACCGGCGGCATCTGCCGTCCACAGGACGCGGGTTGGCTGAGAGGCAGCGCCGGCCGGCCGGGCCCGTCGGCGGAAGGAGGCCTGCCATGCCCCGCACCCACAGGATCGTTGCGGGCGTCAGCGGCAGTCCGGGCAACCTGCCCGCGCTGCGCTATGCCGCGGACCTGGCCCGCGTGCGTGACGCCGCCCTGACATTCGTCCACGCCTGGATGCCCGCCGGCCCCGAGTTCGCGGCCTGGCAGTTCCCCTCGGATCCGCTGGTCCTGCAGTGGCAGGACGACGCCTGGCAGCGGCTGTGGCGCACGCTGGACACGGCGTTCGGCGCGCTCCCGCCGGATCTGGAGGCTGAGCCGCTGATCATGCGGGGGAGCCCGGGCCCGGTCCTGGTCGGCACGGCCAGCCAGCACGGCGACACGCTGGTCGTCGGGGCGGGCCGCCACGGTACGTTCGGCCGTCTCCGGCACGGCCGGGTCGGCCGGTACTGCCTCGCCCACGCCAGCTGCCCGGTGATCGCCATCCCCTCCCCGGCGCTCGGCCGGGCCGCCGCCCGCGCGGCGCGGGCGAGCGCCACGCGCGCGTTCCGGACCTGACGGCCGCTAGCCGGCCCCCCACGGCCCTGGTCCCGATACCGTGGTTGACCACGGGAGGATGCCATGGCAGAGCTGCGATTCGGCGTGGTCAGCGAGTCGGTACGGGACGGGCGGGCGTGGCTGGACCACGCGCGCCGGGTCGAGGACACCGGGATCGACGTGCTACTGATCCGGGATCACTTCTCGGCGGGCGCGTTCGGCCAGCAACTGGCGCCGTTCACCGCCCTGGCCTCCGCGGCCGCCGTGACCACCCGCCTGCGGGTGGGCACGATCGTGCTGTCCAACGACTTCCGCCATCCGGCGATCGTCGCGCACGAGGCCGCCAGCCTGCACCTGGTGTCCGGAGGAAGGTTCGAGCTCGGCCTCGGCGCAGGCTGGTACCAGCCCGAATACGACGCCGCCGGGATCGGGTTCGACCCGGCGGGTCAGCGCATCGGCCGTCTCGAGGAATCCCTCACCATCATCAGGTCTCTGCTCTCCGGCACCGAGGTACACCATGACGGCGCCTGGTACCGGGTGGAGGGCCTGGACCTCGACGTGCTCCCGGCGCCGCGCAGTTCCCCGCGCCTGCTGGTTGGCGCGGGCGGACCGCGCATGCTGCGCCTGGCCGCCCGTCATGCGGACATCGTGGGGGTGCTTCCCGCGCCGATCAAGAGCTCGCAGGACGACGAAGACGATCCCGCCGACCGGCTGCCGCCGGCGTTCGACGCCAAGCTCGCCGTGCTCCGCGAGGCAGCCGGCGACCGGTTCTCCAAGCTGGAGATCAACGCCTTCGGGACGTTCGTCGTCACGGACACCCGGCGCGCCAGCACCGAGGAGCTGATCCGGCAGCGCGGCTGGACCGGCATCGACGCGGAGACCGTGTGGGAGATGCCGACGGTCTTCATCGGCAGCCCGGCCCAGATCCGGGACGACCTTATCGCCCGCCGCGCGCGCTTCGGCCTGTCCTACCTGGTGGCCGGCGAGAGCGCGCTGCCCGCACTGGCCGAAATCGTCAGCGCGCTCTAGAGCCGGCGGCCCGCTTCATACGATGTGGATGCCGCTTTCATGCGCATAGAACGACATGATCGCGGCATCCACGCCTTATCAACGGACGGCGGGGGAGCAGGCCGCGTATCAGCAGTCACGAGAGCACGCCAGAAGCGCACTGGCACCAGGAATCAGGCGCCGCGCGGCGTCCCAGCGAGCAAACGGACCGCCAGTAGTCGTCAGAGCCCGAACGCGCGGGCTATCCGCCCGGTCAGATCGTCCTCGGTCACCGTGGGGTCGACGTCGATCACGGGCAATCCGAGTCCGGTAGCCTCCTCGCGGAGCCGGGCGGTGAACATCGCGTCCCGTTCGAGCAGGTTGGCCAGGGCCTTGTCCGGATCGCTGGTCTTCCCGGCGATCTGGAACAGGCTGCCCCGGCTGGCGAAAGCCGCCCGCCGGAAGCCGGGCGTCGGGCAGAGCCAGACCGCGCGGCCGGGGACGGACAGGAGCGGCCGCACCAGGTGAGGCAGCAGCCGGAAGCCCTCGGCGATCACGCCAGGGCCGAGCCGGAGCAGGTCCTCCACGATCAGCCCGAAGCCTTCCCCGCGGAACCAGCCGAATGTCTCGAGCATGGTCTCCGGCGGTCGGCTGACCCACCGCTCGTCCATGTCCATGGCCGCGAAGCCGGCCATGAACGGGCTGTCCGCGGGGGTGCTGCGGCGGCCGTGATCCGCCATCACGTCGTCGGTCGCGTACAGGCGCAGGCCGTGCCGGGCCGCCAGCCGCCGGGCGACGGTCGACTTGCCCGCCCCGCTCCCGCCGCCGATCCAGTAGACGTCGCGGAGCCGGGCCCGCAGCTCCCCGGCCGCCTGATCGCGACCGGGTACTTGACCGCCCGGCCGCGTGCCCATGCCGGTTAGGCACTACCCGGCCCGAGGAGCCGCCGGGCCGGCCGCGGCCGGGACGGAATCTCTATCCGCTCGGCCGGGCGGCCGAGCAGCGGCAGGTAACGCTCGCGCGGCACCGGTACGGTGCCGAGCGAGCGCAGGAAGGGGCTGTCCCACTGCGCGTCGATGAGCAGGCCGCCGGCCAGGTCGAGCCGGGCGGCCATCTCCGCCACCGCGACCCTCGCCGCGCCCTGATGCCTGCCGAACAAGGAGTCTCCGCTGATGATGCGGCCGATGCCGATTCCGATCGCGCCGCCGATCAGGGTATCGTCCAGCCAGACCTCGACGCTGTGCGCCCAGCCGTCGGCGTGCAGTTCGGCCAGGGTACGCAGGAGCGTGTCGGTGAGCCAGCGCGGCTCGCGGCCCGTTCGGCATTCCTCGGCGACCCGGCCGAAAGCGGTGTCAGCGGTCGTCCGCATGTCCTCACGCCGCAACTGTTTCCTGACGTTCCGCCCGAGATGGACACGGCCGACCTCGATCACCGGCCTCGGATCGGGTGACCACCACGCCACCCGGTACGGATCGCCGTGCCAGCTGCCGACCAGGGCGATCGTCCCGTCGGCCACCAGGTCCTCGTACCGGAACTCGTTGATGGTGCGGAGGTGCTCGTCGGCGGCCGGCAGCGGGACGACTCCCCGCCGGTACGCGCCGAGCACGCTCGCCGGACTCAGGTCGCCGCCGAACGCGACCGGCCCGGTGGCGTCCGGCCCATCGGCCGCCGGCCCGGCGAAGTCGAAGGACTCCCAGTCCGGGTAGTGCCTAACCGGCATGGGCACGCGGCCGGGCGGTCAGGTACCCGGTCGCGATCAGGCGGCCGATGTTGCGGTCCAGGAGCCCGCCGTCGTCGGCGGACGGGAAGGCGATCCCGCTTCCGTGCAGCGCCCGCTCGGTGTTCGACCTGGTGTAGTGCGGGAAGACGTGCTCGAGGTACATCTCCGCGGTGGTCAGGTCCTGGTCGCGGTCGACGAACAGCGGCAGGAACGGGGCCATCGGGTGGGACGGGTCGTGCGCAGCGTACCGCAGCAGCTCGCTCACCCAGATGCCGAACGGTACCTCGCTGACCTCGAATCCGTGCCGGCGCAGCCGTTCCACCAGCGATCCGAGCAGCGCGTACCCGCGGCCGGCCAGATGATAGGTAAGCCCGGTCGCCCCTTCGGCCGCGGAGATGTGCCTGATGGCCGCCGCGCAGGTATCGGCGGGCACGAAGTCGAGTGGCAGGTCGATGTCCGGAGCCAGGCCGGTGTCGGTGATGAACCTGATCAGCGCGCACATCTCAGTCGCGGTGTTCCAGGCGCCGGTGCGACGGCTCCCGATGATGTCCATCGGGCGGTAGATCGCGACCGGCAGGCCCGCCCGGCCGGCGTTCCTGAGCAGTTCTTCCGCCACGAACTTGGTCTCCACGTAACCGATCCGTAGGCGGTCGGCGTGCGCCAGCGGCGTGTCCTCGGTCACCTCGCGCACGCCGGCGACGCCGAGGCCCGCGAGCACCGCGGTGGTGGAGACGTAGTGGACCGGGATGGCCCGGACCAGGCCGGCCAGCCTGATCAGCTCGCGGGTGCCCGTCACGTTGGCGGCCCGCAGTTCCTCGTACGGGTAGATGAAGTTCACGATCGCGCCCGCGTGATAGATGATGTCGGTGCTCCGGGCGAGCTCGCGGAATTCGCCCGGGGACAGGCCCAGCCGGGGCGCGGCGAGGTCACCGGGCAGCGGCACCACGCGGTCGTCCCAGGCGGCCAGGCCAGCCCCGCCGCCGCAGGCGGCCAGGCCAGCCCCGCCGCCGGGGTCGGGCAGGAAGCGTTCCGCGGTGAGCGCGGGCTGGCCCAGGTAGCCGCGGGCGACCCCGCAGCCCCCGATGTAGATCTCGCCGGCCGGCGCCGGGTCCAGGTTCTCGTCCAGAACCTTGATCCGAACGTGCCGGGTGGCTCTTCCCACTGGAACCGGGCCTGCTGGACCGCCGCCCGCCGCCAGACTCGCGGTCTCGCCGTCCTCAAGCTGGGCGCGCAGGTCGCACAGGGCCGAGGTGATGGTCGTTTCGGTCAGCCCGTAGGCGTTCAGCAGCCGGGCCGCCGGGGCCGCCCGCAGCGCGGCCCGGCAGTCAGCGGCGGCCTCGCACCGGCGTGCGCTCGGCCGGGAGCGGGCCGTGCGGCGGGCCGGAGTTTCCCTGGTGTCGGCGGTCACCGTGGACCAGGCCGCGGCGGCCGTCAGGTCCGTGACGGACGCCCTGCTCGGCCCGCACCCGCAGAGCGAGGTGCTGTTCGCGGTGCGGACCGACGGCATGTTCCGCGCGGTGACCGCGGCCTCGGCCGATCCGGTGCCGATGGGCCGGCTCGCGGAGCTCGCCGGGACCTGGCTGCCGTCCGTGGCCGGCCCGCTGCCGCTTCTCGCGCCGGTGACCAGGCTGCCCGAGCCGGCCAGGGACTGCGTTCCCGGCTGTGACGGGATGCTGCTCTGCCCGCTCACGCTCGAGAACCGCCCGTCGGGCGATCCGCTTATCGGGGTACTCGCCGTATTCGGCGAGCAGCGCATCCTCGCCGACCTGTCGGCCACGATGGAGATCCTCGCGCACCAGGTAGCCCTGGCGGTCGAGCGAATCATGCTGCGCCAGGAGGTGATCCGCCAGGGCAACGAGGCGTACTTCCGCACCCTGGTCCAGGACACCTCGGACGTCATCCTGATCGTGGACGATGACGGCCGGGTCAGGTACGCGACGCCCTCGGCGGCCACCATGTTCGGCGGGCTCCCCGCGACTGGGACGTGGCTGTGGGACCTGGTCGCGGACGCCGAGCGCGACGAGATCGCCCGCCTGTTCAGGCGGCTGCAGGCCGACCCGAGCCTGGGCACCCGCTACGTGGACCGGCGGATCACCCGCCGCGACGGCGTGAGCGTCCAGGTCCAGGTCAGGTCCAGTGATCTGCGCGGCGACCCGACCGTGGCCGGACTGGTGCTCACCCTGCGGGACGTGACCGAGCAGCGCCAGCTCGAGGAGAAGCTGAAGTACCAGGCCTTTCACGACGCGCTGACCGGGCTGCCCAACCGGCTGCTGTTCCAGGACCGGATCTCGCAGCAGCTCGCGGCGGTCAGGCGGGACGGCGCGACCGCCGGCGTGCTGTTCGTCGACCTGGACGACTTCAAGGTCGTGAACGACACGATGGGCCACGGCGTCGGCGACGAGCTGCTGGCCGCCACCGCGGTGCGGCTGGCCAGCCTGATCCGCGAGTCCGATACCGCCGCGCGCCTCGGCGGCGACGAGTTCGCGCTGCTCATCGGCAACGTCACAGACTCCGCGGCGGTCGAGGCCGCGGCCGCCCGGGTCGTCCAGGCGTTCAGCGAGCCGTTCGCGCTCGCCTCCGGGGCCGTGCTCACCACGGTCACCGTCGGAGTGGCCACCACCCAGGACAGCGCCGACACCGACGAACTGCTCAGGCACGCGGACCTGGCCCTGTACGCCGCCAAGGTGGCGGGCAAACGGCAGTGGCGCCGCTACCAGCCGGTGCTCAGCGCCGGGCTGATCCGGCGGCGGGAGCTGCAGGCCGCCCTGGAGGAGGCGGTGGGCCGCTCCGCGTTCACCCTGTCCTACCAGCCGATCGTCGCTCTCAGCAGCGGGGAGCTGGCCGGGTTCGAGGCCCTGGTCCGGTGGCCACACCCGCAGTGGGGGATGATGCAGCCGGACCAGTTCATCGCGCTGGCCGAGGAAACCGGCCAGATCGTGCCGCTCGGCTCCTGGGTGCTGGGCCGCGCGGCCGCCGACCTCGCGCGGTGGCGCCAGAATTCTCGCGGGCTCTACGTCAGCGTCAACGTGTCGGCCCGCCAGTTCAGCGCGCCGGGCTTCGTGGACGGGGTACGCCGGACCCTGGAGGCGTCGGGGCTCGAGCCCGGCACGCTCATGCTCGAGCTGACCGAGAGCGTGCTGCTGCGCCGGGACGAACGGATGCACGCCGACCTCAATGAACTGAAGGCCATCGGCGTGAAGCTGGCCATCGACGACTTCGGCACCGGCTACTCGTCCCTCAGCTACCTGCGGGAGCTGCCGATCGACGTCCTCAAGATGGACAAGTCGTTCGTGGACGGGATCGCCGTCTCCGAGCAGCGGCTGGCCCTCGCCGAGGGCATCGTCCAGATCGCGCGGACGCTCCGGCTCGAGGTCATCGCCGAGGGGATCGAGAGCGAGATCCAGCGGGACATGCTGGTCTCCATGGGCTGCCAGTTCGGGCAGGGCTACCTGCTGGCGATGCCGATGGGGGCGAACCAGGCGGAGACGCTGGCCCGGATCGGGACCCACCAGGTGCCCAGCCTGCCACGGCAGGCGCCCGAGACACCGGAGGCGGCCACGCCGACCCTGCCGGCCCCCGGATAACCGATGCCTGAACTCAACCCCGGCGTTCACGGGAACCGGCCCGGTGCCTCGCCAGCCAGACCGCGGAACCGAGCAGGACCACGCCCACCACGAGGATCGCCAGCGGCGCTGCGGCCGACGTAGGCAGGTACCGGCTCGCGGTCTGCGGTGTCACCAGCAAGACGCCCACGGCGCCCAGCGCGACCAGCCAGGCCTGGCGCAGCAGCACTCCGGCCGTGAGCAGGGCCGCCACCGTGGCGAGGGCGAGCACGTGACCGGCCGCTTCTGGCATGGTGAGCTGGGCGCCGGCCAGCAGGCCGATCCCGGCCGCGATGTACCCGGTCACGACGGGCGGGAGGTAACCGCGCCGCACCGCCACGCCCCACAGCGCCGACAGGGCCCAGATCCCCAGGCCTGGCGCCCACGCGCCAACGTGCGGCCACAGCCGGTCCGCGGCGGTGCCGACGAGGACGGCCAGGCTGGCGAATACCGCCAGGTGCTGGAGCACGGCCCGCGTTCGCCACCACAGCGCTGCTCCGTACGCGGCGGATGCCGCCGCCGTGACCAGGGTGGTGCTCTCCGGGCCGAACCTTCCGATCTGGTCCGCGAGCGTGCCCGTGAACGCCGCCAGGCTCACCGTGGACAGCAGCCACAAGACGCTGCGCAGCCGCCTGAAGGCGGGGTCGCCCGTGGTGCGCACCGCCGCGCCGGCCGCGCCGAGGACCACGCACGCGACGGCGGCGAACGCGAGCACCGCGCCGGTCGACAGACCCGGCCAGAGGTCCCCGGCCAGGTAGATCCCGGCCGCGATGGCCAGCACGCCGCCGGCGTAGCCCAGCGCCTCGGCCACTAGCGGCAGCCTCGATCCAGTATCAGCTTGAAGTCCAGTCATGGCATCTCCCGAGCTAGAGTCCGATGCCATCAGCCTTACGGCCGGCCGTCCGCGCGGCATCGGCGCTGATACTCAACTAAGACACCGTAGCTACTCATGAGTAGCTTTTGTGGGGTGCGGGGTCGTCTCCCCGCGGGCCAGCCGGGCTACGGCTCGGGCTTATCCGTCAGGCCGTGCTCGATGGCGTACCTGACCAGCTCGACCCGGTTGTGCAGCTGCAGCTTGCCGAGCGTGTTCTGCACGTGGTTCTGCACGGTGCGGTGCGACAGCACCAGCCGGGTGGCGATCTGCTTGTAGGACAGGCCGGTGGCGACCATGCGGAGGATCTCGGTCTCGCGCTCGGTCAGCTGCGGCGCCGCGGCGTCCCCGTCATCTCCGGCCGGAGCCGCGGCCAGGCGCCGGAACTCGCCGAGCACGAGGGCGGCGAGCCCGGGGGTGAAGACCGCGTCGCCGGCGGCCGTGCGCCGCACCGCGCCGAGGAACTCCTCGCGGCCCGAGGACTTCAACAGGTAGCCGACCGCGCCGGCCTTCACCGCGTCCAGCACGTCCTGCTGCTCGCCGCTCGCCGACAGGACCAGCACGTGGGCCGCGGGATGGACGGCGCGCAGGCCGGCCGTCACCTCGACGCCGGACATGTCCGGCAGCTGCAGGTCGAGCACGACCACGTCCGGCCGGGCCGCCCCGGCCACCCGCAGCGCCTGCGCGCCGTCGGCGGCCGTCGCCACCACGTCGTATCCGGCCTCGGCCAGGTCGCGCGCGACCGCGTCGCGCCACATCGGGTGGTCGTCCACCACCATGACCCGAATCGGCGTGTCCTGTCCCACGCCCGCACCCTAACCCGTGCCGGGGGCCGCCGTCACCGCCGCCGACCGGGGCAATGCGGGCCGGGGCAGGCGGAGCTCCACTTCGGTGCCTTCGCCGGGGGAGGACCTGATGCTGGCGGAGCCGCCCAGGTCACGCAGCCGACCGCAGATGGAATAGCTCACCCCGAGCCTTCCGGTCGCCGCCGCCTCGGCTAGCCGGCCGGCCGGGATGCCGGGGCCGTCATCCCGGACCGTCACCGTGACCAGCCCCGGCTCGTCCTCGACCAATACCCAGGCGCGGACCTGCTCGCCGCAGTGCCGCCGTACGTTGTCCAGCGCCGCACGGACCGCCGAGGCCAGCTCCTCGGCCGCCATTTTTTCCAGCCGAACGGCCTGGGCTGGCACCGATACCGTCACCCCTTCCGCCTGAGCCCGCAGGACGAGGGCACACAGGTCCACGTCATTACCTGCGGCCGGAGCGGCCACCGGGGGAGCGCTCCCCACCAAAGCACGCAGAGCGGCTTCCTGCTGGCCGGCCAGGCGGCCGAGTTCGGCGGCTTCGCCGCCCGCTTCGGCGCCGCGCCGCTGCACCAGCGCCAGCACCTGCAGGACCGAGTCGTGGATGTCGCGGGCCAGCCGTTCCCGTTCCCGGCTGACCGCCTCGATCGCGGCGGCGTGCTGGCGTTCGGTCTCCACCTCGGCGGCGAGCCTGGCCAGGTGGCCGGTGAGCACGCCGGCCAGGAGCAGGAGCACCACGCCGTTGAGCACCACTGTGATGGCCCCGTGCCGCAGCACGAGGTCGCAGCCGGACATGACCAGGGCGGTGACCGTGCCTGCCCGCCGGCCGTACCTGGCCGCCCAGGCGAGCACGGGACCAGCCACCCAGATCCCGGTCACCGGCATGACCCCGTGCCGCATGGCCGACGGGTACTGCAAGGCCGCGGTGCTGAGCAGCAGGCCGGCCGTGACCGCCAGGTCGGCGCTCAGCAGGAGCCGGGTGCGGCGTTCCGGGCGGGCGTAGGCCATGGTGGTGGCGACCGTCCTCGCCGTCATCACGGCGATGACCGCCCACGCCCAGCCGAGCCGTGCGTAGTCGGCGCGGTGGAGGATGAGCAGGAGCGCGGCGTAGCCCAGGCTGGCGAACCGGTAGACCGCGATCGCCCGCCACAGCGGCTCGGCGCTTCCGGAGCTAGGCGGGCTGGGCGGCACGCAAATATCGTGCCACGGCCCCGCCCTGGTGCCTATGCCTGGCGCAGGCCGGCGGGGGTGAGGCCGTAGCGCCGCCGGAACAGCCTGCGGAAGTGGCTGATGTTCGAGAACCCGACGGACAGGGCGATCCCGGTCACGCTGGCGTCGCCGCGCAGCAGCCGGTCCCGTGCGACCATCAGCCGGTGCTCGGTGACGAAGGCGTGCGGCGTCATGCCGGTCGTCGCGCGGAACGACCGGGCGAAGTGATACGGGCTCAGGCTGACCGCGCCGGCCAGCCCGTCCAGCGTGATCACGTCGGCCAGGTGCGCGCGGGTGTACTCGGCCACGACGTCGACGTCTCCCGGGCGCAGTTCCCCGGCCGGCCCGCGGCCGGTCCTGGTCCCGGGCCCCGGGCCACGGCCGTACCGGCGCAGCAGGTGCCGGACCAGCAGGTGCGCGAGCGTGCTGGCCTCGACGTCGGTGAGCGCGCCGGCCCCGGCGTCCAGGTGCGCCCCGGCTAGATGAGCACTGCGCAGCCGGGAGGCGACGGCGAACACCACCCCGTCGGGTGCCCCGAACGACGGCCGTACCTCGGCGGTCCCGCCGACTAGCCGGTCCATCAGGTCGAGGTCCGGATAGACCTCCAGCGCCTCGGTCGGATCGCCGACCTCGAGCCAGGTGATCGGGCTGCGCCCAGGTACGTAGACCGCGCCCGGCGGCGCGTCGTGCCGCGCGGCCCGGCCCTCGATCTCGCGGACAAGCCCGAGATGGCCGCTGAAATCGATGCCGACCTGGTGCGCGCCCGTCGTCGTGACCCCGGATTCCGGCTCCAGCACGGCGTACACGGACACCATGCCGGGCCATTCGATCGTCGAACTCCCCGTATACCGCAAGATCGGACCCTCTTTCCCCGTGCCTTACTTGGCAGGCTAATAGGCGTGACAATCGATTTCGCCCGCCGCGTGCACGTCACGCTGCGGCTCAACCACCGTGACCTGACCACCGTCGTCTCGCCGCGGACCACCCTGCTCGACTGGCTACGCGACGACATCGGGCTGACCGGCGCCAAGAAGGGATGCAACGAGGGCGCGTGCGGCACCTGCACCGTGCTCGTGGACGGGCGCCGGATGAACGGGTGCCTGACCCTGGTCGTGCAGTGCGAGGGCCGGTCGGTCACCACGGTGGAGGGCTTGGCCGGGGCCGGCGGCCCGCTACACCCGGTGCAGCAGGCCTTCGCCCGCCACGACGCGTTCCAGTGCGGCTACTGCACCCCGGGCCAGCTGATGTCGGCGGTGGCCTGCATCGCCGAGGGGCACGCCACGGACGACGCCAGCGTCCGCGAGTGGATGAGCGGAAACATCTGCCGGTGTTCGGCCTACCCGCAGATCACGGCGGCCGTGCTGGCCGCCGCGCGGGAGGGCGCCGCGCGGGAGGGCGCCGCGCGGGAGGGCGCCGCGCGGGAGGGCCGGTGAGGGACTTCGCCTACGCCCGCGCGGGCACGGCCGAATCGGCGGCGGGGGCGCTGGCCGACCCGCGCACGTCGGTGATCGCGGGCGGCACCGAGCTGCTCAACTGGTTCCGGCTGGGTATCGCCGACGCGGACCGCGTGGTCGACATCGGCGGCCTGGGCGAGCTGCGCGGCATCGCGGTTGACGGGGACGACCTGCGCATCGGCGCGCTCGCGACGCTGAACGAGATCGGCGAGCACCCGCTCGTCATCCGGACGGCCAGCGCGCTGGCCTCGGCCTGCCTGCAGGCGGCCTCGGCCCAGATACGGAACCGGGCCACGATCGGCGGGAACGTGCTGCAGCGCACCCGCTGCCCGTACTTCCGCGCCGAGGAGCCGCTGCCCTGGCCCTGCAACAAGCGCGATCCGGGCAGCGGCTGCACGTCGCTGGCCGGCCGGCACGAGCGCCAGGCCATCTTCGGCTGGACGCGGGACTGCGTGGCGGTGCAGCCGTCCGACCCGGCGGTCGCCCTGGCCGTGCTGGACGCGCGGGCCGACGTGCTGGGCCCGGCCGGGCCGCGGACGATCCCGATGCGGGAGTTCCACCTGACCCAGCGGGAGGCGGCCGAGGCCGGCCAGCCGATGCGCGAGACCCGGCTC
>Ga0137385_10004120_pt1 | contig 12693 bp, 19 predicted proteins | sample SagtaG_FD_104921 | JGI IMG/M metagenome (GOLD analysis project Ga0137385, IMG submission 104921) | Vadose zone soil microbial communities from Sagehorn Ranch, Mendocino, California, USA - Sage2_R_80_16 metaG | ecosystem: Environmental > Terrestrial > Soil > Vadose zone | place: USA: California...
CCGTCCCCCGCTGGTGGACCCCCACCTATCTCGCCGCCTGGGAAGCCTTCATCGCCAAGGTCGCCAGCCGCTATGACACCCACCTGCAGATCCTCGACGTGAGCGCCACCGCCTGTCAGACCTTGAATGGAGAACCGTTTATCCGATTCGGCAGAGATGTCACCGCGAACAAGGCCCTCTGCGCGGCCGGGTACTCGCTGGAGGCCGACGCCAATGCCCACCGGGTCTCGTTGAAGGCGATGATGGACATCTTCATGGACACTCGGATCAGCCTGGCACTGCATACCGGCTGGCAGGAACCCCTAAAGGATGGGACATGCCGGGTGTCATGGCCCGACCTGCGCGCCATCGTCAACGAGTTCAGGGGGCAATATGGAGGGCGACTGATCGTCCAGGACAACGGCCTCGCGCCCGGCGATCAGAACGATGTCAAGCCGGGCGAGACCGCCGCCACCGCGAGCAACCTCTGGTCGTGGTTTACCCACGCCGGGCAGCCGTACGGGTTCCAATGCAAGGGTGATCTGACCCTGCAGGCGATGGGCAAGACCGTCGCGGACGCAGCCCAAGCCGCCATAGCGCTCAAAGGCGCCTTCCTAGAGCACCAGCAGTTCGGCACCGACGCTGCACTCGCCAAGCAGTGGGATGCGGCATTGCGAGCCCACGCAGCGCCATGACCCTGCCACGCTTCATCGACGTGTCGCGCTATCAGGGCGATATCGACTGGCGGCAGGTCAAGGCCTCCGGCCGGATCGCCGGCATCGCCAAGCTCACCGAGGGCGTCACCTTCACCGACCCGTCCGGTGCGGCCAACCTCCGCGCGATACGGGTCGCCGGTCTGATCCCTGGCGCCTACCACTTCCTCAGACGTGAGAGCGACCCGATCGCCCAGGCCAACCACTTCCTCACCGAACTGCAGGACGCCCTCGGCAGCTGGAACGGCTGCGTCCTGATGGTCGACGTCGAGACCGCTGAGCCGTCGATGACCAACCCGACGATGACCCAGGTCAAGGCGTTCTGCGGCTGGGTCGAGGCCCGGGTTGGCCGTCCCGGCTGGGTGTATTTGCCTCGCTGGTGGTACAACGCCCACGCCGCCGGGGAGACCGGCCCGCTGTCATGGGGCCTGGTCGTCTCCGACTACAGCTTCCCCAGCCCTGACCATCCCGGCAGGCCCTACGGCGGCTGGGCACGCTTCGTCGCCTGGCAGTACACGAGCATCGCGCGGGTCCCTGGGGTCAGCGGCAACTGCGACGACAACTACTTCTACGGGACGCCTGCGGAGCTTGCCGCGTGGGCGAAGGGAGGCAGCGCTGACATGGCACTTGACGCTGACGCCAAGACCTACATCGACTCCAAGTTCGAAGCCATCGCTGCACAGCTCGACCGGGCCGTCCAGCGGGTCGGCGGTCGCACCAACACCCGCTACAACAACACCGACCCGGACTTCACCGGCCTCGTCATGGCCAAGGACCTCGCCGCCCAGCTGGAAGCGGCGCAGGCAGACATCGAGGCGATCAAGCAGCAGCTCGCGACCGGGACGGTGCCGCCCGGGGTGTTCCCAAGCTTCACGATCACCGGCACCGCCAAACCGGCACCGGAGGGAAGCTGACATGTGCTGCCGCCCTGATCCTGCCCCGCCGCAGACCTTCCACGTCAACATCGCGGCCAACGCCGGTGCCGCACAGCCCGCGCTGCCCCAGTACCTATGGCTCAACAATGCCGGAGCGGCGCCGGTCACGTGGCACATCCCGCTTGACACCGGCTGCGCGGCACCCGCGCCGACGATCTGGCGGCAGTTCCAGCTGGGAGGCTGACATGGCCATCCTTGCCCTGGTCACGTTCATCCTCGTTGGCCCTACTCAACCTCCTCGCCCTGCTCGGCCTCGGCCTCCCACACCTCAACCTGTGGGACTGGCTACTGCTCGCCACCGGCGTCGCGCTGTGCGCTGCGGGGGGCGTGGCGGGGGGCGTGCCGGTCCCGTGGCGGCGATGACGTGAGCCTGTACACCTACCAGGCCGCCATCCTCGCCTTCCACGATGCCGACACGTGCACGGTCGATGTCGACCTCGGCTTCAAGATCCACGCGCAGGTCACCGTGCGCCTCGACGGCCTCGACGCCCCCGAACTCGCCACCGACGCCGGGAAAGCGGCGCTGCGGTTCGTGCTCGACTGGCTGCACGCCAACGGGAGCCTCGTGCAGCTCCACACCGTCAAGGCCGCAGGCGGCGACAAGCTCGAAAAATATGGCCGGCTGCTCGCCACGATCCTGCCGCCGGGTGGTGACGGGCAAAGCCTCAACGAGGCGCTGCTCGCGTCCGGCAACGCCAAGCCCTACAGCGGAGGCAAGCGATGACGCAGAAGGTGCTGCAGTACGCCAAGTTCGGCGTCGCCCTGCTGATCCCGGCCGCGCAGCTCCTCCAGGCCGCCCTCACTGACGGGACGGTCACCGGAGACGAGTGGGTGAAGATCATCCTGGCCGTGGTCGGCGCTGCCGGGGTACTCGCTATACCGAACGCCGGGGCGAACAAGCCCACGCCGCCCATGGCCACGCCGCCCATGGCCACGCCGCCGAGACGCCTGTGACCGGCCGCCTCGCCGCCTGGCTGGTCACCGCCCTCGCCGTGCTGCTGTGGCGGACGATACCGCTGTGGGCCTGGCTCGACGCGCGGCTCGCACGCCTGGAATCAAGATCAAGCAGAAGGAGACCAGCATGAGCTGAAATATCAGCCTGACCGACATCGACCCGGCCGTCGTCGAGGAGGTCGCCCGCAAGCAGTACGCCGATTTTAGGGCCAGCTACATCGACGACTACGAAGCGGTCTCCGCCATGGACGAGCAATTCGACGCCGCACTCGAGGCCGCCCGGGTACTGCTGCTGCGCGCCGCCGTCGGCGGGGACGTGCCGGCGCCGGGGGCCATGCCCAACGGCAACGTGAACGTGACCCTCTCCGGCCACGCGAACCCCGGCCACAAGCCGCGACAGGGCTGGGCCAACGACATGGTGCATATGACTGTAACGAGCGCTGCCGTCGCGTGACCATGACGCTCGCCGGCCTCGTCGTACACTAGGAGGGGCCGGCGATACGGCCTGCGAAACTCCGAATCCGCAGGTCAACGGGCTGTCGCATGGCTTCACCCCTCGTGGTCTCGCGCCCGAATCGGGCAACGATGCAGGTCAGCGGCGGGGTAACGCACTTCCGGGCAGGCTGAAGCCCCGGGGAGTCAGGATCTTGGGGTAGGGATCGCCTACGCGGCGAGCGGCACCGCTCGGTCTCCGAGGAGTCGAGGAGCGCTTTGAGCTGTTCGGCGTCCGAGCGCGGTGATACGTTCTTCCCGGCCATGGAGGTCTTGTCTCCCTGGTCCGGCCCCCCGGAGGTTGGCGCCTCGCGGGGGGCACTTTATGCCTTCTACCAGGAATTCTAGACCGTGGGTGTGACAATCCGACCGTCTGGATTCGGCGCCGAACCAGCCGCGATCTTGGAAGCCAACTACGGTTGCGTGTAATCTCAGGCATGTGGCCCCGGCCGGTTTTGAACCGGCTACCTCCCGCTTAGCAAGTGGGTGCTCTGTCCGCATGAGCTACGGGGCCATATATGGAGCCTGGAGATCGCGTGCAAACGAAGCTCCAGGCTCCGAGTTTGGCTGAGGCCCAGGTTCCCAAGACCTGGGCCTCAGCGTTTGATATCAGTGTGTGGTGACGGCGCTCGGGTCCTCCTCTCCGGTAGACCAAGCCCAGACTTCCTCCTGCACCTCAACCGGCTCATTCCTGTCCTCTGCGAAAACCCAACGCCCCCGAGACACGTTCTCCGCTCGGCGACCCTTCTTCTTGAGGTGGCTGAGAGCTGCGGCGACATCCCGCATCGTGTCATCGCGTCCAACTTGTTCCAGCGCCTCCACGATGTCACCCGGAGACAATGGCCCATCCGCTTCCCTGAGTATCCTGGCTACGGCTTCAACTCGGTTGAGGAGTTGCCAGCCGTTGGCACTGTTGGCACCGTTGGCGTGCTCGGATCGTGGCTCGACCACCGATTCGGCTGCTGACGTGCTCCCCGGATCGGGTTGATCCTGCGGCTTGTGCCGGTTCACATACGACTCAATGCCCTGGTACTCGGCGCGGAGCCGCTCAAGCTCCTGAGTGCATGCCTCGACCTGCTGCTGAGCACGCGAGCGCTTGGTTTCGACCTGCTCAATCTCGGCCTGTAGGCCCTGCAAGGCTTCGCGGAAGGCTGGAAGCGGGTTCATGGCAGCATGCTAACCCAGACCCAGACTGCCAAGCAATGCAGGGGTCTAGGTTTGGAACACTGGTGTAATTCGCGCTCAGATTGGCGTGGCGGCGGATGCCCGCAGCCAAGCAGACACGTCAAGCAGCGAGAGTCCCGCTTCACGCTCTCGCCAGATGTGATGCGCGAGGTCAGCGTGGCGTTGGTCGTAGGGCTTCAGATGAGACTGACGTAGGAGCCTGGAATCACGCCCGCGCCCGTGGCAGGATTGGAGGCCGACCCGGCGACTTGGGGGGCCGAGCGCCTATGAACTTGGCCAAGAACCTGCTGTTCTACGGCGACAACCTCGACGTGCTGCGCAACCGCATCCCCTCAGCGTCGGTCGATCTGATCTACCTCGATCCCCCGTTCAACTCCAACCGCTCCTACAACGTGCTGTTCCGTTCCCGCAGCGGAGCAGAAGCGCAAGCCCAGATCGAGGCGTTTGACGACACCTGGATCTGGTCGCAGGAGTCCGAGGGCTTGTATCGGGAACTGCTGCAAGGCGGCGCGCCGGCCAAGGTCGCCGACGCCCTTGCGGCGATGCGCAAGCTCCTCGGCGACAACGACCTGCTCGCCTACCTGACCATGATGAGCGCTCGCCTTGTCGAGCTACACCGGGTGCTCAAGCCGACGGGGTCGCTGTACCTCCACTGTGACCCGACCGCCAGTCACTACCTCAAGCTGCTGCTGGATGCCGTATTCGGCCCGGTCAACTTCCGTAACGAGATCATCTGGTTGCGAGCGCCAGCCAAGGGCTTGATGACGGTCCGGCTCCCAACCAACCATGACGTTCTGCTGGCGTACCAGAAGGGACCGGGAGCGACCTGGAATCAGGAGGCGGTGTTCCAGCGCTATGACCCGGAGGCCCTTGATGAGAAGACGGCAGACAAATACAGCCTTCGAGATGCGGATGGGCGGCTGTACCAGCTCACCAGCCTGATCAACCCCAATGCCGACCGGCCACATCTCACCTACGAGTTCCTTGGGGTGACACGCGTCTGGCGTTGGACCAAGGAACGAATGCAAGAAGCGTACGAGGCTGGTCTGGTCGTGCAGCCCAGCCCGGGGGCGGTGCCTCGGTTGAAGCGCTACCTCGATGAACAGCGTGGTCGCCCAGTGGGCGATGTCTGGACGGACATCGCCCCCATCAACGCTCGGGCGGCAGAGCGCTTGGGCTATCCCACCCAGAAGCCCGAGGCGCTACTTGAGCGGATCATCATGGCCAGCAGCAACGAGGGTGACGTGGTGCTCGACCCGTTCTGCGGCTGCGGCACGACCATCGCGGCCGCCCAGCGGCTCAACCGCCGCTGGATCGGGATCGACATCACCTACCTTGCCATCGACCTGATCCGCAACCGGCTCCGAGGAACCTACGGCGACGAGATCGAATCGACCTATGTTGTGGATGGCATCCCAGCCGATGAGGACAGCGCCCGTGCTCTGTTCGCTGCATCTCCCTTCGACTTCGAGCGGTGGGCCGTCTCACTTGTCGGTGGCGCCCCCAACGTTAAAAAGGTAGGTGACCGGGGTGGCGATGGGGTCGTGCGGTTCCCGCTTGACGCCCGGGGCGGTATCGGCCGGGCGCTGGTCAGCGTCAAGGGCGGGAAGATGCTGAACCCCGGCATGGTGCGCGACCTGATCGGCACGGTCGGGTCACAGCATGCCGAGATGGGACTGCTCACCACGCTGGAACGCCCGACCAAGGGGATGGAGGAGGCCGCTCGGCACTCAGGGATGTTCACCTGGGCGGTCAACCACCAGCCGTACCCAATGGCACAACTTCTGACGGTCGGCGACCTGCTGGGCGGGCGACGGCCGAAGATGCCGACACCGTTCCTGCCCTACATCCAAGCCAAGCGGCTCGCTGCGCCAAACGAGCAACTGACATTGGGATAGCGCCCGTGGCAGCATGAAACGCCGGCCCGGGGTTGGGGCTCGATTGGTGTCAGCCTTGGAGAGCGGGATGATCCCGCCGGCACGATCCGCGTCGAAGAGTCATGGCGCTCGCGAGACTTGACCTGTTCGCCCCGCTTGTAGGAGGGTAGCCGCTGCTTGGCGCAGCGACGCAGCGAGCGGGAGGGCCGAGATGGATGATCTCTTCGACGAGATGCGGCAGGCTGCCGACCACGCGGGCGACCTGATCGCCGTGGTTATCTCGGAGGCGAGCGTGTTTGGCATCGAGGCACCGCAGCTCTTAAGCGACTGCGCCTGGGAGCTATGGCTGACGGCTCGCACCACCAAGGCCAAAGAGCTACCGTGGCCGCGAACGTTCATCCCGACCGCAGGGAGCCGCGACATGGACCGCCGTCGCTTCCTCGCTGGGGTCGTCACCACCGCTGGTGCCGTGATCAGCGAGGTCCAGACCACTCCCCCGACCACCTCGACGCTGGCGATCTTGCAGGCCAGCACCGAGCAACTTCGTGCCACCCGCGCAAACGGTGGGGCGCGTGCCACCCTCGGACCGGCGATCCGCCACGTCCAGGCGATCGACACAGCGACACGCCGCGCCCCGGACGCGCTGAAGCGTGACTTCCTCATCGCACACGGCGACGCGCTGACGCTGCTGGCCTGGCTGTACGACAGCGCGGGGCTTGCGGCACGGGCACGGCGATGTGGCACGGCGGCACTCAGGGCGGCCAACGACGCCGACCACGGTGAGCTGGCGGCCTACGCACTCGGCGTGCTCGCGCTGTTCCAGGCGCAGCACCTCCACGACCCCCAAGACGGGCTCAAGCTCATCGAACACGGCCAGGACAAGGCCGGCGGCGGATGGTGGCACACCCGGGCGTGGCTGGCCGTCAATGAGGCCGAGATGCGCTCGCTGCTGGGCGAGCGCTCGAACACACTGGCCGCGCTTGACCGGGCACACATCCTCTTCGACGGGGCTGCGCCACCGAGCGATGCCCCCTGGTTCGGACCGCATGGCTCCCTGAAGGACGTGGACGGCTACCACGGCGCGTGCGCGCTGCGCCTGGGTGATGCGGCCGAGGCGCTGACCGCGTTGAACCGGGCGCTCGACCAGCGCGGAGGCGCCGACTCGCCCCGCGCCGGCAATGCGCTGATCGACCTCGGCGGCGCGTACGCCCTCGACCGCGAGCCGGAGGCCGCCTGCACCGTGTTCGGCGTGGCCCTCGACCGCATCGCGGAGTGGCGCTCCGTCACCTCGTTTGGGCGCCTGGGCGACCTGCGCCCGCTCCTCGACCCCTGGCAGGGTGAGCCGTTCGTCAGGGAGCTGGATGAGCGGATCGCAGCCACCGCCGCAGCGCTGTAGCGCTGGAGCGCGCTGGGGTGCGAGGAGCAACCGCATTGGGGTAAGCGGCAAGCGATCCTGGGGTAACGATCCCTCGCTGGCCTCGTTGCATAGGCCGTGACCAGCACGATCTACTTTCGCTGATCTCTCCTAGCGAAGCTAGGGGCTAGCTCGACCGCTCCCCGTCTCCTGCACCGCACCTGCACCACGCGCACCGCAAGCGCCCGCCTGTCCCGGTCCTGTTCCCGGCAGGCGGGCGCTTGCTGGTTGCGCTGTCGGGGTGACGGGGTAGGCTCCACGCCTGCGGGATCTAGTATCACCTCTAGGCGCGCTCGCTCTCTCGGTCCAAGAGGGTGAGCGCGCCTTTCTGCTTGTCCGGGGTCACCCTCCGTCATGCTCAAGGAGACCACGGAGCATGTCGTTGTCGGCTTGGAGCCGTTCGACGCATGGGCAGCATTCATGCCCCACAACGATCCCTCTTCCTGTGACACGGAACGCAAAGCCAAAGCACATCGAATGGTCGCTCGTAGTTGCCATGGCTTCCTTCGATTCGCCCTCTGGCGCCACACCACTGACAGGCTTCAGGTCGTTTGAGCAGCCCACGACTGATAGCCTTATTCAGAAGGTTGTGGGCACGATCTTTCTCCGGATGCTCCTGGCGAAAGCGTCGGCGCTGTTCGGCTCGGCGTTCAGGATGGCGTTCCACATAGGCTTGGGACCATCCTCGCTTCCGCTCTTTCGGCAATGAGGCTTTGTAACGAGCATCAGCAACTCGTCGTGCATCTCTGTTGCGCTGCCTTGACAGCCGAAGTCGAGCGCTGTGGCATGACTTGCACTCAGGACGTCTTCCGTCGCGGGCATGGTTGTCACGGTAGAAGACATCGAAGCTTTTACGCTCGCCGCATTGGCTGCATATCTTATGCTCAGCCATGTCGGCACCCTCCAGCGGTGTCGGCCATGGCCCCGGCGGCACCAACCGTGCGGGGCCACTTATTAAGCTATCTTAGCAGGTCAGACCACCTGGGCGTGCCCGGATCGCGGCCAGGTCCAGGCCGGGCCGGTCAGAGCCGCTCACGGTCGATACTCGCCTTCCACGATAGTCTCGATCCTAAGCGGCGTTAGATCCGCATGCTCAAGGGCGCTACGTCGCCAGCCAGCGCAACAGGCTGTGCAGAGGTCGATGATGCGCCCCCGACTCACTGACCGAGTCGAGTAGCGCCAGATGTAGGCGGCAGGGCCTGCACCCATCGCGCCCCAACAGCACTGGCATCGTTTGTCGCTCATAGGCGGTACTCGCTCTCCACGTCCCACGGAATCACCTCGTACGGCAGGCCATCCGACTCCTCGGCGTCGGCGTGAGCCTGTGCCGCCGCCTCGTTGTCGTAGAGGGCGATCACCTCGTGCGGGTCTGGGAAGTTACTGAAGACGACCGCCCAAACCCGCAGCCGGTCAGGGTCGCTCATTGCTCCTCCAGCGGCTTCAGCAGCCCGTCCGGTTCCGCGTCGATGTCATCGAGCAGGCGGCGGGCGAACTCAGCCATCCGCGCACGAGGGAGGAACCCCCGCTGCTGATACATCTCGCCACGGCTGCCCCAGGTGCACCCGAACGGCCGGTGGGCCGACGAGCCGGTTTCGTCCGCCTGCCGCAGCCGCCGCTCGACCTCCTCCTCGGTCGGCCACACCTCGCCACGGCGGGGCTCGTTCAGGTAGGCGGCGAGCTCCGCGCGGGTGCCGACGCGGATGGGGGCCTCAACGACCGACCACCATTCGAGGTAGAGGTCCTCATCGGGGCTGACCTTGATGATCTGCTTACCCATCAGCTGCCCCTGCCGAGTCCGCTTGGATGCGGGCCTCCTCGGCGGCGTCGGCAGCCGCACGGGCCACCTCGGCGAGGCGGCGCATCGCGGCCGGGCTGCCTTTCAGGCAGAGCTGGCCGATCCACAGGATCGCGTCGGCCGGGAGCAGGCCCCGTGGCGATCCGGGCAGCACGTCGGCCCTGAACTCATCGGGGTTGCCGAGGCGGATGTCGATGCGGGCCATCAGAACTCCTCGTTGGTACCGCACTCCGGGCAGATCGCGAACCCGCGCCAGGAATGCGACCCGTCAGCGGCGACGAACCCGACATGCCCGAGGCCGTAGTGGCCGCACTTGAGGCACGTCAAGGTCTCAGCGATCTCGATGTCAAGGAGGTGGCCGGCGACTAGGCCCCAGGTCGGGTAGCCGGGCACGTACCCGTCGAGGCCCAGGTCCTGCGCGAGCTGCTCGGCTGCGCGGTCGATCTGGTCACGCTGGGCGGCTGTGAGCATGTCAGTCCTCCTTCTGGGTGAACCGGCCGTCCCGCAGCATGATCGCGGCGATCTGGTCGCCAAGCATGATGGCGATCGCGGCGGTGTAGACACAGTCCGGGCAGTCGGGGTGGTCGAGGTAGGGGTGGCGGCCGTCGCGGTGGTCCTGGCCGATCCTCGGCCGGGTGATGGATGATTCGTTCTGTGCCATGGAGAGACCTGTCCTCTCTGTGGTGCCATGCCCCGGGGGTGTTAGCCCACCCGCCGGGGCTTCCTTGTTGACACCCTCAGTATTGCAGACTAAGCTGCTACATGTCAACTTAGTCTGCAAGGGAGATGGGGATGGGATTCTCTGACCAGGAGTTCGACCAGCTCGACCAGCTCGCCAGCATTCTCCATCGTGGCGTCGCCCGGATCGAACGGGATCTCGGCACGCCAGATCCCTACCTCGCGGTCATCGCCACCTGCACCGAACTCCACCACAGCCTGGACGAACTCGAACGCCAGATGGTCATCGGCGCCCGCAACCACGGCAAGCCCTGGGAGCTGATCGCCACGGGGTTCGGCAAGACCCGCCAGACCATCCAGAAGCGGTTCGCGAGCCTGGCCGGCGGTACCTAGGAATCGTCGGCCTGCTGGCCGTCTTCTTGGAGGATCTGCCGGACCCTTGCTTCGCTGAGTCCGGTCTCACGCCCAACCCGCCGACGTGACCAGCCTTCCTCGACGATGAGCCGGCGGATCTCCGCCGCCCGCTCTTGCTTGGTGCGCTTGATCGCATCCTGGTAATGACGAATCCGGGCAGTGAGCTGGCGGATTCTTGTCACCCGACGCCTCAGCTCCCGTTCGTCAGCCATGGGCGGATGCTACAGCCTCGCCCTTGACCAGTGCGCAGTTGCCTTCTACCCTACGTGCGCAGGGATCCTGCGCACTAACGCGAAGGATACACGAACAGGGAGGCACCAACCACGTGGCCGAGAAGCAGATCGACCCGCCCTGCGTCGCAACCGTCGATGGCGAGCGGTGCGACGCACCACACTCCGACGCGATGCACGTCGTCGACCACCAGTTCGTGTACGGCGGCACGCAGCAGCCGCACACCAGCGACCGCGACGACAGCAGGGACCGCTGACACCATGCGCCGCCGCGCACTCATCGCGCTCGTGTTCGTCGTCGCCGCATCCGTCGGGTTCGAGTCGTGGCAGGCGACTGCCCACGCCGCCGACGCAGGCGGCCGGCCCGCCGCATGGTTCTGGCCGGTCACGCTGGAGGCCTTCCTTGGCGTGCTCGTGCTCGTCTACTGGGACGCCCGCTCCGAGGCCCGCAAGGCCCCGGGCGCGCGGACGCTGCTCGCGCTCACCACCCTGGCCTGCAGCGCCATCCAGGTCCTCGACGCGCCGCATGCATGGCTCGGGTGGCTGACGGCCGGGTGGACGCCAGTCGCGCTGATGCTGTCGGTCGAGCTGGCGACGTGGCTGCTGTACGGCACCAAGCCACGCACCAGCACACTAGACGTGCCTCCTCCCGCGCCGCTCCCCACGCCAAACGTGCGGGAGGAGGCACCAACAACCACTCTCGTGCGTCCTTCGCGCAAAGTTCGTGCGCTCAACCCAAAGGAACGCCGCCAAGTTGACGCGCTCATGCTCGACGGCAAGAGCGCGAACGCCATCGCCAAGCAGACACGAATCGCCTACGCGCCGGTCAATCGCTACGTGCAGACGCACAAGCCGAGCACCAACGGCCACAAGCCGAAGGAGGAGATCGGCGTATGAGCTTATCGTTGCCCCGCCTTCGCACGGTGCGTGCGACCGTGCCAACCTCTGCATCCGTGGACCTGACACCGCTCATCGCCGCCCTCCCCACCACCGCCTGCATCCTCGTGGCCGGGCTCCTCGCCAGCCGGATCGCCCCGTCCTGGTCGCTGGCCACCGACCTCATCATGGCGCTGGCCGTGGTGGCGGCTATCCGGGCGCTGCGCATGCGCTGGCTCACGCTGCAGCTGTACTACTACGTCAAGCAGCTCACCAAAGCCGAGCCATTCGAGGCCTACAAGGCGCAGCGGCGCCGCTACGCCATCACCAGACGCCAGCGCCGCGCCAAACGGATCGCCGGCAGCGGCGGCGCCCCCGACACCGGGACCCATCTTCCCAGCCACGAGCGGATCGCCGCACCGGGAAGCTGGGTCCGCCTCCTGGCGCCGTGGTGGCTCATCTGGCCGCTCCGCCGCCACATCGGCGGTGCCGCGATCCGCTGGTCGCCGTTCTGCGACCTCCCCGACGAGGCGTTCCGGACGCGGCTGAAAGAGGAGGTCGCCCACTTCCTCGGCTGCGACCCCGCCGGCCTCACCCGCCTGCGATCGTTGCCGCTGCGGCTCAAGATCCTCGCGGTGCGGCCCGGCTGGGCCGACATGACTGCGGTGTTCGTCCGCCGGGGCGTCACTGAGATTCCCGACCGGCTCCCGTTCCAGGACGCTGGCGGCACGTTGCCGGAGCCGTTCGATGAGCACTGACCGGATCTTCCTCGGGTGGAGCTACAGCAAGGGCCTCACCAGCGGCCCGCTGCTCCAGCTCCGCCGCGACCCGACCGTCCCCACCGCCCGCCGTCGGCTCCTCAGCCGAGGAGCCCCCAAGCCGAAGGCTGACCAGGCCGTCGTCTGGCCCTGGCACACCGTCCCCCACGGCCTCATCGTCGGCGGGACCGGTGGTGGCAAGACCACATTGCTGCGGGTCATGGCGACCGACTTCGTCACCAGCAGAAGCGGCTCGCGGCGGCGCAAGCTGGTCCTGTGCGACGGCAAGGGCGGCAACTCGTTCATGCCCTTCCTCAGCCAATACTACTTTGCCACCGGCACCGCCACCACCGAGACCGCCGAGGCCGTCAGCGGCGTCCACGCCGTGCTCCA
>Ga0137385_10004126_pt1 | contig 12683 bp, 12 predicted proteins | sample SagtaG_FD_104921 | JGI IMG/M metagenome (GOLD analysis project Ga0137385, IMG submission 104921) | Vadose zone soil microbial communities from Sagehorn Ranch, Mendocino, California, USA - Sage2_R_80_16 metaG | ecosystem: Environmental > Terrestrial > Soil > Vadose zone | place: USA: California...
AGGAATGTGCGGTGGCCGGCGGGATGGAGCCGGTCGAGCGTTCCACCGTCCGCCCGACATGGGCGGAGCGTGGCTCGCCACAGATTCCCATGAGGTCAGTGGCTCCTGAACGGCTGAAAGCATCATGCTGGACAGTCGCTCGTCCGCGTGCTGGCCGGGTATGCAGCCCAGGAGCCGACGCGTAATAGGGGCGAGTTTTACTATTTTTGGCCGCGTTCCGACCACGACGGCAATATACGAGGAGTTCCTCTTCTGCTGCATCCGTGCCTCTTGAAGGCGGTTGTCCAGGGTGTTCGGAACCCATCTCGGGTAACCTATTCTCCATTAACATCGAATCGAAGTAACGTGCCATGTCTCCGTTGACATTTGCTACTGGTGACTTGTCTCGCGGAGTGCAGCCCTGATCGTATGAGCGTTTTGTCATGAAAGGCAATGTCGTGAACGCGGTTCGCGGAAAGCCGAGGCTCACGGTCCTGGGCACCGGGTACCTGGGGGCCTCCCATGCCGCGTGCATGGCAGAGCTGGGCTTCGAGGTGCTCGGGACCGATACCGACGCCGCTCGGGTAGCTGGGCTTCGCCGGGGTGAGCTGCCCTTCTTCGAGCCTGGCCTGGAACAGCTCCTGCGCCGTGGTCTGGATTCCGGCCGGCTCCGCTTCACCACGTGCTATCAAGAGGCGGCAGCTTTCGGCGATGTCCACTTCGTGTGCGTGGGCACTCCCCAGCTCCCCGGTGCTGACCGGGCGGATCTTTCGCAGTTGCGGGCGTGCGTCGCCACGCTTGCCCCCTTGCTCGATTCCGCCTGTCTGGTCGTGGGCAAATCCACCGTTCCGGTCGGCGCGGCCGCCGAGGTGGCCGGTGAGCTGGCCCGGCTGGCCCCAGCCGGTCGCGCCGTAGAACTCGCATGGAATCCCGAGTTCTTGCGCGAGGGAAGCGCCGTGGAAGACACGTTGCGGCCAGACCGGATTGTGGCAGGCGTGCACTCCGGGGGTGCCGAGGCGATGCTCAGGGAGATCTATGCGCAGCAGATCGCGGCCGGAACACCGTTCTTCGTCACCGATCTGGCCACCGCCGAGCTGGCCAAGTCCGCGGCGAACGCATTCCTGGCCACGAAGATCTCGTTCATCAATGCGATGGCTGAGGTTTGTGAGGCAGGGGGCGGAGACGTCGTCCTGCTGGCGCGGGTCTTGGCTGCCGACCCTCGTATCGGCCCCGCCTCGCTCGGGCCCGGGCTCGGCTTTGGCGGTGCCTGCCTTCCCAAGGACATACGCGCGTTTCTGGCCCGCGCCGCTGAGCTGGGGTCGGGGGATGCTCTTGGGTTCCTTGAGGAGGTGGATGCGATCAACCTGCGATGCCGCGCGCGGATGATCGCGCTAGCACGAGAACTGACCGGCGGGTCGTTGTCCGGCCGGGCCGTCGGCGTCCTCGGCGTGGCGTTCAAGCCTGATTCCGACGATATCCGGGACTCCCCCGCGCTCGCGGTGGCGAAGGCTGTGCATGGACTGGGTGCCCGGGTGACTGTCTATGACCCGGTGGCGATGAGCAAGGCCCGCGAGGTCTGCCCCGAGCTGGTATATGCTGCTTCGGCTATGGGCGCCGCTACCGATGCTGATGTGCTGCTGCTGCTCACGGAATGGCCAGAGTTCCGGGAAGCAGACCCTGCGGTGCTCGGGAAGACGGTGGCGCAGCGTAATATCGCGGATGGCCGCAATGCGCTTGACCCGGACAACTGGCGTGCCGCTGGCTGGACCTACCGCGCCCTTGGCAGGCCAGCGGGCCGGGCATGAATTTACTATTCTTCCATAGAGTTTCTTGTCCACCCCAGAGCGCCGGAAATGTGGCGTTTCAGTGATGGGATGGTCGTGGGCTCTGTTTTATTGGGAAGACCCGTTGATTACTAAGCGTATTTAGATATTATCTATTCGTGACCACGATTGAGGGCCGCGCGGCGTTGCGGAGCCGGCTTTACGGCGCATATGCCTCCCAGCATGCCGGCTGTGGGAGCATGGCCACCGCTTTGATCTACCGCCGCGACATCCGCCCGGTGCTCCCCCCGCCGGGGGAGGGACCGGTCCTTGATCTCGGCTGCGGGCAAGGTGAGCTAGTTCGCCTCCTGGGGGCCGACGGCTACCGCGCCCACGGCATCGACATCAGCCCGGAACAGGTGGCGCTCGCCCGCGCGGCGGGCGCTGACCGGGTCGATCTGGGTGACTACCGTGACACTCTTCCGGCACGGCCCGGTCATTATGCGGCGATCACGGCGACAGACCTGCTTGAACACCTAGCGAAGCCCGAGGTTCTCAGTACCTTCGACCATGTGGCGGCGGCGCTGGCGCCGGGCGGCGTCTTCGTTGCCAGGGTCCCCAATGCCGTCAGCCCGCTCAGCGGGCACACGCGATATGGGGACTTCACCCACGAGACGTCCTTCACGGCGCGCAGCGTCCGGCAACTGGCTGCCGCCGCCGGGTTTGCTTCGGTCACCGTGCTGCCATGTCCCCCGGTCGCCCACGGCTTGCTGAGCGCGGCCCGAGTGGCGGTCTGGAAGCCGATCAGCGTATGTTTCCGGCTTGCGCTCGCTGCCGAGACAGGCGTCTTGCGCGGCCATGTCGTCACCCAGAACCTGACCTTTGTGGCCTGGAAGTCCGGATGACCGAGCAGCCGGGTACCTCCGAGCAGCCCCAGAAGCTGGTCGTCGCGGGACAGAGCTATGTCGGGCTGCCGCTGGCGATCGCCGGTGTCGAGGCCGGATACGACATAGTGCGGATCGATCTGGAACGCTCGCGGGTGGATCGCCTGAGCCGGGGTGATTCTACGTTGACGACGTCAACGGCGCCCGGCTGCGCGCAGCGCTCGGCACCGGCCGGTTCGCGGTGAGCACCGACTATGCCCTTTGCAACTGGTTTCTCCGTCGCTGTGATCGCCGTGCCAACACCATTGCGTGACGGATCAGCGGACCTGTCGTACGTCGCAGGGGCGGCGCGCGACCTTGGCCGCCATGTGACGCGTGGCTGCCTCGTTGATCTGGAATCGACCATCTATCCCGGCACCACCGACGATCGTCTGCGGCCGGTCCTGGAGGAGGGCAGCGGGCTTGCGGCTGGGACGGACTGAGATCCGGCCACTTGCCGACCTTGCGCCTGGCCTGCAGTTTCGATCCTGCGGCGGTGGCCAGATACCGGAGGGCTGAATGCATGGCTGAAACGACAGGGGGTCACTGACTCGTGATTCGGGATGCTCTGGACACCGGCGTGGGGGATATAGCAGTTGCGGATAGGCCGCCCGGCCAAGTAGGCCGGGTGCTCATGCTGGCACCGTCCCACGGGCGTGGTGGTGGCATTGAACGATGCCTGGAGTCGCTGGAATGGGCCTTGGCGGCGCGCGGGGTGGCCTGCCAGCGGGTCGACCTGGCCCGGCCGGGTGTGTCAGGGCATGGCCAACTGCTGGTTACGGCCCGGGCGGCCCTGCGGACGCGGCCGGAACCCACCCGTTTGGTTGTCGGCCACCGTGCCTTGCTGCCGGTCGCCTCGCTGCTGGCCACGGAGCGCAGCATCCACGGCATGTCCGTCCTATGCCACGGCAGTGAAGTGTGGGATGCGAGATTCCAGCCCCGTAGACGCATCGAGCGCGGTCTCGTGCGGCGACTGGGCGTGCGCGTGATCGCGGTCAGCAGCTTCACTGCGGGCGCGCTCGCCAGTAATTGCCGGGCAACGGTCCTGCCGCCGGCTTTGTCTAGTGAGTGGTTTTCGGCCCTCGTTGACGCCGCCAGCGCCGTGCGGGAGCGGCCCCCAGGAATCCGGCTGGCGACCGCCTTCCGCCTGCAGGAATGGCGGAACAAGGGACTGCCTCAGCTCGTCGGCGCTGTTGCAGCGCTGAATCGTCCTGATATCCGCCTCACGGTCTGCGGCAGTGGTGACCCGCCACCGGATCTGCTGCGGCTCGTGAGCCAGAACCCCTGGTGCACCCTCCGGGTGGGACTTGCTGACAGCGAGTTCGCCAGCGAACTCGCGGCAGCTGACCTCTTCGCGCTGGCGACCCGGACCCGGGCTGGCCGTCGTGCGTGCGGGGAAGGCTTCGGCCTGGTCCTCCTGGAAGCGCAGGTCGCCGGTACGCCGGTGATCGCGCCCGCCTACGGCGGATCCCGTGACTCCTACATAGAAGGTGTCACGGGATCCGCCCCGGCGGACGAGACCACGGAGGCGTTGGTCAGGGTCCTGGGCGGGCTGATCGCCGATCCGGCCCGGCTGGCGTGGATGGGATGCCGTGCAGCCGCGTGGGCGCGGGAGGTTTTCGCTCCCGAACGCTACGCAGAACTCGTCGTTACGAGGCTGCTGTGACTGCAAGGGAAGGGAAGGGTCTTGCTTAAAAGACTTATGCCGCGTAATCGGCTCCGTGGTGTCGGTCACTGGCGAAGGCGCATCCTTGCCGTGCAGCCGGTGGTGTGCGGGCCCGTTTCACGCGTTCGTGTTAGCCCTACAGTCGGCCTGGCCAATACTCTGATTAATACGTTTGGCGGGTTTGTGGATATAGGCGATTATGTTTTTTTTGGCCATGACGTGATGTTGCTCACAGGCACTCACGACTTCAGGAAAACAGGCCCGGGCAGACAATTGGCTTGTCAGGCGATGGACCGCGGCATTGTGATAGAAACGGGTGCGTGGATCGCGAGTAGAGCCGTCATCATAGGCCCATGTAGAATTGGAAGGAATGCAGTAATTGGATGTGGCTGTATCGTGGACTTCAATGTTCCTGCAGACACGGTGGTCCGTGTTCGCCAGGACGTGACTAAGGACCCCATCAGATATCTCAGTCCGCGCAGTGAGGCGTAAGCTGGCTGTCCATGCGAACCCAAGGCGTAGCAGCGATTGGCGCCGCTACTCCTTGTCGCCTATCCAAGCTACCCTATCGCTACCCGTTGTCTGTTGCCTGGGCGAAGACTGTACGTGGCTGCGTAAAGCCGCGTGATAGCAAGTGCAAAAGCCACCATAAAGCCGAGTGAACTAACGAGTGCCACCGCACCAAGTGGGCGTCCGCCGACCAGCAGGACGCCAATGACCGTCAGGGCGCCGCCCGCCCCCTGTGTGATGCTGACGAATCCAGGAAGCCCGTGAGCGCGCAAGAGGTCATCCGTGACGGTTGTCAATGCGGCGAAGACGGCGCCCACTAGAAGGAGCTCCGCAGGTATGACTGCCGCGGAGTAACGCGGCCCGTAAACCCAGGAGAGACCCCAGGGGAGAAGAGCTGCGAGTGGAGGGGCGGTCAAGGCCAGAAGACATGCCGCGCGTCTGAGGATCCGCCAGGTAGCGGTGGCCTTTACCTGCCCGGCCAGTGGGGCGACGGTGGGCAGCCCCACCATCCCAAACGAGGCGATGAGGGCGGGCAGGGGACTGGATGCCGCGGCTCCAACGCTATAGAGCCCAAGAGAACCAGCCGGCGCCAGGAGTGCAAGCGTGAGTTGGTCAGCACTGCTATTGAGCATGAGGCTCGAGAGACTGGCGACACTGCGCCAGCCGTAGGACCAGATTGAGCGGCGCTCACGCGCTGACAACGGCTCAGCAGGGACTCGGTTGCCTGCCCGGCGCAGCCAGATGTACGCGATGACAGCGCTCGACCAGGTGGGAACGAGATATGCGGCGCCTGCTTCGGCGGGGGTCAGGCGCAATGCCAGGGCGCTGGCAACGATCAGTGCTGCGGGAATGACGCTGGAGATCATGCGTATCGCGTTGAATCGCGTGAAATCGCCCGACCCCTGGGCGTAGGCGGTGCCGTAGAGGGTGATCGTCGCGGCAGCCGCCCACGTCATGTACTCGATCGTCAACAGCGGCGTGAGACGGAGTCGCAGATGGAGCCACCACAGGATGATGGTGCTGACCGCCGTCATGGCGATTGCCTGCCGTGCGGCGATCCGTTTGAGCCAGGTAACCAGCACGGCGCGGCGGTCCGGCCATCGCGCCAGGTGGTAGGAGCAGGAGGAATGCAGGCCCAGGCTGCCAACGGTGTGGATCACCGCCGCCCAGAGCACCACGATCGTCAACTGTCCGCGGCCCGCGGGGCCCAGTGCCCTAGCGCTCACGATCCCTGCTAGTGCGTGAGCCCCCACAATGATGAGATTGGTCACGGTCGTAGTCTGCGTCGACCCACGCAGCGACGCTCTTACTCTACGTGTTGGTTCCCGCAGCCGCGTTATCTTTTCAGCCATTGCCGGACAGCGAGACCGGCCGCTGGATGCCATTGCTGGCGGTGACTGGGGGAGACGACGCCACCGTATTTCGGTGCCTTGCGCGTGCAGCGATCCGCAGGCGCCCCCAGGCGCCGCCCGCCCCCAACCAGAACAATGGCTGCACCAGTGGATTATCAAGGGATTGATGCCCTTTGAGAAACACAACGCCCAGGGCAATTGTAAGGATGATTAGCGCGCGGCCGGCACCATCCAGCCTGACCAGAGAACGAATGGCGGGGCCGAGCGCCGAGGCGAACACCCCCCCGTATATGACGACTCCCACGAACCCAAGTTCTAGCCAGGTCTTGGTGAGGCCGCCTTCAGCGGTGGTGAAGGCTCTACCGTCGATTACATTACCAGTGTATTTCCCCTGTATATCAAAGCCCGTGAAGGACGTGGCCCCGACGAGACCCGCGCCCTGCGTCGATGTCCCGGTTCCCTGGCCAGTCAGGGAACCCGGGTGGCTAGGCGAGAACATGAGCGAGAGAGTGCCGCTGCCAGCGGACCCAGAGGTGAGGAAGGGAACGAGTTTGCTGGCACCCAGGAAGGAGAGCAGAGCGACCGAACCAATGGCGGCGAGGATGAGAGCTGTTCCAAGTCGACGACGTGCCCTGACGGCCCAGGGATCGGGTTGACCGGTGCTGCTGGAATGCCGAACAAAGCCAAAGCACACGAGCGCGACGATGCCCGAGACGGCTACAAAGATATCTGCGCGCCGGGCTGTCGCGAACAAGCCCACGGCGATGAGCACGCCGAGTAGCACCGACGACATGCGCCCCAGCCGGCCGGACGGCAGCTGCGTCAGTGCGGCCCAGGCGAAGAGGGCGATCAGCAATTGCTCCGAGGCCTCTTCCGCAGTCGCGAAGATGGAGGGAGCGAGGTAGACATTGCCCGCGCTGAAGCTGTGGATTCCGACGCTAGGAACGATGGGCTGGAGCGATGCCGGAGCGGCCTGGCCCAGGACCGCGCTGGTGATCGCCCCAAGCCCCACGATGCCACCGGCAAGAGCGGCAACGCGCAGTGCCGTGGCAGCATGGCGGTCATCGGCCATCAACTCGGCACCGATATAGAACAGCGGCACGAAGAAGACATAGGAGACCCACCCGAGGAGTGCTATGCCGACCGGGATCCGGTGGACGATCGCCTCGGTGGCACACCACAGGGAGAGCAGCACCAGCCACACGGGAAGAGGACGAGGCGGTACCCGCCCCCGGCTCAGTGCCTTGGGTAGTAGGAAGAAGTAGATCAGGCCGGTGAGGACGTAGACGATGGCCGAGATGCTGTTGGGGAAGTCGGCCAGTTTCCGGATGACGTCCGTCGACAGCGTGGCCGCATACAGCGCAAACACGAGGCCAAACGCCCTTTCGCGCGGTCGGCGCGCGGCTGCCTGCCGGGGAGCCGGACTGTCCGCGATTGGGCGCTGAACCGCCGGTCCTCGCCATGCTCCCCGAGACGGCGAGGGTGAGTCACCCGCGAGGCGCACGCCGGATGGCGAGGGCGGCCCGTTCGTAGCCGAGGGCTGTTTCGGTGATGGTGAAACGCGCAAGTCTCCTCCGGATGTTCTCTCGGCGATCATGGGCGTCGTGTGACCCCCTGAGCAGGGCGCGCGCCAATGAGTCAATGTCGGCGACCGGAAAGATCTCACCCACGCCCTCGACCAGGTCCGGTGCGCAGCCCACGGCGTCGCTGACCACGGGAATCAGCCCGCAAGCCATGGCTTCATTCACCACCAGCCCCCAGGGCTCACTGATACTGGGCAGGACGAGGATGTCCCCGCAGGCGTACCAGGCGGGTAGGTCGGACTGGTTGACAAACCCCAGGCAGCGGACGGGCAGTCGCGCCTCGAACGCCCGGATCTCCTCGCGGAGTGGGCCATCCCCAAGCATCAGCAGGCTGAGCTCTCCCTCGCAGCGCTCGATGGCCCGCACAACGTCGAGGGGGCGCTTACGCGGGATGAGCTTCCCAGCGAAGATGACCACGGGCAGCCGCGGATCCAGGCCGAGGGAGGCGAGTCGCTTTGTGCGGTTATGGCGTGCCGCCTCGGCCATGACGCGGAACCGGTCATTGTCCACGCTGTACGGGGCCCAGTAGTGGGGGATACGACCGTAGCGATCGTAGAAAGCGGTATTTAGCTGTCCGGCGGGCAGCGCGCCTGCGGCGGCCCGAACAGTCCACGAGGCGACCATGTGCCGCGCGCAGCGCCGCCAGCCTGTCGCGGTAGGACGCGCGTGCGACTCGCCGCGCAGCAGATAGGGCACTCGGAGTACTCGGCACGTTGCCGCTGCCAGCAGCATCCTTGGATCGGCATGTCCGTGCAGGACCACGACGTCGTGTCGTCGAAGCCAGGTGCACAGCGCGACCAGCCACCGTGCGTTGCCCCGCGCCGAGTGGTATTCCAGGATCATCCACCGATAGCCACCCAGCAGATTGATATCCCAGGCGACAGCCGCACCGAAGCCCGCGTCGTGGTAGGGGTGCGCACCCATGTCGCTGAGAAAGGCGACTTCGAGATTCACCACGGCGCGGCGGGAAAGCTCTTGGTAGAGCGGCGCCTGGTACTGGATCACATGCGTCGCGAGCACTCCTAGTCGCGGGCGGCCCGCCGTCACACCTAGGGACGGGGTGGTGCCTTCTCCGCGCATGTGCGTCACGGCGATTCCATTTCCGTGGGCATGAGGGGCCGGGATCTCGCACATTCGGGCAGGTGAGCTACCAAGGGTGCAATCCGCCGGGCCGTGGTCGCGGCGGGTGCGCTCTCGCACTGGGCGCGCACCTTGCGGGCCATCCGCGTGCTCATCAGGTGCCCTGCTCCCGGGCTGCGGCCTCGGCCTGCAGCGCGGCCACATTCGCCTCGTACCAGGCGTGGTAGAAGCAGAACCGGAGCCCGGCCCGGCCGTCGAGCACGCCGAGCCGTACCAGGTACATATACACAAAGAGTGCGGCGGGCCTGGCCGGGACGGCGGGGAAGACCACGTCCTTGAGCACGCTGCGGACCACCGGTCGGCTGGCGCCATGGTCAGCCCGCACTGCTTCGATCCGCTGCGGCAGCGACGAGGGCCGGTGGCGGCGGGTAGCCTCGAGTTCGGCATACCGCACGTGCTTATGAAGCCATGCGGCGAGTCCCTTGCGGTCGTCATCGACGATGTCGTTGCGCAGGCGGTGCACCGCTCCGTCGACGCGCGCACGCTCACCCACCAGGCATGTGTCGAATTTTGAACACTGCCGGTTCATCAGCCGGACGATCCAGGAGCCGCGGTACCAACCGCAGTGCCGGATCCAGCTGCCGAGGAAGACCAGCCGGAAGCGGTGCGCATACGCCGCTGCCGACGGTTCCCGCAAGCACCCGGCGATCTCTGCCGCGAGCTGCGGCGACACCCACTCGTCTGCGTCGACGAAGTAGACCCAGTCATTCCGCAGCAGGGGGAGCCGGAGAGCGAACTCGCGCTGGGCGGAGAAGCCTAGCCACGCCTGCTCCACCACCTCTGCACCGTGCGAACGTGCGATCGGCACGGTGGCATCGGTTGAGCCGGAGTCCAGCACCACCACTTGGTCGGCCCACGCCACCGAGGCCAGGCACCGGCCGATGTTCGGTTCCTCATTGAAGGTGAGGACGACCACGCTGACCGGGACGCTCCCAGCTGGAGGATCGTCGCAGGCTCGGTAGGGCCGCAGGCCGAGATTGCTCATGAGGACGGCCCCAGCAGCCAGCTGAAATAGGCATCGGGGTGGAAGGCCGCCGGGTTGGGGGCGACGTTCCTGGTCAGCGCCAGCGCGGTGGCGCGCTGCAGCGAGCCGGCATCCCCCGCCGTGAAACCGCACAAGGCGGCGCCGGCGATTTCCCGGTTCTGCGGAGTGTCGCGGGCAATAACGGGCTGGCCGCTGACCCGTGCTTCGGCGAGCGGCCAGCCGAACGACTCCAGCCCGGTGGGGAAGTAGATAGCCCGGCTGCGTGCCTGTAGCTCGCGCAGCTCCTGATGCGTGCGGCGCCCGAGGAGTTCCACTCGCGGGTGGCGGGCTAGGCCGGCGGGCGCCTCGCGCTCGTCAGCTGTAACACGGAGCCGGATGGCTGGGTCCGCGTGTCCATCAAGGACGGCGAGCAGTTCGGAAAGACGGTCGGCCATGTGTTTGTAGGGGGCGAACAGCACCGGGCACACTATGGCCGGTTCGCGGGACAGGCGCGGGCTCGGGTCGGCTGACACTGGGTGTGGGCGCACGACCACCCGGCTGCGCAGATCCGGCAGGACCCGGGCGATCCGATCGGCCATGGCAGTGGACGGCGCGACGACCACGTTTGACCGACGGGCAGCGAGCCGGACCGCGATCGCCTCGCGCCGGATGGATGCGCGCAGTGAAAGGTCCAGCCGGGACTCCTCTTCCTCAGTCAGGAAATGCAAGGCGTTCCGGAGCAGTGTCCACCGCTGGCTGCCTGGCGCGAGGAAGCCAACGTTGTTGAGCGCGACCCGCCGTCTGAATGCCCGCCAGGCCAGTTCACGGCGCACCAGCCAGGTTGGGTCGACGCCGCGCGTGGCGCCGACGACCTTGACGTCCTCACGCCCGGTGCGCGCCAGGTAGCGGCGCAACTCATCCAGGTAGCGAGCGGCGCCTCCCATCCGCGCGCCCGCGGCATCGACGAGCACGGCGGCCGTCACAGTGCCCTCCCGTCGCGGGGCCGTGCGAACGTGAAGAGGCGCAGCGGCGAGCGCTCCGCAGCTGGCTTCGCCGGGGGGTCGCAGAGCAAGCCGGCCCCGGCCGCGGTGGCGCGCCACCATCTGGCTGAACGCCGTTGCCTCGAGATCGCCAGGTAAGTCAGGTAGCCGTCAAGGCGGGGCCAATGTCCGCCTACGGCGCGCGCCTGCGGTCCCCGTGCCGCCCAGCGAGCCAGCCATTCCAGCCAGCGGACCGGGTGGCGCAGGTCGGGCACCGTGCACACGACGATCCCACCGGGACGCAGTACCCGTGCGCACTCGCGCAGGATGGCGGTCGGCTCGTCCACGTACTCCAGCACGCTCGCGGCGACGACCACGTCGAATGCGGCGGGCGCGAATGGCAGGCGGCGCCAGCATGAGTCGAGCAGCACCCAACCGGCCTGGCGTCCAGAGTTCCGGGAGGCGTGACGCAGCATCTCCGCGGAGATGTCGCACCCCACCGCGTGCAGGCCGACGGCGACCAGGGCACGCGCGAGCTCGCCGGTCCCGCATCCGAGGTCGAGCACGCGGCCTCCCGGCGGAGCGTGTCGGCTCATAGCTGCGAACAGGCTGGTAAGCCGGCCGGCGAGCGGCCCGCCGGGAGCGTACTTGGCCGACCAGGTCGCAGCCTTGGCGTCGAACAGCCACCGGACCTGGTCGGCACCGGCGGCCGCCCGGTCGGCACCGGCGGCCGCCCGGTCGGCACCGGCGGTCGCCCGGTCGGCACCGGCGGTCGCCCGGTCGGCACCGGCGGTCGCCCGGTCGGCCCTGGAGTCGCACGGATGAGCGGCGGCGGCCCGCTCGCCCATCACGGCTGCGCGCTGGGCGCTGACGGCTGCGCGCTCGTCAGTCACGGCGGGCCGCCACTTCCGCGGCCCGGACGGTCGCGCGCATGGTGGCCAGCATCGCCTCGGTCGGCATCGCCGCCTCGCCCTGGACTGCGTGCCGGAACGCTGCGGTGTGGGCCCGGTGCCCCTTGTCCCTGCGGCCCTTCCAGAGCGTCCGCCCGTCCGCCTGGACTGAGCGGAAATCGTCGATGACCACCCGGTGTGATCCGGCGGCCACCTCGATCCACTCCTTGCCGGCCACGGGGACCGCGCTGCCGTACGCGATCGAGGCCAGCGACCCGTCCGTGAACCGCAGGCCCACGATGGCATCGTCGGCGCCCTGCGGGCCGTCGCCGGGGAGCAGGCCGGCGCCTGCGGCCTGGCGAGGACCTCCGAGCAAGCCCATCACGTCCTCGATTTCGGCGTCGGCGAGCGCCTGCGCCGCGTCGACGAAGTGGCATACCTCCCCGAGCAGCCGCCCGCCCTGTCGCCGGTCGGTGTACCAGTGGCCGCCGGGCACGCGGCCCGCCGCGATCCGGCACACGATCAGCTTCGGCGCGTTCACCCCGGCCAGCGCCCGCTGTGCGGCCTGCAGGGCTGGGGACCATCGCCGGTTGAAGCCGAGGGTCAGCTGGCAGCCCGACCCGCGCCAGGCTTTCTCGATCTGGTCGATTCCGTCGCAGGTCAGCGCCAGTGGCTTCTCGCACCACACGTGCCGTCCCGCGGCGAGAGCCCGGAGCGTGAGCTGCTCGTGCATGTCGTGCGGAGTGGCGACAACGACCAGCGCGACATCGGGGTCGTCGATGATCGTGTCAGGGCCCGACACGGCCTTCTCGAACCCGTGCCGTTCCGCGGCGCGCCGGGCGGTAAGACCACTGGCAGTGGCCACGGCCACGAAACGGTCGAAGCCCGCGTGCCGAAAGGCCGGCAGAAGAGTCCCCGTGGAGAAGGCGCCCG
>Ga0137385_10004127_pt1 | contig 12682 bp, 5 predicted proteins | sample SagtaG_FD_104921 | JGI IMG/M metagenome (GOLD analysis project Ga0137385, IMG submission 104921) | Vadose zone soil microbial communities from Sagehorn Ranch, Mendocino, California, USA - Sage2_R_80_16 metaG | ecosystem: Environmental > Terrestrial > Soil > Vadose zone | place: USA: California...
CATCTATGCCGGAACGTGGCATCTTCCGTGGAAGACCACGGATGGCGGCAAGAACTGGGCAATCATCAAACAGGGGATTATCGAAGACTCGGACGTATTCTCGATCATCGTCGATCCCAGGCAGTCGAACGTCGTGTACCTGAGCGCGTGCTCCGGCATCTACAAGAGCGAAGACAGCGGGGCGAAGTTTTTGAAGGTGCAGGGTATCCCTTCGACCGCACGCCGAACGCGAGTGCTGACACAGGACGCGAATCATCTGGACACCGTATTTGCGGGGACGACGGAGGGCTTGTACCGCACGACCGATTCGGGCAAATACTGGATGCAGACAACCTCATCCGACGTCATCGTGAACGATGTGTATGTGGATCCGGCGGACTCGCATCACGTACTCCTCGCAACGGACCGGCGCGGAGTGCTGGCGAGCGAAGATGGCGGCGACAGTTTCCTGCCATCGAACACCGGCTTTTCGGCGCGGCAGATTACGGCATTCACCGGGGACGCGCAGCACCCTGCGATCGTGTATGTGGGAGTAGTGAACGACAAGGGATCGGGCGGTGTCTTTCTGAGCCGAACGGGTGGATTGAGCTGGTCGCACCTCGGCGATGGCTTGGATGGGCATGATGTGTTCAGCCTGGGCCAGGCTCCCGACGGGACAATCCTCGCAGGCACCGAGCACGGGATATTCCGGCTCAAGGATGCAGTCTGGCAACGCGCGGGAGACGATGCGAAGAATGGAGCGGCGCCGGTTTTGGCAGCAACCAGGAATGCGCCGGCTGCGGTTGGCAAGAAGAAGCCCACGCGCAAGGTGGTTCGCCGTGCGGCCACACGACCGGTTGTGAAGGGACATACGGCGCCTGTTCTGCTGAAGGGCTTCGATGGAAGCGTGTATGGCTTTGCCGTGACGGGCGACACGTTGTTTGCCGCGACCTCGCAGGGATTGCTGCGTAGCGCCTCGAGCGGGGTGAGCTGGAATCTAGTGACCGCAATTCCGGTTGAGGAATGGCGCTTTGTGGCCGCGTCGAAGGAAACTGTGTTCGCCGCGGACTTGGATAAGCTGGCGATGTCCGTTGACGGCGGTAAGACGTGGCAGACGGTGAGCCCTCCAGCGAGGATGAAACAGGTTTCGGCGCTTGCGGTCGATGGGCAGGGCGGCCTCTGGGTTGCCGATCGGGAAGCGGTCCACTTCTCGACTGATAAGGGCGCGAACTGGCAGACGCTGAAAGGCCTGTACGTGCGCAACGTGAACAACCTCTACTACGACGAGCGTGCGAACCGGATGCTGCTGGCGGCCGGCGAGTCGACCACCGAGGCCTTTGCAGTGGAGATTCCGTCGATGCAGGTCCACTCGTGGGACACGGGATGGAACCTGCGCTTCGTGCGTCCGGTGGGCGATCATCTGGTCGCGGCGACGTTATTCGATGGCATCGTGGTGCAGCCGAGGATGGTGGATTCGGCGGAAGTCGCCAAGCCGTGAGCGACACCAACCATATCTCAGAAGCGGGATGAGGGGAACCCGATTCGGTGACAGGGTTAGAATGGGTGGAGTATGAGTCCTTCTGCGCGGCACGGCTTTCAGACAAATGATCCGGCACTGCGGCTAATCGCTTCGAAGGTAGAGGCGGGCCAGCGGCTGAGCTTCGACGACGGCGTCGCGCTCTACCGCAGCGGAGACATCCTCGCCATCGGGTGGATGGCCAATGCGGTGCGCGAGCGGATGCATGGCGACATCGCCTACTTCAACGTCAACCGGCACATCAACCCAACCAACGTTTGCGTAGCGAGTTGCAGGCTGTGCGCGTTCGGACGCAAGAAGGGCGAGGCCGGAACCTACACCATGGCTCTCGAAGAGGCCTGGGAGACGGCTGGTTCGGGCCTGAGCGAGGCCGTGACCGAGTTCCACATCGTCGGCGGACTGCATCCCGATCTTCCTTTCGAATACTTCGAGGACCTGGTGCGCGGGCTGAAGGTGCGGTATCCGAAGGTCCACATCAAGGCGTTCACCATGGTCGAGGTTGCGTTTCTCGCGAAGCGCGGCAAGATGACGATTGAAGAGACGCTGGTGCGGATGAAGGCGTCGGGTGTCGACTCGTGTCCGGGCGGCGGCGCGGAAATCTTCGCGGACCGCGTGCGGCACATTATCTGCGACCACAAGATCGACGGCGGCGAGTGGCTGGAGACGGCAAAAACCGCGCACAAAATCGGGCTGAAGTCGAACGCGACGATGCTGTATGGGCACGTCGAGAACGAGGAAGACCGCGTTGATCACATGCTGCGGTTGCGCGAGCTGCAGGACGAGACGGGCGGCTTCCAGACGTTTATTCCGCTGGCGTTTCATCCGGACAACACCGCGCTCGCGCACATTCCGAAGACGACCGGAATGATGGACCTGAAACAGATCGCGATCGGGCGGCTGCTGCTGGACAACTTCCCGCACATCAAGAGCTACTGGCAGATGGTCTCGCCGGAAATGGCCCAGATATCGCTGCGGTTTGGTGCGGACGATATTGACGGGACGGTAATCGAGGAGAAGATCTACCACGATGCCGGCGCGACGACTCCACAGGGTATGCGGCGCGCGGATCTGGTGCGGCTGATTACAGAGGCCGGACGAGTGCCGTTCGAGCGCGACACGCTGTACCGGGCAGTTACCCGGTCGGAAGACACGTTTACGGTCGCGGTTTAAGATGCTGCTGTGAACTCAAAGCGACGCCCTGTTGCGGTATTGATTCTTGCCTGGCTGTATGTGACGGTGGGCAGCGTCGTCCTTGTATACAACCTACCCCGGTTACGGCGGCCGGACGGCGTTTGGATCGAGCTCACTGAACTGCTGGCGATTCTCTGTGGAGCGTTCATCGATCAGGTCCAGACGCCAGCGGGGTATTGAGTGAGGTATGGGGCTTCGGTGAGGGTGTAGAACCCAGTTGCCGGACCTCCGCACCCAACGGTGGGTCCGATGCTTAGCCCGGATTGATCTCTCCCGTCACATGCCAACGTATACATTTTCCAAATGAAATCTGGACTTTTCCACACCATTTGGGACATTTGCGGCCTACCAAATTTGGGAAACCTTTGTTTCGCTATAAGATACGGAATTTTGACTGTATCGACACGCTGCGAATTAAGGGTTGACAGTTGAATGCTCGCGGCTGTTGTATGGTGCGGACCCGAATAAGGCAGAGGTCCGACCTTAGCCACACCTGTTCGCGCAGGAGTTCACTTTATGGAGACCCGCATGACGCACATTTCACCTATTACGAATACGCGGCACTTCATCGATAAGACGCAGATATTTTTCCTCATTCTGCTCCTGATCATGGCACTCCCACTTCACGCCCAGATTGCCGGCACCGGCAGCATGCAGGGAACCATCACTGACGCAACCGGAGCCGTAATCCCGAATGCGAGCATCACCATCACCAACGAATCCACGCAGGTGGCGCGAACCGCCACGACTAACGGGACTGGCAGTTATGAAGTCCCCAACATCGACATTGGCACCTATTCCGTCAAAGTGGCCACGCCAGGTTTCGAGACCTATACGAGGACCGGCATTGTTCTGGAAGTCGGAAGCAGCATCTCGGTCAATGTGACCATGACGGTTGGCGCGCAGGAGCAGAAGATCGAAGTCAGATCATCGAGTCTCGCGCTGCAGACCGAGGACGCCTCGTTCAAGCAGACCATCGATCAGAATGCAGTGACGGAGATGCCACTGAACGGGCGCCAGATGACGGGCCTGATTACGCTGTCCGGCGGCTCCGCCCCGGCTCCGGGCGGAGACTTCACAGGAAGCAAGTACTCCTATGCGGCAATCTCCGTTTCGATTGCCGGCGGCAACGGCAATACGACGGCGTGGAAGCTGGATGGCGGCGACAACAATGACTGGATGGCCAACAGCAATCTTCCGTTCCCCTTCCCGGATGCTGTCACTCAGTTCAGCGTCGAATCGACTGCGCTCGGCGCCCAGGGCAGCGTGCATTCCGGCGGCTTGGTCAACGTAGTAACCCGTTCCGGCACGAACAGGTTTCACGGTTCGGGGTTTGAGTTTATCCGGAACAATTACATCAACGCGACGAACTTCTTCTCCACGTCAAAGGACACGCTCCACCAGAACCAGTATGGCTTCACGTTTGGGGGGCCGGTTTGGATCCCGAAGGTATACAACGGCAGAGACAAATTGTTCTTCTTCACGGGATATCAGTTTCAGCGGACCACCTCGAAGAGTTCGACCTCCAATGCATACGTGCCCACCGCAGCGAACCTGGCAGGCGATTTCTCGGTCACCGACCCGGCACCGGGCACTACTGTCGGCGGAAAGGGAAACACTTGCTCCGGTGAGGAGCAGCTCTATGACCCTGTCACTGGTGCAATCCTGCCGGGCAACAAGTACCCCACGGCGCCCACGTTCAATGCTGCGGCTCTGAAGCTGCTTGCGTATCTGCCCAAAGTAACTCCGCTGGCCGACGGCTCGGAGATATGCGGGCATGTATCGTATGCGATCCCGCAACTTACCAATGACAAGCAGTTTGTTACGCGCATCGACTACACGATCAATTCGAAGCACGATCTGTACGGGCGTTATTTCCTCGACGGCTACCAGTCGCCGGCCCCGTGGTCGCCGACCAACATCCTGTACACCACGCAGTCCGGCAACGTGGAGCGGGTGCAGAACTATACGATCGGCGAGAGCTGGCAGATCAATTCGAAGACGGTGAATTCGGCAAACTTCACGTTTACCCGGCGGGTCAACAATCGCGGATACAACGCCGCGGATATCAACCTGAAGACCCTCGGTGTGAGTGTATTTCAGTTGATCCCCAATGGTCTCCAATTGACGGTTTCGACCTCGGGCAAGAGTCACGGGTTTACCATTGGCGGCGGCACCAACTCGGTCGCGCACTTCAATGACAACGCGTTCTCCTTCACCGATGACCTGACCCTGGTTCGGGGCAAGCACCAGTTCATGATTGGCGGGGAATTCATCCGCAATCAACTGAACATCTCCAACGGCTACCAGTCCAACGGCAATGGATCTTTCAACGGCCTGTACGGCGCGAACGGACCGACCGGCACAGGATGCGGCACAGGCGGGAGCTCCGCATGCGCGGCAGGCGACGCCAACCTCGATTTCCTGGCAGGTGCGGAGAGCGCCTTCCAGCAGAGCAAGCAGCAGCAGAATGCATTGCGCGGAGTGATTCCGAGCCTGTACATCCAGGACACGTTCCACGCAACCAAACAACTCACCGTGGCTGTTGGAATTCGCTGGGTGCCTGAGTTTTACCCGCATGACTACTTCAACCGCGGAACGACGTTTGATTTTGCGGCGTTTATGGCCAACAAGACCAGCTCGGTCTATACCAACGCGCCGGCGGGAACATTCTTCTACGGGGACCCTGGCATTTCGAACGCATTCACCAAGAGTTCACCGTGGCAGTTCTCTCCCAACATCGGAGTCTCGTTTGACCCGACCGGTTCAGGCAAGACAGTTATTCGCGCCGGGTTTGAGGTGGCGTACGACGAGGTGAACTTCTTTACGGCGCAACGTAATGAGCAGAACCCGCCCTATGCGACAGCCAGCAATCCAAATACGACGGGGCAGTTGTGCTTCAGCCAACCCTGGCTTCTCGGCGGCACGGGCTTCGGATGCGCTCGTGTAGGTGGAGCGGATACCAGCCCGTATCCAACTCCGCAGATCCCTACACCGGCAACCGCCATCTTTCCGGCGCAGAGCCAGTACATTGTGCTGACTCCGAAATTCCATGCTTCCGATACCGCCCAGTGGACGGCCAGCGTGCAGCATAGCTTTCCGCGCGGATGGCAACTCCAGGTCGACTATATCGGCAATCACACCAGCCATTCGCCTATTGGGTTTCCGCTGAACAACGCGGTGTATATCCCGGGCGTGTGGGGCGCCGGTGGCACAGGTTGCGATCCAATCGCGAAGACCGGACCAGCTTCGGCGTTTACGTTGTTCAAGGCTTCGACCTATGCGGCAGGGCAGCCCTGCTCCACGACGGCGAACCAGCAGTCGCGGTATTCGCTGACCACTGCGAATCCTCTCCAGGGAAACCAATACATCGGCGGCGGTGGCGGCACGGCATTGGTCGGGGATTTCGCCTCGGCCAACTACAACGGGCTGGTAAGCTCACTGCAACACCGGCTCTCGTCGAGCTTCAGCCTGCTGGCCAACCACACCTGGTCCAAGTGCCTCAACATCAACGATGCCAGCGGTGATTACGCCGGCACCAGCGTGTCCGATCCCAAGAACATCCAACGGGACTATGGTCCGTGCGGAGCCGATTACCGGCATATCGAGAACGTGATCCTGGTGGCAAGGAGCCAGTTCGGCTTCTCGAACCGTATCGAGAAGATGTTCCTCGATAACTGGGAGTTCGCTCCTCTGATCCATATTCAGAGCGGCGCGCCGTTCACCGTGACGCAGGGAGCGGACAAGTCGCTGACGGCGAATGGGAATGATCGCGCCAACCTGGTTCCGGGTGTGCCGATCTACCTCTCGACAGCGATTCGTCAGGGTTCGGGAGCCGCGAACCGCGGGTACTTGAATCCCGCCGCGTTTGCACTGAATGCTGTGGATGGGACGTTTGGCAATATCAGCAGAAACGAGTTCCGCGGCAAGCCCGCATATACTGTGGATGCTCAGGTCTCGCGTATCTTCCCGCTCCACGAGAGTCTGAATCTGGATCTTCGCGTGGAAGCATTCAACATGCTGAATCACCCGAACTTCAGCAATCCCAGCACAAGCAATCCGGCCAGCAGCAATGCAACGTTTGGCCAGATTTCGGCCACAAGCAATCAGGCTCGGGTCTTCCAGGGAGCGGTCAAGCTGACGTTCTAAGGCAGTTCTGATTCACTCGCTCGCACCAAAAAGAATGCCCCACTTCAACATTTGAAGTGGGGCATTCTTTTTGCCAGCTTCTAGTCGCGCACCGTCAATTCTGTTCCTTCATCGCCTCCGCGTAGAGCATCTCGCCGACAGCTTTGTGGACGGCGGTGGAGGGGTGACCCTCGTGGTAGAAGAAGTGGGTGTCGGGTGACGCGCAGGGGGTTGTGTCTTCGTGATGGATGGCGCGGCCGGCGCAGCGCGAGGTAGTGTCGGTGATGCCGTATTTGGCGGGGTTGGTCATGACCTCATCCATGAAGGCGCCCCAGTTGGAGTTGGCGATGCGGATGCCGGGAAGTTTGGCGCGCTCTTCGTCGGGGATTTTGGTGAGTTCGGGATTGAACGCGGTGCCGGCGGTGGCGAATTGGCGGATCTTGGTGGGCAGAAGCGCGACCATGAAGCGGCGCGCGCCGAGATGGTATAGGGTTTCGATCTCAGCTTCAAGATTGTCGAGCGTGTAGCCAGGGGGAGAGCCGCGGTCATTGAGGCCTCCGGCGAAGAAGAACATGGTCTGTTCGGGATCGAATTTGGGGATGTCGCCGGTTTTGCTGAATGTGACGAAGTTGTCGACCGGGTTCTTCATGCCGAGGCTGAGCATCTCGCCGGTGGGATATCGGCGGCCCACGCCTGCGCCGGTCTGGGCTCCGCTGACAGCGAAGTTGAGGCCCTTGCCCTTGCTCGCTGGGTCACCGTACCAGGTGAAGGGAATGCCGAGGCGCTGCGCGAGGTAGACGACGGCAGTGGGGCCGTTGGTGTCGAGATAGCCGGAGCCGGAGTCGGAGTAGCTGTCGCCGAAGACGTAGAGCTGGGTATAGGGATGGGGGTTGGGCGCGGAAGTGGTCTGGGCGGCGAGAGTGGCGGCGGCGACGAGAACAGCGGCTATCGAGAGAAAACATCTCATTGAGATTGCTCCAGGCACATCAATCTTCGGTAGGTGTATAGCAGATGTCAATCGGGCGAGTTCCTCCCCCGATGCTGGGATAGAATCGAGGCTCCCTTGTGTGGAATTCGATTGAGGTGTCCTGATGCGGCTGGTGAGTGTGGCTGGAGTCGTGTTGCTCGGCGCGATTGGGGTCGCTGGGGCGCAGAGGTCGAGCGACGTAGCGGCGATGGTGAGCGTGGATGCTCCCGCGTTTGTCCTTGAGCATGTGCGGGTAGTGGATGGGACGGGAACCGCGGCTCGCGAGGACCAGGCGGTGGTCGTTGTGAGTGGAAAGATTCATGCGATCGGGCCGGTCGCGTCGGTGCAGGTGCCGGAGGGCGCGCAGCGGCTGGAGCGCGCGGGCTACACGGTGATTCCGGGTCTGGTCGGAATGCACGATCACCTCTACTACACGGACTCGTATGCAGACCAGTTGGGTACGAAAGGGACGATTGGCGAGCCGGGACTCTTTGTGGCCGAGGTGCCGTATACCGCGCCGAGACTCTATCTCGCAGCCGGAGTGACCACGATGCGAACGACTGGGAGCCTGGAGCCCTATACCGATCTGAAGGTAAAAGAGCGGATCGATGCAGGGCTGATGCCGGGCCCGGCGATCGATGCGACGGCGCCGTATCTGGAGGGCACGCCGACGCGGTTTGCGCAGATGCATGAGCTGACCGGTCCGGACGATGCGAAGCGCCTTGTAGAGTATTGGGCTGGCGAGGGGATGACGTCGTACAAGGCGTACATGAATATCTCGCGCGATGAGCTTGGGGCGGCGATTGGGAGCGGTCATGCTCACAAGTTCAAGCTGACGGCGCATCTCTGCTCGGTGACGTGGCCGGAGGCGATTGCGCTCGGCATCGACGACCTGGAGCATGGGCCTGTGTTCACCGACACCGAGTTCGTTGCGGACAAAAAGCCGGACGCCTGCCCTGCGGGATTGAGCCGAGGCGATAGCTGGATGGCGCTGGATGTAAACGGGTCGAAGGTGCAGGGATTGATTCGCAATCTGGTGGAGCACCATGTGGCCGTGACGTCGACGTTGCCTGTGTTTGAGGCGAGCGTTGCGGGACGGCCGAAGCTGCAGGACCGGGTGCTCGAGGCGATGTCCGACGCCTCCGCGCGAAGCTATCTGACGATGCGTGCGCGCCTTTCCAGCAGCTCCCCGGCTGCGGCTCTGATGCGCAAGGAGATGGACTTTGAGCTTGCCTTCGTACGAGGCGGGGGATTGCTGCTGGCGGGTCCCGACCCGACGGGAAATGGCGGGGTGCTGCCGGGTTTCGGAGATCAGCGCGAGATCGAGCTGCTGGTGGAGGCGGGGTTCAGTCCGGCGGAGGCAATTCGGATTGGGACCGAGAATGGCGCGGTGTATCTCGGCAAGCAGGATCGGATCGGGACGCTCGCCGTGGGCAAGGAGGCGGATATGGTGCTGATCAAGGGGGATCCGTCGAAGAACATTGACGAGATCGAGAACGTGGAGACGGTGTTCAAGGCGGGGGTCGGCTACGACTCGAAGAAGCTGATCGAGAGCGTGCGGGGTCAGGTGGGCATCCGGTAGGAACTACGGCGTGGGTGGCGCGACTTCGAGGCGGACGACGTCGTAACAGATGCCGCTGGAGACCGGGCCGGCCGGGACCGTCAGGACGATTGTGTTGGCGCCGGGATGGAGGAGTGCCGCGTCGAAGTTGAAGTCGCGCTCGACCCACGTGCCTTCGATGCCGTCGCGGATCATGCTGGCGCCGCCGCCGAAGAGATCGGTGTCGGGGCCGACATCTTTGCCGTTGACCGCGATTCCGAGTGAGCGCGTGCCCGATCCCGAGATGCCGAACCGCAGCGTGGCCTTGCCTGCGGTGGGCGCGTGGGGAGGCATCGTGAAGTGAATGGTCCACGGAGTCGCGCGGCCCTGGTCGCGGCCGTCGGGCTTGTTGTCGATGTCGTGCGGGACCTGGTAGATGTACCAGTCCTTTGCGGGATCGGACTTACCGACTGTGAAGTCGACATCGTTTGGGAAGAATTTTGCGTACTCGATGTACATGCCCCAATGCCAGTGGTCGTCGCCCTTGTAGAACTCCTTGGCGGAGCGGTTGGGCGTGCCGATCTGAAATATCTGCTGGCCGAAGTGGACAGGGCGCCACTCGATGGCGCCGAGGTCGAGTGTGTGCTGGCCGGGGGCGATGGTGACGTTGGCCGTGGCATCGTACGCACCGAGGATGCCGTCGGCGATCGCGTGAAGTTGATAGATTCCCGGACGGACGTTGGGGATGGTAAAGGCGCCGTTGGCGGCGCCGTGGGTCCAGAACTCGTAGTGCTTGGCGTCGTTCTGCCAGGTGACGGGCTGGGGCGGGAAGTTGAAGGCGCGCGGGCCGCCGCCGCGCTGTGTGGGAGGGACGTAGGTGCCGCGGTTGCGGCGCTGTCCGTTGGGGAGGAGGGTGTGGTCGGTGTTGGAACCGTCGGTGGGTGGGGTGGTCGTCGCAGGAGCCGTGGCGGGGCTCGGGGGTGCCGCGTCTTCCTTGAGGGGAACGATGGGGTTGGGGAAGGGAGTGTATGGGCGCGGTGGGCGGGGGACGTCGGGCTGGTCGGGGAAGGAGAGGCCGACGAGGAGGTTGGAGAATCTTGTCGTAGGGGCTTGCGGATCGATGAGCTTGAGGCGGCCTTTGACGGTGGCGCGTTCGTCGGCTTGCGGGTAGTCTACGCCGTCGCCTTTGACAAAGGTGAAGGGCCACCGGGCCTGTTCGGCTGCGGCTTTCTTCCTGGCGTCGGTGAAGAGGGCTTGCGGATCTGCGCCGGTCGGGACATAGATGAAGATGGGCCCGACGACTTTCGTCCAGTGCTCGTTCGCCGCGAAGTTCAGGACGGAGCCGCCGTAGTGCGTGCCGCGCCAGTAGTCGAGCAGCGTAGGATCGCCACCGTCGCCGTCGTCGATGTGTCCGGTGAGTTCGAAGTGCAGCGGCCCGGAGGAGAGGTACTCGAACGAGGGGTTGATGATGAAGAGGCCGGCGTGCTGCGTGGTGGAGGACCATCCGAAGGCGCGGATTTTGGACTGGTCGGCGGAATAGTCGTACTTGTGCTCGGCGCGGCCCTTGTAGATGCCGGTGGTGAGGCGGCGGGACTCCTTCATGTTGAGATCGGTGCCGGCATCCCAGTCCTTGCCGGTGGGCATCAGGGCGTTGCGCTGGTCGTCGATGGAGAGCCAGTCGAACACCTGGCCGGAGAGCTTGAAGCCGAAGCGCGACTCGCCGACCGAGCCGGCGGGGTAGGTGTCCTGATGCGTAAAGATGGCGTAGGTGTAGAGGCCGTGTGCGCCGCGCTCGAGGGTGTAGCGGATTTCGAGATCGGCGATCAGTCCGCCTCCCTGGCCGGCGGCAGTGGGGTTGCGGCCGAGGATGGACTTGCCGTCGGACCAGCCCTTGACTGAGACTTCAGCAAGCGCGCCATCGTTGGTGGCGGGGTCGATGGTGATCTTGTCTTCGCGGCGCGGGGCCAGCGATGGCGACTGCTCCCAGTAACCGGCGTGATGGCCGGAGACGTAGCCCATCAATTCGATGTTTGGCGTGGCGGTGTGGGGAGTCTTGACCGAGGTCAGGTCGCCCGTCTTCTTATCTACTTTGACAGTGAGGTAGCCGTTCGACATCGTGTAGGTCGGGCCATCGTCGGTGACGGTGACGGGAGGGGCGGTTGGCGCCGGGGCGGCGAAGGCGATTGCGGAGCTAAGGAGCATGACTACGTGCAGCAGACGGGCGGTGTGGCGGGCAACGAGCATCGAGTCTCCGGTTGTGTAGTAGGGTGACGCGGGAGGAGAGTCGAAAGACGCGGCTGGCGCATTTGTATTGGAATTATTTCTGGCCGGCGCGTCAGGCCGGTTCGCCCGAGGGAAGCTATTCTGGTTGCGGTGGTTATGGCTCGCTTGCGTTTGATGGTTGGCGGTGCGGTGTTTCTGTCGGCGTTTCTGCTGTTTCTGGTGGAACCGATGGCGGCAAAGCGGCTGCTGCCGGTCCTGGGAGGATCGTCGGCGGTGTGGGTGACCTGCCTGGTGTTTTTCCAGGCGACACTGCTGCTCGGCTACCTGTATGCGCACTGGATGGCGCGGCGGGGAAGGGTGAGGGTGCACCTGTTGCTGCTCGGTGCGGCAGTGGTGGTGCTGGCGCTGCCGTGGGCGCTGGGTGTTTGGCTTGGTTCGAGGGGGATCGATGTTCAGTGGAATTCGTCCGCGTCGGATCATCCGGTGTCGACGATTTTTCTGGCGCTGGGTGCGACGATAGGGCTGCCGTTCCTCATGCTTGGGTCGACCAGTCCGCTGCTACAGGTTTGGTGGGCAAGGTACGAGGGCGGAGGTGTGCCGTATCGGCTGTTCGCATTGTCGAATGCTGGGTCGCTTCTGGCGCTGCTGGTCTATCCGCTGCTGGTTGAACCTCACATGACTCTGGCGACACAGCGGGAGTGGTGGGCGGTCGGGTTTGCGGTGTATGCGGTTATATGCGGGTGGTTGGGGATTCAGAGCCGGCGTGAGGATTGGGGCGGCAGTGAAACCCATGTCTCAGAGGCGAGATATGGGGCACCCGAATTTGTGGCAGGACAAAATACGGGGGTTCTTCGCTCCGCTCAGAATGACAACGACTTAATTGGCGAACGGAAGTGGATGTGGTTCTTGCTGCCGATGGGGGCAGCGATGCAGTTGAGCGCGGTGACGAGTCATCTGAGCCAGGACATTGCGGCGATTCCGCTACTGTGGATCTTGCCGCTGGCCACTTACCTCGTCACGTTCATCCTGGCGTTCGAGATGCCGTGGCTCTACCGGCGATGGATCGTCTCGCGGATGCTTGTCGTCATGCTGGCGAGCCTGGGCTACGCGTTGTCCA
>Ga0137385_10004132_pt1 | contig 12674 bp, 11 predicted proteins | sample SagtaG_FD_104921 | JGI IMG/M metagenome (GOLD analysis project Ga0137385, IMG submission 104921) | Vadose zone soil microbial communities from Sagehorn Ranch, Mendocino, California, USA - Sage2_R_80_16 metaG | ecosystem: Environmental > Terrestrial > Soil > Vadose zone | place: USA: California...
ACGTACAATTTGATGTCTGAGCGTTACTTCACGCACGCGTCACCAACCCTATTCAGTGCCGGTACACCGAACGCACAAATGTCGTCGTGTTTCCTGGTTGCCATGAAGGATGATTCCATCGAAGGCATCTATGACACCCTTAAGCAATGCGCAATGATTAGCAAATCAGCTGGGGGCATCGGTCTCCATATCCACAATATCCGTGCAACTGGGTTTGTAGCGTTTCTTTCCCTTATCTTAAGTGACATCGTGCTGACGAAAATCGTCAGCGCCTACATTGCGGGCACCAATGGCTACTCAAATGGCATCGTGCCCATGCTTCGCGCGTTTGACGCCACCGCTCGCTACGTCGATCAGGGTGGCAACAAGCGCCCTGGCGCGTTCGCTATATACCTCGAACCATGGCATGCTGATATCTTTGAGTTCATCGACCTTCGCAAAAACCACGGCAAAGAGGAGGTTAGGGCCCGTGACCTCTTTTATGCGCTTTGGATACCCAACCTCTTGTGAGCGCACACCGATATGTTTTCGGCTCTTACTGATGTTTGCTGCAGCATGAAGCGTGTCGAGGCCAACGGAGACTGGACACTCTTCTCACCCGATGAAGCTCCTAATTTGCATGAGACCTACGGCGCCGAATTTGAGGAGTTGTATGAACGCTATGAGCGTGAGGGCCGCGCCCGCAAGACCATCCCCGCGCAGAAACTGTGGTATGCAATTTTGGAGGCGCAGATTGAAACAGGTGGACCGTTCATGTGCTACAAGGACCACGCCAACGGTAAGCTTCAGGTCGAACTCGGTCGACAATAATTAATATTCTGCTCGCAGAAAAATCGAATCAAAAGAACCTGGGCACGATCAAGTCGTCTAACCTCTGTACGGAAATCATGGAATACTCTGCCCCGGACGAGACTGCTGTCTGCAATCTTGCCTCTATCGCACTACCTTCCTTCATCCGAGGAAGTCGGTATGACTTCCAAAAGTTGCACGACGTCGCCAAAGTTGTCACGTACAACCTGAACCGAGTCATCGATGTCAACTACTACCCCGTCCCGGAAGCGCGTCGCTCAAACATGCGTCATCGTCCGATAGGCCTCGGTGTTCAGGGACTTGCCGACACGTTCATGGTTCTGCGCATGCCTTTCGACTCGCCCGAGGCGCGTTTGCTCAACCAGCAGATCTTCGAGACCATCTACCACGCTGGGGTAGAGGCCAGCTGTGAGATGGCGCAAGCGCAAGGCACGTACGAAACATACGAAGGCAGCCCTGCGTCGCAAGGGCAGCTCCAGTACGACCTCTGGAATGTCACGCCCACCGAATTGTGGGACTGGGCCTCTCTTAAGGAGAAGGTCGCAAAACATGGATTGCGTAATGCTCTCCTCGTTGCCCCGATGCCTACCGCGTCAACGAGTCAGATTCTGGGTTTCAACGAGTGTTTCGAGCCCTACACGAGGTGTGCTTCTTTCTCCACGAGATTTGATTGAAATGGGGTCTCTGATACCGCTCGTAGTAACATCTACACGCGCCGTGTCCTTGCCGGGGAGTTCCAGGTCGTGTGCCCTTGGCTTCTACGCGAGCTTGTCGACCTCAAGTTCTGGAACGATGACATGAAGAACAGGATCATCGCCAACAACGGGTCCATTCAAGCTATCCCTGAGATTCCCGCGGACGTCAAAGCGATCTACAAAACTGTCTGGGAGGTCTCACAGAAGAAGGTTCTAGACCTTGCAGCAGATCGTGGCGCGTTCATTTGTCAAAGCCAAAGTCTCAACGTGCACCTGCAGGCACCCACACTCGGCCAGCTCACGAGCATGCATTTCTACGGTTGGAAGCGCGGCCTCAAGACGGGCATGTACTACCTCCGCACGCGTCCAGCAGCACAGGCGATCCAGTTCACCGTCGACCACGCGTTGGTTGCGCAAGTCAAGCAGCAGAAAGAACAACAGGAGCAGGAGGCCCGGGGGACGATTGCCAAGACAACGTCGGTCGTACATCCCGCTCCCACCTCTACGCCAACTCCCCCACCCGCGTACCCTTTGGTCTCATCCGAAGGTGCGGCGAACGCCGGGTCGGTCGCCCCTGCAGTCCCTGGCTCGGTCAGCGAGCCGGTCATCTCCCCCACTGCATCAGCACTGTCGAGTGCCTCGCCGGTGACATCCCCTGTGTTCCCTCTCACCCCAGCTGACTCGCATGCCGATGGGTTGGCCGGGCTTGACGAAGCGCAACGGCGTGCTGCTGAGAAGGACCCTGAGTTTGCGGCGGCCCTGCTACGCAAGAAGGCGCGGGAGCTCGAGGAAGCAAAGCTGGCTTGTTCACTTGAGAACAAGGAGGCATGCGTCATGTGCTCTGGCTGAGCCTCGCGTTGTGCGTTTCCTCTCGTTGGTCCACAGTTGTATCTGTATCGTCCCTCCGTACCTCATTTCTTTCTCTGTTATGTATCTCGGCTAGACGTTCTCATGGATTCCCTCATAGCGTTGCACTGTCACGCGCTGTATATGTTCTGTAATGCAAAATCACATTGTTCGTCACTCGCTGATGTCCGCCATTCGACGGATCTGGTTGTCCCGTGCGGGTCCCATGCGCGAGTGATAAGACAACAAGTGTGATGCCGTCCTAACCTTCCTTCAGTTGAGGTCGCGTCGCCATCTCAAATAGTCAACCCGGCCATTCGGAGTTGGGTATATTCCCGTGAGGCGTGAATGAGACGAAGTCGTGTGCGGGATTAGCTGCCAGTGGGCGCGTCCGAGTCGCAATCTGGAGCGGAATGTGCTACGCCAGAGTGCGAGCTGAACTTGAAGCACTGGAGTGACACAGCCGGAGGTGCCAGTGGGTAAGCTAGTCGGGGAAGCCCGGGGAAGGCTCACGCGGATACCTGACTCCGTCGGCAACCGACTCCGAGTGGGTCCATACAAATCATCCCTCATTGCGCGGTTGTGCTGGCACCGACCCGCTTGACGCCATCTCGTCCAAGACTGAGACTGTCAGCGAGAGATGTTATAGAAATGCCCACCGAGTGCAGTGAGCGTTGCCCAGTTTTCCCATCGTTTGTCAAGCCTGTGATTTTGGGGCTCAACTCTGAACCGCGACGGAGTAAAGGAGGGCGCTAATGGTCGCGTTTCCTCGCTGGCTTCTCCCTGAACATCGACTACTGACCACTAAAGCCATGTCCAGAGGCACAAGCTATGTCCTCTACGACCTTCCAGGGAACGCGACCAAGTACCAAGCATGGTCGCCTAACGTATGGAAAACCAGGTGTGTGTGAAATATTTTAGGAATTCCACTCCTCATGGAGATGGACGTACCACGCTGGCAGGATTGTGCTCAACTACAAGGGCATACCGCACAAGACGGAGTGGGTCGAATTCCCCGACATCACCGCGCTCGCCCAACGCATCGCCGCGCCACACACCGTCCTACGCCGTGGCGGACAGCCCTTCTACACCGTGCCCATCCTGCGTGACCCAGCAACCGAGCGGAGCCTCGCCGGATCGCTGCAGATCGCGCTCAACCTGGAGCGCATGTACCCAGACGCGCCGACGCTCTTCCCGCGCGACACGAAGGACACGATCGTCGCCTTCGATGCCCAGTTCACGCGCAGCGTCGCCGTTGCGCTGCTCCCGCTGCTCCTCACGCGCATCTGGGCGCAGCTGAACGAGGAAAGCAAGCACTACTTCCGCACCACCCGCGAGAGCATGTTCAAGCAGCCGCTCGAGGCGCTCACCCCGTCCGGCGCACCCACCGTCGCGCGCTGGGCCGCGCTGCGCGAGGCACTCGAGCCGTTCGCGAAGGATGCGGACGCACGCGGGCAGTCGGACACGTTCCTGTTGGGCGAGCGCGAGACGTACGCGGACGTCGTCGCGGCGTGTTGGTTAGCCTGGGGACGCAGGATCTGGGGCGCGGACACGCAAGAGTGGGCCGAGCTGGAGACGTGGCATGGGGGACGGTGGGGACGGCTCACGCGTGCATTCAAGAGATGGGAGTACGTGGATACCCCGTCTGCGCCTGACGTTGCTAAGTGCGTGCTGTTCTCTCTTTTCTTTGTTTTCGACACGCTGCTGAGTGGACCCTGCTTGGTCCTTTTCACACTATCTAGACTTTGAAGGTGTTGTATAACATGCTTTGGGGTTGGAGAAATTTCAATTACGCTTTGCTTGTTGATTAACTGTGATTGCTGGAATCGCACTGTACAGTACAGTACTGTATGTAGAGAATTTACAGGATGGTATACATACAGTATCAACGATTTCAAATTTCCGACGCCATCGCGTGTGGCTGGCCACGGTAGGTCGTCGATGTCTTATGACACTCTTATGACCTCCGTCGACAACGAGTGGGAGCGTGTCCTGTGGAGAACACAGCCATTTCCTGACAACTATGTCCCACCCTCGTTCCTTTCCGCCCTCTCCAAGAACCGTAAATGCTTTCTCCATAGCTCTTACCCAATGGCTGACGCCGTGTGTAGCCAATGTACTCCCATATAGGTATTGGCCACTCGTGTTGGGCGCATGCACCATCTCCCAGCACCTTTCCGTCATCTTCGTCTTTCTCGCCGTCTTCGCCCGGCTACTCGACCACACGCTCGACCCGCGTCTGCTGGTCGCGCTTTCCAGCGCGGGCTTCGTAGGGGGTTGTCTCGTCTGGGAGCTGATGGGGCACTTCGAGAGCGACGCCGCCTCTTCCGAACGTCGTGCGTGCTTTTCCTCCGCGATCCAACTCAATCCCGCGAACTGATCATGCGCCGCATTAGGTGCGCGCACAGTCAAGGCATCCCTGCTCATCTTCCTCGCACTCATAGCCCTCGCGCCCATCCTCCGTACTCTCACGGCCCCCACGTCGGCCGACTCTATCTGGGCACTCGCAACGGCCCTCTTCCTGGTGCACGCTGCGCTTGCCGACTACACGTACAGTGCCTCCCCAGTCCAGCGTGAGCGGTGCGCGTTCCTTTGTTTTTTTTTTCCCTTTTCCCTCACCATTTTTTTCTTCTTTTGGGTTGGCGTTAATTTTTGGGAGAAAAGGTTGACGTCGGTGCTGTCCATCAACGCTGCCATTTCGGCCGTCGTCGTCCTTGCCTCGCGGCTGCACGACGACCTCGCCGTGTTCTCGCTGATGCTGTTCTCCGTCGAAGCGTTTGCGTTGTTCCCCGTCCTTCGGCATCGATTGCAGGTGCGTCCCATTCTATGTGCTGCGGCAGGTGTTGTGTTGGGGCTCATGACTAGCAGTCCACACCGCCTCCAGTTCAGGCGCTTGTTACCGGGACGCTCGGGTCGGCCGCACTAGCAGCGCCGTTTCCCGGGCTTTGTGCGGCCGTACTGGTGAGCGTTACGTTTGGGGCACCCGCTGTTTTGATATGGGCACAACAGTATAAACAGTATGGTTCTTTGTTTTTCTTTATGGCATCACTGATATAATTTCTAAGCGAGATCCGTGGCCCTTGGGACGCTGCGACACCACGTGGATTCGAAGGAGATGGCGGGCCACATGAGCATGCTCATTAGTAGATCGAAGTACCGTAAATGGCGTGCGCGATTTCGTCATTCCTGTTTCGGAAGGAATGTTTCGGAAGACGACTCCGAGTCGGGGGGTCGGAGGGTATAAAAACCCGAAACCGTGAGCCAAAAATGTCTGTCCTCGTTCGCTTCGCTTCTCCCAGAGATGGCCGACGACCGTGCAAGCCACACAGAAAAGCACAAGCACGACGGTGTCACTGCAGAATTAATTATTCAGGCAGACACACAGAACGTCTATGAACACGACTTGCTCGATCCACTTTACGCCGCAAAGGCAAAGATCCTCAATGACTCCCTCCAAGAGATTGGCATGGGAAAATACCAGGTGCGTCTCAATCCTGGCTGTAAGGTCTCTTTGCCCCGTGCTTAGGCGATTTCATCCTCAAGTGGTATCTTTTCGTCGTCGCTGGCTTTGGTTGGCTCTCGTGCGTATCACTCGTCCTCCACCTCCAGTAAATTTCTTCAGTGACACTTGAGCTTGCACAGCGATAATCTCTGGCCCGTAAATCGTGTTTTTTTCTTCTTTCCATCTGATCGCCCTAATGGTCTTTGAAGATCGTAACCGGACTCATTCTCACGCCTGTTACCAACGAGTTTGCTTTCAGAGGCCCCTTCCTCAAGCTCGGGCAGAACATAGGTTTACTCGTGGGTGCCGTCTTTTGGGGCGTTGGATCGGACGTCTGGGGACGCAAGTACGCTTCTTTTTTTTTCTCAAAAATTTATTTGGGAGCGAGCGCTTATTTCGCCACCCAAAAGGTTGTCCTTCAACCTGACTCTCCTTATCACCGGAGTATTTGCGGTTTCTGCTGGAGCGTCACCAAACTCTATCACGTTATGCTCCCTCGCGGCTGTGTGGAGTATTGGCGTGGGCGGTAATCTTCCCGTGGACTCTGCTGTCTTTTTGGGTTTGTTACCCGCACCACCAATATGGACTAGACTCACGGGACTCTTTTCCAGAATTCGTCCCCGCATCACATCAATATCTGTTGACCGTCCTGTCCATTTGGTGGGCTCTGGGGCAACTTCTTGGTAGTCTTGTTGGTCCCTTCCTCCTTCCTCCTTTTCCTCTTCCTCAGTTGAGACTAGGTTGCGTGGCCACTAATCGCCAACTTTTCCTGCCCGACAACCTCTCCCCCTTCTCCATGTCCGCGCTCAGAGAACCAGGGCTGGCGTTACTTCCTTTACGCAATGGGTGGCCTCATGCTCTTCCTCTTCGTGCTTCGCTTCTTTGTCTTCCATCTTTATGAAAGCCCCAAATACCTCATGGGCCGTGGGCGTGACGCCGAGGCGGTGGAGGTTGTCCACAAGGTCGCACGCTATAATGGCAAATCTAGCAGCCTCACGCTGGATATGCTGCGCGATGCCAAGGAGCGGTATTACCCGTCTTCTGGGAATGAAGACTCTGAGAAGGCCCAGTTGCCAAAAATAGACGCATCTGCACTAGGCGCCACACGCAGGACGCTGAGATCATTTGGCTGGGATCACGTCACGCCATTGTTCCAAACGCGAAAGCTGGCATGGTCGACCAGTCTATTGATTATTGTCTGGGGTGCGCTCTTTTTCTTTTTCTGTCGTGTTCTCGAACGCTTAACCCTCTTCCCCCAGCTCTCATTGGTCTGGCGTTCCCATTGTGAGGGCTCTGTTCTCTCTATTCAACGGGCTCTTCTGACTCGTACCCATGCCCCACTAGATACAACAGCTTCGTAACGTACTTGTATGTGCTTTCTTTCTCGTTCGCTTTATCCTTCTAATCGTCGTTTATAGCTTGGCAACTCGGGGGGCGGACTTTGGAGACGGCTCGACGTATATCACGTATCGTAACGTAAGTTCCCTGTTCTATTGGTCGTAACTTCCTACTTAACTGAGCATTTCTACGTCCTACTAGCAAGTCATTCTGAGCGTCACTGGCGTTCCCGGCGCGTTGCTCGCCGGTTGGACAGTCGAGCTCCCATTTCTCGGTAGACGCGGCTCGCTCGCAATCTCCACAAGTTCGTGCACCCGTGACTTTCCTGATACAATACAGCCCTGACGGACAATGTGCAGTCATGACTGGCGTATTCCTTTTCGGTTCGACAACAGCACGCTCTTCTGCTGCCCTGCTCGGTTGGAACTGCGGCTATAGCTTTACGAGCAACGTCATGTATGGCGTCCTGTACGCGCTCTCGCCGGAGCTGTTTCCCACCAAAGATCGTGGGACGGGTAATGCGCTTGTTGCGGCAGCCAACCGCGTGTTCGGGATCATGGCTCCTATTGTCGCACTTTATGCAAATCTCGCGACGTCTGTACCAATCTACGTCTCAGGTGCCTTGTTTATCGTGGCGGGCTTCATCGCGCTGTTGTTGCCATTCGAACCGCGTGGCAAGGCGTCGCTGTAGACAGGGAAGAACGCTGCGGCGCAGTACGTGAATCATACACAGGAGTTCTCCAAACTGCCTCATGGGTCAGGTCATGGTTGAAGCGCAGCATCAGCTGCGGACATCTGTTGATTGATGGCTGCGATGTCTGATAACCCAAGAAAATAATAATTAAACACTTATTCTTGCTACCGAATTTGGGATATTATGTAATTAACTATGTGAAATACATTGCGATCTTTACCCTGATTAAGCAATCACTGAGACATGCACATCTGGACGACTCGAGCGACCGTGGACAGTTGCGCGGTTAAAAGCCGGAGCGTAGGACACAGACAATGACCCACAAGTCCTCCTACACCCTTCCCAAACCTTCAATAGTGAATAACTCAAGCAAAGGTACCCACATCATGACAGACAACACGGCTTCACAGGTGCAAATCCTGGCCACGCGAGGGTATCAGCAGGAAATGCTCGAGGAGAGTCTCAGGCGGAACATCGTCATTGCGCTTGACACAGGCGCTGGAAAGACCTACATCGCAGTTCTGCGCTTGAGACTCGAAGTCGAGCGCGAATCGCGCAAGGCGCGTTGCTCTCGTCGCCGTACCCGCAGCTTTGCTCATGCGATGGTCCTCCTTAGGTCTCGTGGTTCCTCGTGCCGACCGTTGCGCTTGCGCAGCAGCAGCAGGCCGTCATCGCGACTCACGTTCCTGTCCCCGTCGGGCTCATCTCGGGTGCAAACGAGCCAGACCAATGGAAAGACCCCGCGCTTTGGCGCCGCGTCCTCGACTCATACCGCATCATCGTCAGCACGCCTGATGTCCTCCTCAACGCGCTCCGACACGGCTACGTCCACCTCGGCCGCGACATTGGCTTCCTCGTCTTTGACGAGGCGCACCACGCCGCCGATCGCCACTCGTATAACCTCATTATGCGTGAGTTTTATACAGGGCTTCTACCCCGTGGCGCCGCGGAAGGTGCCGACGGGGACGTGCGTCCTATGGTCCTTGGTCTCACTGCGAGTCCGATCTTTGGCGGAGATGCGGAGATGTCTCTCCGGTGAGTAAATCGATTGCGGACGGTTGGCGCGAGCTGAATGGATTGCCCGTCTTTGTCGGCAGGCAGATCGAGCGCAACTTGGACGCGACCGTCTGCGCTCCGCTTCGGTTCCGCTCCGAGCTCGAGGGCTTCGTGCATCGCCCCCTATTCAAGCATATCATCTACGCCGAGCCCACATATCCTCTCGTCGGCACACCGCCATCCAGTAGCCTGCGGTCGCTCAAGGACGTCGTCGCTTCCCTCAACATCGAGGAAGATCCCTGGGTGATCGACCGACGCGCCACGCTCCGGCGCCTCGAGCCTGGTCCCGACCGCAACCGCATCGATCAGCGCCTGTCAAGGGCGATCGACAAGCACGACACGTTCGCGCACAAGGGCCTGCGCGATTTTGAGCGCGCCGCGGAGGAGATATGTTCGTACCTCGGCGCGTGGGCAGCGGACTGGTACATCCAGCAGGTGTGCGAGCAGGCCATGCGCGCGGGCGACCTCTTTCCCGAGTTCTCCTTCTCGTCGAGCGAGAGCGAGCGCAACTACCTGCTCAAGAATCTCGCGCGTATCGAGATCACGCCCGTGCCTGACGGCGACGGGGACGGCCCCGCGGACGTCCTGCGGCGCACCTCGGACAAGGTCAACAAGCTCGTCGACGTCCTCCTCGGAGAGAAGGCCTTCTTCGAGGGCCACAAAATGGAATACCGCGGGCTCGTGTTCGTCACGCGGCGTGATGCGGTCCTCGCACTGACTGCGGTCCTCGCGCGGCACCCGCGCACCGCGCACGTCCTGAACGTCGGCAGCCTCCTCGGCGAGTCCGGAAACTCGCGCCGCCGCGCCTTCCTCGACATAACGCGCCGCCTCCTGCGTCAGCCCGCGAACGAGACCCTGGACGCCTTTCGCATCGGCGATCTCAACCTCATCGTCGCAACCGCCGTCGCGGAGGAAGGCCTCGACATCCAGGCCTGCTGTAACGTCGTGCGGTGGGACCCGCCCGCGAACATGGTCAGTTGGACGCAGAGCCGCGGACGCGCGCGCCAGGAACGCAGTTCGTTCGTCGTCATGCTCTCCGACTCGCTCGCGTTCGCGGCCGACGTGCGCAAGTGGGCGGCGCTCGAACACAAGATGACCGCACTGTACAACACAAACCAGGAGCTCCGCGCGCTTATGGCCGACGATGACGAGAACCAGTTGGAGGATGATGAGGATGATAGCCTGCGATTCACCATCGAAGCAACAGGGTATGTGTTTCCCCTGCTTATTTTTCTTTCCACATGTGAGTTGACAAAAAAAAACACTACATTAGCGCAGTCCTGACGGGAAACTCGGCAATAACACATATCGTCCATTTCTGTTCCATTCTTCCTTACTCTGGGCAGGACAACCATTCTGCCTTGTTCGACATCGACCCCCCAGATTACCCCTTCGAATGGCATGCAGGCGGAGGGCTGCGCGAACCATACCCGGGTCCATATGGCTGCACTTTGACCCTCCCAAAGCTTGTCGATCCCCGTTTCCGCATATTTTCAACTCCCCAGATTCATTCTACGAAGCTCAAGGCGAGACGCCACGTCGCTTTCCAGGCTTACCGCACGCTTTACGACAACGGTCTGCTCAACGAGCATCTCCTCCCGCTTACGAGCGTCCTGGAGCCCGAGATGGAGAGCGAGGTGCGGGCTCTGCTCCAGGAGGTCGAGCAGCGGGACGGTACGGCGCGGGTGTCAAGTCAGATGGACCCCTGGCGCGTTTCTGAAACCGCGGGCGAGCGGCTGTGGTGGTCGACGATATTGGAGGTAGACGGACTGCCGCCCTTGCGGCTGCTCACGCAGACCGCGCTCCCATCGTTCCGGGACGACGAGCTCCCCGTGATGCACACACGCGAACACCCCCCGTTTAAAGTGCGCATCAGGACAGAAGGGACGTTCGTTGCCGCCGATGACGACGACGGCATCCTGACGCGCGCCAGGATTTTCACGCGTCGGTTCTTCTGGCCGCTGCATGGCAACCGCATGAAGTGGAACCAGATGGACTTTGTCCACCTCTTCCTTCCCGTGGACGAGTCTCTGACGGTTTGGGACGAACGAAGGGCGGCCTTAGTCTCGGATCCTATATCTTCTGACGCTGGCGAACGGTCGCTCTTCGCACCCTTCACATGGTGGGACCAGCGCTATGGTCACGTGAACGACTTCCTGGTTGTGACAGGGACAGGATTCGGCGGAAAACCCTTTCAATTCATACGCTGGAAGAATGACCCTGTAACTGCAGATGAAAGGGACAGCATTGTGAAGCGATATGTGCGTGCCAAAGACGACGACGGTTCCACCACGTTCAACATCAATTATCCGCTAATCGAAACTCGGCCGTTCTCCAAGCGTAACTTCCTCACACCTATGCCGGCCGAGTCGAAGGGCTTGGATGCGGCGAGCCAGCAGCCGGTGCTACTTCTGAAGGAATTCTCTCTGGTCGCGCTCATCTCGTCGCACGAGGTGCAGTACGCGCAGTGGGCTCCGTCGGTCATCAGGTACTTGCAGATGGCCAGCACGGCCTCTTCCATGCGAGATACTCTCTTCGCGGACACACCGCTGGCGGATATACCACTGTACCTGCTCTTGGAAGCAAGTACCACGCCGGCCGCACAGGAACACAGCCACTACCAGCGCCTCGAGACACTTGGTGATACCGTCCTCAAGTATATAGTGTCCATCCAGCTCCTCTCCGCGCACCCACTTTGGCACGAGGGATACCTCGCGAGGCGCAAGGACCATGCGGTATCAAACGCTAATCTTTCCAAGATGGCTGTCAAACGGAAGCTGTTCAGGTGGATCATCCGGGACAGATTCGTGCCGAAGCGGTGGAGGCCACGGCTCACATCCGACCCGGTTGGGTTCCTGCTCGAAGAATTATCGCTGGTGCCGGAGGTGGTGGTAATGACGGCGAAGGAAGAGAGGAAAGCCAGCGTCGCACGGAATCTGTCGACGAAAGTTTTGGCCGATGTAGTCGAGGCGCTCATTGGTGCCGCGTATGTGCACGGGGGATTCGCGCTCGGGACCGAGTGCATGAAGGTTTTCGACCTCGGTCTGTCGTGGAACGCGCTCCCCGACTGTATCGACACCATGTATGCGCGCGTCGCCGAGTTCGATCGCTATCCGGTGCAAATCACCATCGTGGAGAGCATCCTGGGTTACACCTTTCGCCGAAAGGCAATTGCCGTGGAGGCTCTCGCGCACGCGAGCTACCAAAGCGACCTTGAAACGATTTCCTATGAGCGCATGGAGTTCCTGGGAGACGCGGTGCTGGACATGCTCGTGACGGACTACCTCTACCGCTCGCCAGGGAAGGAGTACAGCCCTGGCCAGATCCACATGATTAAGACGGCAGTGGTGAACGCTCACTTCCTCGCGATGCTATGCCTGCGGTCCTCCACCACGCTACCTGCAGTCATGCCGTCGTGGTCTCAGCATGAAGGGGTGACTGTGAACGATGATACGCAGCAAGCGTACCTCTGGCGGTGTATGTTACACTCAAGCGTTCGGGTTATGGACGAACAGCGGGTCACGTTCGCGAGATGGGAGCGGCCGGGCGGCCAGGACGAGATCGATGCAGCGTTTGCGGAAGGCAAGGCGTTCCCGTGGTCGGCTTTGACGTCATTGCAAGCACCCAAGTTCCTGAGCGACATGTTTGAGAGCCTGCTCGGGGCCGTCTACCTGGATTCTCTGGGGGACCTCGACGTCACCAGGGAGGTGCTCCGACGACTGGGCCACTGGGA
>Ga0137385_10004135_pt1 | contig 12666 bp, 8 predicted proteins | sample SagtaG_FD_104921 | JGI IMG/M metagenome (GOLD analysis project Ga0137385, IMG submission 104921) | Vadose zone soil microbial communities from Sagehorn Ranch, Mendocino, California, USA - Sage2_R_80_16 metaG | ecosystem: Environmental > Terrestrial > Soil > Vadose zone | place: USA: California...
AGCCCGTGGTAAGCCGCGCCGAAAAACACTTCGTTTGCGCTCTCGGCGTGCCCGATAAGCGACAACCGCAATCTAGCCGCCTTTTTTAACTAGAGCAGCCACGCGCCGACAAGGGGAGAACCTTCGAGCTTGCTATGTCTGATCTTCACAGAGAACATTGCCGACGACAGCATCGAGTGCTTGGCCAATTCTTGGCAATTGAGGCATGGCTCAGGGGCGTTGACTGCATTGTTATCGGCAGAGACGACTTGGAGCAGTACCTTGGCCTCATTCGTTTCAAAAGCACGAGAGTCTATTGGCTTCAGTTAGACCTGAAACCGTGGTTCCCGTATCAGAAGGACTACTACAGCTCGACGTCCCCCTCTTCGCTTAACAGTCTCTTCCTGTCTCGCGTCCCGATTGAGCGGCATCTGCCTGACGGCACGATGCTGACCGAGAGTCGGGTAGCTCAGATGACTGGAGATGCGCCGTTAACTCAAATGTTTTCGAGTGCGCGTCGCCTTCCCTCGGAAGGCGAAATTGTTGCATATCTCGCGCAGCTGTCCGCTGGACTCGTTCTACCCAAGAGACGAAAGCGTGCAAAACGCAGAGCTCGCTAACAGCGCTCGCGCGCAGGGGCTAGCCCCCCCAATTCGGTACTTCGAGTGATCAACTGGCTATATTACCCACGATCGAAGAAACCAACTGCGATAGCACTCGCAGTCGTAGGCACCTTTGAGGCTTCTGCGAGAAACATTGACTCCTCGCACCATGAACTCGAAAGTAATGCGGTACTCCGAGCGGTTGCCCCGGCGCTTGTCAGGGCAGGATTCAAAGTCGAGACTGGGAAGACGTCCGATGCCAAGATCTCCGTACCCGTACTCTTCGGCGCGAATGGAAAAGTGGAGAAATCCTTCGACGCGGACGCATACCACGAAGAAACAGGTTTTGTCGTGGAGGTTGAAGCTGGACGCGGTGTCGTAAACAACCAGTTTTTGAAGGACCTCTTTCAGGCATGCATGATGTTCGGTGTTCGTGAACTGGCAATTGCCGTGAGAAATACCTATCGCAAGAGCAACGACTTCGATCGGGTGACGCGGTTTTTCGATACGTTGTATGCCAGCAATCGCATGACTCTCCCACTAGAGGGGGTCCTCATCCTTGGATACTAAGAGCAACATTGGCGTCGCGGTTGAGATGTGTAGTGGTATGGGCGGCATCGGGATCGGGCTTCGGGCGCTGGGCTTTCACATCGCTAAGTCCTATGATTCCTGGAACGAGGCGGTCGCTGTCTACAACCACAACTTCCCGGGCGAGATCGCCGCCAGGTGCAACCTGTTGAGCAGGGAAGGCCGTGACCTCGTAGAGGCTGACCACCGCCGGATCGGCGATATCGATCTTCTTGCCGCAGGTCCACCGTGCAAGGGGTTCAGCCGGCTACGCAACGGCAATCACGATGGGCGGAACGGGCACAACCGCGTCCTCGCATCGATGCCCGACTATGTGGCGCTCCTCCGGCCGCGATTGTTTCTCATAGAGAACGTCCCCGACCTCATTAGGCACCGCAAAGGGAAGACGCTTGCCACCCTCCTCCGGAGGTTCGAACGGCCTGCGACGCGACTCCGGTATCGAGTCGAGTACAAGGTTTACGATGCCGCTCTGTTCGGAACTCCGCAGGCGCGTCGCAGAATCCTGATCCTCGGTGTGCTGGATGGTAGCGGTGAGGAGCGACTGCCCGAACCTGGTCCCAATCTCACACCGCTCTTCACGGCGATTCGGCATAACCGAAGGGTTTCGACGAGCTTCGAGTCACATCTCGAAGCCCTGATGGACCCCGAGAATGAGACGCTCACGTCAGCAAGCCAAGCCCTTTCCGACTTGCCCCTGCTCGGAGCGGGGGAGCCAGAGATCGAAAGAGCCTACGTCTCTGGAGCACTAAGCGCGTTTCAAAGATGGGCTCGAATCGGTGCTCCTGAGAAGCTCCGCAACAGCCAAACACCGGCAGTGAATGTCGAGACGCTCCAACGCCTCCAACACATTCCGCCTGGTGCTTGCGCGTACGCGATTCCGAAGGAGCACCTCAACGGTTTGTCCAGGCGCTACGGGTCGGCGTATCGACGCCTCCACCCCGATGCCCCATCCACTGCTCTCTCCACTCGGTACGACTGCGTCTATCACTATGCGGAGAAACGCTCCCTTTCTGTACGTGAGTACGCCCGGCTCCAGGGCATCCCGGACCGGATCACATTTCCCTCGAACGTGGTCTGCCGACGCAGCGCGTACGAGATGGTCGGAAACTCTGTCCCCCCGTTGTTGATTGAGCGCGTGCTTGGTGAGGTGCTCGAGATCGGAAACTGGGGTTCATCCAAATGACAGCGACAGGTCTCAGACGAGGCGCTCCCGAGCGTCTCGCTACGATCGATGAGATTCTCGAACGTACCTACGGAACACCTGAGAATGATCTCGGCAATAAGGATGATCCACTCGACGAGGCGATCTATATCATCCTGAGTTTTCAGACCGACCTCGCACGCCTGCGCTTGACCTGGTCCAGCCTGCGTAGGGCGTATCCGAGCTGGGAGGCGGTCGAGCGCGCGCCTACTCGCGACGTCGCAGCCGTACTTCGAGAGGGAGGTCTCCAACTGCAGAAAGCGCGACGGATTCAGCATCTGCTTTCTGGTGTGCGGCGACTTGCGGGCGAATTGTCTCTCGACCTGCTGTGCGCGATGAGCGATGGCAACGCCGAACGTGTCCTCACCCATCTCCCCGGTCTCTCCTGGAAAGCAGCCCGCTGCGTTCTTCTGTACAGCCTCCGGCGCGACACGTTCCCAGTAGACGGCAACACGTTTCGCATCCTGAAGCGGACTGGGATTCTCTCGCGTCGAGCGGTATACCGGCGGCGAACGTTGCACGACACGCTGCAGGCTGCTGTGCCGGCGTCTCGCCGGCGAGCGCTGCATGTGAACCTCGTCGTGCACGGGCAGCGAATTTGTCTTCCTCGGAATCCCCCGTGTTCACGTTGCCCGCTGCTCGCCATGTGCCCGAGGGTCGGCCTTCGAGTCGGAGAGTACGTGCCAGCATCTCTTACGGCGTCGGCGAACCCACGCGTGGTTGCGCGCGCGAAAGGAAACGCACGCCAATAGAGGTGCACGAAAGAGGGAACGTCCTAAGTCGTGGAGATGGCTTTAGTCATCGGTGGGCTCAGTCTTGCTCTCGCGTTCGCGATTGCCGTGGTCGTCGTGCGCGGGCTGAGGCGGTCGCGAAAAGTCGACAATGCGCCTCGGACAGTCGAGCATCAGAACAACGGCTCTCGCCAAGTTGCGACGTCGTTCGATCCAAAGGCCGAAGAAGACGAGCGCTTCAAGGCGCAAGAGCGGGCGCGCCACCGTACTGAAGAGGAAGCCCGTCTTGCGGCGGAGCAGGAAACCCGGCGCAGGACCGAAGAGGAGGCGCACCGTCGAGCCAACGAGGAAGCCCGGCTCGCGGCCGAGCAAGAAACTCAGCGTAGAGCCAAAGAAGATGACCGGCTCGCAGCGGAGCGGGAAGCTCATCGCAATGTCCAAGAGAAAGCCCGGCTAGCGACCGAGCAAGAAACTCGCCGCATGGCGGAAGAGGAGGCGCGCCGTAGAGCCGAAGAGCAAACCCGGCTCGCGGCTGAACAGGAAACTCAGCGCAGAGCCGAAGAAGATGCCCGAGTTGCCGCGGAGCAGGAAGCTCAACGCAAGGCCGAAGACGAGGCGCACCTTCGAGCCGAAGAGGAAGTCCGGCTGGCGGCCGCGCAAGAAACTCAGCGTAGAGCTGAAGAGGAAGCGCGTGCTGCAACGGCCCAGAAGGGACGTCAGGCGCCCGAAGAGAAACAAACACCAACTGGAAGCATCGGACCTGCAACACCTCTGAGGGCTGCTCGCGAGTACCGGCCTATGGCACGCCTTCCGGCAGAGCCGCGCGAACCCGCACCGGCCTCCGCCGAGCGCGAGTCGCGGGATCGCGCGACGTCTCTCGAGGTGCGCCTCGTGTTTGAAAGGGCGGGATTCTGCCGAGTTTCGCTGCTTCCGCGCCGCGCCGCGGGGATGCCGGTCGAGTTAGCGGTGAGAGGTTCTGGTGACCCACCCGAGCTGCTCGCTTTACAGGAGGAGTGGTACCAGGACATCGTTCTCTCGAATCTTGGAAACCTGCTGAGGGAGGGGATCGAGTGGGTTGGATCGCTACCCGAAGGCCATCAGGTCAGATTGTCCCTCAGTGGCCGCGAGCTCTACGTGTTAGCGGGTCACAGTGAACTCTACGGCTTCGTGAGCACGCCGCGCCTGATCCTTGGTGAGGAGCACGTCGTGCTCTGTGTCGCCGAGCGCCTGAGTGAAGTGCGTGCCGCGATCGCGCAGGCCGGCAGCACCGAGCCTACGCTGTTGTCCTCCGGCTCCGGAGTCCCCGCCGGTTGGACCGGCCTACGTGGGGTCGTTCCGCGTACTCCAATTGCCCCCAGTCCCACCGGCGACATCCTCGATGCGCTTCGGCCGCTCGCAGACGTCAAGATAGCGCTGGAGGGTGGCATCAGAATCGACCGCCAGACTTGGCTGAGCGGTTTCCCTCCGACTATTCGGCTCCGGGGTGACGCGAGCGCAATTGGCACCGTTATTATTGATGGGCGCGATGCGACCGTCAGTCCAGACAGCAGCTACGTAGTACCTGGCTGGGACTCGCTCGGCGGGCATTCTGTTTGGTGCACGAGCGAGTCGCGGACCTACGAGATTCGCAGCGGGGCGGAGGACTGGGAGTCGTGGGACGCATACAATTGGTCCGCTTGGAGAAGTCGACGCCAACGGCACGCAGTCGCATCTGGCGCGATCTGTGGCGTGCTCGTTCGGCCCTCACGGGTCGCGCAATCTGACGGCCGCGCAATCGTTGTTCCCGCATCCAATCCGGTCTTGATCGGTGCGGCCCCCGGGGAGATTGAGATTTGCACGCCCCGCAGTGACGTTCGCGCTGGCTTCTGTGTCGGATTTCCGTGGTTCGAACCGGTATGGGCAATCCCTGCTATTGTGCGCCGACGCGACAATCGCACTGCGCGTGTGCTCCTGATCGGGCCCCAACGGCCTGTGGCGGAGGACGAGCGGCAGGCGAGCATGCACGCTGCCGGTCGGTCCTTATTTCATAGTGGTCGGAGTCGGCGCGGCAATGCATGGTGCGCGGCCATCATCACGGCGCGAAGGAAGGGGCTGGAGACGGAACCGACAGGAGCTGAGATCGCTGCTCTCTGGAGGACATACGAGCGCCGTGCGAAGACGTTCCGCAGAAGTTAGCGATGAACGCAAACATGCTTCTCCTCTGGATGTCAGCACGCCGCGAAGGCTCTTGGCAGCAATTCCGCGCTGCCATTGAGGAGCTTCACCTCGGCGAGAGCGACGATCTATGCGGAGAGGAGGACGACGCGCCAGACCAGCTCGCACTGCCGCTCTACCAGACGCTGAGGTTTAACCTTCAGCGCTTTGGACACGCCGAGTTCTTTGCAGGAGCCGGTGGCGCCGACTGGCGGGTCACTCCGCCAAGCTTGGCGGTAACGCAACACGCGCGCGGTTGGCTCGGGATTCTCGTTGGCGCTAGATCGCAAGCGCTCATGCAGCGCCTTCATGCTGCTATTGGGCCTGCGACCCTGGAGACGCTGGCGTACCCTGGCTATCCTGACCAAATCTTGATCGCAGGCGGAGACAAGGGTGCCGTGGCTGCTTTGGAGCGGGTTGGACTACTCATACAAAGCGACGCACCCGCTACGCTCTTGACGAGCCTCCCACCGATCGATGACGCCTGCGTGCGCTACCCCGCTCAATTGCCGTTGGGCACGGATTGGAAGATCGACCGCTTTTCTTCCGAGAACCTCGCTTGGCGATCTGCGACGCTCGACGATGCCGCCTCCGTGTCTGGCGGTCTTTTCCGTTTCTCTCTCCGGCACCAGCGGCACATGCTGTTTTGCGCGAGCGGCGCTGCATTGGGAATTCCTGGTCAAGTGGGCAAGTACCTCGTCCTCAGAAGGTACCGGCACCAAATCCTTCGCTACGACGCACAGAAACGCCTGCTCACAGTGCCCGCAAGCTGTCGCCCACCGTTCTTGATCGAACGAGCCTTGGTTTTGTGCTCGGGATCGCCGCCGTCCTACGAAGGCGGCCTTCTCCGGTACACCGAGATTCCCGAGGACATCGCGGTGATCGCGGCCGCACTACTTCGCCAGGAGCTCCGATGAGCAACCCGCTAGCGATCTTTGAGGACCTCCGCGATACATACTTCAGGTACCTCGACAGCCCGTTTGATCTCAGGTACCCGGACCTGGTCGCCGAACGACGCGCACTACTCGACGTAGATGGCCGGCTCTACCGGCGCCCACTCATCGAGCCTGTACCGGCATATCAATTCTGTGGTCAGACTTTTTCTCAGGCGGCGCAGGCTCTCCTGGGACCGAGTTGGCCGCAGGCCAACGTTGCGGACTTGTCGGCATTTGTGTCACAGGGGCTCTTCCCCCCGACCCTCCCGAACGGACAGCCGCGCGAGCTGTACACACACCAGCGCGAGGTCTTCGAAGAATCGGTTGTCCACGGTCACGACGTAGTGGTCACGACGGGGACAGGTTCCGGGAAGACGGAGTGCTTCCTGTTGCCGATCGCGGCGGGTCTCGTCCGAGAATCGATCGGATGGCAGGCGCCTGGCCCTCGACCGGCGCAGTGGGACTGGTGGAATCACTGGTCGATGCAGGGGAGTACGCGGCGTTGGGCTCCGCGTATCGCACAAAGATCGCATGAGAACCGGACCCCCGCCGTTCGGGCACTGATCCTCTATCCGCTGAACGCACTCGTCGAGGACCAGCTCGCGCGACTGCGCGACGGCTTGGACGGAGCGGGCGCCAGAACATGGCTGCAGGCGCACCGTGCTGGCAATCGCCTCTACTTCGGACGTTACACGGGGCGAACGCCCATCTCAGGGAACCGTTCCTCAGCGGCAACGGGCAGGCTTCGAGTCGAGCTCGCTGATGCTCATCGTGACGCCCAGCTCGTGGCGGGAAAGCCTGCGGCGCGGTTCTTCCCAAATATGGACGGCGGCGAAATGTGGTCGCGCTGGGACATGCAGGATCACCCACCGGACATCCTCATCACGAATTACTCGATGCTGAACATCATGCTAATGCGTGGTGTCGAGGCGACAATCTTCGACCAGACGAAGCAGTGGCTCCAGCAGGATCCCTCGCATATCTTCCACCTGGTCGTCGATGAGTTGCACACCTATCGCGGGACCCCTGGCACGGAGGTCGCGTACCTTATCCGCGTCCTCCTTGATCGCATTGGTCTCGTCCCGAATTCGAACCAGCTACGCATCATCGCCTCGAGTGCCTCAGTTGCGAGCGGCGCGGCCGGACGGCAGTACCTGGAGTTATTCTTCGGCCGTGACCAGAATCGCTTTCGACTCGTCGGTGGCGCGACACAGCCGCTAAACCCAGCCGCATTCGGCCCAGTGCGGGCGAACGCCCCAGCACTGCGCCAACTCCGCAACGATCTTCGAGCGTCGCGATCACTGACACCTGCGGCAGCGACTGCGTTCCAGGCCATAAGCGGCGGGCCCGCGGTACCCGTCGGCGCAAGTCCGGAGGCAGTTCTCGAGTCCGTGCTCGCTCACGTCATGGCTGCTGACGCGCTCCGGCTGGCCTGTGCCACGGGTCCCGCAAACGCTGCTCAGTTGGAGCCGCGGTTCCCCGAGCAGCTCGCGGCATTGATATTCCCCGGGCTTCCGCTGCCCGAGGGTGTCGAGGCAGTTGAGGGTCTGCTGGCTGGCTTATCCGCTGCTCGCGGAATAAGCGGCGCGTCTCCTCTCCCTGTTCGAGCCCACATCATCTTCCGCAACCTCCAGGGCCTGTGGGCATGCACGAACCCGGGGTGCAATCAGGCTCCACCTCGCAACGCGGCGGCCCCTGTTGGGGCGCTTCACTACATTCCGACGCTCACGTGTGGATGCGGCTCGCGCGTCCTAGAGTTGCTCTACTGTGAAGCATGCGGAGATATCTTTTTCGGAGGATACCGCCGAGACACAGGGCTGAATCCTAATGAGTGGTATCTCAGTCCCGACCATCCCGATCTTGAGGCGTCTCCAGACATGGTGTCGATGGACCGCGACTACCTACGATACGCAGTCTTTTGGCCAGGGGCTCCGGGCATAAGACCAGCGTCCGCGCAGTGGACTCAGGACGGCGTTCTGCGAGCTTGGCGGGCAGCGCGCTTCACTGCGGCCGACGGCAAGGTCGCGCTCGGAGGCCCCGGGTATCTCTACTACGTGCCGGCGATGCACGCCCAGAATCCACCGCCAAATGAAAGCGCGCGGCAGGCTTATCCGGCTCGCTGTCCAAGATGCGACGCGGATTGGTCTCGCCGTCAGATCGGATCGCCTGTGCGCACGCTTCGAACTGGCTTCCAGAAGATCGCCCAGGTCTTGTCGGACGCCCTTCTTCGCAATATCGCGCCCACCGGCGCGAGTCAGTCGCGCAAATTGGTGGTCTTCTCAGATAGCCGACAGGACGCCGCCAAGCTCTCGGCCGGCATGCGTTTCTCGCATTACCGGGACGCCCTCCGCCAGGCGATCACCGAAGCGATCACGGTTCAAGGAGTGGGTGCACAGGCCTTCGCGGCTCAGATAGGTGGACAGGTTCTACCCGCCCAGCAACAGTCGCTGGCCGGCACGTTTGGTGGCACGCACCCGGTGGAGGCCGCGACGCTGTTGGCGGCCAACAACCCGGCGATGGCGCAGCTGCCATCGCCCTCACACCCAGGACTCACGTATCAGACGGCGGCGCAGCAGATCCTCGTTCGAGCCGCCCAGGGCCCGTACCATGTTGCGCAGCTAGCAGCTGACGCGTCGGCGCAGCTCCTAGCCAGCGGGATGAATCCGGGCGGCTTTACGCAGGACGTCCTCTGGACGGCGCCCCGAACTAAGGAAGGTAGCTGGCATGATCTCTACGCATGGGGCGTGCCCGGGTCGATCCCTCAGGCGAAAGCGCCGGCGCAACTGAGCCTACAGGAGCGCGATCACCTCCGCAGGATTCAGGACCAGTCTCTCCTCGAGGTGATGGATGTCGTCTTCGCGTCGGGCCGTCGCAGCCTCGAGTCCTTGCGGCTTGCGTACGCAACGACCGACCGCCTCGCCACTCCTGCTCCGAGTATGCTCATTCAAGAAGCCGCCGACGGAGTGATTCGTCTCTTGGGTGCACGGCGCCGGCTTTCAACCCACGGCGCCACGAGCCAACCGAACCCGCCAGCCTACGTTGCTCAGTACCTTGCAGCTGTCGCTCAGCTGCAAGGCTCTGCGCCCGCGACGTTCACGGCGGATGTGTTGAACTACTTGAACGGCGCAGGCGTGCTCACACAGCACGTCCTCATCGCTCAGAACCTCTGTCTTGCACGTGCCGGAGCGATCTACTTCGAGTGCGTGCAGTGTCGCCGGGTTCACCTTCATGCAGCTGGTGGCGTCTGCACTGATTGCCAGATCCCGCTTGGTGCGGCGCAGCCACTGGCGGGTGCCCAGGTCGCCTCTGACTACTACAGCTACCTTGCCACGCAAGCTGGTCCGCTGTTTCGACTTAACTGCGAAGAACTCACCGGGCAGACGAACAAGAACGACGGCCGCAAGCGCCAGCGACTCTTCCAAGACATTTGTCTGCCTGCGCCGGAAGAGATTCAGATCACCGATCCCATCGATCTCCTAAGTGTGACGACCACGATGGAAGCCGGCGTGGATATCGGCTCGCTGCTCGCCGTCATGATGGCCAACATGCCGCCGATGCGCTTCAACTACCAACAGCGCGTCGGTCGCGCTGGCCGGCGGGGAGCCGGTCTCTCCGTTGCTCTCACGCTCTGCCGTGGGCGCAGCCACGATGACTACTATTTCCAACGGCCCGACCGGATCACGTCGGATCCGCCGCCTCAGCCGTACGTCGACATGCGCCGCGAGGCCATCCTCCAGCGTGTCCTCGCGAAGGAGGTCCTGCGGCAGGCCTTTGTGGCGCTTGGTCTGTTCACATCCCAGAGCGGCGACAGCGTACACGGGGAGTTCGGCGATGCGGTGGATTGGGGTTCTCCACCCACGCAGCCGCCTCCTGGTTCGCCGGCGGGAGCGACAATCGCGCAGCTGGTCGATGCGTGGATCCAAGCTAATCAACCCGCGATCGCTCGCACGTGTGACGTGCTGCTGTCCTACACGACGCCGCAAATGCTGGCGCAACGAGCTGCGCTCATCGCCTACGTTCAAACCCAACTCGTGAGGCGCGTAACAGCCGCGTCCGTCGATCCCCGGCTGCCGCAGAGGTCGTTGAGCGAGCGACTTGCCAACATCGGCATTCTACCGATGTTCGGATTCCCGTCCCGCGTGCGCTACTTGTTTCACGAGACGCCGAGAGGAGCGTACGACTGGCCGCCGGAGGGAATCGTCGATCGCGATCTTGACATTGCTATCAGCCAATTTGCTCCGTCTTCCGAGACTGTAAAGGATGGGCTAATCCATACCGCGGTCGGCGTGGTCGACTACCAGCCACAAGGAAACGCAGTAGTGGAACAGGTAAACCCGCTGGGTCCGTCCCTTCCAATAGGACTGTGTCGGCGATGCCAGGCGGTCGACGGGTCTCAGATTCCGGCGCAGTCTTGTCCCGCTTGCGGAACGGCTGCTCCCGACTATGAACAAGTTAATTTGTCCCAACCGCGAGGCTTCACGACCTGTCCATGGCTTGGTGGGAGCCGCGACTTTGACGGCGTGTTCGAATGGACCGCACGAGCTTCGCGACCCAAGATGGGTGTCCCCCCGAACTGGGCGCCGACGCCCGTAGCCAACTTCGAGGTCTTGAGCGGCCAGGACACTGTCTATGTCATCAACGACAATGATGGCCGGCAGTTTGACTTCGAGAAGCTCGCCCGGGGCGAAACCTGGGTTACGCGTGAGGCGCTCGCGAAGATTGGCGTGAATAGTCCGTCCCTTGCCCAAGGGGTCGCTCCCGACCGCCGTGCGCTCGCCTCCGTAAAGCCGACCGACGTTCTTGTTCTTGGAATCCAGACTTGGCCGGTCGGTGTCAGCGCGATGCCTCTCCGTGTGGAAGGGCGAGCCTCACTGTACTCGCTGGGGTTCCTCCTGCGCAGAGCCGCAGCAGTCCGACTCGACATCCACGAGCAAGAACTGAAGGTCGGCCTTAGGGTCATGCAAGATCCGAACGGTCAAGTAGTCGGCCAGATCTTCATCTCCGACAGCCTAGAGAATGGGGCCGGTTACAGCTCGTACCTCGGAACTCCAACCGAAGCCGAGAGCCTCCTGCGTTTCGTTGGGGGCCAGACGGGGAACACATTCTACGGTCCGCTCGTCGCACGGATAGACCCACAGGGTAACCCCTCGCATGGCATGTTGTGCCGAACGTCCTGCCCCGACTGTCTACGCGATTTCAGCAACCTCGCGTACCACAACATTCTCGATTGGCGGCTAGGACTCGACTTGGCGCGGCTAGCCCTCGATGCAAACGCGCCGATCGATTTCTCGGTCTCGTATTGGCAAGGCCTCGATGTGGCGGCTGCGGGCCCCTATTTCGCCGCGCAAGGGTGGCAGCAAGTCACTTTCGGGGGTCTTCAGGCGGGACGGCGCGGAAATCAAGTCGAGATCGTGACCCACCCGCTCTGGAACACGTATCCGAATTCCCCGCAACTCGCCACCGCATATGCAGAGGCAGTTGCGGCAGGCTGCCAAGTCACGATGAAGTCCATCTTCGACGTGCTGCGGAGGCCGTTCTGACCTTGAAACCCTCCAGAGTGCCGCGCTCGCCGACGAGGGACCGAATCTGGGACTTGCGGATTAACAGGCGACACGTCCCTTAACGGCGTCCCAAGTGATCCCCAAAGCTCAACCGCGCTTCGCCTCGAACTCCCTCACGTACTCAACCAAGCGCTTCACGCCCTTGCGGCGAACGACTTCGCGGCTACCTATCGTCAAGGCGTAAGTCCTGCGCTTTTGAGATTTTCAAGTGACGTCTCGGAATAGACGGAGTAGACAAATCACTTCTTCTGCTTCTTCCCCTCGTCCAACGCGAAGTCCGCAAATTGCTTCAGCGATACGCCGTACCACACCTTCCAGTCACGGCGCGCCCAAAGAATACCGCTGGGCTTTACGCGAATATGCCCTACTGTTTTATTGTTCTTGTCGACGATCTCAAAATCCTCGAACTTTTTCGACCGAAACGAATTAACTGCCATGGATGCCTCCCTGGTCGTTACGTTATGCCCGATTCCCCTGATGCTCTAAGATCGAAGGCCATACGGGCGCCCAATATGACTCCCCAAGCGCGATGTTTCTCGCCGCCTTGGTGGGTGCGAAGTTGGCCCGTGGCGCTCAGTAGGGCAAGATTTCGAATCGAAAAACGGTATTTGCCCCGTTTAGCGGCCCCTCGACTGCAGACCTCCGAAGACGACATGTCTTCTCAAATACCGATGCGCCTAGTGCAGAGCACACCAAAGGCACCCTGTTACGGTAGCCGAGTGCGTCATGCACGTCGCCCGCGCGAACTGACACTATCTTTTCCCCGCGAGAGCGGGCTGGTTCAACGTACTTCTTTGAGCAGTAGGCGCGAACTTCATCTGCGTGGCTCACTGTACCTCCGCTTCCACTGCACCTTAGCACAACATATTCGGACCG
>Ga0137385_10004136_pt1 | contig 12663 bp, 16 predicted proteins | sample SagtaG_FD_104921 | JGI IMG/M metagenome (GOLD analysis project Ga0137385, IMG submission 104921) | Vadose zone soil microbial communities from Sagehorn Ranch, Mendocino, California, USA - Sage2_R_80_16 metaG | ecosystem: Environmental > Terrestrial > Soil > Vadose zone | place: USA: California...
ATAGAAGCAATCGATGAACTGCTGGCCATGTACGTTTTTCACGTTGGCCTTGCTGCCGTCCCATAGGTGGACGTGTCCGTCGATGATGAAAATCTCTTCACCGTCTGTGGTTCGATACATGGCTATTGTCTCCGTGGTTGTGTGCGCGGCCTTCCGCATAGGCAGGCGGCCGGCCGCGATTCGAGGTGGCACGGCGTGCTCATTCGTAGGCCATCGCGTCGTCCATATTGCCGAACAGGACGACCGTCTCGTCATCGATCATCACCATTCGCCCGTAGTGGGTCGAAGTGGATATCTCGAACAGATGCGGGGTCATTTCGCGACCTAGCGCTTCGCTGATCTCACCCATCTTGAATTCGATCTTGCCCTGCCCATCGATGCGAATCATCGCGGGCAGATAAGTCACCGTGATGCCGGGCTTGTGGCCCATCAGTTCGGCGATCGCACGCGCCTCGACGCTGTCGTTCATCGTGACGCCGCATTGATGGGAAATCGTCTGCTCGAAGCGAACGTCCTTCATCGACTTGAAGATATTGTCGGTATGCACTGACATTGCGTACTCCTCTTGCGGTTAGGTCGTATGGGCAGGAAACCGCTCAGGCCTGAATTGCCAATGGAAAGTGGATGCCGATTTCTCTGGCGATCATCTCGGCCCGCTCGATCGAGTTGCTCAGACAATCGTTGAACTGCGCCGTTTTGACATGCGGGATCGACCAGATCGGCTGAAGCTGCTTCGCTGCGGAAGAGGCCAGCGCGCCGTGCTTTTCGAGCCATTCGCCGAACAGCTTGCGGTTGCTTTCGCCGTGTTTCGGATCGTTGGCAAGCATATGGAACAGTTCAACAGCGTTGGCCAGATTGCGCTCATAGTCGCCCTCTGCTGCGGACACCACCGTGGGCGTCAGGAAGTCGTTCTGCGCAGCGGCCACCTGCATGATGAAACCGCTACGAAACAGATCGGCAACCAGCGGCTCGAATACGACGTTCACTGCAAAGTACTTTTCGAGGAAGTCAGTCGCGCCGCCGATAGCCTCGACCGCACGCCGCGTTTCCTGCCAGATCGGATCGGTCAGCCAATGCACCTTGCCGGCGTCGAGATCCATGTTTGGCAGATCCAGTGCGATCTCACCGAGGTAGAGGGTCAAGTCCTGAGCGAACCTCAGCTTGTACGATGCGTTCGTCAGAATCGCGCTGTTGATCATCTGCGTGTAGCCGTAGCGCTGCGCATGCATGGTTGAGGTGCCCAGACCGAACTCCGCATGCTTGTATGCGCCCAGATGCTGCTCCAGCACCTTGACCCAGGTCTTGTCGAAACGCTTCACCGCACCCGATCGCCGGGCGTTGTTGACGGCGGTTGTGATCATTCCGACGATCGTCGACTGCCGCTGATAGTGCGTACGTTCCCACTCTTCGTCGACTGCGCGGAACTTGTGCCAGTCGGTACATTGCGCTGCCGTCCACGTTTCCGAGTAGGTCGGTGTGCCATCCGCGAACGCGAGGATCCAGTCCTGAAGCAGATAGCGCTTCGGATCGGGCTGAACATCGACGGTCATGTCCTCGTAGTGGGTCGCCTTGCGCCCCTTCGGCTCGAAGTAGTTGTACTTGCGGCTCTCCCAGCCGGCAAACTGGGCCGCGCCGGCGGCGCCTGACTTCACCGGTGCTGATTGCTCTGGCAACGTGCTCATGTTGGTCCTCCTTCGTCCTTCAGTTATCGGAACTTCGATTGGGGGCGCCGGCAACGCGCCAGTCAGCGAATGGCCTGGGTGAACTTGTCGAAATAGAGCCGCTCGGGCGAGACACCCGCCATCTGCAGGACCGGTATCACCGCATCGATCATCGGCGGTGGTCCGCAGGTGTACGCGTCGATCTCCCCTTCAAGCGATTCCTCACGCAATGTGCGGCCTAGCACCTCGTGGATGAAACCCGTCTCGCCGGTCCAGTCGTCGCCCGGCTCAGCGTCCGACAGTGCCGGAATAAAGCGGAAGTCGGGCAGCCGATTTTCCAGTTCCGCGAACTCGTCCAGATAGAACAGGTCGCGACGACTTCGCGCGCCGTAGAAAAAACGGATCGCCCGTTGCTCGCCGCTTTCCAGGTGATCGTTGAGGATCGACCACAGCGGGGACATCCCTGACCCTCCCCCGACCAGCACCATCGGTCCCGGCTGGTCTTCACGCCGAAAACAGGTGCCGTATGGTCCCTTGGCCACCAGCCTGTCGCCGGCCTTCAGGCCGCCGTCCAATTGCGACGAGAACGCGCCATTCGGGTACTTCCTGATGATGAATTCGACTTTCCTCTCGCCGTTCGGTGTGCTGGCCATCGAGAAAGACCGCGTAATACCGGGGCCCGGAAGCGTCAGGTCCACATATTGCCCAGCCCAGAAACGCAGTGGCCGTGACAGATCCACTTCCAGCAACCGGATGTCGTGTGTCAGCGCGGTGATCCTCGTCAGCGTCGCGTCGAATTCGCCGACCGCTATCGAACGGCGCATCAGGTCTTCATCGTAGTTGAGCAGTTCGACCGTCAGATCGCTGTAGGCGAGTGTCCGGCACAACAGAATGTGATTGGTCTCGCGCTCATAATCAGGCAACGCGAATGTCGAGTACTTCTTCATCTCGACATCGCCTTCGACCAGCAGCGACTTGCAACTGCTGCACTGCCCCTCCTTGCAGCCATGCATCACCGAGATGCCCTGACGGAAAGCCGCATCGAGCACGGTCTCACCTTCCGCGACCGTCATTTCGACGCCGACCGGTTCGAACCGCACGGTATGAAATACCTTGTCGTCGCCCGCATCCGGCATGTCGATCCCCTTCTCTTGCGTGTCGCTCATCGTGCGCTCCTGACACGCCCGAAACAGGCGCATCACCTGTTTCGGACGACGTCGCTGAGTCAGTTCACCGGGTTGATCCTGAACCCGGCGCGATAGTCGGCAATGTGCTTCTCACGCTGTTCCGGTGTCATGCCACGCAGCAGAACAATCGGGCTCTGGATCGTGTGTCCTTTGACGTGGTCCAGCGTCCACATGTTCTTGTCGTCGAACCGCAGATGCGGCTGTGGCACCAACGTTTTGCCGTCGCTGCGCACGAAACCGAGATCCTTGATGCAATCGGCGAGATCCCAGCCGTGGTAGCACTCTTCCCACTCGCGGCGTCCGCTGAAGCGTCCCATAGCAGGCGTCGGACGCCCCTCGTATTCGGATGCGAACGCGACCTTGTGGGTCCAGCGGCACAACTCGGAGCAGTAGGTGTACAGCTGACCGTCCACTTCATCGACGACGAAGTCTTCGCGAATCAGACATGGCACGAGGCAACTCCAGCAGCGATGCGGATACACATAGCCGTTCTCCTGGTCGAACAGCATGTTGGTCTCGCCGGGCACGCTCTTCTTTGCATACCACTTCCAGAAGTCGCCGAATTCCGCGTACCAGCCGGGGTACTTGTGCTCGAACCACTCGAAGTCCTTTTCGGTTTGCGCTTCGATACGCCAGAAGTTGACCGGCCAGCCGACGGCGAAGAACTGCGCGACCTTGTGGACATAGTTCTGCTTGACGATGCGATCCCAGGCAGCGGCGACATCGTCGTGATGGATCTTGATGCCGTACTTTTCCAGAGGAAGCATGTAGGTGCGGTAGTAATCCTCGTAGATCCACCGGTGCCACAACTCGGCGTACGATTCCTTGTTTTTGTCGCGATCCGCGGTGCCGTATTCGATGAACGTGCCGATTGCCGCATCGACGATCGCGTGGTTTTGCCAGAAGGCATAGCGAAGGTCGCGCTCCAGCAACAGGTGATTGTCCGGGTCGTTGATGATCGACATCACCAGGGAATGGCCGTTGCCGATATGCCGACTCTCGTCGGACTGCACCGACAGAAAGACCGTCGGCAAAGCATAGTCGCCGTTGCGTGCGGCTTCCGAAGGCATCGCCACGAACAGCGTGTTGGTAAAGGCCGTCTCCGCAACGACCTGCAGAAACACGTTGGCTGCCGTCACCGCATCACCCGTCAGGAAACCTTCCGCAAACTGACGGCCGATGGTGGTCGCATAGCACTTGCCGAATGCCGCTTCCGTAATATCGAACCCGGCGGGATCGATATAGTTTTCCATGTACCACTTCTTCAGATTCATCTGGATCGTCGAATGGCGGAATTCGTCGACCATCTGCATCGTGAAGCCGGTACGCAACTCTTCACCCGGCGCGAGCCGGCCGAGCATTGCCATCGAACGCGCCGCCGAAATTTCCGGGAAAGGGATGATCGCCAGAAACAGCTTCATCCACTCGACCCAGCGCGGCTGGACGTTGCGAAACATGTCGCCGCGCAACGCCGCGTCGAGCGCGCCATAGACGCGGTTATCCTTTTCCTCCTGCATCGGGAAGTACGAGCGCAGCACCTGTTTCATCGGGTCGCGCGGCGCCTTGCTGATCTTGTAGTCCGTCGGGAAGGTCATCGCTTCCTGGACATAACTGGGCGTCCAGCCGAGATCGGCGACGCGGCGGGCAGCCTCACCGATACTGATTCCACGCTGGGACGTGATCTTGTTGAGCGTTAATCCATCAGACATTGGGCTCTCCTGGTTCCACTTCACGATTACCGTCGAACGGCGATACTTCGGGCAGGGCCGCTTAGCGCAAGGCCACTAAAGGCAGTGGTCGGCTGATGCCGCGGCCGTAGTCAATTACACGAAAACGTGGCCACAGTCGCTGGCGAAAATTGGCGGGAGCAATGTTGAAAGCACGGGTGATCAGATCCGTTCTTCATGAACGTGCCTCCTGTCGTTTTCATTTCGCGCTTCGGGACGTCAACGCTTTCCTGTCGACATCAGGCTAAAGAGCGATAAGCGTGCCATGTCGTTGCGCATCTTGATTCGCAAGGCTCGGTGGCCTGAAGAAGCTTTAAGCAATCCCCTGCGAGGCTTCTCTGTCGTGTTATGCGACATTCGTGTTCGCCAGACCTGTCCGATGTTGGGACGCTTCCAATCCGTCGCGGCGCCTGTTTCCCCTTCTACGCATCGCCGGCTTAATGCGCAGGTCGCGATGTCTTTAAACCTGAATCTGATCGTCGCGCACCATCGGCTTCATTAGCGGCCCGCTGAAACCTCGATACGTAATCCTTATTACATTCAGGACGCCCTGTTTCAACCAGACGAACCTGCTAGACGCCGGTGTACGACTCCACGCTTCAGAGTACGCCTGCAACGTGCTCAGACACAAAGCCGCTACGGGGCAACGCCTCGCCGGCTTGCTCCCTGATAGTTCATGCCGGGAGAAGTGTCGGCAGGTTGCCTGCCCTCGGCGACGAAGCGTGCAGCGAGAACCAGCGCGCCCATCGCGAAGTCCTTGCCGTAGGCTGCAATCATCGCGTCGGCGAGCGCGCCCAACCGCTCGAAAAACAGATCCTTGGACGGGTGTGGGTCGTTCATCGTCGTCTCCTTGGTTGTATGTGATGGCTCGCGCTGCGCGTTTACGCCGCACGGCGGAAGCGGAACAACACATCCGGCAAGAACACCAGAGCGAGTTCGCCCTCCTCCGTACCGAGCGCGAGGCGTTCTCCATCGGGCGACCAGGCGATCGCGCTAACAGGACCGCGACCGGGATTCCTGATGAAGAGCGCATCGTTGCTGCCCGGTTGACATAGCAGCACCGCACCGTTGTGATAACCCACCGCGATCAGCGGATGCGCGGGGTGACAGGCAACCTGGCTGACGGGCGTCTTGCCCGCCATGCCGCACTCCTGCGGCTGTCCGTCGCGGCCGGGCGGATCGAAGCGCCAGCAGACGGCACGCAATCCGCCGCTTGTGGCGAGAAAGCGACCGTCCGCGGAAAACGACAGTGAGCGCGGTTGCCCAGGATAGCCACCCATTTCGATGTCGCCGCCGTCGGAGAGACGCCATCCGTGCAGCGCGTTCTCCTCCATGCCGCTCACCAGATAGCGGCTGTCCGGGCTCCACGCGACGGTGCGGTGATAACCGGGCCACGTCAGACGGCAGTGTTCATGCGTGTCAGCGGACCATAGCGTGACTCCGCCATGATGGGAGATGGCCAACTGCGCGCCGTCCGTATCGAAGGCAAGCGCGGTCGCCGAACCGGGCAACGTCAGCACGTCCGGCTTCGTCCCAGACAAGTGGACGCGGCGGCCGGTTGCATAGGCATAGCCTCCGGCTGAACGGGTCGTCACGAGGTCGATCCATTCGCCGCCCGTATCCACGAGTACTTCGCTGGCGCCATCGGCGGCGAGGTGGACAAGCCGGCCGTCGTCGCCACCGCTGAGAAAGCCACCTGCGCAATTGGCGGCCAGCGCGAGACAGGTGCCGTCGTGCACGCTGAAACGTCTCAGCGGTGCGGGTGGCGCTAGCGCTTGCGTGAACTCGACGCCGCCGTGCTCGCGCGGCTTGAGTCGCGGGCCACCGTCCCACGTGCCGGCAGCGAGCGCCAGCGTGCCGTCGCCCAGTGCGAATCCGGCGTATTGGCCCGCGGCGTCCCAAACAGCCGCCACCACAGGGGCCTCTGTTATCCAGCGCGCCCCAAGCAGTTCGATCAGAGTCGGCGGTGCGTTCATGAGTCGATCTCGCAGTATCGGATGCTCTCGCGCAGGTCGCGCCGGTCGAGGTTTCGACCGATGAACACCAAACGGCTGTCACGATGTTCGTCGGCTCGCCATGGCCGGTCGAAATCGGTGTCCATCGTCATGTGCACCCCCTGAAACACGAAGCGGCGCTCCGATCCCGCGAGGTCGACAATACCTTTCGCCCGCAACAGATCCCGGCCTTGTTCGACCACCAGCTGCCGCAGCCACGAGAGGAAGCGCGTGCGCTCGAGAGATGTATCGACGCGCAGCGACACGCTGTCTATCCCGTGACTGTGCCGTCCCAGATCGACAGCCGCACGCGGATTGACTGGAACATAGCGCCAGCTGCGCTCGCCGCGCGCAAACTCGCTGCCTCCTGGTTGGGGTGCGGCCAGATGCAGACGCTTGAGATCGAATGCACCGCGATCGAGCAGCGTCGAGAGCGCAACCGCGCACCTGACGCCCTGCAGCATCTCCGCAGTCGGGTTGATGCGGTGGATGGCCTCTTTCACCGAGGCGAGCTCCGCTGTGCCGACAAGGTCGGCCTTGTTGAGCAGCACGACGTCAGCTTGTGCGAGTTGCTCCGCTGCCTCCCGACTATCGGCCAGATGCATATGTAGATGACAGGCATCCGCGACGCAAATCACGCTGTCGAGCCGGGTGTGTTGACGGATGAGGTCGTCGACGAAGAACGTCTGAACGACGGGCGCGGGGTCCGCGAGGCCGGACATTTCAATCAGGATCCCGTCGAAACCGCTCTTGCGCCTGATCAGCCCCGACACCACGCGGATCAGATCACCACGCACCTTGCAACAGACGCAACCGTTGTTCAGTTCGACGACCTCGTCTTCAGCGCCCACGACAAGGCCGCCATCGATACCGATCGCGCCGTACTCGTTGACGATCACCGCATAGCGCCGGCCATGCTGCTCGCCCAGAATGCGATTGAGAAGCGTGGTCTTGCCGGCGCCGAGAAACCCGGTGAGAACCGTAATCGGGATCCGGTTCATTGCCAGTCCCGCCCGTTCGCACGCGGCACCGTCGCGTCGAAATCGGCCAGTTCGCTCTCGAGCCGGCCACGCTCGGATTCGATCGCCTGCAAGCTGCGCTCGGCATCGCGCAGTCGCTCCCGTAATTGCGCGATATCGTGCGTTTCATTGGGCGACGCGCCTTCGCGCTTCCCGGATTCCAGCGCACACGCCAGTTCGATCTCCGCGCCCGCGCGACGGCTCTCGCCGCGCAAGTGTCGGGAGTTGACGTCGGTCAATGCGATGACCAGACGCACGCGCTCGAAAAATAGGGGCGTTATGTTTCTCTGTGATATCACGGCGGTTCCCCTTAAGACCTATCCGCTACGGAATCAGCACAGCCCTGCCCTTCACCTTGCCATGGTGCAGGTCTTTGAGCGCCTGGTTCGCCTCACTCAGACGGTATTCGCGGGTGGCCAGATGGACCAGTCCACGATCGGCGAGCGCCATCAACTCGACGAGTTCGGGATAGGTGCCGACCAGGTTGCCAACAATGGTCTTCTCGCTGGTGATCATGTCGATCGTCGGCAACTCGATCTTCCCGCCATAGCCGACGATGTAGTAGAACCCCGCGTTGCGGGTCATCGCGAGGCCCTTGGCAATCGCATCGCCTTCGCCGACGAAGTCGATGACCGCCTCTGCGCCGTTGCCGCCCGTCAACTCCAGAACGCTCGCCACCTCGTTGCCGTCGGCCTTGATCGTGTGGTGCGCACCGCATTCCTTCGCAAGTTGCAGCGCGGCGTCGGAGCGGTCGACCACAATGATTTCCGTCGCGCACAAAGCCTTCAACACCTGGATGCCGATGTGCCCCAGACCGCCGGCGCCGATCACCACTGAGAACTGACCCGGCAGCAGATGACGCGATGCCTTTTTGGCAGCGCGATACGCAGTCAGCCCGGCGTCGGTGTAAGGCGCGACGTCCTTCGGCGCAAGCGATTTCGGTAACCTGATCAGTGAGCGTTCGCCCGTCAACAGGTACTGTGCGTAGCCGCCGTTGGCGTTGATGCCGGGAAACCGGCTGTCGGTCGCATGCATATCGTCGCCGCGCCGACATGCGAGACAATGCCCGCTTGTCACCAGCGGATGGCAGATCACCGCATCGCCAACCTTCACGCTCTCGACACCGCTTCCCACCGCTTCGACCCAGCCGGCATTCTCATGCCCCATGATATAGGGCAGCGCCACGTCCACCTTGCTGCGCCAGATACCCTCCACTACGTGGAGATCAGTCCGGCAGACACCAGCGCCACCGATACGCACGATAACGTCCGTAGTTCGTTCGATCTTCGGATCGGCGACATCTTCGTAGCGCACGAACTCGTCGCGGCTCAACGACTCGTCGTACTGATGCAGGACAGCAGCTTTCACGTTGTATCTCCTCCAGGCAGGCGTTGAACGGGCGACCTGCGGACCATTGGGATCGCCTCTTCGTGAGTCAGGATTGTTATCACGATGTATCTCGATCTTTGCGAAGACGGGAGCCCCGACTGCGGCGCACAGAAGATCCGACGCAATCACGACACCGTCAGCCCATCCTTCCGGGAGATGAAATGACGCCCACTTACTGTCGGCGACCCCGTGCAGACGGACAGTGCGTACATGTCAATCCATGCTGGAGCGAAAGCAGCACCCATTCGTTTCCGCCCCGACTGCCTGCACTCGACAAGCAAGGTTCGAGTTTCAGCGTTGGGTGGAAATAACTGCCGGACTCTCGTTCCCTACAACTCTTGCGATCTTTCTCGAGTCGGTCATCATGCAACGTCTGTGCCAATGACGACGCAATCGCCACATGCGGCGCCATTGACATGAAGCGCAAGGGAAACCACACGTGGATGACAAACGTGACTCTGCAACGCCGCTGACCAATGTCGCAAAATCGGACGCCTGGAAGACCCCAGAGCGCCGCATGTGTTTTAAATTGGGACGTTGCGCATCCCAAGTCTCTGACGTGATGGAATAGAACCGCGCGCGCAAGATAGTTGCATACGCTTCTATGTCTCGTCGGCCGGAGCGGCAGCGCATTCTTACGGGCCGGACAATCTACGTGACCAACGAAGTCAATCGGATAGCAGAACCGCTTTTGTGCTCCGATACGATCGACTATTTGCTGACACGGAACCTTCGGCTTCTGTTGCGCAATTGTTGTCGAGCGGTGGCGAGCGCCTAACGCTCAAAGCGTAAGACTCCAGAAACGGGCACTCGCCAACGTGGCCTAGGTCGTTGACAATCGGCTTGCTCCTGCGTTTGGATAAAGCATCACACTTGCGGCAACCCTCAATGTTGAGGAACGTTAATGCCTTCAGAAATAGACGCTCTTGCCCAAATGCTTGATCAGGCGGAAGCACTGCTTCGCTCCTACGGACAGGTTCGATGCGCGGAATGGTTGACCAAGGACGCGAGGCTGATTCGCTCTTTGGATGGCTATGGACTCGAACATTTGCTTTCCGCATACGGAGGAATGGGGAGCCTGAACGACGTCGTTTTGCAGCGAAGTAATGGTGGCGCCGGAGTGCTGCTCGACGTGTGCGACAAGGGGCTTTTCGATAAGCTTCGTAGCGAAATTTACGATCTTGCGAGGAGACTGAGAACGGGAAAATCGAAATGACTCAGCGTTACAGCTCGGAAACCTTGCAAAGAACGGCGAGACTCATCCAAGAGCGCTTTAACATGTCGGCTGCCCGCTCGGAGCAATTGGCTGCCGAAGCGCTGAACGGGATCGACGCACACGGTCTCGATCCTGACGATTGGAATACTGTTGCGGCCACTGTTGATGTCGTCGTTCGAACCTGGATTTCTGGCGATGCTGGTCAATAGGCAATTCATTACCGAAAGACGATGAATTCGACAGCGCGGATTAAGTCCTCAACTCGGCCAAGTTCCGTATTGGGAATCTCCGCACGACAATCTGCTCGCACTGTTCGTAAAGCATCGCGAAGCGCACCCCAATCGTCCGTTAGGCCACTTGTCAGTGGCCATGCGGAGAGCAGATGTCGCAAAGGGCGAACGGCACGACGTTCGCACCACGCATCAAATAGCTCGGAGCATCCTGCGTTGATCTCTTCTGGGGACATGGATCGGTCGGTAAGCAATCACTTTTGTTGATTATGCTGGCAATGATGCAATATTTGAATGGCCGCTGCTGGATAAGACGAAGGTCCCTTATGGGTCCGACTTCCGACAACCCTACGTGACAAATCGCGGCGACGGCAGGCTACATCTCATAGCGCCACGTCGCCAACCTCGCGACGCAATTGTCGTGTATTCCGCGAACAATCGGAGACTGATAATCCAGTCGCCCCCCCGTCGGTGAATAGCATTGCTAGTTCGCCAGCGTCCTGCAGCGGTTCGATAGCCCATACGGTCGTTGCGAGTTCTACGGACACACGGTATAGCCGTGTGCTTTCAAACCAATCAAGCGAGACGCGTTTGGTAGACAACCAGACCTCCGCGTCATTTTCGACGGCTCACTTCATCGCATCGATCCGACGCTCCGCGTCGAAACGCGCCTCTTCGATCGCCTGCTCGGGGGTTGCCGCTGGCGTTTCAGGGTTTTTCCAGTAGATGGGCGGCTTCGTCAACGTGTATGCCCAGTCCCACCTTCCGTCCTTTTGTTGCGTCACATAAACGCTATAGGTGACTTCTTTGTACGAGAAATTGTTGCTGGTCATGACAGTCTCGCCACGGGTTTTGGATAAATCCTAGCATGACTGCCTATTACAACGAGATCGACCCATACGCCGCGCCGTGGCTGCGCAACCTGATAAAGAGCACCAGCATATGAGCGATCCATACGTCATCGACGGAACCACGCAGATTTGATTCAGTTGCGGCCGCACGAGCGGCTACATGCTGCATCAGATCCTCGAAGTGAACGGCGGCCTGCCCGATGACTGCATCGTTTCGTACCAGAACACTGGCAAGGAACGCGAAGAAACGATCGATCGCCCTCCGCGGAGCTGCAGCACGAAGCAGCGTTCTACGCGAAACAGATTCCGCTCGACCTCCAACAAACGGAAGGCGACGAAGCACTGGTCGACCACATGTGCGGCGACTGATCTAACCGCAAGGACAACGACAGCATGAACGAACAGAAAGTACTCGCGCGAGGCCGTTTCGCGGCGCTTTTCCGAAGCCGGCTCACGGAGACCAAATCATCGGCAAATCTGAGCCGTTTCGAGGAATCCGTACGCGTGCCCTATCCGGAGTTGTTGTCGCACCACTGCATCGCCCAACGCTGCGCGGCTTCGATAGCGTCCGCGTCGGAGGGATAGTCACCGAGGTCGCCCGAATATTTCACTTCGACGGAGTCTCCGGTCGCCGAGGCGCGCCGGTAGATCTTTGCTCGAGCGTAGTAACGGCCGCCTTCATCAAGAGGCGACGCGTTGATGTGAAACTCCCTATAGTCGAATTGCATGGCCGCCTCCGAAAAGTTGCTCTACTTGTCGTCGCGCTGGATAAGCTGCGGCCGGCCCGCCGCATCTGGACCCATGTTCACCAGGTTATTTCGGTAGTCACAGTCGCGACAAATAAAAAAGAATCCGCTTTCGTCGATTTGGGCTTCGACCTGATTGAACGAGAAGCGCGCATTGCAGTTTCGGCAAGTCCACATGGCTATCTCCGCCGCCGTTTGCGCCGCTTGGGTGGTTGCCTCCGAGGGTCGGCGCGGCAATTCAGGACTCTTGTTCTTTAAGCAGCTTGTTAGCAAGGGCGCGCGCTCCAGCTCAATGTTGCCCCGCGTTCAGCAGCACCCAGACTTGTTTTCGCGGCTCGCCTTTGAGGATACGCGCAAATGCGGCGCCGCATCGCGTGCAGGTGTAGTGCTGCGCGACCTGGGCGTCTTTCACTGCCCCGGCTCCGACCAGAGTCAACGTGTCGTGAGGACGGACGTCGCGGCAGCGACCGCTATTGAGGCGCCAGTTCTCCAAACCAGTACGATGCGGTGACACCACCGTCCATCAGAACATCGCTGCCAGTGATGAAAGCGCCTTCGCGCCCCATCAGCAGCGCCGCGACATTTCCAACCTCATCCGGCGTGCCAGCACGTTTCGCCGGGCAGCCGTCGATCATGCGTTGAT
>Ga0137385_10004141_pt1 | contig 12661 bp, 12 predicted proteins | sample SagtaG_FD_104921 | JGI IMG/M metagenome (GOLD analysis project Ga0137385, IMG submission 104921) | Vadose zone soil microbial communities from Sagehorn Ranch, Mendocino, California, USA - Sage2_R_80_16 metaG | ecosystem: Environmental > Terrestrial > Soil > Vadose zone | place: USA: California...
AAGGCGGCCAGGCTCGTCCCGGCCATCCTGCTCGCCTACGCCATCTGCCTGGCCGCCGGGCTGGTGAACGGGCTGCTAGTCACCCGGGTCGGGATCACCCCCATCGTGCAGACCCTGGGCATGAACGCCGTGCTGTACGGGATCGACCTCGGCATCTCCCAGAGCACGCCGACCCAGACCACCGCGGAAATGCAGTCCTTCACCAGTGCCTCGCTCGCGGGCATCCCGCTCCCGCTGGTGATCGCCGTGGTCATCGTCATCGTCATCGAGTTCACCATCAAGCGCACCGCGTTCGGCCGCCGGTTCGAGGCGTCCGGGGCCAACGCGGCGGCCAGCCGCGCGGCCGGCCTGCGCGGAAACCGGTACCAGATCTCGGCCTACCTGGGCGCCGCGCTGCTGTACTGCACCGCGGGCGTGCTGCTGGCCGGAATCGTGTCCCAGCCCGATCCGTTCCAGGGCAACAACTACCTGCTGCCGTCGGTAGCCGCGGTGGCACTGGGCGGTACCTCGCTCCTCGGCGGTGTCGGCAGCGTCGTCGCCAGCGCCATGGGCGCCTTGTTCCTCAGCCAGTTGCAGCAGTTCGTGCTGGCCACCGGGGCCAGCGCGGCGGTGCAGAACCTCGTCCAGGCGGGTGCTCTGGCCCTCGCCGTCACCGTCTACGGCCTGCGGTTCCGTCCCGGCCGGCTCCGTCAAGGCCGGCTGGGACCCGGTCGGCTGGTGAGCCGGGCGCGGGCCCGGCCGCCGGCCGCACCCCAGTCCCGTGACGGGACCGCAGACCCACGGCCCGACGATCACCGGGCTCCCGTGACCTAGGGCCTTACCGCCCCCTCCTACACCCCATCACCCGGCCAGGACGCGAACCTGGCCACCGATTCAGTGCATTAGTGCCCTAAAGCGAAAAATCAGGAGCGACCCGAGATGAGACACAAGCCAACATCAAGCATCAGACGCAGGTCACGCCGCATCATCGGGGCCTCGGCGCTGGCCGCCCTGTCCCTTGCCATGGCCGCCTGCAGCAGCGGCGGAACCAGCAGCAGCGGTACCGCCGCAGGCGGCACCACCGCAGGCGGCGGAGGCGGCGCGGTCAACAGCAAGTACCCGTGGTGCGGCCCCAAGCAGGCCTCGATCGCGCTGGCCGACGGATTCGGCGACAACACCTGGCGGGAACTGACCCGCTACTCCGCCGTCACCATCGCGGCCGAGTGCCCGAGCGTGACCAAGTACGTCTACGCCAACGGCGAGGGCAACACCCAGAAGGCGATCTCCGACATCAACTCGCTGGTCGCCCAGGGCATCACCGGGATCGTCGACTTCCCCGACGCGGGCAAGGCCATGCTCCCGGTGCTGACCAAGGCCTACCAGGCGGGCACGATCGTGGTGCCGTACCGGGTCTTCCCCGGCGGCACGGCCGGGCAGAACTACAACGCCTACCTATCCACCGACTTCACCTCGGCCGGCGTGCTGTGGGGCAAGGACGTGGCCAGCGCGCTGAACGGCCAGGGCAACGTGGTCTTCCTGGGCGGCCCGCCCGCCAACTCGCAGAGCCTGGAGGAGTACCAGGGCCTGCAGAGCGTGTTCAAGAGCTACCCCGGCATCCACATCATCGGCCAGAAGCCCTACAACGTGACCAACTGGGACCCGGCCACGACGCAGCAGGTGGTGGCGTCGCTGCTGTCCAAGTACCCGAAGATCGACGCGGTGGTCAGTGACTTCGGCACGGCGCTGGCCGCGTCCTTCCCGCAGTTCACCAAGGCGGGCCGGCAGATCCCGGTCATCGCGACCGAGGACGGCAACTCGCTCGGCTGCGACTACGCCTCGATGCACGCCTCCGACCCGGGCTTCAAGCTGTTCACGGTGTCCTCGCAGACCTGGATGGTGGAGTACGCCATGCGGTACGCCATCGCGCTGGCCACCAAGGGCACGGTGCCGTCGTCGACCGTGGTCCCGCAGCAGAACTACGAGAACTCGGTCAGCGGCAGCCCGAACCAGCCGGTCTGCAACTCGTCGCTGCCGGCCACCGCCATCATGTCCAGCGGGCTCACGCCCGCCGAACAGCAGGCGGCACTGAAGGGCGTCATCCCCAGCCTCGAATCACTGCGTTAGGCCGCGATGCCGGGGAAGCGGCCCGCCCGCTTCCCCGGCACCAAGGATGGAAGGAAGGCGCCATGGCAGCCACCGCGCAGCGCGTGCAGGTGCTCAGGCTGGCCGGCGTGTGGAAGAGCTTCGACGGGGTCGACGCGCTCAAGGGCGTCACGTTCGAGGCCCGCGCCGGGGAGATCCACGCCCTGCTCGGCGAGAACGGCGCGGGCAAGTCGACCCTGATGGCGATCGCGGCCGGCTCGCTCGAGCCGGACCGCGGCGCCATCGAGCTCAACGGCGAACCGGTAAGCGGGGCGTCACCGCTGGCGGTACGCCAGCGCGGGCTGTCCATCGCCTACCAGCATCCGGCCCTGGTCCCGGACCTCACCGTGGCCGAGAACATCGCCATGTGGCTGCCCGACCAGCTCCGCCACGCCGGGCAAACGGGCCAAGCCGACGACTGGGCCAGGTCCCAGCTGGCCCGGGTCGGCTGCACCGCCGCGCTCAGCCAGCGGGTGGGCAGCCTGAGCGTGGTCCAGCGCCAACTGCTCGAGGTAGCCAAGTCGCTGGCCGCCGACCCGTCCGTGCTGATCCTGGACGAGCCCACCGCCTCGCTCGGTGCCGAGGAGACCGCCACGCTGTTCGCCGAGCTGCGCCGGATGGTCGGCGCCGGGGTGGCCGTGGTCTACATCACCCACCGGCTGGCCGAGGTACGTGAATTGTGCCAGCAGGTCACGGTGCTCCGGGACGGCGCCGTCCGGGGCAGCTTCGGCGTGGATGAGGTCGAAGACGCCCAGCTGCTCGAGCTCATCGTCGGCCGGGCGGTGACCGCCGAGTTCCCGCCCAAGGCGCACACCGCAGACCAGACGGCCGTGCTGGTCGTCGAGCACCTGTCCAACCGGGCCTTCCACGACGTGTCGCTGACCGCGAACGCCGGCGAGATCGTCGGGCTGGCCGGCATCGTCGGCAACGGCCAGTCCGAGTTCCTCCGTTCCCTGGCCGGGCTGGAGCACGCGACCGGCCGGGCCGAGCTGCGCGGGAAGGCGCTCAAGCCAAACCGTCCGGACGCCGCGCTGGACGCGGGCGTGGTGTACCTGTCCGCCGACCGGCTCGGCGAGGGCCTGTTCGGCTCCCTCTCGGTACGGGAAAACGCCCTGGTCTCGGTGCTCGGCCAGTTCAGCCGCTGGGGCGTCGTCCGCCAGCGCGCCGAGGCCAGGGCCGTCGAAAGCCAACGCGAGAACCTGTCCATCAAGGCGCCCTCCATCGACGCCAACGTGCTCAGCCTGTCCGGCGGCAACCAGCAGAAGGTGCTGCTGGCCAGGGCGCTGCTGAACCAGCGGGCCGCACTGCTGCTCGCCCAGGAGCCAACCCAGGGCGTCGACGTCGGCGCCCGGGCCGAGATCTACCGCATCCTGCGCCAGGTCGCCGCCGGAGGAGCCGGCGTGGTCATCGTCTCCTCCGACACCCGGGAGCTGGAAGGGCTCTGCGACCGGGTCCTGGTCTTCTCCTCCGGCCAGGTGGTGGCCGAACTCCGCGGCGAGCAGGTCACCGAGGATGCTATCGCGCACGCCATGCTGACCTCAACCCGCCGCCGCAGCCAGGCGGACCGGCCCGCCCAAGCCGGACCGGCTACAGAAGGCACAGCCAGGGCCTGGCTGCGCCGGGTTGCCCGCGGCGACTACGCGTCGGCCGGCGTACTGGCCCTGGCCATCGTCGTCCTGGCCGTGTATACCCAGGTGCACAACGTGCGGTTCCTGTCCAACTTCAACCTGAGCTCGCTCACCGTGCTGATCGCGGCGACCGCGTTCATCTCGTTCGGGCAGGAGTGCGTGATCCTGACGGGGGGCATCGACCTGTCGGTCGGGCCGCTGGCTGGCCTGGTCGTGGTGATCGGCTCGTTCTTCGAGAACAGCGGGCATAGCGTCATCGTCATCATCGCCGGGTTCGCGATCATGTTCGCGGCGGCCGCCGCGGTCGGGGTGCTGAACGGCAGCATGGTCAGGTTCGCCCGGTTCACCCCGATTGTGGCCACGCTGGTCACCTACATCGCGCTGCAGGGCGTGTCCCTGGTGCTGCGCCCGTTCCAGGGCGGGTACATCTCGTTCTCCATTCTCAACGCGATCAACCGCAGCGCCGGGCCTGTCGCCATCGCTTTCCTGGCCGCGGTTGCGGTCGCGGTCGCGATGGAGTGGGCGCTGCGCCGGTCCCGCTGGGGCCGGAGCATCCGGGCGATCGGGTCCGACCCGGCCGCCGCATTCCGGCTGGGCGTCCGGCCCGGCGTCACGGTGGTCGGCGCCTACGTCGCCTCGGCCCTGTTCGCCTGCGTCGGCGGGGTCCTGCTGATGGCGCAGATCGGCGTGGGCGACCCGACCCAGGGCGTGAACTACACGCTGGCCTCGGTGACCGCGGTGGTACTCGGCGGCACCAGCATCTTCGGCGGCCGCGGTTCCTTCATCGGGGCGCTGTTCGGCGCCGTGCTGGTCGAGGAACTACTCAACGTGACTACGTTCCTGCAGCTCTCCCAGGCCTGGCAGTACTGGTTCCAGGGCGTCCTGGTGATGGTGGCGGTGGGCATCTACACCCAGGCCAGGACCCGGGCCGGCCATCTGACGCAGGTAACCGCCTAGACACCGGAGGATCCGATGCGCGCGCTGATATACCCCGCCCCGGACCAGGCCGAGGTCATTGAGGCCGAACGGCCTACTGCCGGCCCAGGCGAAGTCCTCCTGCGCTCCCGGGTGGTGGGAGTGTGCCACTCCGACCTGGAGCTCCTGGCCGGCCGGTACATCATCCCGATCGGCTACCCGATCACCCCCGGCCACGAGTGGGCCGCGGAGGTGGCCGAGACCGGCCCGGGCGTCGACGACCTCAAGCCGGGCGACCCGGTGGTGGGGGAGTGCGTGGTCGGCCCCGGCGGGCGCGACCACTTCGGCTTTTCCATCTCCGGCGCCGCGGCCGAGTACTTCACCGCCCGGGCGGAGTGGCTGCACAAGCTCCCGGAACACCTGACCTTCACCCAGGGTGCGCTGGTCGAGCCGTTCAGCGTCGCCTACGCGGCGGTCCGGGCCGGCGTCGTCGACCCGAGCGACCGGGTCGCGGTGCTCGGGGGCGGCCCGATCGGGCTGCTGTCGGCCATGGCCGCGGTCGGCCGCAACGCGGCCGTGACGCTGATCGAGCCCCGGCCCGACCGCCGGGCCAAGGCCGCCGAGCTCGGTGTTTCCACCACCCTCGACCCGGCAGAAGTCGACGGGGAGTTGTTCGACGTGGTGATCGAGTCGGCCGGGCACCCGGAGGCGATGGCGCAGGCGCTCACCATCGCCGGGAACCACGGCCGGGTCGTCTACGTGGGCATCGACGTCGGCCGCACGGTCCCGGCCGAGCTGGGCCTGATCCAGGCCCGGTCGCTGCGCATCCAGGGCATCGTCGGATCGGCCGGCGTCTGGCCGCAGGCGATCAGGTTCCTGGCCAGCGGCGTCGTCGACCCGACCCCGATCGTGACGGCCCGCTACCCGCTGGCCGACGCGCCCGCAGCGCTCAAGGCCGCGTCCCTGGGCTCGGGCAACATCAAGGTACACATCGAGGTCGCCCCGTGAGGGCGGCCGTCTTCCGCGCCCCCGGCGACGTCCGGGTCGAGTCGGTGCCCGAGCCGCCGCCGCCCGGCCCGGGCGACCTGCTCATCAAGGTCAGCAAGGCGGCGCTGTGCGGCACCGATTCGGCCGAATGGGACCACGGCCCGTTGCTGGCCCGCCCCCCGGTGATCCTCGGCCACGAGTTCACCGGCGAGGTGGTCGCCGCCGGGCCGGAGACGAACGGGTTCCCGCCCGGCACCCGGGTGGTCAGCGGGGCCGGGATCTCCTGCGGCCGGTGCGACTGGTGCGCCGCGGGCCGGACCAACCTGTGCGCCCGCTACCAGACGCTCGGCCTGCACCGGGACGGCGGCCTGGCCGAACTCGTCCTGTCCCCGGCGGGAATCTGCCGGGCAGTGCCCGACGGCCTCGACGACACCGGCGCGGCCATGGCCCAGCCGCTGGCCGTCGCGCTGCACGCGGCCCGGCGCGGCCGGGTCGGGCCGGGCCGTTCCTGCGCCGTCATCGGCGCGGGCGGCATCGGGGCGTTCATCGTGGCCGCCGCGTCCGCACTCGGCGCCAGCCCGCTCATCGCCGTCGACGTCGCCACGAGCCGTCTCGACACCGCCGCCGCGCTCGGCGCCACCCACACGGCCCGGGCCGAAGACGCGGTACCAGCCGTGCTGGCCGCGACGAGCGGAGACGGTGCGCATGTGGTCATCGAGGCGTCCGGGGCGCCGGACGGCCCCGGCGCCGCGCTGAGCATGGTCCGCCGGGGCGGCGATGTGGTGTTCGTGGGGCTCCAGGCCCGCCCGTTCGGTATCGATCTTTTCGATGTGTCCACCCGGGAGATCGACCTGCACGGGACGCTCGCCCACGTATGCGGCGAGGACCTGGCCGAAGCCGTCTCGCTGCTGGCCCGCACGCCGCTGGCCGGCACCGTCCTCGGCGACGTGATTCCGCTCGCCGACCTGGTCGAGGGCGGGCTGCGCCCGCTGGCCGAGCGCACGGCCACCGGCAAGATCGTCGTCGACGTCGCAGGAGGAACCTGGTGAGCATCGCCATGCGGGCGCAGAGCCACGTCGGGATCACCGTGCGGGATCTCGACGCATCCGTTCGCTTCTACCATGACCTGCTCGGCCTGGAGATCTGCACCGAGCCGAGCCCCTGGTTCGACGAGCCCGGCCTCGGCCAGGGCGTCGGCGTGCCCGGCGCCGCGCTGCGCCAGGTCTGCCTGCGGCTCGGCGACACCATGCTGGAGCTGCTGGAGTACCGGACGCCGCCGTCGGATACCGAACGGCCGCTGCTCTCGCACTGTCTCGGCGCCAGCCACACCGAGGGCATCGCCCGGTACCTCAGGGAAAGAGGGTGACCATGCGCGCCTTGCGCTTCCACAAGGCCGGTGAGCTGCACGTCGAGCAGGTCCCCGAGCCCGGGCCGCCGGGTCAGGGGACGGTCCTGCTGCGGCCGCTGATGTGCGGGATCTGCGGCACCGACCTGCACGAGTACACCGACGGGCCGATCGTCACCCCGGCCCGCCCGCACCCGCTGACCGGCGCCGAGCTGCCGCAGATCCTCGGCCACGAGTTCGCCGCCACGGTCGCCTCGGCCGGCCCGGGCGTCACCCACGTCAGGCCGGGCGACCTGTGCACGGTCATGCCACTGATCCACTGCGGCCGCTGCCCCGAATGCCTGCGTGGCCTGGGACACCTGTGCCGCACGATGGCGTGCACCGGGCTGAGCAGCGCCTGGGGCGGCCTGGCCGACCTGGCCATCGTCTCGGCCGGGCAAGTCGTGCCGGTTCCGGAGTCGCTGACCCCGCGGCAGGCCGCGCTGATCGAGCCGACCGCGGTCGCCGCCTACGGCGTGGACCGGGGCCGGCTGCAGCCCGGGCAGACCGTGCTGGTCACCGGGGCCGGGCCGATCGGCTCGCTGGCCACGCTGTACGCGCTGGCCGCCGGGGCCCGCCGGGTGGTGCTGTCCGAGCCGGACCCGGCCCGCCGGGCCCGGGCCGCGGCGCTGGGCGACGGCCTCGGCGAGGTGATCACCGCCGACCCGGTCAACGAGCCGGTCACCGAGATCCTCGGCGACCTCACCGCGGGGATCGGCGCCGACCTGGCCGTCGAGTGCGCCGGCGTGGAGGCCGCGCTGAACCTGTGCATCGACGCGGTCCGCCCCGCGGGCACCGTGGTGCAGACCGCGCTGCACATCCGGCCGGCCTCGATCCGGGCCGAAACCCTGGCCCTGAAGGACCTGACCCTGATCGGCACCTGGTGCTACCCGATCCAGGACTTCCCCCGGGTGGCGGGCCTGGTGGCCAGCGGGCGGCTCCCGGCCGAACGGGTGATCAGCTCGGTGGTCCCGCTGGAGTCCGCGGTGAACTCCGGGTTCGAGCGGCTGATCACCCGGGGCACCGGCGAGGTCAAGGTGCTGATCGAGGTGGCGGCGTGACCCGGCTCGGCGTCTGGTACGACTTCCGCAACCCGGCCCGGTGGCGCCGGCCCTGGCCGGAGCTGTACCGGGAGACCCTGGACCAGGCCGCCCGCGCCGAACAGCTCGGCTTCTCCTCGATCTGGCTGTCCGAGCACCACTTCAGCGAGGAGGGCTACCTGCCGTCGCTGAGCGCCGCGCTGGGCGCGCTGGCGATGCGAACCTCCGCGGCCCGCCTCGGCACCGCGGTCCTGCTGGCCCCGCTGCACCACCCGCTGCGGCTGGCCGAGGACCTGGCCGTGGTCGACCAGCTGTCCGGCGGCCGCCTCGACGTCGGGCTCGCGCCCGGCTACAAGCCGGACGAATTCGCCGTGCTCGGCGTGCCCAAGGGCGAGCGTGGCGCGCGTACCGACGAGACCATCGAGATCCTCCAGCTGGCCTGGCGCGGCGAGCGGTTCTCCTACCAGGGCAAGCACTTCCGCTTCGACGACGTCATCGTGGCGCCCCCGCCCGTCCAGAAGCCCGGCCCGCCGGTCTGGGTCGGCGGCAGCAGCCTGGCCGCGGCCCGCCGGGCGGCCAGGTACGGTACCTGCTTCATGCCCGACTCCGGCGCCGACCAGGGCATCTACGACGCCTACCGGACACGCGTGACCGTCCCGCCCCGGCTGGCCACCAACCGGGTTCTGTTCGCCGCCGGCAGCCGGGACAAAGCCTGGGAGATCTGCGGCGATTACTTCCTCTACCAGTTCAACGCGTACCGGCAGTGGTTCTCCGCGGCCGGCGACGACGACTCCCACGGAGACGAGCTGACCGACCCGTCGGTGCTGAACCCGGAGCACTACTACGTCGGCACCCCGGACGACGTCCTGGCCGCCATCACCGAGAGCCAGCAGCGGCTCGGCTACGAGGAGCTGGTCTTCTGGGCCCGGCCGCCGGGCATGCCGATCGAGCAGAGCACCGCCTCGCTGGAGCTCATCGCCCGGCACGTGCTCCCCGCCCTGGCGGCATCGTGAGCGCGTCGCTGGACGGAAAGGTCGCCCTGGTCACCGGGGGCGCGTCGGGGATCGGCGCGGGTATCGCGCGGGTCCTGGCCGGCACGGGGGCGCGGGTCGCGATCGGGGACCTGGACGAGGACGCTGCGGCTGCCGTAGCAGGGGCTAGCCTTGGCGTTCGGCTTGACGTGACCGACCGGGGCGCCGTGGACCAGGCCATGGACCGTATCGAGCGCGAGCTCGGCCCGGTCGACGTGCTGGTCAACAACGCCGGGATCTCGAGGGTCGCGCCGTTCTGTGAGATCACCGACGCCGACTGGGACCGGCTCATGGGGGTGAACCTGCGCGGCGTGCTCGTGGTGACCCAGCGGGTGCTGCCGTCGATGCTCGAGCGGCGGACCGGCCGGATCATCAACATCTCCTCCATGGCGGGCAAGGAGGGCCTGCCGAACCTGGCGCACTACTGCGCGACCAAGTTCGGCGTGATCGGGCTCACCCAGTCGCTGGCACGGGAGGTCGCGGACCGCGACGTGACCGTCAACGCCGTCTGCCCCGGCGTGGTCCGGACCCCGCTATGGGACGACCCGGACACGGGGATCCTGCGCGAGCTGGACGGGGAGAACGGCTGGCAGGCGTTCCTGGCCGGGATCCCGCTCGGCCGCCCGCAGTCCGCCGAGGACATCGGGCACGCCTGCGCCTACCTGGCGTCGGACGCGGCCGCCAACATCACCGGCGAGGCGCTCAACGTCAGCGGCGGCCAGCAAATGCACTGACTCCCCGAGAGAGGAGCACCGGATGACGGTAACCGAGACACCTGAGATCACCATCACGGAACAGGAACTGCTGTCCCTGTACGAGCTCATGCTGTCGATGGCAGATCCAACCCTAGCGGCCGATTCACAGGCCGAGGTACAACCTCCGGATGCGGGGGTTGCCGCGCAGTTCAGCGGACGTTCCCGTCAGGGCGATCTCGCCGTTCTCCAGGACCAGGCAGTGGCTGGTCGCCTCGAACGTCAGCATCGCGTTCTGCTCGACTAGCAGCAAGCTGAGCCCGTCGGCGCGCAGCCGCTGCAGGGTCGACCCGATGACCTCAACCAGCTTGGGCGACAGCACCATGGACGGCTCGTCCAGCAGCAGGAGCACCGGCCTGGCCATCAGCGCCCGGCCGATGGCCAGCATCTGCTGCTGCCCGCCGGACAGCGCCCCGGCCAGGCGTCCGCGCATCTCGGCGAGCACGGGAAACAGCTCGTACACCTCGCCGAGCGTCTCCCTGGTCGCCGCGTCCCAGCGCCGCGCGTACGCGCCGAGCAGCAGGTTCTTCTCCACCGACAGCCCCGCGAAGACACGGCGGCCCTCCGGCACGTAGCCGATGCCCAGCCGCACCATGTTCCGCGCGGGGACCCGGGAAAGGTCATGCGAGCCGAACCGCACCGCGCCGCCCGCGCGGCAGGTCCTCCGGCAGCACCCCGAGCACGTCGCGCAGCGGAAGCTCACCCGCGCCGGGCAGCAGCCGCATCGTCCGCGCCTCGGTCACCGCGTCACCGGTTTGCGCATTGGCTGGGGCGTCGCACAGCTGCAGGTAGCCGAGCAGCGCCGGGTCGACGGCCGCGATTTCCTCGGTGGTGGCCCCGCAGCGCTGGATGTGCAGCGTGTCGAGCAGCAGCCCGGCCCCGCCCGAACCCGTTGCCATCGCCACCGCGCCGGCCAGCGTGCGCAGCGGCCGCCAGGCCATGAACTCGATGACCGGGCGGACCCGGTAGGGCCGGGCCATCTGGACGAGTTCGGCCAGCCGGTCGGTGAACCGTGCGGTGTCGGGGTCCGCGCAGATGACGTTCAGGTACCGGGCCCCGAGCGCGGCCGCCACCGCGACGAACTCGGGCGGCGCCAGATCGAGCATGGTCTGGTGATCCAGCCCGCTAACCCGCGCCATCCCACCTCCGCGCCGCACCCAATCATCAACGAACTAACTTGTTAGTTCATAATTCGTACTGTACGGGCGCATGGTTGTAAAGGTGCTGTTACCGGTTCGACACATACCGGCCTGGACTCGACGGCGGGGAACAGGAATGCAAGCCTTGACGTCAGATCCTCCGATTCAGCGAAAGGACGGCGATGACCCAGACCTCCCGGCCCGCGGCGGCTCCCGAGCGGCAGCGCGACAAGGAGCGGACCCGGCAGGAGATCCTCGACGTCGCCATCAGCGAGTTCGCCAGGAACGGCTACTCGGGGGCGCGGGTGGACGAGATCGCGGCCCGGACCCGCACCACCAAGCGGATGATCTACTACTACTTCGGCGGCAAGGAGCAGCTCTACATCGCGGCCCTGGAGCAGGCCTACTCCACCGCCCGGGACGCCGAACGCCAGCTGGACGTCGAGCACCTGGACCCGGTCTCGGCGATCCGCCGGCTGGCCGAGCTGACCTTCGACCACCACGAGTCCCACCCGGACTTCATCAGCATGGTCGCGACCGAGAACATCCACCGGGCCGAGTTCATCGCGAAGTCGAAGGCGCTGAGCGAGCTGAACACGCCCGCGGTGTCGGTGATCGCGAGGATCCTGGACGACGGCCGCCGCAGCGGCGTGTTCGTCCGTGACGTCGACGCCATCGACGTGCACATGCTGATCAGCGCGTACTGCTTCTTCCGGATGTCCAACCGGCACACCTTCGGCGCCATCTTCGGCCTGGACATGCTCGACCCGGCCCGCCGCGACCGCTACCGTCAGCTGATCGGCGACCTGATCGTCAGCTACCTCACCACCCCCGCCGGCTAGGGCCGCCCGGGTGCCTCAGCGGCGGGCGAACTTGGCTAGCGTTTCGACCATCCAGGTGCGCTTGATGTCGCTGCCCCGGTGGCCGGAGTGGTCGTCGATGAGCAGCTCCGCGCCGGGCCAGGCCTGGGCGAGCTCCCACGCGGTGGTCGCCGGGCAGCTCAGGTCGAGGCGGCCGTGGATCAGCACGCCGGGGATCCCGGCCAGCCGCCCGGCGTCGCGGATCACGGCACCGTCGTCGAGAAACCCGCCGCGGGAGTAGTAGTGCGCGCAGAGCCGGACGAACGCCAGCACGTAGTCGTCCACGGGCTAGCTGTCAGCCAGCGGTTTCGCGTTCGGCTCCAGTGACAGCACCACACTTTCCCAGCGGTCCCAGTTCGCTGCGGCCCGTGTCCGCACCTGAGGATCGGGGTCTTCCATCAGCCGCGCGTACCCGGCCACGACGTCGTCATCGGGTCCCGCCGTCCCTGATCCGGAACGAAACCGTTCCCACTCCTCGGGGAAGAACCGCCCCGCCCCCAGGTACAGCCAGTCCAGCTCCGAACGGCGCGTTGTGCTGATCGCGCTCAGCATGATCTCCGACACCCGGTGCGGGTAGCGCTCGGCGTACACCAGCCCGAGCGTGGTCCCCCACGAACCGCCGGTGACCAGCCAGCGCTCGATGCCCAGGTGCTCGCGCAGCGCCTCCATGTCGGCCACCAGGTGGTCGGTGGTGTTGTGCTCCAGGCTGGTGCCGGGGACGCTGGCGTGCGGCCGGCTCCGCCCGCAGCCGCGCTGGTCGAACAGCACCGCCCGGTACCGGGACGGGTCGAACATCCGCCGCAT
>Ga0137385_10004144_pt1 | contig 12653 bp, 12 predicted proteins | sample SagtaG_FD_104921 | JGI IMG/M metagenome (GOLD analysis project Ga0137385, IMG submission 104921) | Vadose zone soil microbial communities from Sagehorn Ranch, Mendocino, California, USA - Sage2_R_80_16 metaG | ecosystem: Environmental > Terrestrial > Soil > Vadose zone | place: USA: California...
GCGCCGTCGTGCATGTAGACCACGCGCGTAGCGTAACGGGTGAGTTCCGGGTTGTGCGTCACAAACAAAATAGTGTTGCCGGTTTTATGAATTTCGCTGAGCAATTCCATTACCAGGCGGCTGGCGGCACTATCGAGGTTGCCGGTCGGCTCGTCGGCAATAATGAGCTTTGGATTATTGACCAACGCGCGGGCAATGGCCACGCACTGCGTTTGGCCGCCGCTGAGGTGCCGAGGCAGGTAATATTCGCGGTCGCTGAGGCCGACGCGCTCCAGCATATTGCTGGCTAATTTCGCGCGGCGCGGCGCCGACACGCCCTTGTACACCAGCGGTAACGTAACATTTTCAAGCACCGTTAACCGCGGTAACAGATTGAAAGATTGAAAGATAAAGCCGATCGTGTCGCGTCGGATTTTCGCGCGGCGGGCAGCGCGCAGCTTCGACGCCTCGCGCTCTCCCAATTTGTACGAACCGTGCGTCGGCCGGTCGAGCAGCCCAATGACATTCATAAGCGTCGACTTGCCGGAGCCGCTTGGCCCCATGACAGCCACGAACTCGCCTTGCTCGATTGTCAAACTTACTTCGTCCAAGGCAATGTTGGTGGCATCGCCGAAGCCAAAAAGTTTACTGACAGTATCGAGTTCAATGAGAGGCATTACTAGCTAGTGTACCTTCGAAATTGCTTCCACCGCAAGGTGTTTTTGTCGTAAAATTTTCACATAAAAATAACTTGTTGATTTTGCGCAATAATGAGTGCTGCCCAGGCCAGCGCTCTTCGGAACCCGAGTTTGCGAGGTCTTAGAGAAAAAATAAATCTATTGTGAATTCGGAACGCAGTAAGCCCCGCGTTTCCGAGGAGCGCTGGCCTGGGCAGCACTCATTGCAACAAAAGGGATAGGAACATATAATAACTCCAATGGAGAGGTGCAAGAGCGGTTGAATTGGCACGCCTGGAAAGTGTGTGTGGCGGCAACGTCACCAAGGGTTCGAATCCCTTCCTCTCCGCCAAGCACACAGTAATATTGAAAGGCACGCATATATGGGTCTTGTAGTCGCAACCGAACAAGCAGCTGACAGCGAACCTGGTTTTTGGTTTATGTCGCCTGTCGCTCCCGATGCACAGTTAAGAACACTGGTGACAGCCGGAGTCAAACAGGATGTCATAACCGGAACCGATGCGGAAACATTCCTAGCAAGTATTGCAACGAATGTACAAAGCACGGCCATTCCCATACAAAACCGGGTAGGCGAAACCTTCACCACTGCATTTCAGGGAGTCCAACATGATCTGTATGTTGCCGACGGCCAAACGCTTCAGTATGCCGATATCAGGGAAGATTCACCTTTCTATGCAGCAGCGAGTGAGCAACGCACCACGCTGAGCATGCTAGAAGATACGCTCTGGTTCACAAGGCAGGGTCTCGCTGCCAGCATGCGCGGCGGCCAGCTCCGCTGGGATCAGATAGATCCAAATGATATTTACAGAAACGAGAAAATTGCGCAGCTTTATAACAAGCCAGAAGGGGAGAACATCTGCGCAGCCTATGGCATCAAACTGGAGTGGCCGGACGACCCAGAAACGCCTCCGACACTCGCCAGTCCGTTGGATAGGGAAGGAACGTCTGTCTTATTTATGCTGCTTGGCAGAATTGACGAAGCAGGCGCGTTTGTCATTGGGTATGATGCGCGCCAGGAATTGTAAGGCTCAGCCGTATACTATTTTACTAGGGGAGTGTGACTATGAACATTACGAAATACGAACACGCTTGCTTGGTTGTCGAAGAGCAGGGCAAAAAGCTCATTATTGATCCGGGCGTTTTTACGACTTCGCTGCCAAGGCTGAACGATGTGGTAGCGGTCGTGGTCACGCATGTGCATGCCGACCATTTTGATATCGAAAAGCTGCGCGCCATTGTGCAGCAAAATCCCAATGTACGCATTTTTGGCACGGCCGAAGTCGCCAAAGAGGCCGGCGAGCTGCCAGTTACAGCCGTAACGGGCGGCAGCGGCGAAACAATTGCGCCGTTTAGTCTAGTGTTTTACGGTGAGCAGCACGCCGAAATCCACCCGACAATGCCGCGCACCCAGAACGTCGGCGTGCTCGTGAACGACACGCTGTACTATCCCGGTGACTCGTTCACCATGCCTGGCGTGCCTGTCAAAGTATTAGCCACGCCGACTTCCGCGCCATGGCTCAAAGCGGGCGAAGTCATAGATTTTTTGCGCGCCGTCAAACCAACCCAAGCCTTTTCCACACACGACGCCCTGCTTTCAGATATCGGCCACAGCATGCTGAACAATTACGTGCAGAATATCTGCGGCGAATTCGGTGCCACCTTCACGTACTTGCGAAGCGGCGAATCGCTCCATATGTAGGCCAGGCGAACCTTATTTCTGAATCAGCGTGCCGATGTCTTTGCCCTTGGTAGCGTGCAACAGATTGTCGGGCTTCATAGCGTCAAAAACCATGACCGGCATGTTTTGCTCGAGCGCCAAACCAAGTGCCGCCTTGTCCATCACTTTGATCGCGGCGCTTTCCAACGCATTCTGATGGGTGAGGTTTTTGATGCGGCGCGCGTCTTCGAACTTGTTCGGGTCTTTGTCATATACGCCGTCAACTTTGGTGGCCTTTAGCACAATATTACAGTCCAGTTCGAGTCCAATGCTGACGGCCGCCGTGTCGTGCGTAAAGTACGGCCGGCCAATGCCGCCGGCAATGACCAGCACACGCCCACGCTCCAAATGCTTTTCAGCCAAACGGTATGAGTACGATTCCGCGACCTGCGTAGCGTAAATATTACTCATGCAGCGCGTCTTTAAGCCCTCGCTTTCGAAAATATCAGTAACGGCCATGGCGTTCATCAGGCCGCTGAGCATGCCCATTTGGTCAGCCGTCACTCGCCGGATGCCGTTGCCGGCCAGCTCCGCGCCGCGTACCACGTTACCACCGCCAACGATCAGCACCATCTGGGAGCCATTCGCAACCACTTTTTTGACCTCCGCAGCAATGTAGCGCACAACCGCCGGATCAATGCCGAACTCGTGTCGCCCGGACAATTGCTCGCCTGAAAATTTGAGAAGCACGCGTGTGTAGCTCATCTGCCGGCGATTGTAGCAGACAATACCCGCAGATGCTATACTTTACTTCAGCGTGCGTGACCGGCACAGTATGTCCCGTGCTCAACATTGCGGATAGAGTACCGCGAACTGCACCGCTGACATACCGTGACAGTCACGCGCCTTCTTAAGTCATACACGAGAGGTAAAATTATGCTGAAAATATTTTCCTGGAACGTCAATGGGATTCGCGCCGTCACCCGCAAGGGTACACTCAAGCCGTTTCTGGCAAAAGCCCAGCCGGATATTTTATGCTTGCAAGAAACCAAGGCAACGCAAGACCAAGCCATGATCGAGTTGCCAGACTACCTAGAATATTGGAACTCCGCCGAAAAAAAAGGCTACAGCGGCACAGCGATTTTTACAAAACCAAAGCCCATCACCGTTACTAACGGCTTCCCGGAAGCGTTCACCAAAAAATATAACTTCGTAGATGCCGCAACCCGTGACGCCGCACGCGAAGGCCGTGTCATTACCGCCGAGTACGACAAACTCTACGTGGTGACTGTGTACACACCAAACGCCAAAGACGATCTGAGCCGGATCGATTTACGGCACAAACACTGGGACCCGGCCTTTTTGGCCTACTGTCAAGAACTCGAAAAGACCAAGCCGGTCGTGTTTTGCGGCGACCTCAACGTGGCGCACACTGAGGACGACCTGGCCAATCCCAAGCCCAATCGCGGCAAAAAAGGTTTTACTGACGAGGAGCGCGCGGGCTTTCAGAATTTCCTCGATGCCGGCTTTGTCGACACCCTGCGGCTGTTCAAAAAGGGCAACGGTTTTTACACGTGGTGGAGTCATTTTGCTAACTCCCGCGAACGCAACGTGGGGTGGCGCATCGACTACATGCTGGTTTCAGCAAGCCTCAAAGCCAAAGTCAAACAAGCCGAGATCCACCCCGAAGTTACAGGTTCCGACCATTGCCCAGTAAGTATTACACTCGATATATAGACATGAAACAGGTTACGATTCTGTATCTTCGCCGCGAAACCCAAGTTTTGATCGCTATGAAAAAGCGCGGCTTTGGCGCGGGCTTATATAACGGCGTCGGCGGCAAAGTTGAACCGGGCGAGACGATCGAGCAAGCCGCTGTGCGCGAGTGCCAAGAAGAAATCGGTGTCACGCCAAAGACCATCCAGCTGTTGGGCCGGCTGGATTTCACCGACAGCGATGACCCGAGCATCCATTTTGACGCCTATATTTTCGACTGCTGGACGTGGGACGGCGAGCCGCACGAAAGCGAAGAAATGCGCCCGGAGTGGTGGGACCAAGACAAGCTGCCCATCAAACAAATGTGGCCGGATGACGAAATCTGGCTGCCGTATCTCGTCGCCGGGAAACTGTTTGCCGGCAACGTCAACACCAGTCAAAAACGGCTAGATAGCCACACCATTACAACCGTAACGTCGTTAACATAGGAGCAGCGATGAAAGCAAAGAAAACACAAGGCAACACGACGCTCGGCGAACTCGACGAGCTCATCCTCGAATTTTTACAAGCACGCGATTGGGACGATTTGCCGCCACGCGCCCTGGCAATTTCGATCGCACTTGAGGCCAACGAATTACTCGAGCACTACCAATGGCGTGAAGATCCGGTTGGCGACCGGGAAGCCTTGGCCGACGAACTCGCCGACGTATTCATTTGTGCGTTTGAATTTGCACAGGTCATGGACATCGACGTTGCCGAGGCCGTCAGAAATAAACTCGCTAAAAATGGTAAAAAATATCCTGCCGACCACTTCAAAGACAAAGGTGAGAGCGCGCGGCGGCAAGCCTGGCTCGCAGCAAAAATGAAGCACCGGAAAAATAATTTGTGAGCACACTGCACTCCGAACAAAAAATCTGCATCATTGGCGGTTTTACGGAGGGAAATCACCATGCTACAAAATTTGTTCGCTTGCTGCGTGAAGCGGGTTTTGGCATAACAAAGCGCGCCGAAGTCGCCGACATTATCGTCACACACTCCGGCGGCTATTTATTTTTACCAGACGATCTAAGCACCAAAACCGTCGTGATGGTAGCACCGCCGTGCGGCTATCAGTCTTCGAAATTCAACTTGTTCTGGCGCAATTGGCGGATTGATTTCCGTGCCCACTACACTACGGGTGCGCTTGGCGTGTTTTGGCGAAAAGATTTGTACAATTTTTGGTACTTCATAACCAAGCCAGGCTACAATTACCGGATTGTCCGTGGCGTGGCACGCTTTCGGTTCAAGCTGCTCCGCACACATGCCAAGAAGACGATTGTCATCACCAACCGGGACGACCTTTGGACAAGGCATATCCCCGAGCGGGCCTTGCAAGAAGAGCCAGCCTACACATTTATCGGGCTAGTGGGAGCGCACGACGACCTCTGGCTGAACCCCGAACGCTACGTTGCTATACTAAAGGCGTGCCTATGAGTCCCGATTATTGGCTGCGCCAGACGCACGCCAAACCGTTGTTTCCCGATCTTGCCTGGAGTCGTCCAGAAAACCGACTGCACGCCGGTAAGCTGTTGATTGTCGGCGGCAACGCACACGGTTTTGCGGCGCCGGCCGAGGCCTACGCCGAAAGCGCCAAAGCCGGCATCGGCGCAGCGCGCGTCCTACTACCGGACGCGACCAAAAAAATGGTCGGCGGAGTGGCCGAATACGTCGAATATGCGCCAAGCACGCCAAGTGGCAGTTTTTCGCAAAAAGCGTTGGGTGAGCTGTATGAACTAATGCAGTGGGCGGACGGTATTTTGGTCGCTGGCGACCTTGGACGCAATTCCGAAACGGCCATCTGGCTTGAAAGCTTCCTCGCAAAAGGCGAGTCGCCAACCACACTCACCAAAGACGCCGTTGATTACGTTAGCTCGTCGCCAAACATTGTGCTTGAGCGGCCGAATACCACGCTGGTGCTCAGTCTGTCGCAGCTGCAGCGGCTCGCCATCGCCGCCAAGTTGCCGCGGGCCGTCCAGTTCAACATGAATTTGCTGCAGCTTGTCGATTGGCTGCACGACTTTACGGCGACATACGCGCCAAACCTAATCATAAAACACCTAGAAAATATTTTCGTGGCCGTAGATGGACAGGTGAGCACCACCAAGCTTACCAGCGAGCTACCGATCTGGCGTGTTCAAGCAGCGGCACACGCCGCCGTGTGGTGGCTGCAAAATCTTACCCGTCCATTCGAGGCGCTGACCGCAGCCACGCAGCAATATACTAGTGATTAAGAAAATGGCTGTTGCCGCCATGATACTCAACCGCCCGATCAGCAAATCGCGCACGCAACTGGGCAACATCGGCCGTCGCACCGAGCTGCTCCAAAAACTCGCCCGTACCTTGTTCGTACAGTTGTCCGGACGGCGCGTGATACCATGCGATGTTTTGTATGCCAAACGCATCCTCTGTATCGGCGAGCACGAAACCGGCAAGCGTTCGTAAGCTTTTATGTAAGCTCGGCTTCATTCGCCTCGTGGTTGTAATGTCCAATAGTGTGCCGTTGGCAACGAGCCAGGGTCTCTCCAAGGGATAGCTTCTTTCATAAAACATACAACGCGTGTCGATTGCAGTCGTCTCGTGCCTAAAGTCTGCAAAAGTCCGACTTTCATCACCCCAAGGCTCAATATTCCTGTCAACAGGGCCGATGAATGTCAACATCAGATAGTTGCCAAGCGTTCGCAGTGCCGTTTGCGGAACAAAATCAGTGAGTGGCTTGGACCTCTCCCGAGGATCAACTATAAGCGAAGGTTTGTAGTGGGCGTTTTTTCGACGAGAAACTGGCATGTGATTTGCAAGTGCAGCAGCGCATAAGAATCGGCGGTTGAGTGCTTCATCAACACCAGAGCCCTGCAGGCCGTGGTTGCGATTAGCGAGGTCAGCAAAAAGCCGTTCACCCCCCAATTGTGCCACGAAAGGCTCTGTCAGACGCCGCATGGCGTAAGCACCCCCACGAAAGCGATCTGCACCTTTTGCAACACTCTGCACGAAACGTTCATATGTCGGCCGTGTCGGCTCGGCAAGCGACCAGGCCAGTCTGAAGAAAGCGGCGTCAGCGATCGCTTCGCCCCACTCGAGCATTTCATTGGGCACGGCAAAGAGAGGCTTGCCTGCATCAATCTGTTGAGCCACTGGATTGTCGGCTTGCTCCAAACCAGGAAGATGCTCGCGGAAAAAACCTCGGACAAGGGTATCCGACTCACGAACTTGATCGGGAATATTTCTCATTATCATACAAACAAAAAGCCGCCATAGCAGCTCTTATAAGTGGTGGGCGAGGAGGGAATTGAACCCTCACGAGCGAAAGCTCACAGGATTTTGAGTCCAGCGCGTCTACCAATTCCGCCACCCGCCCACGGGGGAAACTCCAATACTTGGTAGGCTTTCAGGGGTTGATTGTACTATACTTGGATGTAGAAATCGAGTTAAAAAATGTTTAATCCGCTATTTTCGAATGATGACGACAAAAAACAAGACGACGCTGGATATGTGCTGGGCAAGCGGCACGCCGGCCGTATTGAGCCACTGCATAAAAACATACGCCCAGAAAGTGGACACGCGCCGCCTCATCTCACGCCTAAAATCCAGCACGAACTGATAAAAACACCAGCAACCTCTGCCGGAATTGCCGAAAAAAAACCGTCGGACAATCCGGCTGTCGAGATGATCCGCCGCAAACTCGACGCGCTTTTTGCCGCCGAACCTAATGCCGCTCAGGAAATCACCGAGGTCGAGCGCGAGGCGCCGCAGCATCGCACCAAACATCAGCAGTTCATGTACGACCTCACCACGTCGGGCAAGTCATTGGCCGAAATCCAAACCGCCTGGCACAACTATTACGTCAATCTGCCGGACGACGAAAAGCACGAAGTCTGGCAAGAATTCTACGACGCTAGCGCCCGGCGGCCGTCGCTGTACGCGCAGTTTGTCGCCCAGCACAAAGCCGGGCAAACGGAAAAAACGGCAGACGAGCAGGACGATGCAGAAAGCGCGAGTCCGCACGTCGCTGTCTTTGAAGCGACACCACCAGTTTTGCCGCACCGCGACAAGCGGACTCGCAGTGCCATTAAGCGGCAGATTCTCGACCGCGTTAGCCTCGAAGCGCAAGAAAAAGCCAAACGCCACCTCAAATCGTTGGTGGTTGGCCTCAGCACCGGCTTTATCGTGCTGGTCATCTTTCTATTTAGCTTTTTTAACGAAATCGTCATTGCGCCGTTCATACAGCCTAGCCGCAAAGCCGCTGCCACGCCCCTCATTCTGAACTCCGACGGCGTGGCACCCACTGACCAAAACGAGATTATTATCCCAAAAATTAACGTCGAGATTCCGCTTGACTTCAGCGTCAATACCACTGACGAAAACACTATTGAAAACTCACTCGAAAATGGTGTCGTGCATTATCCGACAACTGTTTCGCCCGGTCAAAAAGGCAACGCCGCGTTTTTTGGCCATTCCAGCAACAACATCTTCAATCCCGGCAAGTATAAATTTGCCTTCGTGCTGTTGCATACCTTGGTACCCGGCGATATTTTCTACATCACCTATAACGGCAAAGTGTATGGCTACCAGGTGTACCAGAAACAAATTGTCAGCCCGAACGACGTGGGCGTGCTGAACAACGTGCCGGACAAAGCGGCGACCGCCACGCTGATTACGTGCGATCCGCCGGGCACGTCGATCAACCGCCTGGTGGTGTGGGGCGAGCAAATCAGCCCAGACCCGGCCGGCAACGCGGCAGGCGTGACGCCTACCGTCACCGCCCAACCCGCGGCCTTGCCTGACAACGGCCCGACGTTGTGGAGCCGATTCATCCATTGGCTGTTTTAACCCGCCTCAAAATGTAGTATGATAGCCACTCGTGAGTGACATAGAAAACAATCCGTTCGCAAGACATGCCGATTGTCCTTTTGTTGATATGTGTGCCACACTGATCGCAAACCCCCAACCAGAGGCCCCAATCCCTGACTTTGTGCCAGCGCTCCCGCTGGCGGAAAATCTCTGTCTGCCGGTCTTGCAGCGAGTTGCTACGCACTCGGACGCAACCTCCCGGCCGGATGCGCAAAACCTGAGCAATGCATGGGGCACGCTGGAGCTCGGGCTAAGCCCAGAGCTTCCTATCGGCGAATGCGAAAGTCACTTCGACGCCGCCTGCACACTCGCCGCCCACGCCCAAGCCGAAACAGCGAGCATGCACACTTGGATCGAAGCAGGTCTGCTCAGCGTATATCGTGACAAATTCTGGGCCAGACGCAATGACGAACATCTAAGCGATGAGCGCACTTTTGTCGTACGGCAAGGTTTGGGTGATCTTTTTGACAGGCTGAAAGCTGCGCCCCTTCGCTCAGCCACCGAGACCGACAAGGAACAACCGCAACCGTCCGAAGGCGAAGTCTGCGTTCAGACCGAAAACGAGCGATTCGCACAGCTCATTAAAATAGCGGGTCTGCTGCTAGTGGAGCGCACTGAGATCGGCAAAGATTACTTTCCGGGCTCGTGGCGCGAAGCCTACCAAGGCCAGCCAATTCGCGATCGTAACAATGTCTACAAAACTACCGAAGCGGGAAAAATACCAATGTATATGATCAACGCGAGACTTCGGAAATCAGAGGTGCCTGCAGGGACAAGAGTGCAGAAGGATCCCAGCGTGTTGTCAGTGCGCTACGTCAAGCTTGTCAACCGCGCGGTCGCTGTTATCACAGAACAAACTCGCTCAAGAGCGTATGAAGGTTACTATAGTAATTCCGACGTAACAATGAAATGGCTACGCCAGGAAATTGCTGGCACGCAGCTCGCTCCTCAGCAACAAAACATGCTCGACATGATGGGGGTCCAGCTTGAGCACGCAGTGGAAGAACACGGGGCGCGTTACCCTTAAACAACGCCGTAGCGCAGTCAACTCCTACTGGCCTTGCGGTATCAGCATTGGCGTGTCGTCTAGTTGCGTAACGACGGTCGCAGGCTTGGTGGCCGTAGCCGCCACCGGCAACGTGGTTACGGAGTATGAGTATTTGTAGTCGCGGTCGAAGAACGGCATGTACTGCGGCAAGGCGTCCTCGAGTGTTTGTTGGTTGGTGCCATCGTAGTCGAACGCCACCAGCTTGCTAGCGCCAACGTACATCAAGCGAGCGCCGTCCATCCAAATAGCGTGAGCCTGCGGCGCGTCCATTGGCGTTTTGATGGTGTAGGCATATTGGCGCTCGTTAAACACGTCGTAAACACCAAAGTTCGTGCCGCTTTCGGCCACGATGTACTGCGTGTTCATCGAAAAGGATGCGTAGCTTGGATTGGTCAGCCGGAGCACGCGAATAGGCGCCGGTGCCGTGCTGGGCTGGCCTTGGATTTCGCTGACCGGATTTTTATACACGTACACCTTGTTTTCCACGGACGAACCCGTCAGCACATACCAGTTGCCGGCGTACTGGGCCATGTCAATCAGATAGGGGGCTGGGCTGGGCTGGAGTTCGCGTATCGTATACGTTGTGTCGTCCTGACGGAGTTTAATGCTCACTTTGCCAGCAGTTGCTGATTGGTCGGTCGCGTACAGCACCATATTCGCGCCGTAAGGCTTAAAGCCAAGCACGTGGTCAAGATACAGAACCGGCGTAGGCGACTTGAGCGTCGCGGTGCTGAGCGTCGCCTTGGGTTGATCGTACAACCAATATTGATCATAGGCGTCGTCGCGAAGAGCAACGCTGTCGGGATTGACGCCTAACGATTTAGTCAGATTGAACGACTGGGCGGCGTCGCTCCGGTCAAGCATGATGTACTCGCTCTGCGCTTGGCCCGACTTCTGATATAAGTGCTTGAGCAACAGATGCTGGTTGTCGGCCGACCATGACACTTCCTGCCATGACTGCATGCCATCGGTATCACTCATCACTCCTTTCGGCAGCGCAAAGGCGGTTGGTGCGGTCTTTGGTTTGGTGAGGTCGTAAACATCAAACGAGTCAAAGTCGGCTGCGCCTTGCACCATCGCCCAATGGCGGTCAGGCGTTTGCGACACAAGTGCCGGTGCGGCTGCATATTGCTTGACAGCTGTCGTGATTAGCTGCGTCGGAAACAAAAATGGATAGTCGAAGTGTTGCACGTCGCCGCCCTGCACGCTTATTTCGCGCTGCCAGGTGCGGTAGCCATTTCGTTCCAGCTTAACGGTGTACAGCCCGGCCGGCAGTTGCAGCCGCGTGTTGGTCTGAGATTTAGCAGGCAAGCCGTTCACATATATATTGGCCGAGCTGGGCTGGGTCGACAGGAAAACCAAGCCGTTCTGGATAATCTTGCCGTTTTTGTCGATGCCGAACCCATAGGCCTCGTACAACAGAATAGTAGTTGCCATGGCAAGCGCCACGCCGATCAAGACGTAGCCGACAATCAGCTGCACTTTGTGCATTCGTTGTTTTTTTGGGTCGAGAAAATCCATACTCTGGCTATCTATTATAAAACTTCACCATAGTTTTACCAGTGCTTAATATGGCGACCTCTCTACCTTCTGGCATCCGTCAACGGCCATAGCCTGAACAACAAAATTACTTGCGGGGGATTCGCATTGGATGTAAGATGGGTGTAATCTCCAGCGTAAGCGGAATGCTAATGAGGATAAAAAACACGTGGGCAAAAATATCATCGAATTAAATGGTAAAAGATATGATGCGCTTACGGGAAGTCTTTTAGGGAAAAGTACGGCGGCGCCAAGGCACAAACCGGCAGGCACATTCGTCGGCCACCGCGGCCGGTTCATTGATGGCTTTGTCAAGACTCCAAAACACGCGGGCGGCAACGCTGTTCAGTCCACCGCGTTTATAGCGGTGCAGCCAGTGCCCGAAAAAGTAGTTCATGCCAAAAGCAGGTCGCACGCTCCCGCCAAGCACCTTCCGGCGCATCGCCCAGAACATACCAAGACGCTCATGCGCAGTGTAGTCTCCAAGCCGCAGATCACAAAAAAGCCGCTCATAAAAACGCAAGCGCCAGCCGAGGTAATGCCAGCGCCAATCGCCACTATCGTGCCAAAACTCTCGGCCAGCCAGGTTAATCCCGACCGACTAGAGCGCGCCCACGATGTCAAAAAAAGCGAGACTATAAAAAAATTCAATCCAGACGAACGGACCACTGCACTTGCGCGAGCAGCGGTCGCTGCTCCTGTGCGGCCACGCCCGGCAATTTTGCCCGCCACAAATCGAGCCACGATAGCAGCTGCGCCGCGCCCGATTGTACCGGCAGCCAAACCAGACATTTTTGAAGCGGCCATCGCGCGCGCCACGAGCCACGAGCAGCCACGGCCAGCACGAGCCAGCAAACGGCAACGCAGCCGGCGCCGCCTTATCAATATAGCGGCAGGCATTGCCACGGTGCTGATCATTACTGGGTTTATCGGTTATTTGAACGCACCGAATATCGAGCTGCGCATTGCCTCAATCCAGGCTGGCTTTCACGCTAGCCTGCCGTCTTACGAGCCGGTCGGCTACGCCATGGCGCGCAGCGTTTCGACGCACAACAACCAAGTGGCGGTCCGGTTTAATTCCGGCAACGGCACAAGCTTTAAACTCACACAGCAGCCGTCCAGCTGGGATAGC
>Ga0137385_10004145_pt1 | contig 12652 bp, 13 predicted proteins | sample SagtaG_FD_104921 | JGI IMG/M metagenome (GOLD analysis project Ga0137385, IMG submission 104921) | Vadose zone soil microbial communities from Sagehorn Ranch, Mendocino, California, USA - Sage2_R_80_16 metaG | ecosystem: Environmental > Terrestrial > Soil > Vadose zone | place: USA: California...
AGGGAGATGCCATGCAACTTAAGCCGCTCGATCAATACGTCGCCTATGACGAGACCCAGCGGCCTTCCGATGACATAGACACCGAGATCGTCTACGTGGGATACGGCATTGAAGCCCCAGAATACCAATGGGACGACTACAAGGGCGTGGACGTGCGCGGCAAAGTCCTGTTGATGCTGGTGAATGAGCCCTCCTCTGACGATCCCAATTTTTTCAAAGGCCGGGCGCTGACGTACTACGGCCGCTGGACATATAAGTATGAGGAGGCCGCGCGCAGGGGCGCAGTTGGAGCCATTCTGATTCACAAATCGGAGATGGCCAGTTATCCGTGGGAGGTAGTGCGCAATTCGAATTCCGGCGAGAAATCTTTTCTGAAGAGTGACGCGCCGCAGTTGAAGGCCGCTTCCTGGATCCAGTTGGACGTCGCCCGGCAACTGGCGCAAAAGTCCGGCATGGACCTCGACAAATTGATGGCCGACGCACAGTCGCGCAACTTCCGCCCAATGGCGCTTCCCGTCAAGCTGAAAGCACACATGGTGAGCAAAATCCGGCAAATATCGTCAAACAATGTCGTCGCTATGCTACCCGGCTCCGACCCAAAGCTTAAGAATGAAGCCGTCATCTACACGGCGCACTACGACCATTTGGGAGTTCGCCCCGATATGCCCGGCGACAACATCTATAACGGCGCGCGCGACAATGCCACGGGTTGCGGGATCCTGCTCGAATTGGCGCGAGTGTTTGCACAGGCACCGGCTAGGCCGCGACGCTCGGTCCTGTTCGCCTCAGTGACCGCCGAAGAGCAAGGACTGCTCGGGTCAGAATATCTTGGCAAACATCCGCCCGTTCCGGCGAGCAAAATTTCCCTCGACCTTAATTTCGATGATGTGCCGCCGCTCGGCGAGCCACAAGAAGTAGAGGTTTCAGGCTCGGAGCGTACCGCGTTCTATCCAACCGTGGAGGCCATGGCACAAGAATTCCGTCTGGCGATCCGGCCCGATTCGCATCCCGAAGCCGGACACTTCTACCGCTCCGACCACTTCAGCCTGGCCCGCGTGGGCGTTCCCGCGTTCTCCATCAACGAAGGAATGAAATACAAAGGCCACAACACCGATTGGGGCATGCAGCAGGCAGAAGAGTTCACCAACAAGCACTATCACCAGCCCAGTGACGAATACAGTCCCAGCATGGACTTCACAGGTGATGCGGCGATCACGCGCTTTGGTTTTGCGCTGGGATGGGCAGCGGCGTCACAAGCGAAACTGATCGGCTGGCAGAGTGGTGATGAGTTTGAGAAGGCCCGGGTACAGAGCCAGGGCGCGCACTGAGTGACTTTGGGTGCGGGATATTCACTGGCGTAAACTCATTGATTGCGGCAGCTACACTGAAAACACACACTCGGTCTATGCATTCATTCGAGAAACCTGATTTCCCAAAGCTGCCGGGTAAACTTCAAGAAGACCTTAGTAGGATCACTCCCAGTGTGGATGGAGACCTGACATATTGGCCTTGTGCGGCACGCTTGAAGGATGGGACCGTTCTCGTCTGCGTCTACGTCGTACCCGAGTTGCCTTACATCAGGCATTGGGGCGTTTATCCCCAGCAAGATCGTGGAAAGAGTTACATCTCAGTTGCGGATGTGGACGCTCTCGCCGAGAGTCCCAGGCGTCTGCCCGCGCGGTTCGCGAACAAGTTATACAAGAGTGGTGAATCTGGTATGGGACGCACAATCTTTACCGTTGTCTTTGCAGACGGCTTCCCGTCAAGCCTACGGTGCAGGCAACGCTGTCGATTTTATCCACTATCCAGAGGGTAAGACCTCGAGCGATGTCGTAGATGTCCTGCCCCATGAGGGGCGCACAGCGGAGCCAGTATCCAGCAGAATACTATTGGTGCCTATTCGCTGCTTGAGAAGAGCATCGTTTCCTGGCGTAAACGTCGCGATTTCACCCGCGGCCCTGTGCACGCTTCGAACGAGTTCTGGACCGACCCTGCTGGAACTTCGTCGCATCCTGACACGTATCTGAAATCAGGAGAAACTGTCATGGCCGCTTTCTTTCTCTGGTGCATTCTGTTCGTGCTGTGCTGGCCGCTGGCGCTGCTCGCGTTGGTGCTCTACCCAATCGTCTGGTTGCTGCTATTGCCGTTCCGCATTCTGGGCATTGCGGTTCACGGAGTGCTGGCACTGGTCTGGGCTGTAGTGATGCTGCCGGTCCGTCTGCTAAGCGCGCCCTTTCGCCTGGTGTAGCCTGGAAAAAACGGGGAGCCGCTTTTGGTGGAGCAGCGCTTCCAGCGCTGCAATTTAAGTTCCCCCCTAAATCTGTCATCCCGAGCGGAGCTGAATGATTCGCAACGCGAATCATTTGCGGAGTCGAGGGACCTGCTGTTTGCCTGCTGCGCCTGAGATGCCTGCGCAGAAAAGCAGGTCCCTCGGCTTCGCTCAGGATGACAGAGTAAACGTAGAAAAGGGTGCGGCTGAAAGCCGTGCACTTTCAATCACAGCACTGAATGACTAGCTCTCCATACTCTTAAGGCCTGGGCTCAAAATCAGCGTTGGCTCGGTTGCGCGCTGCACGTCATCCGCCGTAAGCCCTGGCGCAATCTCTTCCAGCACCAGCCCTTCCAGCGTCACGCGGATGTATGCCAGTTCCGTCACAATCGTATCCACAACTTTGGCCCCAGTCAGCGGCAGAGTGCATTTCTTCAGAATCTTGGGCTGGCCTTCGCGCGTAGTGTGCTCCATGGCGACGATCACTCGCCGCGCGCTGGCCACCAGATCCATCGCCCCGCCCATACCTTTCACCATTTTTCCGGGAATCATCCAGTTGGCCAGATTGCCTTCTTCATCCACCTCCATCGCACCCAGCACGCTGAGGTCAATGTGGCCTCCGCGGATCATCGCGAACGAGTCGGCGCTGGAAAAATAAGCTGTGCCTGGCATCTCGCTCACGGTTTCTTTTCCTGCATTGATAAGGTCGGGATCTTCCTGGCCCTCGATCGGATAAGGCCCAATGCCCAGCATTCCGTTCTCGCTTTGAAGAACAACTTGAATCCCAGGAGGCACATGGTTAGCCACCAGCGTAGGCATTCCGATGCCCAGATTCACATAGAATCCATCACGCAACTCGCGAGCAATGCGCTTCACGATGCGGTCGCGTTTATCGAGGTCTTTGGAAGGCTTGAACATATCGTCATTCGTTGTTGGCGCCGTTCGCCCTTCGCGCTGTTGGTTGATGATCTTGGCCGACGACCAACGACGAACGACCAACGACGAACGACCAACGACGAACGACCAACGACGTCCTTAACTTTTCCTCAGCGTTCTTCTCTCGATCCGCCTCTCATACACTTCGCCCTGGAATATCCGTTTTACGTGAACGCTGGGAGTATGCACCATGTCGGGATCGAGTTCTCCGACTTCGACCAGGTGCTCCACTTCAGCAACCGTGACTTTCGCAGCAGTTGCCATCATGGGATTGAAATTTCGTGCCGTCTTGCGATAGACCAAATTTCCCCAGGTATCACCCTTCCAGGCTTTCACTAAGGCAAAGTCCGCTCTCAGCGCGTGTTCCATCACGTAGATGCGGCCATCGAATTCCCGCGTTTCTTTGTTGTCTGCGACTATTGTGCCGACACCGGTGGGCGTAAAAAAGGCAGGAATACCCGCGCCTCCCGCCCGAATGCGCTCAGAAAATGTCCCCTGTGGCACAAGTTGCAAATCAATTTTATTTTCCAGCACCATCTCCTCGAGCAGTTTATTTTCCCCGACATAGGTGCCGATGTGCCTGCGAATCTGGCCGGCAGCGAGCAGAAGTCCCATTCCGTATCCGTCCACGCCGACATTGTTGCTGATGGTGGTGAGGTTCTTTGTGCCCTTACGGACCAGCGCGCGAATCAAGTTTTCCGGAATACCACAGAGGCCAAAGCCGCCAATCATGATGGTCGCGCCATCGGGTATGTCGCGGACCGCTTCATCGGCGCTGGCAAGAACTTTATTCATAGCGTGGAAATTCTAATGCAAATTCACCACGGGGAGATATGAAGAAAAACAGATGTGAAGTAAGTATATTAACGGCCCTTCTCTGTGCATCAGTGTCTCCGTGGTGAACGGTTCTTGAGCTTGTGCGCGCGCTCGAACTCCACCTCTAGCTCGCGGGTATCGAGGTTCTCGCGAAGGTGTGCCAGCCGCTGCTCCAACTTGAGCAGTGCGTCGGCGATACTCTTCTTGTTGGTGATCGCGATGTCGCGCCACATGGAATAGGGGCTTGCCGCAATTCGCGTCATTTCACGCAGCGCCCGCCCGCCGGATTCGAGCAAGGGGGCGTCTTCTCCGTATTCTTCGACCAGCGTTGCTGCGAGGGCCGTCGCGAGCATTTGCGGAACGTGGCTGATCCAGGTGCAGAGCTGATCGTGCTCGTTCGCATCGAGGACGGCAATTGTAACGCCCAGCTTCTTCAGCCACGCAAGATATTCCGCAATTATCCCAGCTTTTAGTGTCTGTCCCGGCGAAGGAGTCAAGAACCAGACTGCCCCGCGAAAAAGATCAGGGTCGGCAAACTTGATTCCCTGATTTTCTTTTCCCGCCATAGGATGGCCCGCGAGAAAGCGTTGCGGGGCATTCTTGCCAAAGGCCTTTTGCGCACTCGCAACAATCCCCACTTTCGCGCTTCCAACGTCGGTCAGCAGAGTGTTCGAGGAGAGATGCGGCGCCAGCCGCTCAATCAATTCTATGATCCCGCCAACCGGCGTTGCGAGCACAACCAACTCGCTGCCGCGACAAGCTTGAATCGGATCGGAGATACCTTGATGAATAGCGCCGATTTGCTTTGCACGCGCAAGAACCGTGGCACGATCGCATCCGATAGTCTTTCCCGGGAAGCCGTTCTTTCTGAGCGCCAACCCAAGGGAGCCGCCGATGAGGCCGGTTCCGACAATAGTGATCTGGCGAATTCGCTGTCCACCTGGCGGCTTCCGCGATCGAGTCATGGAAGTTGCCTACGCGATTGTCCTTCCCACCGCAGGCGCAATCATCCGCATCTGATCCATCAGCTCGGCGAACTGCTGCGGATAGAGCGATTGCGCTCCGTCGGAGAGCGCCTTGTCGGGGTCGTGATGAACTTCGATCAGCAGCGCATCGGCGCCGGCGGCAATCGAAGCCCTGGCCATCGGAGCGACCTTGTCTCGGCGCCCGGTTCCGTGCGAAGGGTCTGATGCAATCGGCAGGTGCGACAGCTTGTGCACCACCGGAATGGCGGAAATGTCCATGGTGTTTCGCGTGTAAGTTTCAAACGTGCGAATGCCGCGCTCGCACACAATAATGTTGTAATTGCCGCCCGCCATGTTGTATTCGGCGGAGAGCAGTAGTTCCTCCAGCGTAGCTGCGATGCCGCGCTTCAACAAAATCGGCGACTTCAGTTTCCCCAGTTCGCGCAGCAGATTGAAATTCTGCATGTTGCGCGCCCCTACTTGCAGGATGTCCACGTACGGGAGCATGATCTCGATCTGTGAAATCTCCATTACTTCGCTGATGACCAGCAGGTTGTGCTTGTCCCCCGCTTCGCGCAGCAGTTTGAGCGCCTCCAGGCCCAATCCCTGGAACGAATACGGCGAACTGCGAGGTTTGAATGCGCCGCCACGCAAGCCGCGCGCTCCGGCTTTTGCGATCTGTTCGGCGACGGTGAACAACTGGCTGCGTGATTCGACCGAGCACGGCCCTGCCATCACTACCACGTCGTTGCCGCCTACCTTCACTCCGTTAGCAAACTCAATTACCGTGCCCTGGGGGCGGAAGCTGCGCCCAGCGAGCTTGTAGGGCGCGCTGATGCGATGGACTTCCATCACCCCGCTGAGAACTTCCAGGTTGCGCGTGTCAAAATCAGCGCGCGAACCCACAGCCGCGAGAATGGTCTGACGCTCGCCGGTGGTCCGGTGGACAGAGAACCCCATCTCAATCAGGTGCTCAACCACCACCTGGATTTGGTCTTCAGTTGCGGTTTCTTGCATTGCGACGATCATAAGAGAGCTATTAGCTATTAGCGTTTAGCTATTAGCTTTCAGCTATCAGTCGTCAGCTTGCAGCGTGAACTGAAAGCTGATGGCTGATAGCGGAGAGCGGATTTAGTCATTTACCTCCGGATCTAATTCTGTCTCGCCCAAACCATCTCCTGCCACAGCCTGTTCTGGCGCAATCTCTTCCCGCTGAATTTGCCGCATCACGTCCATGATTCGCTCGTAGATGCGTTGCAGGTCGCGGTCTGGCAGCGGACCACGGTTTGCGCTACGCGCGTTTGCGAACACGGCGCGCTCACGGTCGGGCTCGTAAATCGGCATTCCCGCGTCACGTTTTAATTTGCCGATCTCGTGAGCAGCGTGGGCACGCTGGCTGAGCAAATCCACCAGCTTGCCATCAATCTCATCAATTTTCTTTCGCCAGTCTGCGATGTCCATGAAAGAAAGTTCTCAGTTTCAGCCATCGGCTCTCAGCCAAATCGGTGCTGTATTTTCAGTCCGCTCCGCCTACGCGAAGAGTATGGGAGTTTTTTGCTGACTGCTGATAGCTGCCGACTGTGAGCTGTTTTATGAATTGTGCCACAGAAGCCGCTTCGCTGCCCGGACTACGCTCGATCAACTGTACAATTGCGCTGCCCACAACCGCGGCATCAGCATATTTGCCTACTGACGCAAACTGCTCTGGCGCCGAGATCCCGAACCCAACTGCAATCGGCAACTTCGTCAATTTCCGCAGCCGCTGCACCAGTTTCTGCGCGTCTTCTGGCAATTCCTTGCGCGCCCCTGTCACACCGGTTCGGGAAACCGCATACACGAATCCAGTGGAGGCATCGGCAATTCTCTTCAGCCGCTCATCAGTGCTGGTGGGCGCGGCTAAGAACACAGTCGCAAGATCCAGCTTACGCATGTGGCGTAAATACTCGCCTGCTTCCTCTACCGGTAAGTCGGTGATCAGCGCGCCGTCAACTCCCGCATCGGCAGCACGCGCGGCAAACTTCTCCAGCCCCATCCGCAGCACCGGATTCAGATAAGAGAACACAATCAGTCCCGTCTGGCTCTCCCATCTTATTTCTGCCGCCAGCTTGAGAACTTGCTCCAGCGATACCCCATTTCGCAACGCTCTCTCGCTCGCCCGCTGAATCACCGGTCCGTCGGCCACCGGATCGCTGAAGGGTACCCCGAGTTCGATCACCTCCGCGCCAGCAGCATTCGCCGCCAATGCGACCTCGCGCGTGGTGCGAAGATCAGGGTCGCCACAGGTGACGTATGCGACCAGAGCGGGTTTTCGGTCGAAGCGTAAAGTCATGCGAAATTATTTGGGAAAAACTGCTCTGTGCTGGTCCTGAGCCTCCACCCAAGAAAGCCAGGATTTGGTTACGGGAGGCTGGAAATGTGGCAGAAGCAGCCCGCCATCCTTGAACCACTGATATGCAGTCGGACCAACCCAGTCGCCCAGCACGGTGTCCCTGACGAAATTCTTGCGAATCCATCGAACGAGCGCGTTGTACCAACTTTCGAGCTCTTTCCCTGAGTTTTCAAATTGCGCCCACACCCGACCTTGGGTGAGCGCCGGCCTTCCGTTCCACTCCTCCTGAACTGGCGAAGGATACCAAAACTCGATCACGGGTAAGGAATAGTCAATGCCATAGTATGACGCCGCCGTGTCTGGCTCTACTCGAACGAATTTTCTTTGAAGGGTTGGAAGAACGGCTTGGTTCCACAGGCAGTAGGTTTCCCCTCGTTCCCAGGGTCTCTGCGCCTCCTGGATCGTTTCAGACTTGGATGACCGTTCCACAACGATCACAGGATCTCGGTGATGAACGAATTCAAGAAATTCCCCGCAATCCTCCCCGAGCATGTGAAATCGCGTCTGTCTTCCCATACAAACTTCATACTTGCATCGAGCGAGTAGTTGTAAATCAATCCAGTTTCAGGTTTTCCCGTAGAATTCCAATGTCCTTATCCCCGCGCCCCGAAACATTCACGACCACAATCTCAGACTTCTTCATCCCCGGCACTCGCTTCACCACTTCCGCTACCGCATGTGCGGACTCAAGCGCAGGAATGATTCCCTCAATTTGCGCCAACAGTTTGCACGCATCCAGAGCCTCAGCATCAGATGCTGCCACGTATTCCGCTCTCCCGGGGTCGTTCAGCCAGGCATGCTCCGGGCCGATTGAAGGATAGTCAAGTCCGGCAGAAACCGAATGTGTGGTCGCGATTTGTCCGGCTTCGTCCTGCAACACATACGAAAAGGTACCCTGCAGCACGCCCGGCATTCCGCCGCGAAAGCGCGCCGCATGATCGCCCAATTTCTCTCCGCGTCCACCCGCTTCCACTCCGATCAGCTTCACTTTCTTGTCACCGATGAAGTCATGGAAAATTCCAATCGAATTCGATCCGCCGCCAACACATGCGATGATCGCCGCCGGCAACTTTCCTTCGGCTTTCATGATCTGCGCGCGCGTCTCGCGTCCTATCACCGTATGAAAATCCCGCACCATTGCCGGATAGGGATGCGCACCCAACACGCTGCCGAGCAGATAGTGCGTCGTGCGCACGTTCGTCACCCAATCGCGCATGGCTTCGTTGATCGCATCTTTCAAAGTGCGCGAGCCGGCTTCCACGCCGCGAACTTCCGCTCCCAGCAATCGCATGCGGAACACATTCAGCTCCTGCCGCCGCATGTCCTCGGTTCCCATATACACGACGCAATCAAAGCCAAATAGCGCACAGACGGTCGCTGTTGCCACTCCGTGCTGTCCTGCCCCGGTTTCAGCGACGACTCGGTGCTTCCCCATGCGCTCGACCAGTAGCGCCTGTCCAATACAGTTATTGATTTTGTGCGCGCCCGTGTGCAGCAGGTCTTCGCGTTTCAAGTAGATCTTCGCGCCGCCGAGTCTTTGTGTGAGCCGCTGTGCAAAAAATAGCGGGGTTGGCCTTCCGGCATAGGTTTTCAGCAGCTCGTTTAAGCGCGCTTTGAAACGAGGGTCACGCCTCGCTCTCTCATATTCGCGCTCCAGTTCTTCGAGCGCCGCCATCAGCGTTTCAGGGACGTAGCGGCCTCCCCAAGGACCAAAGCGGCCAGGCTGAGTGGCGGGCGCGGGTTTCGAAGCCGCATGTGTGACGCGCCTTTTCGAGATGGAAGCAGTCGCCATGGTCAATTCTTTACGCTCTCCGCACGGCTTGAACGAATGCTCTTACTTTCTCAGGATCTTTTTTCCCAGGACTTGCCTCAACTCCTGACGAGACATCCACTCCCCACGGCTTCAGGATATGGATTGCATCAGCGACATTGTCGGGAGTAAGCCCGCCAGCTACGACAACTTTCACGCTCTTACTCATGACTTCGACCAGCGGAGCAACTTTCTTCCAGTCGAATGTCTTTCCCGTGCCTCCAGGCTGCAATCGTGTGGACGAATCCAATAGAAAGGTGTCAACCGGATTTGCCCGTCGGCGCCTTCCCAGTCGCGATTGGTCCTCGGCCATTCGGGAGAAATCGGCCATCAAAGCTTTCAGCCGGTTGTCGTCTTGCAGCAACAATGTTACCGACAATGGAAGCAGCATCTTGACCGGCTCTAGAAAGCGGTCTGCCTCTCCTGCCGGCGCCGATGAAGTCCCAGAATTTTTCCGCAGTCGGCACTGCATTCCCGTGAGTCTGACCTCGTTAACAATCGCGACCAGATGTTCCTGAGAAAGATCAACAAAAACGCCAACTTTCTCCACCTTAGCCGGCAACTGGGCCACAATCTCGCGCGCAGTGGCAGCCTCGACGTTACGCGGGCTGCTCTCATGAAACACAAACCCCACAGCATCCGCGCCGGCTTCAACCGCAGTGAGCGCGTCTTCCAGGTTAGTGATGCCGCAAATCTTGACCCAAGTCATAAGAACCGTCGTTCTGTGTTGGCTTTTGGCCGTTGGCTAGAAGTCATCTAGCGCTCGATACCGGGGACGGCAGTTCTGCTAACAGATTCTTTAATGCCTCGCCGGGCGATGGTGCCTTCATCAAAGTCTCTCCGATCAGGAATGCTCTATAGCCTGTTGTCCTCAGCCGCGCGATGTCCGCTCTGCTCTCGATTCCACTTTCCGCGACTGCCAAGGTACGTCCTGGAAGCTGTTGCGCCAATCTGAAAAGGGTATCCAGATTTACTTTGAACGTCCGCAAGTCGCGGCTGTTAACGCCAATCAAATCGCATCCTGCATCGAGAGCCCGCCGCAACTCCTCTTCATCATGTACTTCGCACAGGACATCGAGTCCATGCTCACCCGCCCGCCGCGCCAATGCCGTGAGTTCCTCTTGTTGAAGCGCCGCCGCGATCAGCAGCACCGCATCGGCGCAATTCGCCCGCGCCTCGAGAAGCTGAAATTCGTCAACCATGAAATCCTTGCGCAAGCAGGGAAGCCGCGTGTTTGCGGAAGCGGTCCTGAGGTTCGCCAGCGATCCTTGGAAAAACTCTTCATCTGTCAGCACTGAGAGCGCGGCAGCACCGGCTTGCTCCAACTCCCGCGCCAGCTTTGCGGGATCAAAATCCTTCCGGATCAGGCCTCGCGATGGCGACGCCTTCTTCAGTTCCGCAATGATCGCAATTCCCGTCCCGCTAGCCGACTCCACCGCCTTTCGGAATCCCCGCGGGACGTGCGCCGCAGCCAACCTCTCCAGTTCGCGCAGGTCTGCTTTTGAGCGACACTCAACCACTCTCCGCCGTGTGGCGGCGACCATGTCTGCCAAAACGGTCATGCCGAATTTATTGATTATACGGGAAGAGAATTCGGCAGTTATCGTGCGATGCCAAGCCCGGTCATTTTGGCAGATGCAGCCTGAAGCGTGTTTATGCTCTGGACTTGTAGCATGGCATCAATCACGTCATTTCGCCGCTGAAAGGCACGATCCGGATGCTTTATGGGCGAATAGAATGCGGGAGCCTCAGTCCCGCCAATAGCGCCGCTTCGGCTAAGCTGAGTTCATCTGGATTCTTATGGAAGAAATACTGTGAAGTCGCTTGCACACCGATCAAATTGTCTCCGAAATACGCGCGGTTGGCGTAAATCGTGAACAACTCTGCCCGCGAAAAATGCCGCTCCAGTTGTACCGCAGTCCGGATCTCGTCCAGATGGCGGTTGAGCGATTTGGAAGGTTCGCAGAACATTGTCCTACTGATTTGTACGGACAACGTCGCCCGCTGAAGCCGTCCCTTACCCGTGAATCGTTCATACATTGTGGTGAACAGGCCCGGATCGCTCTCGGCCACCTCCACTGCACTAAAGGCACTACGAAGATTTCCACCAACGGATTCGTACGGAATCGCGACCGATGCCGCCTTCAAACAGGGATCGGAAACCGACGTGGTGGCCGCAGGTGCAAACCGAGCGAGTGCGCTGGTGTCAGGCAGACCTCGTGAGTACAGGAAAATCCAGGGCAAAAGCCGTGACTAAAAGAAACGCGACCAGGCCTATGCAAAAGAGGAATATTTTGAGCAACGCGCGCATTGAGGATGCCCCGCACGATCAGCAGTCTTAAGCCGTCGCCCCGAACCGCACTGACACCAACTTCGACACGCCCGGCTCCTGCATGGTGACGCCGTACAGAACCGGCGCGATGCTCATCGTCTTCTTGCTATGGGTGATGAGCACAAACTGCGTCTGCACGCTCATTTCGTTCACCAAGTCGGTGAACCGGCCGATGTTGGCTTCGTCGAGCGGCGCGTCCACCTCGTCCAGAATGCAGAACGGGCTGGGCTGATACTGGAAGATACCCACCAGAAGGGCCAGAGCAGTCATAGCCTTCTCGCCACCTGACAACAGCAGCACATTCTGCAAACGCTTGCCGGGAGGCGAGGCGACCACGTCAATGCCGCTCTCCGCGCTGTTCTCCACGTCGGTCAGGCGCATGAAAGCATTCCCGCCGCCAAAAAGCTTGCCGAAGGTGACCCGGAAATTCTCGTTGATCTTGTGGAACGCCTCCTCGAACTTCTGCCGGGAAAATATGTCAATCTCTTTGATGGTCGACTGCGTGTTCTCGATGGAGTCCAGCAGATCTTTACGCTGTGTTTCGAGAAACACGTGACGCTCGGCCGTTTCCTTGTACTCCTCAAGCGCCATCATGTTGACCGGCCCCATGGCCTCGAGGCGGGCACGCATTTCCTGGCAAGCTTGTTCTTCAATTCCGAGTTCCTCGCCGAAGACGCGGGGCAGAGTGGAATCGGCCATCAACTCGGCGCGTTGCACACTCAATTCGTTGATGCAGGTTTGCGCCAGATATTCCGCGTCCGATTGGAGCTTTACCGCAGTGGTTGAGAGCTCTGCTTTGCGGTCGCGCGATGCATCCAGCACCCGCCGGGCTTCGCGCAAAAGTGTATCGAGTTCCGTCAGTCGTGCACGAGCCTGCTCAGATTCGAACTGCAGCAGCCCTTCGCGGACTTCACAAGCATTTCGCTCCGCTTCGAAATCCGCCAGTTTTTCTGCGATGGCCGTGTTCTCCAGTGCTCGCTGCGCCTTCTCAGCTCCTGCGGATTCGATCTGCGACATGAGGGAATTCACCCGCGCCTGCATCTCGGAGACAAGTTGTGTCAGTCTTGCAAGTACCGACGCCGCTGAACGATGCCGTTCTTCGAGCGTTGCCACCCGCGCCTTGCGTTCTGCGACC
>Ga0137385_10004151_pt1 | contig 12645 bp, 10 predicted proteins | sample SagtaG_FD_104921 | JGI IMG/M metagenome (GOLD analysis project Ga0137385, IMG submission 104921) | Vadose zone soil microbial communities from Sagehorn Ranch, Mendocino, California, USA - Sage2_R_80_16 metaG | ecosystem: Environmental > Terrestrial > Soil > Vadose zone | place: USA: California...
AGCGGGATGATTCTCTCGCCCTTGTGAACCTTCGAAGCTAGTTCCTGCGCAAGTCTGAGCCATTTCTCTCCAGGATAGTCAGGCTCTGTTTTTCCTCCCTTGAAATGAATCATGATCGTTTCGTGGCCGACATCCTCCTTCTTTATTCCAGGCAGGTTCACGATGCAGATGGCTTTATCTCCTGTCCTCTTCCTCGTGTAAGTGACTTTATTGTGGCAACCTACTATGCTTCCGATTCGCCATCCTCGCTCAAGTTGTAGTCCTAAGAGTAGGTGATCTCGCGGCACAGGCTCGGCCAACCCTAGTATCCGATTCTTGTGCACGTCGCTTAGCCGGGTTTCTCCTCGTCCATCTCTGATACGCATTGTGAAGCCAGTGCAGGTGATTGGTAACTGTTGGATAAGCTTGAAAGGAATTTGTGTAATATGGCTACGTTGGCATTGTTGTCCATGCCCGATGGCATGGCAGAGTGCGTTAGCACGAAGATGCCGAATTGGCATAGTCTCGGGACTTGATGTTGATTTCTAATTGAGCGGTATGCCTGTGGATTGACAGGCATTAACATATCGGCGAGAATACTTAGTACGTTTCCACAATTTAGTCCACTTTTCGCTCTTGCTAAAAGTGCAGTTTTAGCAAATACGTGTGCGTATTAGTGCTGATGACCCAATGGTAGTACGGATAACAAACCGAAGAGTTCTAGAAATCCGCCGATCAGTACGAGTCTGAGAATATTCGGTCCGCTCGGTCTATTCCAAAGACTAACTATTGTGTCGCGAGAATAGTTTTTTTCTCGACACTCTTGGGTTGGTAACGGATTTGGTAACCGTTGATGGTAACCGAATGGCCGGCAAAGGGCCCGGTCTTTCGCCTCTGGATAAAGTTGAACCACTAGGAAGTAATGGGCTCCAATTTATTGGAGGAATGCCAACGCTCCAATTTATTGGAGACGGTCCTCTTTTAGAAATCCTCAGGTCGTATACCTTGGTTCTTTCCTTTGGATAGGTTGGGTTGGGGATGTTTCTGAGGGGAGGCCGATTGGAGGCAGAGGAGGCGGTATTCCAAGGCTCTTGGACATAATGATAACCTCCGCCATGGCGATGTTTGAGACTGCTTGGATTACTGTCTGCGGTGGTGGTCTGTTCTTCTTGTGTTCCTCAGTCATCTGGACGACTTCCGATCTGTCACCTGTCACCTGCGCTTTTCCTTTGACGCTGAGCTGCGCGATCGAGGGAGTGTAGCTTACCGTGAAGACGAAAGGCGCTTCAACCAAGGATTCTGTCTTCTGGTCGAGGCCAACTATGTTGATGTTCACGGCGATCTGTACTTGTGGCGGTAGTGGAGTGTCGTTAGCCCAGTAGCGTTCCCCGCTCAGATTTGTGACTTGAATCGCGACTCTTAGCACGACGGAATCATCTGAGAGGCTCTTGCGGCCCCTCTAATATCATTACTTCTTGGTAGGTTCATTCGGGCCATTTCGCTGGTCGATTGCTCTGCTCACTCTCTGGATCATCACTTTGCGACCATCAACCTTCACCGAAAGAATGTCTCCCTCTTTGAAAGGGAAGCTGGAATCGTCTGTCAACTTCGTTGGTAGATAGATTCTCGGCGATCTATACACTGTATCTCCATTGCTAGCCGGCTTCTTGGCTACAGCGAATCGGGTTAGAATCTTCTTGACCAATCGCGACCGCTCACCGACGCATCTTTGTGAGGAAGTATATCTGCGTTTTCTTAAGTAAAGCTTTTAGAATTTGCTTGTGTGGAAGCCCTCGACTGGATTGGATTCTCTTGTGAGATTTTGGCAGTACGCCTCTGAACTCAAAAGCGAGCCGAGGAAGGGATGGCAGAAGAGAGTTGTTGAGAGGGTGGAGTCCGTGGCAGATCACTCGTATGCTGTGGCTTTGCTGGCTTTATACGAGGGAGAGCGCCGGGGATATGATCTAGAGAGAATTCTGAAACTAGCTCTAATTCACGATCTGGAGGAGGCAGTCATGGGGGATCTCACGCCCCAAGACAAGGCGCGCCGAGGGTCGACCAATCTGAAGAGGGATCGAGAAATTGCTATCCGAGAGTTGTTGTCGAAACTGCCAAGCAAGAGTCGTGCATCATATCGCAAACTGTGGACAGATCTGAGAGAAAAGAGGAGTAGGGAGGCTCGCTTGGTCCACCAGCTCGACAAAGTCGAGATGGCATTTCAAGCCCACAAATATGGAAAGAGAACGGGGCAGGGAAAAATGCGCGACTTCTACGAGTCCGCGACTAATGAGACATATGACCCCAAATTGAAGCGCGCTCTAGCGACAATTATCAAGAACTAGACGAGTGGCGCCAGGGCAACCCGTTCTTTAGCAGATTTCGTCAGCTCATCCTTGTGGAAGACATTCTTGAAGTCACGAGTGAGGATGGTGACGTAGTCGGGGATCTCCTCGTCGCTCATGAATTGGAACATGTAACCGCCGTTGTAGGGCGAAGGCTCGCCATCCCTCTTCAGGAATTCGATATGCATCAAGGGGTCTCCCCTCTTGATCGTGATCGGCTGCCGCTCATTGCTCAGGTTTACGAGCTCTAAGGCGAGTCTGCCAACGTAGCCACTGTGAACCTTCGCAGCGTTCAGGAAAGAGAGTCCCATCCTTCCGTATTTGCTCTTAGCAGTGAGATGCGCGACAAATTGCGGAGGCGTGAAGACAACCTCGTTCGACACTAGATTCTGGTGCTCCAAGTAGTGGAGTGTTCGCTCCTCTTTGACCGTCAGAATGTATCCATCGCCATCCAAGAGGCTGTAGTCGAATGGATGAATGCACTTGTAGCTCCGAATGAGCTCAGTGAGTTCGTTTTTACCGATCACGCACATGCTCTCGACCCCCTAACAGGCTAAATTTGACGGTTTCGGTCAAGGACTGCTTAGATGGGAACCTGGACTGTGGATGCTCGGATCAGAGCGAATGAGAGGGAGGGCTGGCCGGAGAAGAGCGTGGAATAGTCAAAACCGACTACAAGCAGGATGTCTCCGATTCCGCCAGGAGAAACTGGCAAGGTCACGTTGGTGCTAAGCATGGGGGGCGCCGAAATCGGAATAGGCCGGTGCCCTGGTATGATGACAGTGGAGTTCGAGAAAGTCACTCGGATCTCGTCGTAACGTCCGGAATGAATTGGCGCAGAGGTCACAGTCGGAGGAATCAGCGGGTTAGATAATAGATCGACAGTAGGGAAAGACTGAGAGATGGTTATCCAACCGCAGGCGCCACAGATGCTGCTGTTGACATATCCCACCTCGTGGAGCGCGATCTGAGTAAATCCAACATAGATGTGGCTGATCACGCTGGGAGAGGACAGGCTGAAGAATCGTAGCAGGAGTGTTCCCTGAGTTGTCGCTGGGGCGAAAGCGATTACGATGATGACCAATAGTACGGCGACGAAAAGGATCCTCCTCCACGCGGCGTATGGGTAATTCATCGTCTGGCCGTGGTGCACTGATCGCATCTATTTAACAACAAGATCGAGGGACTGACCCTGACACACCTTGTCGAGGGATGACGATGCTCTACTCGCGCATGGTTGAGACGTATCGGAAGATCGAGGCGACGACCAAGCGCCTCGAGATCACAAAACTTCTCGTTGATCTTCTCAAAGAGACACCTTCGCAGATTATCGACAAGGTCGTCTACCTCACCCAGGGCAAACTTTACCCTGACTACCTCGGAATTGAGATCGGTATCGCCGAGAAATTGGCGATCAAAGCGCTCGCAATCGTTACCGCATTCAAAGAATCGAGAATAGCTGACGAGTACAGACGACGAGGCGATCTCGGGGATGCCGCCGAGGCCCTACTCGCGGGCAAGACCCAGGTCGGCTTGAGGAATGAACGACTCACCGTGGAAGAGGTCTACGGAGTCCTAGACCGGATCGCAAGGTCAATTGGACCCGGATCTGTCGAGTCCAAGATTCGACAACTAACATCGATGGTAAGCAAAGCTTCGCCGATCGAGACGAAATACGTCATCAGAACAGCGCTAGGCCGACTCAGACTAGGCGTGGCTGACATGACACTACTCGACGCCCTAGCACACGCACTAGCCGAGGGAAAGGCGTCAAAGGCTCTCTTGGAACAAGCCTACAACCGTTCTTCCGACCTGGGATTCGTCGCGAAAGCTCTCGCAAGCGGCGGAATTGACGCGATAAGGTCGTTCAAAGTAACAGTGGGCAGGCCCATCAGACCGATGCTTGCCGAAAGACTCTCCGATCCTAAAGAAATTCTAGAAAAAATGAACGGTAGAGCAGCGGCAGAGTACAAGTATGATGGGTTAAGAATCCAAGCGCACCTTTCAAACGGAAAGGTTACGCTATTCTCAAGACGTCTCGAGAATATCACAGACCAGTTCCCGGATCTCCACAGTCTTCTGAAGCAGGGAATTGTCGATGACGAACTTATCCTTGAAGGGGAGGCCGTTCCCGTAGATCCTTCAACAGGCGAACTCCTACCATTCCAACTGGTCTCGCAACGACGTGGACGCAAATACGAGTTGGAGAAGACTATCCAGGAAATACCTATCGCACTCTTCGCCTTCGACCTGCTATACAATGGTGGTGCCGACTATACTCAACTAGAGTTTCCGCGCAGGCGAGAGGCCTTGGCAAAGCTGATTCGGCCCAACGAAAGGCTCGACCTCTCACGCCAGATCATTGTCACCAAGTCCGAACAACTGGACGGTTTCATGCAAGAGGCAGTAGCAGATGGATGCGAGGGATTGATGATAAAGTCGATCGGACCCGATTCGATCTACAAGGCAGGGGCAAGGGGATGGGGCTGGATCAAATACAAACGTGAATACAAGTCTGAGATGCAGGACACAGTCGATCTGGTCGTCGTAGGAGCCTTCGCCGGGAGAGGAAGACGGGGAGGAACGTATGGTGCTCTTCTCTTGGCCGCGTATGATGAGAAGGACGATGTGTTCAGAACAGCGTGCAAGTGCGGGTCCGGCTTCAAGGATGAGGACTTGGCAAAGCTTCCCGAAATGTTGGAGAAATACAAGATCAACCATCGCCACACTAGAGTGGACTCCAAAATCGTGGCTGACACCTGGTTTGTGCCCGGCTTGGTGTTGGAGGTTATCGGAGCAGAAATAACGCTCAGTCCGATACACACGTGCGGGTTGAACTCGATTAGACCCGGGGCTGGGCTGGCGATCAGGTTTCCGCGATTTACAGGAAAGTATAGGACTGAAAAGTCTCCGGAGGATGCAACAACGACCAAGGAGATCATAGAAATGTACAGAAGTCAGCTCAAAAAATTGAGCGAGACAAAATCGGTGGGAGCGGTCTAGAAACTGAGAGTTGCGAAATACCGGTTTCCAGATAAAATGCGGATTTCCCGGCTTGATGAGAGGAAAGAGTTCTACTCGAGCGAGTTCAAGCTCCCCAAAGAACGTGAATGGTTCCGCAGATGGAAATCACCTATTGTCTTCGCCGCCGTGATGGGAAGGCACACCGGTATTGCTCCAAGTAAATACAGTCGCGAGCGCGATCGGACTATAATCATCGACGAGTACGAGAGCTTTTCCGAAATCAGAAATTATCTCATTGATTTCTTGCCTGAATCGGCATACTATGATCGAAATATCTACAAGGATTGGGAACAGGCAAGGCACAGCAAGAGCGATCCCACTCAACTGGGTAGATCGTTTGGCCAAGAGCTCGTCTTCGACATTGATCCTGAGAACTTTACCTGCCCGATTCATGGAACCCTCGAGGAGAAGATGCAGAAACATCAAGGGCTCTCATTCTGCCGATTCGAATTTCAATTGGCCCAACAAGAGGCTGATCAGCTCGTAGAGATTCTGTCTAGAAAATTCTCAGACATCAACCTCGTTTATTCGGGTAGAGGATTTCACGTCCACATAGGAGATGAAGAGGCTTTTTTCTGGAACAGAAAGGAACGTTTAACCCTGGTTCACTCCCTCACCAAGCGAGGACTCGTGATGGATGAGTGGGTCCCTTCGGGCGGAATGCGGCTGATTCGCCTACCTCACTCGCTAAACGGCTTAGTAAGCAGAGTTGCGATCCCATTGGCTAGGAATGAAATTAGGGTCTTCGATCCTATCGTCGACGAACGCACGATACCGAATTTCTTGTCAGACTAAATGGCCGCTATTTCTTTGGCTTCTTCTTAGCCTTAGTCTTAGTCTTCTTCGTCGAGGTGGACTTTCGAGCTACCTTCTTTGCCTTCGATTCCTTTCCCGCGTAATAATAGTAGGCTTTCCGCTTCTTGGCTTTGGTCGATATTTTTTTGGTTGCCATTTGAATTCTATTTGCAATCTGTACTGTCTTAACGCTTCCGATTACTGTACTTGTCTTAGCAACATGAGAAATTGGGTGAGACTAACAGCTGTCGAGCGCCGATAGGATTCGGCTGTGGGTTACTTCGACGGTTTCGACGCCCGTGTTCAAGAGTATGCAATTGACGTTGAACGAAGAGATCATCCTACGGAAGAACTCCTCTTGTCGGGCGTGGTCGAGGTGGAGAAGGTACGGGTTGAACCAAGGTTCGTTGCTTATTTTTCCCCACGATTCCTTGGGTCCGGCACCGGGACGGATCATGTACTCGCCCTTACGAAGGACTTGGATCGCCTCATCCGAGTTCAGCTTGACCTCTTCCGGACTGTTCTCATCACGTCGTAGCAAGACCAAGAGTCGGATTTTGGCCTCGTCAGCCACTTTCTCTTTGCCGAACAGTCTTTCTCTGGGGACGAGGGCTCTACTGTTGCCGAACGCATAGTAACACCACTGGTATTCGTCGTCGAAGACGCATCGTTGGTTTGTGAGTTTGCATCCGGTGGGACCAAGTGTGAATTCGCAGTTCTTCTTGCTCATCACGACGTTTTCGCATTTGCTCTCGTCGAAGATTTTTCTCAGCCAGGGCTTGTTGAGCTGAGTCTCAGTCCGCATGTAGAGACTCTTCTCAGGCTGTTTGCCAACTAAGTAGCCAAGATGTTCGCCCTCAGTGTGGTCGATATTTACCCAGTCGTCTCCGACGATCCTGCCTTCCGGCCGTTCCGTGAGTTTGAATGCTTGAGTTGTCTTGCCGGTGCCAGTCGGTGCTACGATAATGACTCCCTTGCCTCCGACATCGACGCAAGCGCCGTGTATCGAGTGCGTGTTCTTCGTCTGTTCGAGAATCGCGGCAGCCATTCCAAGTGCCCAGCTCTTGCACTGACCGTAGTATTCAGTGTTGAAGAAGAGGGACTCATGAGTCTCGGGGCAGTAGAACGCCGACGGTTCATGGCCTTCTACGCCGATTGCAGATGTGATCCACGAATGAACAGGTGACGCTTGTGATGCTTGATGCCAGTTGAGGGTCCAGAAATCGTACTGGTGCTTGCTATTGCCCTGGAACTCGATGTTGACCCCGTTCAGGTTCGCCCTTGAACGTAGAGAGTGTGCGCCTAATTTCTTCTCAGCGGCTTCCTTCAGATGCTCGAACTTGTCCCTCGGGACGTTCTTGTCGCCCTTGACTCGTGTGGTTGAGGCGGTGATGTAGTTGTCTAGGGTCACTTGGTAGGGCTCCGAGAGGATAGTGCTGCTATCGCCTCGAATATGACCTTTGCACCCACTGCCGCTGTCTGTCCAGAGTCCAGCTGGGGAGAGACTTCGACCAGGTCGAAACCCATGGTGTTACGGTTCATCGCGGCTTGAACGAGGGTCAGTAGCTCATCGGTCGTGATGCCGTCCGGTTCTGGATTCCCGACCCCGGGGGCGTAGGCCGGGTCGAGGACGTCAATGTCAACGGTGAGGTAGCTGTGGGCGAAGCCGGAGAGGAAAGTCCGGATTCTCTGCGCAGTCTTGTCAAGCGGGTTTTTCCGGATGTCTTGTGGAGTTATGACTTGTAGGCCGGAATCGTGGCAGTAGTCGAGCTCGGGTTTCGAGAAGGCCCGGATCCCAACCTCCATCACATGACTCGCATCTATCCGTTCTGCGACTCTTCGCATGAAAGTAGCGTGGGACAGCTTCTCTCCGAGAAATTCATCTCTCAAATCGAGATGGGCATCCAGATTCACAAGCCCAATGTCGATGGGGAGGGCGTCGATGGCGGCCTTCGTTACCGTGTGCTCTCCTCCTGCCATGATAGGAATCTTGCCGGCAGCGGTTAGTTCTCTCCAGACCACGGTAATTCTCCGAAGGGTTTCATTGAGATCGTCCACCGTATCGATATCTCCCGCGTCATGAACCGGGATATTCTCGAGGTCCAGGTTGGATCGGATACTGTAGAGTTCAAGGTTGGCCGATACGTCGCGCAGGGCAGAGGGAGCAAATCGTGAGCCTGGTTTGTAGGTGCTGGTCCGGTCGAAGGGTACCCCGAAGAAGACAAAACGGGACTTTTCCAGAGGAGACGATATTCCTGTGAAAGCCGGTCGAGCCGAAAGATAGAGTTGGGAGTAACTCATGGCTGTCCGACTCGACATTGATACCGAATGTAAGGCTTATTTTGGGAGGTTACGAGGCTTGTGCCGGATTCGAGAGATGTCCAAGCAGACGCCCAAGCAAGAGGCAAAGGAGGAGACCGCGGAGGCGGCGGGTTTTAGGCCGGTTGGACTCTCGATCTCATCATTCTTCTATGCTCTGTCTGGAATCTACTATCTCACCTTTCCGATTGTGGCGCAAGACACTGGCGCGTGGCACTTGTATGTGATTGGCGCCGCATCGCTGCTCGGAAGCTTTGGAGTGTTCAAGATGGCAAGATGGGGTCTTTGGTTGGGGCTGCTTCTGTTTCCTCTCCAGATTGTTGCTCCCGCGTCTACGCTGTTGGCAGTAGTGTCGTATCCTGGACTCTGGCAGCAACCGATCGCTATCGCATTCATCGGATCGTTGTTCGTGCTCATGTTCTTCGCTTCTCTGACCTTTCTATTGGTCCTTGACAAGCGACGCAGCTTCAACTAGGTTATCCGTAGCCTGCTGAGAAGTCGAGGGTGCGGCTGGGGTAGGAGATTCTGTCGCGTTTGCCTTTGTCTTGTTAGAGTAGCATCGGGCACAAGAGGTCAATGGTCTTCGACCCTTCGTTCTTGCTTGGACAAGTTGGAATCCACATATCTTACACTTGGTCTGGGTTATGGAGAGATTTCCGAATTGTGGAAGAGGCAGGGTGAATCTGCATCCCTTCTCGTATCCCGTGCAGCCAATGAATCGCTTTCCAGAGGTTCGGCTTCGAATAATCTTCAGTTTTGATCCGCATTGGGGGCATGGATAGTCAAATGTGAGGCTGGCGATTCTAAGGGATACCACCACTTCTGCTAGCTGGGACCCTATCTCGTCCTCTCGCGCGATCAGATCGAGCATTATTGGTCGAAGATGATCGAGTGTCTCGGCTATAACATGGCTTCTGGTGGTATTGAGCGTCTGAATGTTGTCCATCGAGGTTTCAAGTCTGGCTGTGAATGCTGGGTCAATTATCAGCGGACAATACTTGTTGAGAAGTGTGACGATCATTAGCGCGAGGGGAGTTGCTTCTATCCGGATATTCTTGATGTAGCCTCGGCGATATAGAATCTCAATGATCTCAGCCCTCGTAGCCTTGGTCCCAATGTTCTCCTCCTCCATCTTTCGAAGCAGGCTGCTAGGGTTGTATCGGGTCGGAGGCTCGGTGAACTTCCGCATGGATTGAATCTTTGTGATCTTTATCTTGTCGCCAACTTTGAGGTCGGGCAGTTCCTGGGACTCGTCTGACGCATAGGGTCTGTAGAATTGGATCCAGCCCTCATGCAGGAGACGGGTTCCTCGTAGGAAGAATCGGTGCGGCTCTTTCTTGAGAGTGAGCTTCGAACTCTCTCGGAGGCTGAGCTCGCCGAAGGCGGACATGAAACGTTTGATGATTAGGTCGAAGAGATTTGCTTCTGGCTGGATAAGAGGCCGCTTGGGAGATTCTCCAGTCGGATAGACCGCTGGGTGCGCGGGATCTTCCTTGGGACCTTGATTAGGGCGAAGCGAATTTTTCAAAACCAGTTTTGATACGAGGGAGCGGTAGCGAGCCATGTTCGATATGCCACGGAGAATCTCCGAATATCCGATGTCGGGAGGCAGCTTCTGGCTCGAAGTACGGGGATAGGAGATCAGCGCCTCAAGGTACAGCTTCTCTGCTAATGCGAGGGTTCTGGATGGGGTGTATCCAAAGTGCCTGTACGCTTCCGACTGTAGATTGGAGAGGTCGAACGGATAGGGTGGGCTCTGCTGTATGTTTCGAGAGTCCGCGCTCTCGACCGCGAGAACCGCATTCCTGCAGTCTTTTACGACTTGCTCTGCTTCGGCTGTGGTGAGGATTTTTTCCTTCTCGTATTCGAGTGTGTAAGCTTGTCCGTTTTGCGTTACCGTTGCGTCAATTGTCCAGAACGGCGTTGGGGTAAAGCATCGGATTTCCTCTTCTCTGTCTACAACGAACTTCAGGGTTGGGCCTTGGACTCTGCCGGTGGAGAGAGTGAAGTAGCCGCGGTTCTGTTTCAGCGCTGATTCGGTTAACAGGCGTGACAGGTTGATTCCGTATAGCCAATCGATTTCGTGCCGGGAGCGGCCCGCTTCGACCAAAGGTAAGTCGAGGTGGGGCGCGAGTGTCTTGTAGGCGGATCGGAGTTCTTTCTCGGTCATGGTGCTGAACTTCATCCGGAGAGCTTTCGAGTCTGCACCGTGACATGCATATCGTAGGATGGTGTATCCGATCAGCGAGCCTTCCACATCATAGTCACAAGCGTTGATGTAACGGTCAGCCTTGTGGGCGAGTGAGCTGATGACCTGAATCCATCGGGCTAGTCGAGCAGATTTCTTGTCGATCAGGTGCTTGGGCTTCCAGTCGAAATCCCATACCGGGTAGTAGCGGCGGGTGGTGTGGGTCTTCGAGTCGACCGCGTAGAGATGGCCGAAAGCAGAACAGACGAGTATCAATTCACTTCTGTTCCCGCATTCATAGACCGGGACTCCTTGAGTCACGATTCTCCGCGGATCACCGTCCTCGTCGAGCGCCCGTGCCACCCGCGCAGCCGCGTCCGGCTTCTCGCACACAATGAGTGTCTGCATCACTTCCACTCCTGGGAGTGTTGCTGAGGGAACTCAGCGATCTCCTGAGCGTTCCTGCCGGTTGCTCGCAGTCTAGCAACGCGTCTTGGGAAGTCAACGGGTGTGATTCTGCCGAGCGCATCTGCCCATAATTCGTATGCTTGACTTACGCTGACAAACGCTCGAGAGTGGGTTGGACAAAGATCGGCATTGGATTGTTCGGTCGCGCAACTGCCTACGGAACACCGCAAGGAGCGTACAGGCTTCTTGAGGACAATTCGCTATGTTTCATGCTTTCGCTCTCGGGTTTCGGGGTCCCAATTTGTCCTGGACTGTTTCCGTTTTTCGTTCTTCGGGACTTGGAATATTATTCCTTTTCCTTGATGGATCCGGATTTTCACTGGACGATTGTCGAATTTTCGTCCGCGCATTTTCTTGACTGTAAGCTGAGTAAACATGTGTCCTGCTTCATTAGCTGTGGAGAGTTCCAGGACGGAGTCCATCACTCCCTCGAGTTCAACGAGTGCTGATTTCGACGCGGTTCTGCTGACTGCTAGGAAGAATCGACCTTTCAGCTTCTTGAGGCTCGCAGATGTCTCAAGTATCAGGTTGGTCAAGCCGTGTAAGCTTGCTCTCTCTACAAGCTGATACGCAGAATCAACAATCAGGGTGGGTTTCTCACCGTTGACCTCGGCAAGTCCTGAGGATATCGTCATGTCTAGGACGGTGGTGTCGTAGAAATTCTCTAACACTCCGAGGCTGTTGTCAACTTTCTGGGTCTTGGTTATTTCGCATCCGATAAGCTGGAAGAATCCCTGCGCTTCGTCCTTTGATGTGTCCCAGTGCATCGTCTTCATAGTCTGCTTGACGATGTCCGGATTGTCATAAGTTAGGAATACGACCGGGTGCGCGTACTGGAGTGACTTGTAGGCGAGCTCTTCGCAGAGAGACGTCTTACCCGCACCGGTGTCACCTTCCATGAGGACTGTGTCGCCATCCCGGAACCCTCCCGCGGTTAGGTTGTCCAGGTATTCGAAGGGTTCCTCGCGAAACGGATGCTTCATCCTGTAGAACTGTCCGTATCCCAGTGCTCCTCCTACTGCTGCGCCGAGAAGAATCCAGCTGAGAGACTGGGTGGCCCAGGATGTGGATGCAGGTGCGGTGCTAAACTGAATCTTGCTGGTGGAGCTCTGCGACAGATCAAGGGTGTTCCGGATAGTCTGTGATTGGCTGGTCACTTCTAGGACATATTGTCCCTTGGGCAATGCGTGAAAGAGTAGAACTCCTGTGTTTCCGGTTGTGTTTTGGCTGATCGTCTGTCCTGCCAGGGTTAGCGTGATCTTAGCTCCGGATACTGCCTGGCCGTTCGGATCCACGACGACAAGTGTCATGTCGTAAACTTGCAGGGCGACCGGAGCCAGTCCATTCTTCGGATTGAACGTGATTGGTGAAGCGGCCACGTTAATTCCCTTCCAAGTGACGCTTGAAATCGAGTATGTTCCTGCCGGGAGAAGGTATGCTAAGGACGGGTCGAGGGTTGAGGAGGTGCCGTTGGGGTAGGCGAGTTGGATGGCAGATGGTGGTTGTGGAAGAGGGTTGGCGTTTCCGTCG
>Ga0137385_10004153_pt1 | contig 12644 bp, 15 predicted proteins | sample SagtaG_FD_104921 | JGI IMG/M metagenome (GOLD analysis project Ga0137385, IMG submission 104921) | Vadose zone soil microbial communities from Sagehorn Ranch, Mendocino, California, USA - Sage2_R_80_16 metaG | ecosystem: Environmental > Terrestrial > Soil > Vadose zone | place: USA: California...
CCGAGCTGCGTATCGACACCTGAGTGTATTCAGAAAAGATACTGGGATGGATAGGAGGACGCACAGAACCTGTGACCCTCATCTTTCAGGTGCTCCAGAATATGCTCGTCTTGCCAGCAGCCAAAGAAGGCGCATTCAAGGCATACAAATGGGCGTGGCATTGTTAATCCGCAAGTTCCACATATCGGAGACGCGACCTGTCTAAATGTTCGTATGACTTTGTGCCATAAGCACCGACATGCAACGCACCTTTCGCCGTTTTGCAGAATGAAGCGCATCATGAGTCCGTTGCGCCTTCCATCCAACTGCGCGGCGAAACGTCTTGAGCACTGGCCCGCTCTCGGTCGTATCTGACAGTAAAGTCGAGATGTGTGAGCAGCTAGAAGTGTCTATCGTTTCTTCGAAGAGGCCATCTGGTGTTGCGGGAGAACTTGTACGGGATCTTGTCGCTGAGTTGGGGGATGTCGCCATGGTTCGCTAGATACGGATGAGTAATCGCGGACCGCCCATGCCGGTAGGTGCGACTCGGACTCGGAATCGTCTTCCGTTTCCTATCCCGAACCAAGTCGAATAACTGTCGAATAGTCTTTGGCTTCCCCAGGATGTTGCCATGCTCGGACATTTTGATAACATAGGCGAGATCGACCCCACTGTGACGAGGTCCCTGTTATGAGAGTCATACACGTTGTTACAAGCACCATTCCCGTCACTGTCAATGGCTTGGTCTTTGAGACTTTTTCGGCTTAGAACACAGGATATGGCGATAGCGATGATTATAATTTTCTATAGCATTGTTGGGTGGAACTGCCCTTCCAATGCGCGGTAGTCACCCGGATAACACCGCCTTCCTGTGTTACGGCAGGTTCTCTTGTTCGCCAAACCTTGCGCTCAGCGGCTCATCGCCATCGCATTGCCACCGGCGTGACCGTCACTGCCTTCCGCCGGAAACTGATGGACGCAAAAGTGATATCTGTGCCACTACGAACATGGGATTAATGAAAATAGGTACTCGGGGGGCGTACGTAGTAATATACAAGAAAAGGCGTCACATCGGGACATCATACATAGCTACCTAATCTCGTGTGGGTGTCGAGCTGTTACCGTCAATGAAACCGCTATCCGGTGCACCTTGAATCCGCACCTGGATCTCGCGCGGTTCCAGGGACATACCAGGGGATGGACTTGTCTCCGAATCCGGTTCGGGACTGGGAATGTCCATTTGCGCCTCTTCCACGTACGAGCTCGGGGGCAATCTGTCCGATATGTGCCGTAGCTGTTCCTTGAGTAGGTCTGGAACTCGTGCATTCGCGAACTTGGAATATATCTCGTGGAACCGCGCCACCTGGTCGGTGTCCCACTCGACGTTAGCCGGACTTGAGACAACCCCCCCTGCGAGGATGTCGAGCGTCTGTTGAAACACGTCCACCACATCGGTTGGCACCCCTTTGGTCCCACTAGCGACCAACGCTTCAAGCTCTCCCGATGCGAGGGAAATGACGTTTGCGAGATCGATAGCGCCTTCTTGGCGAAGCCAGTCGCTCACTTGTTCGCCAGTAGTGCCAAGGATATACGATAGGCAAGCCATCTCCGCAGTGATAGCTGCGAAGCTGGTGCGGGTGGGTGAAGTGATGTCATTTGCCAACTTTTTGACGACCAACGACCCAAAGCAGCGTCCTAGCAAGCGGGTAGCGAGGTCCTGTTCGGTCTGAATCCAGCGAATCACTTCAGGACTTGCGAAGATGGCGCGGACATATGGGGCCAAGGGCACCTCCGAGTTCTCGGGAAGATTGTATGCCCTGACACAATACCACAGGCCCTTCAGGCACACACGCAGGCGGTTTTTGCGTTGTTCTTCGGTGAGAAGCGAGGCACCGGGTAGGCACGTGTCGAGAAGCTCACGGAGACGGGATCCGAGGATGGGATCAGGTGTTGACTGTTCGGACATGAGGGAAAGCATAGTCGAAGTCGCGTCGGGGCCAGCGCGAGGGTTGAAGAATCCCGGCATGCGTGCGGCGAAGTCTTCGAATTCCTTATCTTCATCAAGAGTAGTAAGTGTCCAGTGGAGTGCATTCACATCTACCCTTGATGGTGCTTCCATGGCGCCGAGTACGACCCTCCACCGTAGGCCATGCAAGAACCGTTTGGAATGCGTTCTGACCTTATGTTCGAGCATCGCTCTCCACTTGGTAGGCCAATCATTCGGAGACCCCCGCACATCCGGGTGGAACCGCTGCCTGATCTTCAGCAGCAATTCATGGAATATGCCCTCGATCACCTCGGCAATCGAAAAGAGACTGAGCGCAGAAAGCTGGAGTGAAATGTATGTGATCCCAGACAGAGGTGTGCGATATGGACAGTTGAGGCGCAAGCTTGGTGACAGCGTCAATATCGCGTATATGAATGCGAAAACCGCAACGCAGCCGAGGGCGGAGAAGGCGACGACCTTGTTGATGGGGAGAAGGAAGTCGATGAGACCGGCGAAGAAGAGGAAAACGGAGGAGTGGAGGAGGAGAGGCATCGCCTCAACGGCTTGGGACAACCGGAACTTCTCAACGCCGTCGAACATGTACGCCCGAATACGCGCCCGCTTTCGGGGCGCTCCACGGTGCTGCGCATATTCCAGGTATCTTCGGGCCCATTGCTGCATCAACGTTGCAAGGAGCGCGCAGGACAAGCTGAGGATCAAGCTGAGGAACCACATCACGTTGACCCTGACAATATAAGCTGGCGCTTTGAATGGAGGGCGGTTCTGCACTACGGCGGGTGCTCCGGTGGAGATGTTGACGAGCTGGCTGAGCAGCGCGACAGTCTGGTCGCCCGAATCGGGAGACAGTTTCTTGTAGCTTTCCATGATGAATGTCGCGACAATGGCCGAGAAAAGACCGGTCTTCGCCGTTTTGGTTTAGGTATGGGACAAATATAGAACGAGGTATTAGAACTCACGAACACAAGGACTCCGCCCGTATCTTCGGTCCAATTCTTAGTTTTCTGGTCATCCTCCTTCTTAGCCTCGGTAAGATACATCGACCACAGCTTGCCAGAAGGATCACCATAGTTCTCGGCTAGAAGATAAATGAGGGGAGGGGGTCGTCAAACAAAGAGTCGACATACCGGAGCTCTGAGTTTTAGTATTGTCTCCACGCTGTTTTTCGGCGGTGTCTTCAAGTTCAACCCGACGCTCTTCAACGTCCATCTGGGCCTCAGTATCTACATTATGGTCGGACGGGGACATTCTAGGTGTCAGGAAAGTGATAAGGACAGCGCAAGAAAGGGCGTCTCGACCTCTTGACTAGCGAGAAGACGAGGCTGTTTTAAGGTGAAACGATCCTGGATATCCCGTAGGCTTCCAGCAGCTAACTGATCATTTATCCATTTAAGCACGAACAATCAAGAAAACGTGACCCACAGCCGGTGGGACCTGATTTAACCTGATATCGTAGGTCTGAATATGGCTGAGTATTGCTCGTGCTGCATTTAGTGCGGTCGCATTGCCAAAAGGTCTCCAATTGCCAACCCGATGAATGGAAATCCCTGAGTAGGGTACATCCCGGAGGTTGACGCGGCTGTTAGACGCGGGTGGGTGTGTTTCATCATTATCACTAATGGGGAAGAAATTAGCGTCCTCGTTCCCGGAACGTTTTCGGAACGTGCTGTACCAAATGATACCTAGATCACCAGAACGAGGACTAGCCGACCACATGGACATAAAGGGTGCGATGAGATACGAGCCACGAAGTCAAGAGAGACCTGGCTATCATAGCCATTGAGCCTGAAGACTACGGCCAAGTTTTTCTTTCATTCACTTGGGCGTCACTTGGGCGTCACTTGGGCGTTACAGTGTGCGACAACCCCGCGTTGGCCATCACCTACGAAAGCAGACGTTCTATGTCGTTCGCGACGTTTACGTTTGTGTATGTTGAACGTATTCACTTTGACAAGAGCAAGGCCGAGGCAAGAGATCTCGAGAAAACAATGTCACACTTTACCCTCCGCGCTTCTCAAAAATCCACAGTTTTTCCGCCTTCTTCATCTCCAAGATTCCCCAGAATCCTTGCAGACCTCTTTCCCTCACAAGCCCTAGTACATTGCGGTGCACATTCCACCCTTCGAACCCGTCTATGACATCGATAATCTCCCACCGCCCGGCCGGTAGCGCGTCCTTGCTCTCCGCGATCACGTGCGTGAATGCGGAGCTGTAAGCGATATCGGCCGGCGTGAGGTCCTCGGTCTTGTTGTAAACCCACGGGTGGTGAACGGCGGAGGCAGTCGGAAGGATGCCAATGCGCTCGCGGAAAGGCGGCGTGTGAGTGTGGAGGAAGAGCGAGGCGCCACTTTGCGCGGCGAGATTTGCGACGTGGACGTGGACTGTCGTGTCACACACACACACACACACGCACGTTCATTAGTCGGCCGATCGGCGCATTGCGCAGATATCGAGGGGAGGAGGGTAGACTAACCGTGTGCGGAGTCTGCGTAGCGCTCGTTCAGCACCGCGAGAGCCATACCGCCCGGGTAGTTGGCCATCGATGCGCATGTGAGGAGTACGGTGGCGGCTGTGTTGAGTGTGAGAGCACCGGCCACCGTGAGGAGCGCCAGCTTGCCCCAAACGCTTCCCTTGCGCCTATTCAAACTGTTTTTACCCACGAAAAAAAAGGGTTGTCTCAGCTTGCTGATGTAATCAACTCGGTAAAAACCTACAGGGTCCGCGCGCCACGCGCCGCAGCGATGTTCAATAATGGCACGACGTACACAACGAAGCGCCATTCTTTGTGCCCGAGGAAGCTCATGAGGAAGATGAAGAGAAGAGCGGGTTGGACAAGTGCTCGGATGCGAGCGTCTTGTATAAAACCAATCAGGATGAACAACCCAGTCATCATAAGAAGGCGCGGGAGGAAGGTTGTGAGGTAAGTCCAGAATGGAGATACCTGAGCAGGATGAGATGGCGCAATAACTGAATGAAGAAGATACCAACACCCCACTCGACGCTCTTGCCTTTATACACGTTGAAATATATGCTGAAGAGCTCGGGCCAGAGAGGCCAGTGGTCCCAAAAGTATGAGTCGATTAATACCGTCAAAGCTGCAGTGTGTGAACGCGTGCAGATGCGCGCGGAGAGAAAAGTGACACACCAACAGATACTAGACTGGAGATGAGGCCGACTTTGATCAGACGGGTGAGAGAGATCCTGCCATCTAACAAGAGTTGGATAGCGAAGGAACCTAGAAGAGCAGCAAGTTCTGCGCGGATCACCACCGCAGCGAATGTCAGTAGCGCTACCGCCCGAGTCGCTGGCCTGGTTCCGTTTTCTAACAGTTGATATAGCGCGAGGTTCACTGTGGACGGGAGGTGTGAAGGAATGGTTGAACTGATTTAGGCGCATAACCAACCTAATGGCAGCGCAAACATGTTGGGCAACGTCCGTCCCATCCAGAATGGCAGGTGGAACTGGCTCACGGTAATGAGGGCAAACAAGACGGACGTCGAGCGCCCAAACCGACGAGCGACCGCGCGTCGAAGGAAGCAAAGCCCTTGTGCATTTATACTTGCGAGGACGAGGCGGACTGGTACGTGTCAAACGTGGCACGGTGGAAAGAGAGGGAGAATACGAACTGACGATTTGGAGGTCAAACTTGGTAGTGATCAGGGAGAGGTCATTCGCTAGTCGGGCGACATGGTTGGAGAGCCAAGCCAAGATTATGCTTCCCAAAAATGAGCGGGGTACCGCTCCAGGAAAGACTTTGTGGTCGAACTGAGGTGAGGGTGTGTTCATGTCACGGATGGGACCAGATGAGGACGGGCTCGGATCTCACCTCCAGAAGCGCACTGGGATGAACACCACGGAGAAGAATGTCATGTGTAGCGTGAAGGTTGAAGCTCTCCTCGACCTTTGTGTAAGGAGCCAGAAGAACATGTGTCCATGCGACTACAAAAATGAGGGTGTCCAGCACCAATCCCATGGCGAGCCCTCTCAGTTAACGGGGGTGTGATGACGGCTGCGGATTGAACAACATCAGAAAAGGTAAGGAAACGGGCGCTGATGCTTGCCTCTGTAGGTTGGGTTTCCTGGGAGCGTTGTCTCTGAGCGTCCTCTGAGCGTCAAGCTCACGCTTCGAGCCGTGAGCGGACCGCTCCAGCTTTCGGCAGTTGACGTGACCTCGACCCGCACGGTCACTTGTGGGCACCTCCGAGCCGGCGAACCAATCCTTTTCCTGTTTTTCTTCCCACTGAACTCGCCTGGCCTTGGGACCCTATCCTTATCTCAACCATGTACCTCAGGCAAAGGGCAACACTAGTCGCCCTTTTGCTCTCACTAAGCGTCAATGCAAAGTCAAGCAGAGGCAATAGCTCGCACTATGACGTTTCGAGCTATCAGTTATCGGTGCGTCTGTTCGTATGTGTGCTGGGACGCTTTGGTTGACCACGCTCCCTAATGCCATTAGGCGTTTGACAATCTCGCTCCTCCGAGAGGTATGTGTCCCTTTCCGACGTATCTCTCTTAGTTACCTCCTTACACCACCTCCTTTGTCAGGGAAATGTCCTCCCTGCTTCAACTGCATGCTCCCTGCATTTACATGTGGTCAATATGGAGAATGCGATCCATATAACGGTCAATGCAATTGTCCACCTGGGTGGGGAGGTATCGACTGTTTGACACCACGTATGTGTACTCGTCGAACGTAACTCAGGATACTCGCTTAGAATTCACCATCTATGCGCAGAATGTGACTCTCTTGCGGACGGAGGAGAGCGGCACTTACGTGAAGATGGAAAGGAATGCGAGTGCAAGGACGGCTGGGGAGGAATCAACTGCAATGGTCTGTCTCCCCGTTCCTCTGTACCCCGTTGTTATTTGACTCCTCTCCAGTCTGCCAAGCCGACAACGCCTGCACAGACTTCCCCATTCGCGGTAACACAACTAACTTAGATGCTGTGGACTCGGTAAACATGACTTGCTACAAAGGCGGCGAGACCGTCTTCAATAACCACCAGTTCTGCGATGTTACCAGTACGCATATATCACACCCGCTATGAGTCTCGATGACTCATGCGACGCAGACCGCAAAATCCTTGATATGTTACCTGGTCGCCCTCCCCAGGTCACCTTCAGCTGCGACAAAACGGACGCAACGTGCGATTTCCAATTTTGGACTGCCCAGGTCGAGTCATTTTACTGCGCACTCGATTCGTGCAAGACGGAAGTAACCCCAGGATACGATTCCAACACTACGTCATACGCGTGCGAGAAAATCAAGTGTAGCTGCGTGCCGGGACGATTCATTTGCGGCGAAGATGGTAGCGTTGGTACGTACTTGGCTCCTCGTTGTTGGTACTGTGCTGAAACGAGGTAGACATTGGAGATTTCTTGACACAGGAGATCAAAGGGCCTGCCACGTTCAGCTGCAAGACGGGCGCCGGATGTAAATTCGAGGAGCCAGCGATGAATCAGTTGATCAACGACATCTTCGGCGACCGATACATCTCATTGACTTGCGGAGGTGGAGAGTGTCTGCACTACAGTCAAGTTCCTGGTTACGTCGTGCGTCTAGAGATTATCCTTACTTGACTTTTGCATTAATAGTCTTTATTGCAGAGACCACCCAAACCAAACAACACACAGTGGATTGCGTTGAGCGTGGCCGGAGCTGGGTTGACCGCAGTTTTGATCTCAGCGGGTATGTGCTGTCATCGAGTTTCGTTTTCGTTCCAATGACACTCCTCTCAGTGCTCTGGTATGCTGGTCGTGCACGGAAGTCCGACATTGGCGCGATCCGCCTTCCAGATGCGGAAGTCGCACAACTAATGGCCGATCATGTCCCAGCGACACTTCATTTCTCGAACATTTCCTACACCCTTAACGGCCGACCAATCCTCGAGGGCATCACCGGCTCCGTGCGCCCGGGTCAGGTCCTCGCGATCATGGGCGCGTCCGGCGCTGGCAAGTCAACCTTCCTTGACATCCTCGCGCGCAAGCGCAAGCGCGGTCTGGTTGGGGGAACGACCCTTGTCAACGGTCGTGAAGTCTCCGACGCTGATTTCAGAAAGGTCATCGGTTTTGTGGACCAGGAAGATACGCTCATGAGCACCCTCACTGTCTATGAGACTATTCTGTATTCTGCGCTGTTGAGGCTGCCGAGGGATATGAGCATCGAGGCAAAACAGTTCAGAACACTGGAGACGATGAACGAACTAGGTATTCTCAGTATTAAGGATTCCAGGATTGGAGACTCTGGTGCGCGTGCGTGTTATCTTTTGTCATGCGTTGATTGAGTTCCCCTAGGTCATCGTTCTATATCTGGAGGAGAGAAGCGACGCGTCTCAATCGCGTGCGAACTTGTGACTAGCCCATCTATCCTGTTCCTTGATGAGCCCACTAGCGGTACGTTTCGCAGGGGGGATACCAAAGTTTCTTCTTCACAAAGCGTTTGCAGGCCTAGACGCGTACAACGCCTTCAACGTTGTTGACAGTCTCGTCTCACTCGCGCGCAACTACAACCGCACTGTGGTTTTCACGATTCATCAACCACGTAGTAACATAGTTGCTCTCTTTGATCAGCTCGTGCTTCTCGCACAGGGACGCCTCGTGTATGCCGGCGAATTTGGGAAGTGCCAGCCCTATTTCAATTCCATCGGACAGCATTGTCCTCCAGGATTCAATATTGCGGATTACCTCAGTGCGCATGTCTGCCTCCATGCATCAATGCCATCTACTTACAATCTCATGTAGTTGACCTCACCGCATCCGTCGAGAAGGAGTCAAAAGGGTCTGGAAACTCCTCAACTGGTGTGATCTCGCCTAGCGGTGAAGTAACGGCATCTGCCTCTTTACGCGATGAGGAGCAAGCACTCCTTCCTCCACGTCACGAGGCACGCATCTCCAGCGGCGGTCAGTCGTCCTCTTCCGCCGACGACGAAACCGAGCTGCAAGTACGGCGGAACGGCGAAGGCGACGGCAACGGAAATGGCGAAAGCTTCCTGCGGCGCAAGACCTCGCAGCTCCTCGAAGTGGTCTCGCTCAGCACCACAAATGGCGGCGACTCAGGGCCGCAGCTCACACCTCACGTCTCCGCGCTCGTCGATGCATACGCTGGAAGCGACATTGCGGGGGGTATCCGTGCAGACATCCGTGCCGTCGCGCAGCCCGCACAGGGTCCTGAAGGTAGTGACGAGTTGCCGGACGTGGTGGTCGAGAGCACACTACTGCGCGGGCGCAAGCGCGCAACGTGGACGACGCAGTTCAGGATCCTGAGCGGCCGGGCGTTCAAGAATATGTATCGCGACCCAGCACTTTTGACTTTCCAGTATTCGGCATCGATTGCCGCAGCTCGTGAGTCGTCGTCCCGCGGCTGCGCGTTTTGATTTGATTGCTGAGCCTATCTCGATAATTCCATCTAGTGCTCTGTGGACTGTTCTACCATAACGTGTCGAACGATATTGGTGGATTCCAAAATAGATTGGGTGGGCTCCCCCCGGTTCTGACTGGGATGTATCTGGCTGACGCTTGTTTCGCAGGCGTGTTTTTCTTCACCTTGGCCCTATTCGGCTTTTCGTGCTTGTCGAGCCTTGGGCTATTCGCCAATGAGCGAATCCTTTTCATGCGGGAAAGGTGCGACCTCAGAACCCTAACCACCATCGCACCCCTTCTAACGCACACTGCCAACAAGATCAAACGGATATTACTCCTCTTTCACCTACTTCACGTCCAAGGTATGGCTATTTCATCCTATTCTATGACACCACGGTGACACTGTCCGTCTAGATCCTATTTGACATCCTTCCGCTGCGCGTTGTCCCGCCGTTGCTCTTCGGAGGCATCGTGTATGGACTGGTTGGCTTCGTTCCGACAGTGACGGCTTTCTGGAAGTTTATTCTCACGCTTGTACTTTTCAATCTGACCACGGCAAGCGTGATTTTGCTCATCTCCATCGCATGTGCGAACACGAGTGTCGCGAGTCTGATCGGCACGATGGTCATGTTGTTCAAGTGAGCGCTTAACACTCGCGCAAGATGTCATGGGGTTACTGAAATTTCTTGTTCCGCAGCTTGCTATTCACTGGCCTCTTGATTAATCGCTCAAAGGTCAAGCCTTGGTTACAATGGTTGCATACCGTCTCGTTCTTCCATGCTGCATTTGAGGCACTCGCCGTCAACGAGCTTCGCTTCCTACAACTCAAGGAAGACAAAGTTAGTATACTCCATTTCCATCCCTTGCGTCGAATGAATCTGACACACATGTACGACACAGTACGGAGTTGAGCTCGACGTCCCGGCGGCAACGATCCTCTCTACGTTCGGGCTGCGCGCGCAGTCGTTCTGGTGGCCGAACATCACGTTACTGGGCATTTTCTTCGTCACTTTCACGGCCTCGAGCTTTGTTGTACTGCACGTCTTCGTCCGCGAGAGGCGGTAAACCCCCCACCAAAAGCGAGTCACGCCATACCCAGTTTCAATTGGGCACATGCTTCACGATACCTAGTAGAGTGGGCTATGTCGAGCGACTTATCTGGTAAAGCAACTTCATGTACACTAACTACAACTATGCTTTATGAAGTATGGACTATTCCGATGTTGTTTCCTTTCCTTGTGCATAATGCTTTCGAACCTGGCGGAAATACAGCCTCCCACGACTCGGGTCGCATATCTCGCGCTGACGTCAGTTTCAGATTACACACGAAGTTACCATCTCTGGTTTGAAGCTTGAAAATCGTAAAATTGACCGGCAAAGTGGACTTAGACCGAAACTGTACTGCAAGCCCGGCGGGCAATGCGTCACCAGCCTGTTCTGGAATTGTCCACATATATCATTGTATGATGACTACGAACGTGGGCAGACCTCGAACTTGTTGCACCTCGAACCAAGATGCTCCTTGCCGCGTCTTCTTCTAATCACCATTTTATTCTCAGCGTTCGCCCGCGCGCGGTGACCACTCCGGTGCGGCTCCGCAGCCTGAGCGGGACTTGGGGCAAGATGAGCACGCGGCGTGAAGCCCTCTCTTTTACGCCTGCATCAGCAGCGCCGACCCGGACGGCCTGCAGAGCGGCAAAGAAGGTCCATTGGCTATCGACCGTCCGCGTGCCTGGACCCCGTGCAAACCTCGCAGCAGGGCCCTGGCCCAAACCGCAGCTTTCCCCCAGCCGCGGCCCAGCAAAGCGGAGTGTGTCATCAACCATCGTCCAAAAGAGCCCAGTGCAAGTACCCCCCGTTTCCACGGAGACGGCACGTTGCAGCGCCCCCGTCGTACAGCCGCCAACATCGCAGGCGGTGGCTGAGGCGCCGCTGCCGCCGCGGGGTCCCCCAGCGCGCCAAGAATCGCCCCTCGCGCACGCGCGCCGCGGAGCGCCGGGACCCAACGTGCCTCCTGTCCGCATCGTGAGCTCGGACACCACGCACACGCTGTCGATCATGCTGCCGCGCCCGGGAGGCGCGCCGCTGGCGCCGGAGATGATCACCGTCTCTGCACGGCGCGGGGGGCGGCTTGCGGTGGTCGCGGACGCGTGGCATCTGGAACACGATTGTGAGTGGCCTTGCGGCGCTATATTCATCGCGCTGAAAATGAATTCGGTGGGTTTTTTTTGCAGGTCATTATGAGTGGCACGTTGCCTTCCCGAGAGACGTCGATCTGGGGGCCGTGCGCGCACGCTTTGGCGAGGATGGGACTTTGGTTATCGATGTGCCAAGAAAACTGCCGCGGTCGGGCACTCGCTTTGTCTGAGACTCGAACGCACAATGATGACAATTGTCAATAAGTGCTAGAATAGAATCATCATTACTAGCTATGTTAGAACGTGCCCGAATCGACCGATCAATCCTCTCTAGACTCAATTTTCTTTCACTTTGGTAGGCTAGAGGCCGCGGGCGCGGTAATAAGAATAAGTCAACGTACCTGGGAGTGACAATGAATATCAAGATGAATATAGAACTTTCCAGGGCAGCTCTTGTCAGTGTGCAACGTGCAAGGCTCGGTCCCGTATGTGCAAGAACAGCATTTTCCTATCTTGTGCGGCCTTACTCTCGCGGGCAGCTGGTTACTCTACCGAGTCCGGCACTAGCATCACCATTCCATGGCCAGTGAGCGTCCGTACTAGTAGGCTAGCGCAAAGGACGTTTTACGCGGTCAGCCGCGCGCTGGTCTACTCCCCCGACCGAACAATCTCAATTGTTTCTTGAATATATAACTCACAATTTGGGTCATTGGAATATCCGCCGTCTCACAGCTGGCATGTCCTTGGGCTCGTCACTGGGTCGGACTTGGGGTCGGATTCGACGCGACGCCACTTTCGTTGGAAGCCACAGCTTACAATCAAACCCCGACCATGCAAGTGACAGACAGCCAATTCTCGTCCTTTGCGACACAACCAAGGACACAACAGGATTTTAACAACACTTGGGGCATGTTGATAAATAGTGCTAGATAGTCTATACCTAAATTTGTAGTGATTGGACAAGGGGTGGGCGAGAAATTCGAAATGTCCGACGATGGGGTGCTGTCCGAACATAGGGTAACAGTAGCATCGTTGGGTGGTCTTTGCGAGTCACTACTCTGCTCTCCGTTCTAGGTCTGGTGTGGCACCGGAAGGGAAGGGGACCGGTGCATGGCATAGTGGCAAGAAATGGCTAAGCTGTACAACTGCATAGAGATCGGGCG
>Ga0137385_10004158_pt1 | contig 12641 bp, 7 predicted proteins | sample SagtaG_FD_104921 | JGI IMG/M metagenome (GOLD analysis project Ga0137385, IMG submission 104921) | Vadose zone soil microbial communities from Sagehorn Ranch, Mendocino, California, USA - Sage2_R_80_16 metaG | ecosystem: Environmental > Terrestrial > Soil > Vadose zone | place: USA: California...
GCGCAAACGCGCGACTGTGCCTTGATGTGCGAGAAGAGCGGCTACGGCATTGTTACCGCCGACAAGAAGTTCCTGAAGTTCGACCCGGACGGCAATGCGAAGGTTCTCGCGGCGTTGAAGGCTTCCGATAAGGAGGACCATCTTCGGGTGAACGTCAGCGGCGATGTTCCGGGCGACACGATCAAGGTGACTTCCGTAAAACTGCTTTAGTTTTTGACGAGGACACGCCCCATCCTCGATTGCTTGCAAGGATGGGGCATTTTTGTTTTGATGGGTTGATCTGTGGCTAGAAGATGATCTTCAATGCGAACTCCGTGTTGAAGGGCTCGCCGGGTCCGATGGTGGGGTTGCCTAGATACGGTCCAATCGTGGAGCCGATGGTGCCGCCCTCGCCAGTCGACGGAAAACCTACCGGAGCCAGATTTGTGCGGTTGAAGAGGTTGTACATATTCGCTTTGAATTGGACGCTCACCCTTTCGGTGATCGCGGTCGTTTTGATGGCTGAGAGGTCAAACGATTCATAGCCAGGGTTAAAGTTTTGTCCACGGCGTGTCGGGGAGTAAGTCCCCGGCGAAGGATCGACAGATGCAGTCGGATTGAACCACTGGACTGAACCGCCTATGATGGCATGGGAGATGCCCACCGTGGGGTTAGCAACCTGAACTGCCCGGTCTGCACCTTCTCCGTTGCCGCTGACGTTGGAACTGGCATCGACTGTGTTGGTGGTTCCGCCGTGGAAGGAGAATCCAGAGTTTACCTCCCAGCCGTGGGTGAGGCGCGTTGGTCCACGGAAGGCGGGAATGGCGTAATCGAAGTATCCGGTGAAGGTATTGCGAACATCGAAGTCGGAGTTTCCGTACTCTGCCTTCTCGTTCCTCGGATCTTGTGGAACATAAGGAAGAAACCCCGTCTCATAGTCGAGTGCATGTGACCAGGTGTACGCGGGCTGTGTGGTTAGACCGTGCCACCTCTGGGTCCGCAGGGTCGTCTGAAGCGAGTGGTAGAGGAGCCAAGGTTGCTTCGAACTTCATCGATCACGCCGAATGCGGGAAACTGTTTGTAATAAGGACGCGTTGTCAGGCGACTCGGAGGCGTTGGGTAGAGCGGGATTGTAGCGGAGGGTCTGCAGTTCTTGTCAAAGGTGGAGATGCTGACGCTGCCTGGTGAAGCAGCGGCGAGATTCGAAGGACTAAAGGGGGGAAATATGTCCCACTCCTGGCTTGATCACCTGATTGAGTCCCCGAAGGACGGTATTGCCAGAGCTGCCTAACTGGTAGGCAAACCCAATTCGGGGGGCTTAGGCCACCCCAGAATTTTTGATAGATGTTTGCGACCCCCTGCCCTGCCACTGAAAGGCCTGTCGGGCTCGTCGGGTCAAAGATCGATAGGTTCGGATAGGCGGAGTGCACTGGACCTTCGTAGTCGTAGCGCAAGCCATAGTTGAAGTTGATTTTTTTGGTGATTTGCCAGCCATCCTGACCATAGAGCGCAAACGTATTGACGAACACTTGCCGCTTCGGATTGCCCTGAACAATGCTGGAAGCCGTTGGATTCAAGCAACCCGCCAGGAAGTCAGCCAGGAACAGAACATTGGATCGCCAGATCGAAGTTGCCGATATCCCCGTTTTGCTAGTAATGCAATGAATAATGTTGGCTTCGATGAGACCCTTCGTGTCCCCACAGGTCCAGCTCTATCTGTACTTCAAGGCGTTACAGGGAACTGACCGAATCCCACGTTGCTCTGCTGCTTCCATCTAAGACACGCTCAATTCCCCTGTTGCGCCCAACGAGCGAGCTGCCGCGATGTGCTGATTCGGCCGGTCAGCAGATTGTCGAACAAGTCTCAAGTGCGGAGCGCAGCGAACAAGGTATCGATCCGCGCGGGAGGTATTCTGGTGAGCCAGTTTGACAATATAGGCGGGGCGATCGTCGAATTGGCCGCCATCCAATAAACCAGGACCCGTCGGACGCCATCCCAACTGTTCTCGAATCAATTGGCTAGATGTCGAGTTGTCAGTCGAGATAGAGGGTGCCAGCCAACTGAAGTGTTTCGTCGCTTCCTTTTAGGACTTCGAGACTGCGGGCACTCCCAAGCGCCGGCTAAGAACGCGGCCTCTCGTTCCTCCGATGCACGCTCGCAATTTCTGGCTTCAATCGAACGTCAAGATTGAAGCGAACAGCTGGCGACAAATGCGTTTAGACTGAAACGAAGACAGCAGGTCTGCAGCGCCGACGACGGCGGAGTTCATGCCTTCCCTTGGAAGAATGGCTTTATAGTTGGGAAACTGCCCGATGAGCTTTCGGACGCAGTGCGTCGCGCGCCGATCTGGAAGAAGAGGCTCGTCTCGTCTTCGCTGAAGTCGACCGACTCGTCTTTGCTTGATCCGAAGAGCGAGAGCAGGTCGCCCATGCACTCGCTGGTAGCACCTTTCTGAAGCCTTCGATTGCCAAGCTGTCCTCCTCCACCTCGAGCAACGCGTCACACCACCAATACACGACCCGTACGATGGTCGTGTATTGGTCCTGCGGAACCAGCGTTCCACTAGTGATCTGGCACCGGAGCCGAGGTCATCAACTGTTCAATGAGGGGTATGCCCTATTCCTCGTCAGCGGCCGCTCAGTTTCGGTTGCCCGTGATTCAGGAGCAAACCTTTGCGCCATCATCAGTTCCGACTAGCCGACCAATCAGCCGAGTGGATCCATCGATTTTCCATACGAAATGGCGCGGTCTGCGAGCGTCATTGATGGAGCTGGTTTTCACGGATGAAGAGGTGCGGCGATTCTATCAGAGCCAGCGTCGCAGGCAATTGGATGTAATCGCTCAACTCCGCCGCCTCGTCGGAATTCCGGCGGGCCGGCGCGAGGATGACGCAATCCATCTATTCACAACAGAGCGAACATATGACGCGATTGGACACGGCGAACTCCAGGCCCTCGGTCGTGATCGATGGTAGAGAAGGTACGCTCTTAAGCTGACTGTCTGTCGTTCGGGGTGTTGTCGCGGGTGGATAGGCAGGAAAAATGCCGACGCTGGTCGGCGCATCAGAGGAAATGCCTAAAATGTCAGCTTCTGTTTCGGGCTGGAACCAACACCCAGGTCCCGGCCTGCCTTATCCGGAAACTTTGGACACCGACACCAATGCTCGTGAGGGACTCATGTCAAGCGAAGAAACTCCCTGATCTGGAAAATACCGGACATTCTTACGGGGAGCGATGACGCAGTTGGGATTCGAGAGCGGCGGTGGCGTGACGACAAAAGGCGCGAGGTAAATCACGCTCTATCAAATTCGCAGAGTATAATCTGAAGCGAAGCGGGAGTAGCTCAATGGTAGAGTAGCGGCTTCCCAAGCCGTTGGTTGCGGGTTCGATCCCCGTCTCCCGCTCCAGAAATCTTCTCCTGAACACCGCTCTCGAACCTCCAAATCACATCGCATAGCAAAATACCTTACTGTCCATACTGTCCAAAATCGCGTGAAATTTAGGACAAGAGGTGCGATTCATTCAGTCCATGCATGGAATGCGCTGCTCGCAAATAAATGAAAACAAGGGGTATAGCTTTCAATGCTGTGATTTGAAGCTTCTTGTCCAAATCGGCTAAAGACAACGTCAGCTTCCCAAGCTGAATGTCGCCGGTTCGATCCCGGTCTCCCGCTCCAGATTCTGAGTCTTCGCTTCGACTGCCATTAGATTTTTCGCAAGACGATACAGAAAATGGCGCTCAAGTTATTCGCTTGAGCGCCATATCTTTGTGGCTGTGAAGCCTGCCCTCGAACAGTGAATTAACGGCTTGCGGTGTTGGTCTTCTGGGCCAGTTTGGAGTGGTCCTCGAGGCTCTGGGCTTCGGGTAGGAAGGTGATGGCCTTGGAGATCTGTGGATCCCACTGGGCGCGGACCTTGAGGCCCTCTAGCTGTCCGAACTGCGAGGTGAAGAGCTCGCTCTTGATGCTTTGTTTGATCCAGTCGTTGACGCCAGCGATGTCGGCGTCATTGTATTCGATCTGGTTGGTCTTGAGGAAGTCCTTGAATTGCTGCATCACCGTATCGTCGACTTCGAAGTCCTGGGCCACGGTATGGGTGGCGAGGTAGTGCTTGCTGAAGTTGAAGAAGGCGTAGTGGATGAGGAGGTTGTCCTGAAAGTGATTGGGCTTCAAGTTGTCGATCTTTTCGTCGGGAGTGATGCCTCCACCGCCGTAGACAGTGCGGCCGGAGTCGGTAAGCTTGACCTCGAGGTTGCTCTTGTCCTTGGTTTTGTTTTCATTGTCGCGCACGTAGTAATAGTCGTAGAGCGAGACGTGGTCATAGCTGCGCTGGATCAAGCGGCCGGAGGGCGTGTAGTAGTGGTAGGTGGTGAGAGCGAGCCCCGTATTCTCGGTGATGGTGAAGACGGTCTGAACGAGGCCCTTGCCGAATGTGGTTTCGCCGACGATCAAGGCGCGATCGTGATCCTGCAGGGCGCCGGAGACGATTTCAGCGGCTGAGGCTGTATTGCGATTGACGAGGACGACGATCGGGAACTTCGGACCTTCTTCGCCGCGCGTGGCGCGGTAGATTTGGTCGGGGAAGGCGCGGCCACGTTGCGAGACGACAATCTGGCCCTTCTGGAGGAACTTGTCGGATGTATTGACGGCTTCGTTGAGGAGGCCGCCGGGGTTGCCGCGGAGGTCGAGGACGAGGCCGTGGATGTCGCCGAAGCTGTCTAACGCATCGCCTACTTCGCGGCTGGTGGTCTCAATAAAGCTGGAGACGTGAATGTAGCCGACGCCGGGACGGATAAGGAAGGCGAGATCGATGGAAGGGCGGGGGATCTCGTCGCGGACGAGGTCAAAGACCATGGGGCGTGCGGCGCCTTCGCGGCTGATGGTGACGGAGACGTGGGTGCCGCGCGCACCTTTGAGGAGTGAGGCTACGCCGGCAGTGTCCATGCCATCGGTGGATTTGCCGTCCACGGTAAGGATTTCATCACCGGGCCGAATGCCGGCCTTGTAGGAGGGCGTTCCTTCAAAGGGATAGAGGACGACGATCTTGGTTTTACCGTTGCCGTTGGTGACGGGTTGGGGCTGGATGGTCATGCCGACGCCGTAGTACTTGCCATGCTGATCTTCGCGCATCTGGGCGTAGGCTTTTGGATCGTAGAAGTTGGAATGCGGGTCGAGGACGTGGAGCATGCCAGGAATGGCACCGTCGTAGATGGCCTTGTCGGTCTTGTCGGTATTCATCGGCTCGGCATAGTTCTGCTCGACCAGCGAATAGACGCTGGTGAAGGAGTGGAGCGAGTCGCGCAGGGTGGACTCATCGCTGGCGGACTGGGCGGCAACCTTCTGGTTGATGAGCGAGCCTAGGATGGCGCAGGTAGCGAGAAAAAGGCTGGCGGAGAAGAGAGCGCGACGGGTGCGGGGAGCCATAGGCTTTAGATGACCTCAAAGGGTAGATCGGCGCGCGAAGGTGCGCAGGGACAGACGTCCTATTTGACGGAGTATAGCATCCGGGGGTGAGCCGGGGCTCTATCTTAAAGGCGATTCGCATGTTCGGTCGAGGACAGTTAGAATTGGGTACGGATACCGTCCAATGCCAGGGTGAGTCCAATGGCCAGGCGGAAGTGCCGGGCGATGGATGTTGCATCGCGGATGTTGATGCGGATGTTTGACCAAGAATACGAGTGACGATGACCTTGAGAATTTCGCAGTTTGTGGTGGCATGCGGGCTGGGCCTGCTGGCACTGCCGGGAGTGGTGCAAGCACAGGCGCCGCGGTACCAGAGTCCGTTGAGCGCTCCAAACGCGCCGCAGCCACAGCTTGCGCTGCCGGTGACGCCGGCCATTACGCCGAACGGAACGGTTGTGGAGGATGTGGTCGTCCATGTGAACGACCTGATCATCAGCCGGAGCGATGTGGAGCGGGCAGAGTTGGCACTCGCGCAGGAAAACCAGCAGGCGGGAGCCACTGCTGCAGAGGCTGCGGAGAGGCAGAAAAACCTGTTGCGCGACATGATTGACAAGCAGCTACTGCTGTCGCGAGGAAAGGAACTTGGAATCAACGCCGACGCGGAGGTGATCCGGCGGTTGGATGAGATTCGCAAACAGAACAAAATGGACACGATGGAGGACCTGGAGAAGGCGGCGCGGCAGCAAGGCGTGTCCTTTGAGGACTTTAAGGCGGGCATCCGGGATAACGTGATTACCCAGATGGTTGTACGGGACGAGGTAGGCCGCCGGCTGCAGTTGTCGCCGAGCCAGGAACAGGCCTACTACGATGCCCACAAGCAGGAATTTACTCAGCCGGAGCAGATCAAGCTGAGCGAGATTCTGGTTCCTACAGCCGTAGATGCCAATGACGCCGCGATTGCCCAGGCGCAGGCAAAGGCGGAGGATCTTGAAGCGAAGTTGAAGGCGGGACAGAACTTCGAAGATTTGGCGAAAGCGAACTCCGGCGGCCCGACGGCGACCCAGGGTGGCGATTTGGGGATGTATAAGCGCGGAGCGCTGGCGAAGGTTCTCGAGGATCAAACGTTCAATCTGAAGCCAGGGGAGTGGACAGCGCCGATCCGAACCCGACAAGGGTTTGTGATCCTGAAGGTGACCGACCATGTACCTGCCGGAGTGGCTCCGTTGAAGGATGTGGAGCAGCAGGTTCAAGAGGGGATGTACGCGGAGGCGATGCAGCCGGCGTTGCGCGCCTACCTGACGAAGTTGCGAGAAGACGCTTACATCAATATCCGGGATGGCTATGTGGACTCGGGAGCGAGCCCCAAGGAAACCAAGCCTGTGTACACGGCCTATACGCCACCCGTCGTGAAGAAGAAGGCGGTTCAGCAGAAGAAGCGGTTTGACCGGGGCACGAAGTTTTCGACGGCAACAAAGACTGCGGCGGCTCCAGCGCCTGCGTCTACTGCGGCCCCGGTGACTGCGGCTCCAGAGGCTGCGCCAACCGCAGCTGTGACGGCTCCACCAACGGCTACGGCTACTGCTGCCCCCAAACCGCAGAAGCCGCAAAAGGTGAAGCGGGAGAAGGTGCGGTATGGGCAGGCTCCGCGAAACTCGTTGCCGGCAGGTCCGGAGGAGACGGCTTCGGGCACTGACGTTGGAGAGGGAGCAACCTCGGCGGCGGTAACGCCCGGGGGAACGATGGCATCATCTGCGGCTCCTGGGACAGCCATAGCGCCGTTGGATGGTAGCACGCAGGCGTCTTCGAGCTCGAACACCGATCCAAATCCCTTAGAGGCGCATGCAGCGGTGGAGGGGAAGACCCGCTACAGTGCTCGCGCGAAGACGATGGCGGCCACGAAAAAGGCTGCGACGGCAAAAAGGGTAAACGAGAAGAAGGCTGCTACGCCGGCTGCTGCAACCGCTGAAGAGAAGGCCGCCGAGCAGACCCAGGCAGCGCCGCTCGGGTTGAACGGCGACACCTCGAAGAAAATGAAGAAACAACCGAAGGATAAGAACGCCCCCAAGGAGCGGTTGCAGAATAAGGCACCGACACCGCCACCACCGCCGCCAGATGAGACGCCCTCAAAGGCTCCCAATCGGGCAACCCCATTGGAAGGGACCATTCCTCCTGCGCCCAAGACTCCAGATACGACAGCGCCTCCGGCGCCCGCGCCTGGGACGCCGCCAACTACGCCTCCTCAACAGTAGGTTGGGATTCTCGATCCTCTAAATCGGTGTGGGGTTCCGGCCTCGCGTGAATATTTCCTTCCAGCTTAGTAAAGGCAATAACAAGAATGAGAAGGGTTCGGTGATTGCGCTGAACCCCTTCTTATTGCATGTTTTGCTATCAGGGGCCCAACACGCGGCTTTGCTCAACACGGAGCCCATAACGCTGTACTAAACAGGAAATCCCTGATAGCCTCGTTTGCCATGGAACTTCAGATCAGTATGATTCCGTCGCCAGAAGATCCTCCCTGGAGAAGCGATGACTACCAATCGGAGCTTCGTAAGCTCGGCCTAGCTCTTAAAGGAGACGGTCTGGAGATGCAGGAGGTGGGCTCCCATCCGGTTCGCTCGGGGGAGACGTCGCCAATCTCAGGAGAGTGGAGGGTCAAGCTCGGCGCCACGCTCGAGCCGATCCTGAAAGCTCCGGTTGGCTCCTGGTTGCAAGCACGACGTGGCCGTACAGCTCGATTGAGAATTGGAGAGATCGAAGCGGACGTACGAACCGCTGAAGAGCTTGCGCGGGTTATCAAGATTGCCAAGTGTTACCAGGAAGTCACGGAAAACGAGTCTTAATTCGACTCCTCAATTTCTTCGATCAAAAACTGACGATTTGGATCGCTTGGTGCAGCCATGCCAGCAAGATGTTTGGCGCGCAGCCAAGCAGAACGACGCTAAACGCGATCAGGCATATAGCGACCTGGCTGATAATCGGGGTTTTCATTGGGCCTGCTTCGGCGGGCGGATCGGCAATATAGATTCGCTTGAGCACCTGCAGGTAATAGTAGAGGGACACGGCGCTCATCGCTATCGCCAGAATCACCAGCCAGAGTAGGCCAAGCGGTTTTGGTTCGGGGGCCAGCGTTGAGGTAAACAGATAAAACTTTCCGAAGAACCCGGCCAACGGTGGAATTCCGGCAAGGGAAAGCAGAAAAATCAACATGCAAAAAGACAACACCGGCTCGCGACGGCTGAGTCCGGAAAAATCCGAGAGTTTATCGCTGCCGGTTTTGGCCTCTACAACTGCAACGACACCAAATGCGCCAATGGTCGTCAGGGCATATGTCAGGGCATAATACAGCAGCGCGCCAAAGCTCTGTTCGGTGTGCGAGACGAGTGCAAGCAGCATGTAACCAACGTGCGCAATCGCCGAATAAGCAAGCAATCGCCGCACGCTGGTTTGCATAATGGCTACAAGGTTTCCCAGCACAATCGAAAGTGCAGCAACAAATGCGATTACCGGGACCCAGCCCGGCACATGGCTTCCCCAGGCACCGCTGCCTTCCGCTCCTGCAAAACCGATCACCATCACCTGATAGAAGATGACAAGGCCGGCAACTTTTGAACTGGAGGCAATCAGCGCCGCACTGGATGTTGGAGCACCTTCATAGACGTCCGGCGCCCAAAAATGAAATGGAACCGCTGCAACCTTAAATCCAAATCCGATGACGGTCATTACAATCGCGACAGCCAGAAGTGGATCCAGAGAGGAACCCCTGGTTGCTACGGCTATTCGTGTGAGATTTGTTGAGCCGGACAAACCGTAGACAAGGCTGAGCCCAAAGAGCGTGAATGCCGCTGACGCTCCACCGAAGAGAAAATACTTTAACGCAGCTTCAGCCGATTGGGCGCTGCGCTTGTTGAAGGCCGCGAGGATGTAAAGCGACAGGCTCAACAGCTCCAGCGAGATGAAGATCAAAAGAATATTTTGCGAACTCACCAGGAACATCATGCCGGTCGTCGCAAACAAAATAAGGGCCAGATATTCGCCGACATGCGCGGTGAAGATCGACTCTATCGATATCAAAATCACAAAAATCGTCAATACGAGTAATGCGATTTGAACCAGCTGTGTCTGCGGGCTGACCACAAGCGTTCCATCGAAGACGTTTGCTTGCTGCGGCGCTATCAGCATCCAGATGACTGCACCAACACAGCCGATGCATGAAATCACAGCGCCAATGGTGAAGCGAGCCCGCGTCTCCATCCCGCGCATAAACAAGAGATCAACTGCCAGCACCCCCAGCGCAGCGATAATGACGGTTACTTCCGGCACAACCAGTTGGAACAATGCCGAATACCCCACCACGGTCATTGCCAGCTACCTTTCCGCAGGCCGTCGAACAGCGGCGAACTCAAAGCTGGAATGATTCGGTTCAGGATCAATGGTGGATAGAGCCCAATGGTTAAACTTACGCCTATTAAAATCACGGCACCGATGCGTTCAGGAATTGAAATCGGCGGAAGAGGGTGATGCGGTTTGCCGGATTCGATTTCGGGGCTGCCGATGAACGCCTTTTGCATTGCGCGCCAGGTATAGGCGACGCCAACCACAACTCCAAATCCGGCGCCGATCGCGTATACCGAGAAAGCGCGCCACGCACCAATAAGTACCTGTAGTTCCGCCACAAATCCACTGAAGCCCGGTAAGCCGATGGACGCCATGCTGGCGACGACGAATGTTACCGCCGCGAACGGAATGACCTTGTAGAGATTCATCTTCTCCAGCAAGTCCAGATCGCGGGTGTGGGTTCTGTCGTAAACCATCCGCCCGACGACGGCAAACAACAGGCCTGCCAGAATTCCGTGCGAAAACATCTGCAGTACTGCACCGCTCAGCCCGATCTGAGTCAACGTCATCAGACCCAACAGCACAAAGCCCATGTGGCTCACACTCGAATAGCCCACGACGAACTTGAAGTCTTTTTGCACCAGAGCGACCGTCGCGCCATATACGATGCCGATCAGTGCGAGCAATGCGAATACCTCGCGCCACGAGCCAAAGCCGAGCACATGGAATCCCCACGAATCCAATCCGCGCGGAAACAGTGTCATAGCCACTCGCAAACAACCGTATGCGCCAAGCTTCATCACTACGCCCGCAAGCAGCATTGAGGCTGCAGTTGGTGCAGCGACATGGCCTGTGGGGGCCCATGTGTGGAACGGCCATAAGCCGGCTAAAATCCCAAAGCCCACAAACACCAACGGAAATGCCCATATTTGGAAATGCAGAGGAAAGGAAAACTGCGCCAGGTCAATGAGGTTCATCGTCTTTCCGCCCGCGACCACGTATGCCGCAATCAATCCAATGAGCACCATCGCGCTGCCAACGAAGGAGTAGAGAGCAAGCTTCATCGCGGCATACTCGCGCCGGGTCGAACCCCAGATAGCAATGAGAAAGTATTTCGGGATGATGGCGATTTCGTAGAAGACAAATAGCAGAAATAGATCGAAGCTCAGGAACACGCCATATACGCCCCCGATAAGCGCCAGATAGAAAGCAAAAAACTCCTTGGCGCGGTGCTCGATATTCCATGAGAAAAGAATGCCTGCAATTGCCACAATCCCGGTCAATAGGAGTAGCGTCAGGCTGATACCGTCCGTCGCGAGATAATATTCGATGCCAAGCGATGGAACCCACGGCACGCGTACAACCGTTACTATCGTGCCGGTGCTTTGTTGGGCAAACCCTACTAGCGTTACGGCGAGTCCCGCTATTGCCGTTGACATCGCAATGATGCGTGCGGCTCGCACGCTCACCTTCGGCAGCAGCAGCACCAACACTCCGAGAAACGAAATATAAATAGTCCAGGCGAGCATAATCAAAATGCCAAAACAGAGGTGTTTGGCGAGCTTCCATGGCGCGCCAACCCTGTCGTCTTCGAACCGGCTTTGTCTCCTCTCATCTACATTTGCGGCAACTACCTCAATTGTTGCGACATGTTTATAGCGGTGCTGTTGATAACGCCGATCACCAGTTGCGGATAGATTCCCAGCACGAACATGATTACGATTGGAGGCAGCAGGGCGAGCCGTTCTCCGATCGTTAGATCTTCTAGCTTGGACCATCCTTCATTGAGTGGCCCAGAGAAAACACGCTGAAGAATCGTCAGAATGAAGATCGCTGTTGCGAGTAGGCCAATGACTGCGAGTGCGGTCGCCCACGTGGCCAGTGGGAAGGAGCCTCTGAAGGTCAGAAATTCACCCACGAAGCCGTTCAGTCCAGGCAGACCTAGCGATGAAAAAAGGGCGATACCCATCAGTCCGCAAAATACCGGGGCAACTTTGCGGAGGCCGCCGAAATCATTGAGTCCGTGTAATCCGCCGCTTCGTTTCTCAAGCAAAGCCACAAACCAAAATAGCGTCGCGGCGGTCAGACCGTGGTTGAACATTTGGAGAATCACGCCGTTGAGCGCTGCTGCTTTGGCTGTTGCGTATGCGGGGTCATCGCCGGCAAATTCTGCAACCGAAAAAATCCCGAGCATGCAGTACCCGAGATGATTGATGGAAGAGTAAGCGAGGATGCGCTTCAAATCCGTTTGTGCGAGCGCGGCATAAGCGGAGAGAATAATTGTGGCCACGGCGAGCCACAAGAGCGGCGTACGCATGGAACGCATTTCTACATAAAAAATGGGCAGTAATATTCGTAGGAAGCCATAGACGCCCATCTTCGACATTGCGCCGGTGAGCAGCATGGTCGTGCCGGTAGGCGCCTCGGCGTAGGCCTCAGGCAACCACGTGTGAAATGGAATCAGCGGTACTTTTACAGCGAAGCCTAGAAATGCTCCACAAGAGACAATCAGCGCAACCTGTTGAGGCGCTAATCTAGGCCAGCCTATTTTGCCAGCGAGTGCAGGGATGAGTTGTCCATTTCGCGCCAGTTCGGAGAGACCGATGAGATCGAACTTGCCGGTGCATTGAAAGATGGCCAGGAATGCCAGAAGCAATGCGACGCTTCCAACCATCGTGTAGACGAAGAACTGAGTTGCCGCCGCGGCGCGTTGTGGGCCACCCCATAATCGAATCAAGAAAAAGGCTGGGATCAGGCTCAGCTCCCAGAAGAGGAACCAGTGAAAAAAATTCAATGCTGAGAACGTTCCGAACAGCCCTGCCTGAAGAAAGAGTATGAGAGAGAGGTAGAGTGACGCGCTCTCCTGGATCTGCCACGACGCCGCCATCGACATGGGCACGACAATTGCCGACAACAGCAACATCA
>Ga0137385_10004161_pt1 | contig 12637 bp, 24 predicted proteins | sample SagtaG_FD_104921 | JGI IMG/M metagenome (GOLD analysis project Ga0137385, IMG submission 104921) | Vadose zone soil microbial communities from Sagehorn Ranch, Mendocino, California, USA - Sage2_R_80_16 metaG | ecosystem: Environmental > Terrestrial > Soil > Vadose zone | place: USA: California...
CGAGCCCGATGGCGCTCAAACGCGGCATCGATAAGGCCGTGGAAGTTGCCGTCGCAGAGATCAAGAGGCTCTCCCGCGAGGTGAAGGGCGACATGATCGCGCAGGTAGGGACCATTAGTGCCAACACCGACAAGCAGGTGGGCAGCATCATCGCCGAAGCGATGAAGAAGGTCGGGAAGGATGGCGTCATCACCGTCGAGGAATCCAAGACGATGGAGACGACGCTCGAAGTGGTCGAAGGCATGCAATTTGATCGCGGATACCTCTCACCGTATTTCGTCACCGATCCGGAACGCATGGAGTGCATCCTCGAGGATGTCCGCATTCTGATTCACGAGAAGAAGATCAGCTCGATGAAGGACCTGCTGCCCTTGCTCGAACAGACGGCCAAAATGAGCAAGCCGCTGCTGATCATTGCTGAGGATGTTGAGGGCGAAGCCTTGGCCACCCTGGTGGTGAATAAGCTGCGCGGCACGCTGCAGTGCGCGGCGGTGAAGGCCCCGGGCTTCGGCGACCGCCGCAAGGCCATGCTCGAAGACATTGCAGTTCTCACCGGTGGGAAGGCCATCACCGAGGACCTCGGCGTCAAGCTTGAGAACGTGAAACTTGAGGACTTGGGGCGCGCCAAGAAAGTGACCATCGACAAGGACAACACTACGATCGTCGCGGGCGCCGGCAAGGCCAGCGAGATCGAAGGCCGCATCAAGCAGCTCCGCGCGCAGATCGAAGAGACCACCTCGGACTACGACAAGGAAAAGCTCCAGGAACGCCTGGCCAAGCTCGTCGGCGGCGTCGCGGTAATCAAGGTGGGGGCGGCAACCGAAACAGAGCTGAAGGAGAAAAAGGCCCGCGTCGAGGACGCCATGCATGCCACCCGTGCGGCAGTTGAGGAAGGTATTGTCTCGGGCGGGGGCACCGCTCTCCTGCGCTGCCTGCCGGCCCTAGAGAAGCTCAAACTCCACGACGAGGAAGCCATTGGGGTGAACATCGTAAAGCGTGCGCTCGAAGAACCCTTGCGCCAGATCGCGGAAAACGCTGGGCACGAAGGCGCGGTAGTTGTAGGTCGCGTGCGCGAGTCGAGAGATGAGAACTTCGGCTTCAACGCAGAGACTGGCGAGTTCGGCGACCTGGTCAAGGCCGGTGTGATTGATCCAGCCAAGGTCACCCGCCTCGCGCTCCAGAACGCCGCGTCCATCGTTTCACTAATGCTGACAACAGAAGTCCTGATCGCCGAATTCAAGGGTGAGGAAAAGATGGCGGCCGCTGGCGCAGGTTATGGCGGAGGTATGGGAGGATCGTACTAAACGCCGGTCTATTTGTACCGCGGCTGCGTTCGAAGAATCTGATGTGGAGGTTAACCTCATGCGTGTCTTTTGGGAGCAGGTGTGAGCGTTGGGCGCAGTTTATCGTTTGGTTGGCCAAGGCTTCAGTGATCGTGACATCGCAACGAAACTGGATCTTACGGAACTCAGCGTCCAGGCCTGCATAGCCTGGATATTGCACTTCCTGGGGTTCACGAATCGGAACGAACTAATCCGCTATGCTGCAACTCCGACGGCAATGTAAGCGTGGCACAGAGTGCGAACGCTAGGGCGGCCAGACAGCTTCTGCTTAGGATTGCCACACAGCTCGCTGTTTACCGGAAATTTCATGACGATCGCCTCAGCAGATGTTTTGAGCAGCCACCTGAGACCGCTTTGCTGGCGTGATAACCACGTAATGAAGTCCGAACCCGGTAGATCATGGTCAAATGCCGAGAACCAGGCGTCATACCATTGCGGCTTCGAAGGGTACAGTGTTCGATATGACTCAACCGACGGCTATTACATGCTCATTGGAATGCCTCCGAGTAGAGACACCACCACTGGTTGTATCGCCGAGAGAGTATCGATGCCGAACCGGGTGTGCGCTGGTGTTGTGGCATCGAAGGTTGCGACTATGGTTACGATGCCAGCACAAAGGGAGATTGGGTCAGCGACCCAGGTGAAGGAATTCGTTCACATACAACGAAGGAGGTATTGCCATGTTTGAACGCAGAGAACCATCGGGAGAAGACATCGCTCGCCGAGCTTATGAGCTTTATATTCAGCGCGGCGGCGACCACGGAAAAGATGTCGAGGACTGGGTTAGGGCTGAAAGAGAGCTGAGCGACGGACCCAGAGCGGGACCAGCGAAAACGAGGGCCACTCAAGTCGTTCGTAAGGCGTCTAATTGACGCCCTGCGTCTGAGTAAGCATCTTATCTCGACTCACTGTGACGTCATTAACAGATGAACTCCGCAAGGCGAGTCTCTGTAAGACTGGGGAGACAGTCCTGAGAGATTTGGCGTCACGGTATTTCCTTCAAGGCGCTGCAAGCTGAACCAGAAATGGTGGCACCGGACGTGTGGTCGATAGGATTCTTTGGAGTTACAAGCAATTGCTTGCTCGTCTCCAACGATGGTTCCTGCTTCACGGGCGCGCGCTTTTGCCTTGTCAACGGAGCCTTATACTCCCACATCCCCAGGCCTCAAGGGCAGGGGCTCTACGGCTCTGCTAGTAGACCCGCAAGCAGTTCATTCTTAACGGCCAAGAACGGGTTCGTGACGGTGACCCCCTTCCACGTAAAGCCTTCCTGTAAATCCTCTGAGAGAAGAAGACGGCAACCTGCTTCTGACGCCGCAGAAAGAATCACGGCGTCCCAGATGCTGAGTCGGTGATCGGTCGCGAGGTCCGCTGCCCCAAGCATCACGGCGGCTGAAGTCTCGATCGGAGGAAAGGCATCCTGCCAGCTCAGTATTGCCTTCCGTGCTTTTGCTGGGTCTCGCCCCGCCTTCCGCACCAGCAGGTTAAACAGCTCGCCTAACGTTTGCACCGGCAACAGTGCCGTGCCTTCCGGCAGCTTCTCCACGAGGTCAAGCGCCGTCTTCTTCATGGCTGCGCCGTTTACGCCTTCGGCGTACGCCAGAATGTTCGTGTCGAGTGCTACCCTCACTGCTTATCCTCAGTAAAGGTCATCCCGGTTCCAACGGCCGATTGAACGGACCGGCTCGGATCGCAGTCGCTTCACAAGGGCGGTGCGGGCGCCACGCGCGACCCCGCCATTCTTTTCCACAGGCACGATCTTGGCGACCGCTTTGCCGTGCGACGTTACGACAAAGCTATGCCCCTCGCGGACCGTGCGGAGGAGCTTCGAGAACTTGCGGTTTGCATCAGCGGCGGAAACAGGCTTTTCCATAATCACTCCACAATGTAGTGATATTACGTACTATGTCACAGGGGCGGGCCAATGGCAATAGGCTATTTGGAAGAGGATGGGCGCCTTCTCCGTTCGGGCGCAACCCGCCGAACTCCGTTTCGTTTCCGGCGCATATTTACGCTGCCCGAATTGCAACAGCACAGACCTCAAGAAGGTTTCTCTCGCCTACCAGGAAGGACTCTTTGATACAGCTGCCCGCACTCGACTGCGTGCTGTCGCGGTTGGCGGCTGTGTACTGTTAGCAGCTATAGCAGCTGGCTAAGGAAGGTTCTGGCCGGAACCGCAACCGGACGAGGGACGCGAATGCAATCGGCATCCTGATACGCCAGGTTCATCACCACCTGGAAAGCGTGGGCTGCCTTGGTTTGTCCCTGAAAGTGGGCGAGAGATGGCGAAAGGCTGGTGTCGCTAATCTTGGCCTCCACCAAGAGTGCTTCTTAAGAACACAACTGGGTCACTTTCGGAGAGCGCCGACATGCATGCATGTCGAAAGCCCGGAGGAGAGTCGCATACGGCCATCAGCCCCAGGAGAGTAGAATTGCAAAGCGAATCTCGACAAGTCTCCAACCAACCCCACCTTCAGCTAACCGGCGCAGGGGGGCAACCGCTTCGCTCTGAGCGGTCCAGCCTCCGTGGGCGGGCGAGTTCGCCGTTCGAGATCTGAAACAGTTTTAGTCGTTGAAGATCGTTGAAGATTGATCAGTTTGACTCATGTTGATGAGTCAGATAGACTCATGCCATGGCTAAACGACTGCAAGTGATTTTGAAAGATCCCGAATACCGCGAAATTCAGCGCATGGCGCGGTCGCGTCATTTGTCGATCGCCGAGTGGGTCCGACAAGCACTCGACCTGGCACGTCGGCGGGAACCCTTAGGGGATGTTGGCAAGAAGCTCGCAGTGATCCGCACGGCGGCACGACATGATTACCCCTCGGGTGATATCGACCGCATGTTGGCGGAGATCGAGAGCGGGTACGGTGTCGGTACCCGGCCGTGATTCTGATCGATTCGAACATCCCAATGTATCTGGTTGGCGCGCCTCATCCTCACAAGGCCGACGCACAGCGACTGCTCGAAAAGCTGGTTGGCGATCGACAACGCCTGGTTACGGATGCCGAGGTCCTGCAAGAGATACTGCACCGCTACGTCGCTATCAATCGTCGGGACGCCATCCAACCTGCGTTCGACGCTTTGCTCGGCATTGCCGACCAGGTGCTGGCCGTTGATCTGGCCGGGGCGGAGCGCGCAAAGGAAATTGTCATGGGGCATCCACAAATGTCTGCGCGTGATGCTGTGCATCTGGCCGTCATGGAACACCATGGAATCGAGCGAATCTTGAGCTTTGATTCTGGGTTTGATGGATTCCCTGGAATCACGCGCCTGTCGTGATCCAGCGTGAAATCGATGAGAGAAATCAGTGTGGATGTAGCGAGATTACCAAGATTTTTGGCATTTTACGAAAAGGACTCGGAAGACTCCGTTGATTGTTTTCTCGTGGTTATCGGCCGTCACGTTCCTCCTGTTGCTGGTTCTGTCCTGGAGACACAATCAGTCCACCCACAAGCGTCGGTATTCCCAGTGGGAACGCTCGTTCCTCTGCCAACGCTGTGGCACTTTGACGGAGCAGGAATAGGCCTCGAGAAAGGTCGCAGACGGAGAAGGTGGAATCTTCGAGCATCCTGCCCTTCGAGCCTTTACAACCGCCGAGCACGTGAAGGCTTGCAGGGCATCTTGGAATCTTACCCGACGGGACGGTTGTCGATTTGGTTGCCGACGACGAGGGTGACGTGTACGAGGCGCCCTTTCTCAACTGATGAGGAGCGGCGTGCCTTTGCACGAAGCACTGTCGACAGCGTGGAAACCTGCCGAGGCAGGTCGTGTCCGTCCACCCACGGAAATTCTAAATGAGCTGCACCGACGGCGGTAGCGCAAAACCCGTACTGCCTCACCAGATCTGTTCGCCGACGAACTTGCAGCTGTGTTCGAACTCCTCGGCCACGCACCCTACATTGGGCGCTTGTATAGGCAATCCCGGTATCGGATACGCGTCGGCTTCTGCTCAAGGAAACTTGCTATCACGTGTACTATGTCCCCCCGGTGACGAGGTTCGAGTTCTTGCCGTGTGGCACACGCAGCGTGGTGTTTGCCCGTCCCGCCGTCCCGTTTCACTTGTGGTTGCCGAGCCGTGCTAGAATACACAGTGTTCTTTTGTATTCGGAGGGTATTCGTGGCGGAAAACAGGGTAATGACGCTGCGGCTGGAGCCGGAGCTGCGGAAACGCCTTGACGGTCTGGCCAAGGCGCAGCGCCGCAGCCGCTCTTTCATTGCTGCCGAAGCCATCCGTCAGTACGTCGCCGTAAACGAGTGGCAGATCGAGGAGATCAGCAAGGGAATGGCAGAGGCGGATCGAGGAGAGTTCGCAAGCGACGAGCAGGTGCGGCACACCATGAACAAGTGGACCGGCCGCAAGCCGACGCGACGTGCCAAGTAAGCCGCTGAAGGTCCGGTGGCTGAAGCGGGCGCTGGCGAATCTGGAAGCGGAAGCCGAGTATATCTCCCGCGAAAGTCATGCCGCCGCGCAGCGCGTGGTGCTGGCAATCGAGCAGGCCGTGCGACTACTTGCCAGCCACCCCGCCATGGGCCGGGCAGGGCGCGTCGAGGGGACTCGCGAACTGGTGGTTACGGGTACGCCCTACATCGTCCCGTATCGGGTGCGTGAGGACAGAGTGGAAGTTCTGCGCGTCTTCCACGCCGCCCGGAAGTGGCCGCCAAATTTGTGAGGCAGAATGAGACATGAAGCTGCATTACTATCGCGAAGCCGATTCGCTCTATATCGAACTCAATCCCAAGCTGAGTGCGGATTCGCGCGAGGTTTAACGATGGGCCAGCGGCCGATTTCAACGCTGAAGGGCGCGTAGTGGGGATGAAATGCAGTGTGTATTGTTATGCCGAGTTGCGCAGATCGCAGCCGGCTATCCCGATTGTTATCTGAGAGATTTTCTGATTTTGTGAGCGGCATTACTCCACATAATCATGACGCCTTTCTGGGCACGATGCGGATAACGAGGACGTCATGCTGTCTGTCGTGGCAAAGAGAAGCAGCAACAGTCCGATCGGCAAAGACGGTGTAAGACTCTATCGTTTCCGCGCTGAGTTTTTTGGCTGGCTCCTCCAGGTTTTAGGGCGCTCCCAGAGAGAATGAACCCCTTCCATTCTCTTCTGGAGCCGCCTGATGAGGGACCGCTCTTGCCGCTACTGGCAGCAAGCTTTTCAGCCTTCTCCTTACCATCCGCAACAACAGGTGTGCAATCAGCCTGCCTGCCAGAGCCAACGCCGCTCCGATTATCACCGGCAGAAGATCGCCTCCGATCCGGTTTATCAGCAGGTCTGCTTGGAGAGTCCACGGAAGTGGCGCAGGGCGAACCCTGACTATTGGAAGAAATATCGCCAGGCCCACCCCGAGCAGGTAGAACGAAATTGTCGGAAACAGCGCTGCCGGGACCAAAAACGGCGGCTGGTGAATCTTGCAAACAACAACTTGGCTACCTGCAAGGCACTGAGTTTTCAATCGCTTGACTCTTCTGGGGTGGCATCTTTCGCTTCTTGCAAACAACATCCTTTTGAAATCGCCCCGAGCGCTGGTTTATAAGCCGCTCATGCTGTCGGAGTTCTTCAAGTCGCAGTGCGCGGATTCAGACACTTCGACATGGTCCTGCGGGGTCCCAGCTTGAAACCTTTGCCGGGACTTTATCGGAGGCGGGCTACGCCACCAGTACAGCTTGCCGACACCTTCGAGCGGCCGAACACTTCATCTATTGGACCCACCGCCAAGGCATGCGGGTGTGCAAGTGGAACGAGCAATCGCTTACGGGATTCGACCGCCACCTGGGTCGATGCCACTGCCCACACTACGGCTCTGCAGCACGGCTGAAAGTGGTCCGTGGTGCGCGCCTGTTCCTGACCTACCTGCGAGATGCCCGGATCATCACCCTGCCATCGGTTGAGCCACCTGTTCAGGAGCCCGCTCTTTTGTCGGTCTTCTGTCAGTGGATGCGCCAGCAGCGGGGTACCGGTGATGTGACCCTCCGCACCTATAGCATCTACATTCGCGAGTTACTCCAGCGGTTTGGAGAGAAATCAAGCCGTTTCGATGCCCGCCGGCTGCGCGCTTTTGTTCTCGCGAAGAGTCGCTCCTGCGGGTGGGGAGCAGTCAAAAATTGTGCCAAGGCACTTCGCATGTTCTTGCGTTTCCTGATCGCCGAGGGGCAATGCGCTGTCGGGTTGGATGCCGCCATCCCCACCGTGGCTCATTGGCGTTGGCCGGCGGGATCGGACCATCTTGTTGCTGCTGGCCCGTAGAACTTGGCCGGGGGCCCGAAGTGGTTCACAATCTGACACAAGGCGAAAACTGTGAAGGCTATCTTTGAAAAGATTAACGACATGCAAGCTGCTGGAATAATTGGGAAATACGCCATCGGCGGTGCTGTCGGCGCAACGTTCTACCTGGAACCGTCTGCGACTCTCGACGTGGACATCTTCGCGACTCTCCCCATGGCATCCGGACAGGTGCTACTTAACCTTGCCCCCGTATATGACTATCTGCAAACTCACGGTGGAAAGCTTGAAGGTGAATACATCGTTGTCGATGGGTGGCCAGTGCAATTCCTGCCTCCGGCCGACGCGCTTGACCAAGAGGCGCTGATCGAGGCTGTTGAAACGTCGGTCGAGGGAGTGAGAACATGGGTGATGTCAGCAGAGCACTTGGTTGCCATCGCGCTGCGAACCGGTCGCCCGAGGGATCACGCGCGAATTCTGCAGTTCATTGAGCAAAACGCCATAGACACCGCTAAGCTACAAAGCATCCTCGGACGCCACGGTCTTCTTTCAAAGTGGGAGCGGTTTGAGGACAGGTATCTTGGAGGAACTGGTGAGTAAGGAGCCTATGCGGAAGAGACTTGCCTCGCTGAGCTTTTCTGAGAAGATCAAGATATTAGAAAAGCTGCGTGACCGTAGCCTGGCGATTGCGGCCAGTGGACTCAGACGGAAAAAGGAAATCATGCCGGCAAGCGGTACCAGGTAAGCGGATACCTCCAGCATGCCCACCGCTCGCCTAAACCGGGAAGCGTACCTCCGCGAACTGCTCTTGAGAATCGCCGATCACCCCATTAATCGCATCGAGGAATTGCTGCCGTCGAACATGCGTCTATGACTGGAAGGCAAGCAGCGCCCAATCGCAGTCTGAAGGAGATGGGGAGCAGTCGAACCGCCGATGCTCGCTCGCAGTTGTTTCGAAAAATAGCGAGGCTGTGCTGTTCGTGCTGAATGATTTCTCTGAAGAAGACCTTCGAAAGCTTTCTATGTCCTGGATCGATCCCCACCAACTCTCGCTTGAGACGGGCGGCCTGACCAAGACCTTTACCGTACCGTAGCGCGCCCATCGAGATGGATACATTGCCCGTTCCTCAACACAGTCGGGTCGCGAAACCGTCGTCCATGCGCTCGGCTAACTTTCGCGGCGGACATGTACGCGTACGCTGTCAATCAGGAGTTGAAACGTATCCCCGGGGCACTGAGTATTCGCGTTCCGTGCAGTTGGTCATAACGTCCCGTTACCAATGCCACGATTACTTTTGCAATTTTCTCGCCCCCAATTGACGAGGGTTCGATGGGGTTCGCATAGTCTGTAGGGGCCGTGCAGATTAAGCGCAAGTCGATTACTGAGAGGCCTCGCTCGATAGCGACTCGTATGATTACATCGTTGAAAATCGCCAGAGCCAGTGAGGCAATTCGCTGATACGACTTATCGGGGAAGCAGCCATTGTAAATCGTGCAGACACCAAGCGGCAGTCCCGGTCGCAGACACGCATCCACAGCCGAGCGGTACTGAGACTCGAATGCGTCGGAGATGTCTGCCAAGGTATCGAGTGATTTTGAAGTGGGCTCTCCGGTCATACCGAAGAACGAGATACCAAGCCTTGATGCTTCTGTCAGTGCGTTGTTACCCCCAACACTGAGTACGAGATGGGAGCACTCTTTCGGCAGGCGCTGAATCTGGTCGGGAATGTTAACAGTCGTAGACCCATCGACGGCGAGTAACGATGCGCACCATCCTGATGGTAGTAAGTTGCGAACTTGCGACACAACGTCTGGGCCGCCGCTCGTGTATTGAGCGTTGTCGAAGATAGAATCTCCCAATAAGACCAGATGAGGCATGCTCGCAATTCTAACGTCATTCTTCTGGCCCTGCACGATCGGTTCTACGTGCCTGGTGAGTCGTGCCAGCATTACGGGACATCAAGTGGCCATGGAAGGTTTCACATGACCGGATACGAATAAAAAGTACCGTAGATAATCGCGTTGGGATTCGTTCTTGTTCTCTCCAACATGTCTTCGACCTCTTCGCTGAATTCTCCGTCTTTCGGTACAGGATTTGCCCGTTCAACGTCCAGCAGCTTCCAACCGTAGCTCTCCAACATTCGGACGCACTTTTCACGGAACTCTTCCGGGCTTGTCGCCCAAGTTGTAACCACGGTGAATGCGGGCCGGAACACAGTCGGCGTTTTCTCATCCGACCAGCTAATCTCGATAGTGCCAATCCAAATGTCAGGCCGCGCCACGTTGTTCTCTTCGACAGGGTAGTACAACTTAGGCGGTCAGGTCCTGGTTTAGTGGGGTGCTCGTAGAAGTGGCCTGCCCGATTCCGCGACGGATTGCACTTTTCCGCAATCGCTGTTTATCAGGACCTGAGGTCCTAGAAGAAGGTATGCACCCGGTCTGCTCGCTATAGCAGGTTACCTTGAGTTAGAATCCACTGACTGGCGGTCACAGGCGTCAGAGCCTCACTATTATGAATTGCGCGAACTGGGTCGCCTGCATGTTCTTTCTTGTTGTGGCGCAGCCGAATGTCCTCATTGCGCAGGAACCGAATGTTTCTGCAACGACATCACAGGAACTCGGTTCAAAACCTCCGGACCATCCTGTAACTGAGGACCAGTTGCGTACGTATTTTGCCGTTTGCCACGTCTCCGCCGTTTCCCGCCAATTGACTCATGAAAAGCTGGAATCGCAACGACAGCAGCTTCCACCTTGGTATCCACAATCTGTCTGGGACGAAATTGAGGATGCCGTCGATAAGATAGACATGCCCATGCTCGCACTTCCCATCTACCGGAAGTACATGAGCGAGGCCGACGCGAAGATGTTGATTGAGTTGTTTGCTTCGCCTCAGGGCCAAGAGCTTGCCAGAAAATTCCTCGAAGCTACCGTGCAAGCACAGCACGCCGGTCTGACTCCGATGCAGGCGCGCGACCGCGCCGCGGCCATGGTATCGGGCGAAGAAAACAACCGCGTCTTGAAGGTCTACAACGGTATGACGCCTGAGCAAAGGCGCGGCGCAGAATTGTTCTCGCAATCCTCAGACTACCGCCGCATTCAGCTAGTTTTGAAGCAAATCGCGGCGGAGTTTGAACAAGCCACTATCGAGAAACAGACCGATTTGGCCAAAGCAATCGCTCTCAAGCATCAAGCCGAAATGACGGAAGCCAAAAAACTGTACGATGCTAACCATAACTGAAAGTCACACCTCCGCCGTCCGACAGTGCCGAATAAATTGGTAAACGCAAGCCCAAGTGGACGGTAAGTGGCGTTCGCGGAGGGAAGTGGTTTCGGGCCGATTCCACATGTACGCGTAGGCTCTTACCAGGACTCGGTCTTTATTTCGCGCTGGGCGTTAGAGTGATGCGGATTGAATCTGAGACTTCTCCCGTCATGAAAGGTCCGACCATTTTCGCCAGTTCAGAACGCTCTGCATCGGTGAATTTCTCTTCGACCCAACCGGTCAATGCCGCCTCAACCCTGTATACTCCGGGTTTCAAACCACCGAAGAGCTTAGTATCCAAAAGAAACGCCCCGTCAAGGTGTTCACCGGGTTTGAGCAACACCGCTTCCTTGCTCATGCGCTCCCTGACTGTTTTTGGACCGCCACCACCGCAGGAACCCCCATAGCCTAGCACAAAATGTTTCCCGGAGCTGTCCTCAAACCATGCCCACAGGTGAGGAGCCGCTGGGCAAGTCGCCTCCCACTCTCGCGGCACGAACAATGGCGCATTGCTGATGTTTTTCACGCTGTATTTCACTGTGATTGACTCGCCAGCTTTCCAACTTGTCTGCACGGTAGAAATCTTGAATGAGAGATCGCTGGAAGGGACGAACGCTTCCTTCTGCGCAAGTATTGAGCTTGCGATTAGAAAAAAGCTAAGACCAACCGGCAGGAAACATTTCAACGAGTTCACTTCCGTGCCTCTGTAGTCCGATGTGGTCGTGCATCAAAAGGCGACTGTATCATGTTTTTTCGCAAGTCCCCGATTTGTAGCGTACTCGTAGAAGTGGCCGGCCCGTTTCCGCGACAGATTTCACTTGTCCGCAATCCGCGTTATCTCTCAGGAGTGCGCTTTCCAAGCGCAGCGTCTCGGGATGGACTTTCCGAACGTTGTAGCGAACGCTTATTTGGCAGGAGCTTGCTTCTGTGCAGCACATGCAGGCATTGACTGTACGTTCCCATCCAGCAGGTTGGAAGCCGTGCACGCCCAAGCTGGCGCAAGCTGAGAACTCGCTGAGTTGGTTTCATGGTAGTGCGCAGGAACACCTTGCATCTCGCAGGCGTCCTTGGCTTCCACTAAGCCGTGTTCTGGGTCGAAGCTAGGCGGATGAAAATCATAGCGCGGCACGATGTATCCCAGCTCATCGGGGCATAGGCCGAAAACAAATCTGTATTTGGCTCTCATGAAATTTCGAACAGCTGGTTCCGGTGGCTCGTGGGTATCTGCGGCCGGGCAATCGCTTCGGCGGTACTTTTCCACTCCGTAGAACACCTCCGGGAAAAGCTCTCCAGGAGCAGTGATGATCTGGGCGTCGCCCACGCGCAGCGCGTATACTATTGTGATCATTTGCGAATGTTCGCGGTCCTCCGTGCCGCTCATAGCTGGCAGTACGCCTTTGTCGATCAAGAAGCGGTATCCCATGTTGTCCATGGGAAAGTGCACTTCGGCTTTTTTCAATTCAATCTTACGTGTCTGGCTCCACTCTCCGCCGTCGATCGCGTCAACGGCAGCTTTGGCGACATCGTGACCAATTGCCTCCGTACGCTGGAACGTGAATGTTGCAGCTTTATTGCCGCGCACAGGAAGAAAGGTGTTGCCGTCAAATTTGATGCGCGTGGCGCGTTCATTGTCGCCCACAATCTCCACCGCCCCCAGGTCTCCGGACACATAAATCGGCACGCCACCGTACTTGTTTTCGATTCTCTCGCGCACCGCACCAGGAAAATCGGAGGTCAGAACTGTGTTGTCCCTCTACATAGATTCCTGATGAGTGTTCCAGTTGATCTAAGTCGCTACTGTAC
>Ga0137385_10004163_pt1 | contig 12636 bp, 16 predicted proteins | sample SagtaG_FD_104921 | JGI IMG/M metagenome (GOLD analysis project Ga0137385, IMG submission 104921) | Vadose zone soil microbial communities from Sagehorn Ranch, Mendocino, California, USA - Sage2_R_80_16 metaG | ecosystem: Environmental > Terrestrial > Soil > Vadose zone | place: USA: California...
CCTTTGACAAAGAGTCAGGGCGAGGAATCTGCCGGAGGATGTTTCACTCAGTGTCAAGCAGACCCGACCCCCAAAAAGTATTACGGGAAGACTCCAGAGCGCGTAGGGAAGCGCGGGGAAGACAAGGCCTGCCAAGATCGGCAATTCAGTAACCAAATATCCACGCACCGGTCTTGGGCGCTGTAAGCATAACTCCACGGACTATCTCGAGACTACTGTTTCTTGCAGATTCTTGTCCCCTGTAACAGGACCAGCGGCGCTCAGTTGCATTCCTGCCGGATGACCGGCATTCCGGCAATGCCATGTCCGCGAGAGTCGATCAAGCTGAGTCTATTTAAATCAAGCGGATCATCAATCAGTGGCCCTGGGGCTTCGGGTTCCCGCGCAACGCCGGATGGGCGCCCGCAAGAACCAGGTGGATTGAGCCCCATAGTTCTACAAGTGCATGAGCTGCCCGCTTGCATTGCGGCCTGAAGAAGGTGGCCTCCATTTTCGAAATAAGGAGGAAGTAAGTAGGACCCGGCGGCAAGCAAATCCAGCCTTGAAGGCCCCGACGGCAAACACAATCGAATTGTTTGAGCCTGGAGGCCAGAGTCAGGAAATCAAATTGATAAGGGTCCTTGAGAATCTGTTCAGCCAGATCTGAGCCTTCGGGCGGAAGCGCTCTGGAGAAATTCGAGAGAGCTTTGCCTTAACGCTCATGCAGTCGGCTTAAAATCTGATGGACGAGGACATTGCGGCTCCAGCCGTGTTCAACGGCCGATTGCAGATACCATTCCAGCGTGGTGCGATTCTTGATTCGGTCGAGGAGGACCATGTGGTGCCCCCAAGGCAATTGTGCAGCAACCTGCTGCACAATTGATTCGTCCGGCCACTCTCCGGCAAAGGTACGCATGTACTTGAGGCTCCGTGGACTGAACCCCTCAACACCGGGAAACTCGGCGCCGAGATCCTTCGCAAGCCGGTCAATGACCTTCGTTCAAAGTTCCTTGGCCGCCAGTTCCATCGTCCTCTTTTGAGCCAGCGCCACGACTGCGGCCATCGCATCGATCGTGATCCGGGGAATGCGCATTGGCACCTCGACAAAAAGAGTGTGCGTATCCGCATGATTCAAGCCCGACTAATCGCTCTCTCTGAGAATCAGGCCATAATTCCACGCAAACGCGGGACGAATATCCCAGGGAGGAAAGTCCGGTATTGTTTTGAAACCTTGTTCATAGAACTCCGAGATACTGCCTAAACGATAGGTCTATATCGTTTAGCGGTAGTGACGCGATCCTGGGTTCTTCCTCTGTGCGAAACCGAGCTCGATGAGCACTTTGGTCTCTGCTCCTGCTCAGGCGATTTCGATTCGGTACTTCCGTTTGGCCATCAGCACGGCCGCAATACTGCCATCATCGCGGTTATGGAACGGCACGTTCGCGTCAGCGGTAATCCGGCGGATGCTCTGCCCCTTGGGTGCACGCAGCCTGACTTCGCGAGATAGGTCAGGACGCAACACGGCGCCTATGGCTTTGCCATTCTCCCAGCGAATGTCAACACCAACCGCGCCGCGCGCCCGGAGGCCCTTCACCTCCCCGCATTTCCAAACAGCGGGCAAAGCAGGCAGAAGTTCGATCACGCCGGTGTGGCTTTGCACTAGCATTTCGCCCATGGCAGCCGGAGCGCCAAAGTTACCGTCGATCTGGAAGATTGCGGACTTGCCCCAAGGGTGCGAGTCGAAGAGGTTCTGGTTGGTGCTGTGCTTCATCAGCATGATGAGCGACTCCCAAGCTTTGTCACCGTCGGCAAGGCGTGCCCAGAAGGCGATGGCCCAAGCGCGGCCGGCTCGGCACAATCACTGAGATTGCAGTTCTCAGCCGGCCAGTAGTTCATCTGGAGTCAGCGTGCGGGTTGGAAGAGCTCAATCGGATTTCCTGACGGGTCTTCCAATCGAACCGCAAAGTATTTTCATCCGCAGTACCCTCTCCTCGAACCATCCCACTATACAGAGCGTCCGGGAGGCGCGCTGCCATTCCTGGGGCCTTCAGCGCATGAACTGGTTGATACTCACATCGATCTCGAAGCGATCTGGGGACGGTCGGCAGGAGAAGTCCGTGAGCAACTGCTGGAGATTGCTTCACCAGTGCGTCGCCTGCTGTTGCTGGAAAAACTGCTCGCCTCGCGTCTACAACTCAAGAAGAGAATACCTTAGGGTATAAACATCGTTCGTCACTGGCAACGTTTTCTCGATTTCACATTAGGCACGACAAATAGACTTGGGCCTATCGCATCAGTTCGTCTTGGTGGTGACCTCTCGAAACAGGGTGATACCAGTGATACCAATTTCTTGCGAAAAGTTGCCCTCTGGTGAGAAAATTGGGAAAGAAGGGCAAAGCTAGAGAATTCTGGCAAACCCCTGATGCAGCGATGACTTGCTGTTAAATCCCGCAAAGAAGACGGCATAGTGGCCACTCGGGAACGAGGCTTCGAATCCCTCCGCCCCGACCAAAATCAACTCTTTGGAATTGAACCGCTTAAGCAGTATCCTTTCTGAAATCAACAGCTTGAGTACATTCTATACCATTCCCTGCCGTCTATAAAGTCTATACTGTGGGGTGTGTGGACGGAAGTGTTGAATCCCAAGACTGCGCTTTTTTCCTTTCCTTCATCCCCCAGTTTGTAAGTGCAGTTAACGGGCATCTCTTTGTCCAGTTCTTATGCCTGGGTTGTATTGCCGTGTGTATGAACACTGCCGCTGACGTAGCGGTGGAGTTGTTGGCCGCTCCGATTGCCGAACGATTAGCTCGAAGCGCGTCACTTCGTCGGAAGCAACGAATGGCGTCTGGCGTGGGCATGATCGGGCTTGGAGTATATGTGACGGCGCACGACTGATTGCGAAATTGCACGACCGAAGATTTGCCAAACGATCTCGTAGTGACAGTCCGGTGAACGGGGCGACAACAGTTGGCCCGGAGATCACTGCCGCCACAAGGCAGTATTCTGGCGTAACTTATAGAAAATAGGCGTCACGGATGGCTTCTTTTGGCGCTCTAAGGCACGCATCGCAACCGTTATTGTGCCCGCGACCTCTGCCGTATCGACCTCTGCCCAACACGGAATTGCTCGACGCGAACAGTCGACATGTATTGACATGCGCATTGTAGGCAACACCCAGTTGATTTGGAATGGTCAGCAAGAGCGTGTCGGCCTCCGCAATCGCTTCGTCTTTCCTAAGCTGCTCGATGAGAAGATCTGGCTCCGCGGCGTAGCTGCGACCGAAGATCGCCCGTGTGCTTTCGTCAAGGAAACCGATTTTGTCCTCTTCCTGAGAGCCTCGTCCGAAATAGGCACGATCGCGGTCATCGAGCAACGCGAAGATACTGCGGCTAACAGAAATCCGCGGAGTGCGCGAGTGACCAGCTTCCTTCCAGGCAGCGCGAAAGGCGCGAATCTGCGCGGCTTGTTGGATGTGGAGCGGCTCGCCGGTTTCGTCGAATTTGAGGGTTGAGGTCTGCAGGTTCATTCCTCGCTTCGCGGCCCATGCAGCTGTCGCGTTGGAAGCAGATCCTCACCAGATCCGATCACGCAATCCTTCGGAGTGCGGCTCAAGGCGCAGAAGCCCCGGCGGATTGGGAAACATTGGGCGCGGGTTAGGCCGCGCGAAGCCCTTCCCGCGTAGCAGCTCGAGAAATTCTTCGGCGTGTCGCCGTCCCATGTCTGCATCATTCTCGCCTTCAATCGGGCGGTAGCCAAAATAACGCAACCATCAATGACCTGCTCGGGAGAACCGCGGCTGATACCCAACTGCAGGCGCCCGCCAGCAATGAGATCCGCAGCGCCAGCGTCCTCCGCCATGTGGTGAGGATTCTCATACCGCATGTCGATCACTGCGGTGCCAATTTCAATTTTTCGCGTCTTTGCACCGACCGCAGCGAGCAGTGGAAACGGTGATGCAAGTTGCTGCGCGAAGTGATGAACGCGGAAGTAGGCTCCGTCCATTCCCAGGCGCTCGGCCTCGATGGCGAGGTCAATAGACTGCAGGAGCGCGTCAGCCGCCGACTGCGTTCGTGACTGCGGTGAGGGGGTCCAATGACCGAATGAGAGGAAGCCAATTTTCTTCATGTAATCCAAGTCTGCCATGCCGGTTAGGAGCTATGGTCAGTTCTAAGTAGACCTAGCACCCTTACGGTCTTACCTCTGTCAATACGAGCGCGTTTTCGATACCTTTCTCCGGACCGACTCTGGGATGAAAGGATTGCGCAGTGGTCGCTGAGCGAAGCTTTGTTCCGCAGCGAGGAGCCGCTGGACTCCCCGCAACGAAGCAAACTATTCCTGCACCGCAGGCTTCGCGGCTAGAACGTCCTTGAAGCTTGCGCGATATTGAAGAAAGACCAGGACCCAGAGCACGGATGCTACCAGTGCCGGAGCAATGCTCGCCGGCGCAAGCGTGAGGTGGAACGCGAGGATGTTATAAAGCTCCGCCGCTAACAGCGTCAGCGCAAGTGGCACGAAGTAGCCCGAAAGCAACAGCAGCCCACCAATCAATTGAACGCCGAAAAAGAACGCGGCAAAGTGCGACGAGCTGATGGCGACGAAGAACTGAATCGCCAGCGGATTCGCCGGCGGCGGCTGATGGATGAAGTTAAGAAACCCGTTCAGGCCAAAGACCGTAAACATCAGTCCAAGCAGATAGCGCGCAATGATAGAAACCGTCTTCATCTTTCGTCTCCTTTAGATTGCCTGCGCGTGCGATTGCACGACTTGAAGGTGCGGGGCGAGGAACGCATCGCGGTCCAGCCCTTGGTTCAGTGCGGCGGTTCCCCCTGCCGTGAGGAAAGTCGCATCTGTCACACCGAGGAAGCCAAAGACCGACCGCAGATACGGCTCGACAAAGTTGAAAGAGGACATCTGAGTCTGCGCATCATAGATGCCGCCGGTCGCGATGATGAAGGTTGCCTTCTTGCCCGTGAGCAGTCCCTTCGGGATTCCAGACCCATAGGAAAAAGTCCTGCCCACGCGCGCGATCTGGTCGATCCAGAGCTTGAGCACCGAGGGTACCCCGAAGTTATGCATCGGCACGCCGAACACATACTCATCCGCCTGCTCTAGTTCGGCGAGCAATGTGTCCGAAAGCGCCAGCAGTTCCTTCTGTTGCGGTGTGCGCGCTTCTTCAGGCGTGTAGGCCGCAGCCACCCATTCAGCAGTGACAGGCGGGATCGAGGTTGCGTTAAGGTCGCGGTCGATGACCGTTCCATCCAGGTGCGAAGACTTCCATTGGTCAACAAACACACCGGTAAGTTGACGCGAGACGGATCGCCCATAGAGCGGGCTCGAGTCGATGTGAAGAAGCATGGGCATATCGAGAAATCTCCTATGCAACAAATGATGTTTAATCGACAAATGTTGATTCAATAAATCGACAGATGTCGCGTAAGCATCTATTGACGAAGGAGCGTAATCTGGAGATCGGAATGGTTGAGACGTTTCAATCCGGATCCGCCGCGGAAGCTACCGATCCCCGCGTCCTGCGCAGCCGTCAGATGTTGATGGAGGCATTAGCCAGACTATTGGATCGTAAGGAGTTCGACGACATCTCCGTGCAGGAGATTGCCGATGAAGCTACCCTTAACCGAGCGACCTTTTATCTTCATTACGCAGACAAAAACGCCCTCCTCCAGGCAATGACAGCCGCCCGCTTCCGCGACCTGATCGCCCGTCGCGGCCTTTCCTTCACAGATTGCGATGGAGCTTTACGAGCGATTGCTCTCGGCGTCTGTGATTATCTGGCCGAGACCACGGGCTGCCCCAGCCAATTGACGAAGATGCCGCTCGAAGGGTCAATCATCCCCGTGGTGGAGGGTATGTTCCTGGAAGGCGCTGCACATCATCCGGCGCAGCCCGGTGTCGATCCCGCGCTCCTTGGAACCACGGCCGCCTGGGCGATATTCGGGGCCGCGCGCCGCTGGCTGCAAACGCCAGATCGCATTCCTGCCGACGAGATGGCTGCCAAGATTGAAGCGATGGTGAAGCCGATCTTCCTTACCGCCTCCATATAGGTTCGGTGACGTCTTCCTCGCAACTGTAGCCAACAGAAATGCGTTTCTGAGGAGTAATCCGCCAATATGCAGGAAGCAATCTAAAAAGAATTTGATTCTTTGAATCAATAGACCGACCGGTCTACTCATATCAAGTGCGCTGCCCTGAGGGCACCATTTGAAAAGGAGACCACCATGTCCACTCATTCCAGCAAAGGCACTGCTCTTATCACCGGCGCTTCCACGGGAATCGGCGTCGTCTATGCCGACCGCCTCGCCAAGCGCGGTTACGACCTTATCCTCGTCGCGCGAAGCCTAGACAAGCTCAACGAGGTGGCGAAGCAGATTCAGTCCGAAACAGGCCGCGGAGTCGAGACGCTGCAGGCCGACCTCACCGTACCCGCTGATGTGCAGCGGGTTGCCGACCGTCTCGCAACCGATATCTCTATCACCGCCCTGGTGAACAACGCCGGTATCGCCGCGGCCAGCAAGCTGCTGGAGTCCGACCCAAACTACCTCGACCAGATGATTCAACTCAACGCCACGGCGCTGACGCGCCTCGCTCTTGCTGCGGCTTCCGGCTTTGTAGCACGTGCGAACGGTCTCATCATCAACATCGGCTCCATCGTCGCGCTCGCTCCGGAGTTGCTGAACGGCACCTACAGCGGCACCAAGGCGTACGTACAGAACTTCAGCACCTCGCTAAAGAACGAGCTCGCCGGCACGGGCGTCACGGTGCAGGTGGTGCTGCCCGGTGCAACGGCGACTCCTCTCTGGGATAAGGCTGGAGTGCCCATACACAACCTTCCAGCCGAGTGGGTCATGACCACCGAGAACATGGTCGACGCCTCTCTGGCTGGTCTCGATCAGGGTGAGTTCGCTACGATTCCCGCGCTGCCCAATGCGGCGGACTTCGAGGCATACGAGAAGGCGCGTCTCGCGCTTGCTCCAAACCTCTCGCACAAGAACCCGGCCGATCGTTATGGCATCAGAGCGCATCAGTAATTCGAGAAAGCTCACGCACCTAAAGATCGGTACGATAGAAGCATTGGCCTCCGTGCATCTGCGCGGAGGCCACGCGTTCTTTCTCCAGAAAGCGAGCCGCATCATGCCGACAAAAGCGCAAATCGCCGCGAAGACCACACCGGATACGAAGGCAGCGACGTCCTCGACACGCGATCACCTGATCGGTGTGGGCCTCGAGCTAATGCGGAAATATGGCTACGGCGCTACAGGCGTGCAGGAGATTCTGGACACGGCTGGTGTGCCCAAAGGCTCGTTCTACCATCACTTCAGCAGTAAAGAGGAGTTTACCGCCGCGGTACTCGAGCGCTATGTCACGCTTGAGGGGGAACATTGCCGTGAGGTCCTTGGGAACATGCGACAGGCGCCACTGAGACGGCTACGCCGCTACTTCGAGGACCTGATTCGCACTGCTGGACAGTCAGCACCTACCCAAGGCTGCCTGATCGGCAGCCTCAGCCTGGAGATTGCAGGCACCAGTCCGCTGCTGCAAGACTGTCTCAGCTCCAACTTCACGCGCTGGCAGGCTGTCGTCGCCTCCGTGCTGCAGGAAGCCATCGAGAAGGGCGACCTGCCAAAATCCACAAGGCCCGAAGCACTGGCCGGCTTCGTGCTCAATGCCTGGGAGGGAGTCTTGCTCCGATCTCAGGCAGACCGGAGCGACACCCCGCTGAAGGATTTCCTGCACTACATGCTCGAGGAATTCCTAGTCAATAAGTAGGAAGGTCGGGCTCGCGTCTCGAATGCGTATATTGAACCGGAGATCAATCCTGAGATCGCGAGGCTGGAGGGGCAGGTATCCCATTGCACCGCAGCCGAGGAGAAGGTGGGTGGAGGCACGCCGCAGACGCCGGGCCGCAACTTGCGCCCATAACATCGCTGGGAATAGGTCCAACGCAGATAGGTTGGGCCGGAAAGCACGGCTGGGGCGGACTTCTAGGTTCGGGAACTGATCTACGCGCTTGGCGTAATCAGAGACGCGACGCGGTCTGTGGGGCGCCCGCGGTCCGGAGCTGTGTTCCCTCGGGACTTGGAGCAACTCGTCGGGAAGAATTCTGTTCACATGCGTTCCCGATCCAACGCTGCCCTCGATGTAGCCTTCAGATTTAAGCTGCTCGAATGCATTGACGATGGTTCCGCGCGCAAGCCCATATTGCCGAGCCAAATCGCGCGTGGCCGGGAGGCGCGCTCCCGGGTGCAGTCGACCTTCGAGGATCTCTGTACGCAGGGCCTCATAGAGCCAATGGCCGACGGACTGCCCCACATCCCGCTCTGGGAGCACCAATTCGAGAGAAACGGCTCGTTTCATAATCAAAATGGTACATCAGGAATGCCGTAAGTGGATCTTGTGATTAGTCCATGACTCCTCTAGCGTGAGTACATGGGAGGCCGACGATGAATGCTTCAAACCTTCGCGTCCATGCCGCGATGATTCTGTTCGTTGGAGTGCTCGCGGCAGCGATGGTCTTGGCGCGATGTGCCAGTGGTGCGGCGCAACCTGAAGGAAGAGAGAAGGCGCGCCTTGTCGTAACTCATAGGCTGCCTCAACTGGATGGCAATCACTTGAAGGCTGTCGTGGTTGAGGTACATTACGGCCCTGGCGAATCGTCACCGCAGCACAGTCATCCTTGCCCCGTGATTGGGTATGTCGTCGAAGGAGCATATCGCACGCAGGTAGAGGGCGATCCTGAAGCGGTTTACAAAGTCGGTCAGACATTTTATGAAGCCCCGAACGGCCATCACGTGGTTTCAGCCAATGCCAGCAAGACAGAACCGATGACGTTCATCGCGTTCTTCATCTGCGATCATGACAGCAAACTCAGCACAAACATTCCCGGAAGCGTCGACAGGAAGAGGCTTTCGCGATGAAGAGATACGGGGAGCGCGGTTCCGGAACAGGGCAGGAAAGCAGCCGCGATAATTTGCGAGTGATCCATTGGGATCAGGCGGGAGTTCTCTATGCGCGGATTGCTTTGGGTGCCGGCTTTCTTTCCGCGGTCGCATCGCGATTTGGCCTGTGGGACAAGACGGTCGATCTGGAGCACTTTCAAAAATTCATTCGCTACACGGCAGAAGTGAATACTTTCCTGCCGGCGAGTGTGATCCCCGCCGTTGCATGGGCAGCCACGATCGCCGAGACATCCTGCGGAATCCTACTGATCCTGGGATTGTGGCCGCGGTGGGTTTCGCTCGCGAGCGCTATTCTGCTGGCGATGTTTGGAACTGCGATGGCGATTTCCTTCGGGGTCCAATCGCCAATGGATTACTCGGTCTTCTCCGCTTCAAGCGCAGCAGTTCTTCTGACACTGCATGCGCGGCGGCAAGATGCAAAACAGTTTCTAAACCACGGGACGGGAGGTCAATCATCATGAAGAATTGGTGGAACAGTGTTCTAGTCACAGTGGCCATTGTTGTCACAACCCTGGGAACGGCCAGTTTACCCGCCCAACAGGAAAACGACCGGGAGTTACTCCAAGTTCGCGAGGCCGTTTGGCGCGCATGGTTTGCGGGAGACATCAAGTCTCTAAGAGAATTGGTTCCGGCCGAGACAATTGTGATGAGTGGTGGCGAGAAAGAGTGGAAGAATCAGGCCGATGTACTGCGAACGGCTGCAGACTTTCACGCCCAAGGCGGCAACCTTGTCAGGCTTGAATTCCCGCGCACTGAAATTCAGCACTTTGGCGATGTGGCGGTCGTCTGGAGCGACTTTCTTGTTGAAACAGCGATGAGCGGCAAGAGTTCAGTATCTACTGGTCGGGCAAGCGAGGTCTTTGTGCGACGCAACCGTCACTGGCTCAATCCCGGTTGGCATACTGATTCCACGAAGTGAGCCCGGTTCTGACGGTGCCAGGCTTTCGCTTGTCTTCGTCAACGACTGGAAATCGCAACCATCACATGTGTGGAAGACAACTATGAGAAAACAGAAATTCAGCTTCGAGCACAACGGCCTGAAATTGTCTTATCTCGATGCCGGCGGCAGTGGCCGGGTGCTTGTCGCCCTCCATGCACACTGGATGGAAGGCCGGACCTTCGCCTCGCTAGCCACCGCCCTGGCGCCGGAGTGGCGCGTCATCGCGCCGGATCAACGTGGCCACGGCGATTCCGATCACGCGTCCACCTACACACGCAGTGATTATCTCGCTGATTTACATCGTCTCCTGATTCATCTGGGACTTGAGAAGGTCGTGATGTTGGGTAATTCCCTCGGCGGAGTCAATGCCTACCAATTCGCGGCCCGGTATCCTGAACGCGTTCGGGGTCTGATCATTGAAGACATTGGCGCCGTCATAGCCGATGACACTAGCTTTGCGCTCGCCTGGTCTGGAACATTCAAAACCCGCAGCGATCTCGAGGAACGCATCGGCCCGCGTTTCCTTCCTTACCTGCAGGACTCGATTCGCTCAGTTTCCGGCGGATGGCGTCTCGCCTTCGATCCCTGCGAATTGGTGAAATCGCAGGAATCGCTCAATGGCGATCATTGGCAAGACTGGCTCGCGACCACTTGCCCTGCGCTTTTGCTGCGCGGGCAGCAAAGCCGAGTCACCACGCAACAGCACATGGAAGAAATGGCGACGAGGAGATCCCATACGCTGTTCCGGACTCTGGAAGGCGGCCATGTCGTTCACTTCGATAACCCTGCCGGATTCAGCGCGGCCGTGCGGGAATTTTTGTCGAGCCTTCCGAAATAAGATTCGAACCCCCGATGCGCGACAGCCCCCTGCAGCAAATAGAAAGGCGGCGTCTTGAGGCAAGGTCACTCACAGATTGCAGGCGAATGTACCGGGAGCAGTTCTCGATTCACATATAATCGCCGAGTCACCAGCGACAGAAATGAAGCAATCGAATCGAAGAGTGGCCTCAACAGTCCGCAAGTGACGAAGTGTATGCCTGCAGATTGACTATTTTAAATAATGCGGCCAGGTTGTTTCTCGCAAACGTTGCCACTGTCCACAGCGATGACTGGACTCTAGCAATCACGAGCGCAGCGGCGAGGCCTTTGCCTGAAGCTTCGCCGACCACCAACGCCAGGCGGTCCTCCAAGGGGCATGAAATCGTAGCAATCGCCGCCGTGGGCTCGAACTGACGGCACCGCCAGCTCAAGTCCACGGAGCAGGTGTTCCGACCGGGGTCATGCATAAACCGCTGCTGGACATTGCAGGTAAGTATCCAATCTTGGCTAACGTCAACCACGACATCGTCGGTTCTCGTCTCCCAACCTCCACTCGTATGTCGGTTCCGGGTGCTCAAAATCGATAGGCTGGACCCGACTTGCGGTTTAAAAGAAATATTTCAGACGGATGTAGAGGATGCCGGAACGGCTCCGACTACTCAATGAAAGCGCAGACCAGGTTCTCGAAACAAGTAATCCACAGAAGGGAGACGACCGAGGACAAAGCTGGCGAAGTTTCTCGTCGACGCTTCGTCACATCCGCGCTCGCCACTGCGGCGTTCGCGGCTCTACGTACCCTCATCCTCGCGGATCAACAAGCCGATGAAAAGGCGCCGACTGGAAGTGCTCGAAACTACGAAAAACAAGGAGAGAGGACAAAGCGATGACTGCAATTTGTTTCGGCAGAGTTTTGATCAGTGGAGTATTGGGAGCAAGTGTTATGACTAGTTCTGCAAACGCCCAAAACGATCCGCGAACCGTCGATGGGGGGCAAGTAGTCGGCGTTCAAGGAAGGGATCCTGGAGTGTTGATCTTCAGGAGAATTCCTTATGCGGCACCTCCAATCGGAGAACTGAGGTGGCGGGCACCTCAACCCGTTAAGGCTTGGACTGGGGTTAAAACAGCTGGCGACTTTGGGGCCGCCTGTGTTGGTCGAAACTTTGGCTCAATACCCGCAGGTGGCATGAGCGAAGATTGCCTGTATCTCAACGTTTGGACGCCTACCACCGGTGTCGATGCACAACTGCCGGTGCTGGTTTGGATCCACGGGGGCGGCTTTCAAGGCGGAAGTGGATACCATCCATCGTATGAAGGCGAAGGACTCGCCAAGCAAGGCGTCGTGGTGGTCACATTCAATTACCGCGTCGGAATTTTCGGTTCCCTCGCACATCCTGACCTGACCAGGGAGTCTGGGGTTAACGCCTCAGGCAACTACGGGTTCCTCGACCAGGTCGCCGCGCTTCAATGGGTCCAGCGAAATATTGGGAGCTTTGGCGGGAATCCGAACAAGGTGACGATCGCCGGTGAATCGGCTGGTGCCTATTCCGTGTCGGCTCTTACGGCATCGACGATGGGAAGAGGTCTATTCCGCGCTGCTATCGCAGAGAGTGGCGGATTTCTCGTGCCGAAACGCGACGCCATGCGCACTCTCATCGATTCCGAGAAGATTGGCGTCGATTTCGCGAAGTCTGTAGGTGCCCCTAATGTGGCAAGCCTGCGGGACATGAGCGCCGATCGGCTGATGAAAGCTGTTGAGCGAATGCCCGACTTTTTTGCGTTTCAGCCAGGCATCGATGGAGCCTTCTTAACTGAACCGGTCTACGCCACATATTCCAAGAATCAGGAGGCAAAAGTACCGATCCTGATTGGTTCGAATACGGACGAAGGCGCGTTTCTCCTGCCACCTCAGCGCTCCTCAGTGAAAGA
>Ga0137385_10004166_pt1 | contig 12630 bp, 9 predicted proteins | sample SagtaG_FD_104921 | JGI IMG/M metagenome (GOLD analysis project Ga0137385, IMG submission 104921) | Vadose zone soil microbial communities from Sagehorn Ranch, Mendocino, California, USA - Sage2_R_80_16 metaG | ecosystem: Environmental > Terrestrial > Soil > Vadose zone | place: USA: California...
CGGCACTGCAGCCATTCGTAGAAGCGGTTCCTCCACCCACCTCCGGTAAAGCCGTGCACGGTCGTGACGGTGGGGATCTTGAGGCGCCGCGCCACGCCAGCGTCGAGCACATCCGGCCGGTAGCCGTGGGTGTGAACGACGTCGGGACGGAGCTGCCGGAGCGCCTCAGCGACCGCGGCGCGCTCCCGCAGATACGCACGGCCCGGCACCGCGAGCGTGCGGGTAGAGACGCCGGCCTCCGCCAACGTAGAGAGGAACGGGTCGGCCGTTTCTCCGTCCACGACCACGGCCAGCACGTGCACATCGTGTCCCCGGCCGCTCATTCCCTGCCCTAGCAGCTGGACGACGGTCTCGAGGCCGCCGAACGCCGCGGGCGCGACCAGGTGCAGGATCACCATGTGCCGTTGAGGAGCGTCTCCAGCGTCCACGCCCCCGCGTCGCGCCGGCGCGCAGGTCGCGCCGCCCGAGTCTTCGTCCCCTCGAGAATGACCACGGCGGCGGCGAATGACGGTTCATGGGTCAAGCTGACGTGGGCGTGACGCACGCCGCACCGGCGCGCACGCTCGGCGAGGGTGCCGGTGAGCCGGAGTCGGGGAGCGCCCCGAGCGTCCGACACAATCTCCACCTGTCGGAGACCGCCCTCGAGAATCCCGGCGCCGAGCGCCTTGAGACACGCTTCCTTGGCGGCGAAGCGCGCGGCCAGCGCCTGCACGCGATCCGCGCGACTCGCGCACGCCGCGAGCTCCGCCGCGGTGAACACCCGCTCCGCGAAGCCGCCCGGACCGTCCAAGGGGCGACCCAGCCGTTCCGTCTCGACGATGTCCAGACCGATCCCGAGGACCATGTTGCGCTCCTTCCCGTTTTGTCGTCTGTCCCCTACTGCAGGTTGGGTGCCCAGGTGAATCCGGTCATTGGCCGGTGCGTGCCCTGCACCGGACGCTGCGCGCACGCAACACTCGCTCGGGGGGGAATGTGATTTGCGGTGTTAAGCCTCCGTACCGTGTCCCGACGATCTGAGTCGACCTGGCCGGGAGATCGAATTCGTGTGGCTATAGGCAACTCATCACGTGTCGTGCACGCCGATCCCTCTCCCGCATGTCGCGAGGAGGAGGCGTTCTACGCCCGCTACGACTGGTGCTTGAACCCGATCCTGACCGTCGGGCAGCTGCTCCAGCGCCTGCAGGAGGAGGTGGAGGCTGCGCCCGGGCTGGCCCCTGCCTGGCAGCGCGAGGAAGCCCGGATCAACGTGTACCTGTTCGTCTGCGCGATCGCCGGCACCGTTGACGACTACTTGAGCCGACCGCTCGGCGACCTCTCCCCGATCGCCGGACATTTCCCCCGCCTGCGCCCGGCGGTCCGTCTCGCCGAGTACGTCCAGCGGGGCGTCGAGTCGGTGCGCGGCGCCATTGTCGATCGCACAGTCGCCCGCTGGGGACGACGATGGAGAAAGTGCGTCGATGCCGCCTGCGACATCCTCGTCGCGGCCGCGGAGCCCGGCGACCGGCGCTGGACCGACCTCGAGTCCCGCCTGCGGGAGCAGCCCCCCACGAGCGTACCGGCCCGCGTGCTCCACCGCCGCATGGCGATCCCGGCGGCGTTCCGTAATCAGGATTTGACGCACCACGACGTCGCGACCCTGGCCGGCCGTGTCGCCGGGAAGCGCAGGGGTGCGAGGCGCGTGCGGCCGCTCGTCGTCGTCGGGCTGCGCACGGCGGGGGCCTACTTCGCCCCGCTGCTCGCGGCGCATCTCAACGCCCGCGGCATCCCGGCCGTGTCGTGGATGACGATCCGGCCGAAGCGCGGGGCGTCCGTCGGGGAGCGGCGTCGCCTGCAGACGTTGCGGGCCGACGGCGCGGACGTCGTAGTCGTGGACGAGCCGCCCAATTCGGGGGCTACGTTCCGGCTGGCGCTGGCGATCCTGGCGCGTGCCGGCGTACCCGCCGACCGCGTCACCGTCGCCGTGCCGCGCAGCCCCGCGAAGGCCGACTGGACACTCACGGGTCCGCGGCTGGTGTTGCTCGATCCGCCGGACTACCACAAGGTGGGATTGCTCCAACCGTCCGCCGTCGCGCCGTTGCTCCGCGAGTATTGCGGGGCCAATGCCCGGATTCCCGAGAATGCGCAGGTCGAGGCGCTCAACGCACGGCTGCGGGCGCTGCACCGTGATGGTTTTCACGTCCGCCACAAGCGAGTATACGAGCTCCGGAACATTCATCCGGGCAGTCGCCCAACGAGCACGTACGTCATCGCCAAGAGCGTCGGCTGGGGCTGGCTCGGCTATCACGCCTACCTCGCCGGCACGCGGCTCGCCGGCCTGGTGCCGCCGGTGCTCGGGTTGCGCAACGGCCTGCTGATCAGCAAGTGGGTGGGCGCGCTCGAGGTCGACGCCGCCCGCGCGACCCCCGACGTCCCGGTCCCCACGCTCGCCGCGTATGTCGCGGCTCGCGCCCGGCGGCTGCGCCTCACCGAAGATCCCGGCTTCGACGCGCTCGCCGGGGTGCGCACGGGCTGGCGCGAGCTGATCAACCTGTTGCGGCGGGCGTACGGCCTGTACTTCGGCCGCCTCAAGATCGCGGCGCTGCGCCGGCGACTGCGACCACTGATCCCGCCTCAGCCGGCGCTGATCGATGGACGGATGCGGCCCAGGGAGTGGGTCGCGAACGACAGCGGGACCTTCAAGGTCGATTTCGAGCACCATAATTTCGGGAAGACGGAGTTGAACGTCGTCGATCCGGCGTACGACCTGGGCGTCGCCACCCTCGAGTTCGGGCAGTCGCCCACCGCCGAGCGGCAGCTCATCGAGACCTATGCGCGCGAGAGCGGCGACCCCGGGGTGGAAGACCGGGTCCTGTTGTACCAACTGCTGCACGGCGCGCAGCTGATGAACGAGGCGCTCGCCAAAGCCTCCAGCGACGACTCCGCCGATCGGCACGAGTGGAATCGACGCTACCTCACGACGCGCCTCATCCTCGCGTCGCTGCTGAACCGGTTCGTGGCCACGCGCCTCGCTGCGCCCGCGCCGGTCACATGGACGAGGCGCCTGTTCTTCCTCGACCTCGATGGTGTGTTCGACAGCGAGGCATTCGGATTCCCCCACACGACGATGAGCGGGCTGGCGGCGCTCGACCTGCTGCGGGCCCACGGCTTCTCGGTGCTCGTGCACACAGGACGCAGCATCGAGGACGTCCGCAGCTACTGCCGGGACTACGGCTTGCCCGGCGGTATCGGCGAGGTCGGGAGCGTGCTGGTCGATGCCGTCGGCGGTCGAGAGATCCCGCTGATCGACGACCAGGCGCGGGCGCAGCTCGATCGCTGCCGCACGGCGCTCACCGGCTTGCCAGGCGTGTTCGTCGACCCCATGTACCGCCACGCGGTGCGGGCGTATCGCATCGCCGACGGGCGCACGGTCCCCCTCCCCCGCCCGCAGGTGGAAGACGTGCTCCGGGAGGAGCGGCTCGATCGGCTGAAGGTGAGTCCGAGCTCGGTCGATGTCATCGTGCTCGCGCGCGGCGTCGACAAGGGCCAGGGGCTCAAGCTCGCCAAGGCATACTTGGGGTGCGCCGACGAGCCGGTCGCGGCCATCGGCGACTCCGACCGCGATGTCCCGATGCTCGCCGCCGCGGACCTCGCCTATGCGCCGTCGGGCTGCTCGGCGGCGGTGCGGGCTCTCGCCGAGGAGGGTCGCTGCCGCATCATCCCGCGGCCGATGCAGCACGGCCTGCTGCGCGCGGCCCGCGAGCTCGCGCGCGGTCAGCCCGCCACGGTGCCCCCCTCTCGGGAAGCGCGACCGGCCACGCCGCCCGCGCCGGCGGCGGACCTCCTCGAGACGCTGTTGCGCGTCGCCGAGCGATCGCGGTTCCGTCAGTTCCTGAGCGCCCTCGCCTGGTGGAGGCTGTGAGATGGCTCGCGTGCAGCAGCTGGACGTCCTCCGCGGCGTCGCCGTCGTCCTGGTCCTCGGGCGTCACGTAGAGCTGCCCGCGACCACGGTCGCCCCAGCGGTCCAGGCGGCGGCCGCGTTTTGGTACCAGATCGGCTGGGTCGCGATCGATCTGTTCTTCGTGTTGAGCGGGTTCCTCATTTCCGGCCTGCTGTTCACCGAATATCAGAAACACGGCACGGTGCGCATCGGGCGGTTCCTGATCCGGCGGGGATTCAAGATCTATCCCGCCTTCTATGTGATGCTCGCCGCCACCGTCGCCGCGACCGCGTACCACGCGCAGCTCCCCAGCGGCTTCCTGCTCAAGGTGCTGACCGAAGCCGTGTACCTGCAGAACTACCTGCCGCCGGTCTGGGGACCGACGTGGTCGCTCGCCGTGGAAGAGCACTTCTACCTGTTGCTCGCCGTGGCGGTGTTCGTGATGGTGCGTCGTGGTTCGCGGGAGGATCCCTTCCGGGCGCTCGTCTACATCATCGGCGGCATCGCCGTCGTGGCGCTCGGCCTCCGGGTGTATACGGCGTGGACGTTCGCCTATTCGGATCGCCGCAACTTCTTCCCCACGCACCTGCGCCTCGATGCGATCGCCTGGGGGGTCCTGCTGAGCTATCTGTACCACTTCCGGCGTCCCCAGCTGCTGACGTTCGTCGCGCGCCGTCGCGGGCTGGTGGCCACGCTCAGCGCGTTGCTGCTCGCGCCGCCGTTCCTATGGCCGCTGGGACAGTCGCGGTTCCTCTCCACCCTCGGCCTGACGTTTCTCGACTGGGCGTTCGCCGGCGTGCTGATTCTGTCGCTCACCCAGACCTTCGACCTGCCTCCGCGGCTGCGCGGCTGGATCACGGCGCCGGTCGGCCGCGCCCTTGCCGCCCTCGGGTTCTACTCATACTCGGTCTATCTGTGGCACATGCCGGTGATGAACTGGCTCATGCCACATCTGCGAGAGCGCGGCGCGTTCGCCTTCTCCTCCCCGACCCTGGGGTGGCTGGCCGACACCGCGGTGTACGTGTCTGCCAGCATCGCGTGCGGTTACGTCATGGCGCGCATCGTCGAGGGACCCTCCCTCAAGCTCCGGGATCGGCTGCTCCCCTCCCGGTCGGGCCGGGTCGCCGCCCTCGCGGCGCCGTCACGGCCCCGCTCCCTCGCCGCCGTCGCCTGATGATCCTCGATTTGGGATGCGGGCAACGGAAAATCCCCGGAGCGACCGGGACCGACATCCGGCCGGTGTCGGGGGTCGACGTGGTCCATGATCTCGCCCGCCGCCCGTACCCGTTCGCGACGAGCTGCGCGGACGAAGTGCATCTCAACCACATCCTGGAGCACCTGCCCGACGTCATCCAGGTGCTGGAGGAGGTGTGGCGCATCACCAAACCGGGCGGCACGGTGTACATCCGCGTGCCGCATTACACGGGGCCCTACGCGTGGAAGGATCCGACGCACGTGCGGTGTTTCACGACATCGTCGTTCGATTACTTCGGGTCGAACATCTACTCCTACTACACGACGGCGCGCTTTCGCGTCGCCGCCGTACGCCTACGATACTTTCTCGAGCCCAGCTATCGGCGCGTGTACAATTGGTGGGCGGGCGTGGTCCAGTGGGTGCTGGACCGCTATCCGACGTTCTGCGAGCGCTTCCTCGCCTACCTGGTGGGGGGTATCGACGAGCTGCGGGTGACGCTGGTTGCGGTGAAAAACGGCGACGCGGCCCCCCCGTCACTCTCCCGAACGGGCGCCAGCTGACGCCGCGGCGGCCGGCACAGCGCCGTCGCCACCGCGCGCGCCACAACGGCGGCGCCGACGGGCGTGTAATGGTCGTGGTCGTAGTAGTGGCGCAGACCCTGGTTCAACAGCGGCCGCAGGTGCACGTGCGGTAAGCCGAGCTCGTCCGCGACCGCCACGACCCGCCCATCGATCAGGCTAAAGACCCGGTTGATCACCTCGAGACTGAAATACACGCTGACCTTTTCCTTCCAGGGTCGGCCGATCCCACCGTGCCAGAAGCGCGCCCGCTCTTCAGCGGTGTACTGCTTCTCGAACCAGGGCTGGCGAACGACAAGCACGCGACGCGACCGCGCCATTGCGTGGCGGAGCGCTCGCCGGAAATGATGTTCGAAGTGCTGGAGCATGGCGCTCGGATCCGGTATGGTGCTCCGAATTTCCGTTGCCTCCGCCCGCATTTTCCGCGCAGCGACCTGCCAGGCCCCTACATTTTCCCTGGCGTCCACCGGGCGGAGCAGCGCCTGACGGAGCCGCCGAATGAGCTCGACCAATGCAGTCGCGCCGGGCGTCCAACCGAAGCGTTGTCCGGGACGCCGCGCGAAGAGCGCGTCCTCGGGGACAACCGCCGGCGCACGCGCAGGCGGTGCGCCATCCTCGAGCCAGTGGTACGCGGTGCTCGCGCCGACCATGACGATGATGGCGTCGAGGCGGTCATAATTCGGCAGGACGCGCTCGAGGATCATGTCGAGCTCCGCCGCGCCGACGCCGGAGTGGCCGATGTTGCCGACATGGACGCGGCGTGCACCCAGCACGTCGAGCGCGTGGCGGCGGTTGAGCAGTTGCTCGAGCGTCCCCGGCCAGCTCGTCGGCTGGTCGAGCGCATAACATTCGACGGAACTCCCGCCGGCAACGAGGATTCGGTACATGCCGTCGTCGGCGCCGCGCACGTCACTGCCACGTTCACCGTCCGCGTTGATCTCGAACCGGAAACGCGGCTCCAGCCCGGGGAACAGGTTCTGCCGCACTTCGAGTCGCATACCGGGAGACCAGACGCAGTAGCGCGAACGCCGGCGAATCCACCAGCGCGCCCACAGCTCGGCCGTCAGTCCGAGGACGACCCCGCCGAGCGCGATCACGAGAATCCAGTACGGGAGCGTCATGCCCGACTCAAGAGCTTGAGCCGCGGCAGATACCCACGCAGATCGGTGTAAGGGTCATTGCGGTACACGAAGAAGACGAGTGTCGCGACGAAAACCACGAGCATCGCTCCCCCAGCCGCCGCCAGCGCGAGCAAGCCCCGTACATCGAGCCCGAGCTTGAGCCAGAGCAGCAAGGCCAGCGCCGGCACCGCGCCGAGCACCGCGCGCGGAACGACGTACCGGAAGAACGTCCCGACTCCAACGTCGAGCTCGCGGCAGGCCTGGACAAACACGACGGCGGCGAAGAGCACGTTCGGGATCGCTGTGCCGAGTGCCACACCGGCGAGGCCGAGCGGACGAACGAGGGCGATGCTGAGCGCGAGGTTCACGAGACCCGCCACGAGAAAGCCGATGGTCGGCAGGCCAGCCTTCCCGAGGCCCATCAGCATGGGCAACGCCACACCGCGAATTGGCAGGAAGACGAGGTACGAGAGCATGAGAATCTGGAGGACCTGACCAGCCGGTTGCTCGAAACTGGGGTCGACCCACCACGCGACGAAACGCGGGCCCATGACGATCAGGAACATGCCGGCCGCGATGGTCAGCGTGAGCGCAATCTTGGACCACTTCAGGAAGATCTCGCGCAGCTCCTCACGTTTGCCCTGCGTTTGTAACCGCGTCGCCGCCGGCATCACCACCGCCGCGATGGAGATGAGGAATTCCATCAGGTAGATCAGAAAGCTGTTCGCGACCGTGAAGTATGGAATCGACCGGACGTCCATGAACTTCCCGATGACGATCGAGTCCGTCTCGAACGACAGCCGCGCGCCGGCATTCAAGACCAGGACGTAGATGCTGAAAGCGAAGATGGCGCGGGCCATCTTCCAGTCGAAATCGGCCAGCCGCAGACGGGTCGCGGGGTAGCGGCGCCGAACGAGCCCCCAGCAGAGCGTGAAATCGAACACCGTGCAGGCCAGCTGCACGATTGCCAGCATCGTGAGCGAGGCTTGCAGCGCGAGGAGTCCGAACGTGAGCACGACGCGCAGCAACACTCCCCACAACCGCACGATGTTGCGCGGAACGAAATCGTCGTGTGCCGCCAGGATGCCGTTCGGCAGGAGAGCCACGAAACCCACGGACAGAAGCAGGACGACCAATCCGAACGCGACGCGCGCGTCCTGGTTCAGATTGGCGGGAATGTGGTAGCTGCGAGTGAAGAACAGATACATGCCCGCGCCGGCGATCACCGCGATCACGCCGAGAAAGAGATACAGTGAGGCGCAGCTTCCGATCGCTTCGTTCAGCTTGCGCTCGTCACCCGCCGCCACGTGTTGCGCGAAATACCGAACCGACGCCATGGGCACGCCCAGCGCCAGGAGTCCCAGATAACCGGTGATGGCATTGATGAGATTCCAGGTGCCGTATCCGTCGTCGCCGAGCTTGTGGATCGTGAATGGGGTGAGAAAGTAGACCGCGACGATGGTCACGACAGTAACGACCCAGTTGCTGCCGACGCTCTTGAACACGAATCACCCCTCGAGGATCGCTTGCCGGCCGACTCGGTGGTGCGGGAGCTGGATGCGCGGCGAGGGAGCACGTGTTGTGCCACTGCCCTGCTGCAGGAGAATTTGCCGCAGGACGGCGACGGCCGTTGCGGCGCCGCAACAACCTGGGCCGTCAGCATCACCCCAATAGCGCCGCCGCTTCGCTGACCGTCACAGACCGGAAGCGAGTCAAACCGGCGAGTCTCTCCACATAGGCTTCGATGGTCGCGTAGAGACGGTCGACGTCGGCCGCAGTCGCGGTAAAAGGGCTGAGACCCGGTTTGAGGCTGGGCGTGTGCCAGCTGATGTGCAAATGGCGCGCGCCATGTTCCAGCAAGCGAGCGGACAGCGTCAGCATCTCGGCCACCGATTGGAACTCTGGACTCAGACTGACGCGACGGACCAAGCCGATGCGGGCGGCGATCCCCGGCAGGTGAAGCCAGCGCAAGGGCGCGGCCTCGAACAACCGCACGACAGGATCGAAAAGGCTGAAGGGTCCACGGCTGAAGCCGTAGGACAACGGGATCTCGAGGATCGGACCATCCGGTGCGGCCTGCCGCACGTCGCGGTCGGGCCCGACGCGATACGGCACGATGGGGGCGCCGACGAATGTCGGCCCGTCGTCTGCCTCGAGACTGACAAAGGGGCTGACGCTCGAGTCCACGCGATACCCGCAACAGACGAGCGCCCCCACCGTGTCGGCCCCGATGCCGTAGCGTCCCGCCCGAAACGCGGTCGGCATCTGCTCGAAGGTCCCGGCGAGCGCCGCCGTCAGGCGACGCAGTTTGGCCAGCTGCAGGTCGGCAGGCAGATTCTTCAACATCGAGTTCCGCGGCGAAAATGCCTCGTCGAGGGGTGGCGTGTTCCACGGATGCAGGTGAGCGCCGATCTCGGCGCGACCGCCATTCCCGAGCTCGCGCAGCACCTCGGAAGCGCGGGGGTCAGTCGCGACGTGATACGTCGTAAAGTAGGTGGGACGCACGCCCAGCCGCTGGAACATCTTCGCCTGCCGCCGGAGCTCGCGGATGTTTTCGACGGTGACCTCGTAGCGGCTGCGGTCCCAGTTGTCCTCTTCGGTATCGAGCGACACGATGACCAGCGGCGGCGTGCGCTGCGTGCTCATCGCACCGCCCCACCGCGGCGCGCCGCGATGGCATCGAGCAGGCGCAGCCCGCGCCCACGCCAGCCGGATCGGAACACCACCATTTCCCCGGTCATCCGCTGGGCCGGCTTCCATGCGCTCTTGTATTCGTCCTCCCCACGCAGGAAGTTGAAGACTCGATAGCCCCGTTCGATGGCGCGCTGGATCATGAGGCTCATGAGTACCAGCCCGACGCTTTCCCGCTGCCACTGCGGATCCCGTCCGCCCTGATAGAAGTAGACGGTGTCGGCCGACGTGAACCCGTACCACGCCGCTACGGGGTGGCCGTCTAGATTCAGAGTGGAGAGCCACAGGCGCTGCGTTCGCGCCATTGCCGCCGCGAATTGACGGTGCAGTCGCGCTGTGCGCGGATCGCGGAATGCCCCTCCAGTACCGTTCCACCGCTGGGCGTGCAGCGCCAGCAGATGACCCCATCCTGCATCCAACGTCTTCTGGTCGTAATCGACGAGCGCGACAGCGTGGTCCCGGTGCAAAGCACGCGCCTTGCGGCGCAGGATCTGGCGGCGGTTCGGACTCAGCGTGCCGAGGTAGGCATCCCAGGACGCCGGCAGCTCAAGACGCGGGCAGCTCCACAGCGGCCGGTGGCGCGTAGTGTGACCTCGCTCCTCCAAAGCCTCGCGCAACCGCTGCACGTTCTGGGCGTCTTGCGCCAAGTTGCCCAGCACGATGATCTGCCACGGGATGTCCTCGATCCCCTCGGCAAAAGCCTGCAGGTCGGCCTCCGGCAACGATGGGACATCGAGCTCATCCGGGCAGCCCGTGTCACCGATCGCCCAACTCACCGCTCGCACCGGGATCCGACGAAATCGCTCCCGGCCAAGTCGGACCGGGAGGAAGGCGTGTAGCGATCCGTCCGCCCCGTGCAGCTGCACGACCTCGCTCGCCTGAACGTCAGCGGTCGGGGCCGAATCCGCCCACGCGCGGTGCCACGCCCAGCTCATGAATGGTGACGCGATCTGCGCCCCCGCGAGCAGGCCATCCCAGCCGGCGGCGCCACCTTGGAGCGCGTCCGACAGGGAGGTCCGGGTCACGCCCTTTCGGCCACGCGGCACCCGTCGTGCTCCCTGAAGCACTACGTGCCGTGCGGCAGTATTCGCAGCCATTGCAACGTCTCGACGAGGAAGGGGGCGGGATCACGCCACCGCGCGATCTCCGAACGGTCGCGCCCCGGGCGAACGCGGAAAAAGTCCAGAAACGCACGGAGCCGAGAGCCGCCCCGGTGGCGCACATCACGCAGGCGCAGGGAGAGATGATCGACATCGCCCCAAAACCAGCGACTGCGGACCCCGAGCCGGTATTCCCGAAACGTCGGGACGTGCTCCCCCGCGGCGCAGCGAACAAGAAGCTCGGGGAAGTCGACACCGGCATCGATGGCGAGCTGCAGCGAGCCCCAGAACCGGCCGTTCGCCTCCATCACAACCGGTCGGCCAGTTCCCACCTCGCGCTTGCATTCGACCATGGCGACGCCTCGCAGATCCAGGGCGTCCAGCAAGCGAACACCGGAACTTTCTAGCGCCTCGTCGAGTGCGATGCTTTCCCATTCACCTTGGGCGACATGCTCGGCGAAGTAGCGCACCGACGCCAGCGGCACTCCGAACGCCAGTAATCCGAGATATCCCGTAATGGCATTGATGAGATTCCAGGTGCCATATCCATCGTCGCCGAGTTTGTGGATGGTGAAGGGGGTCAGGAAGTAGATGGCGACCATACTCGCCAGGGAGACCACCCAGTTGCTGCCGATGTTCTTGAACACGAAGCCTCGCCGGGGCACGTGCTGTGCCACAGCGGGCTTGCTTCGGCAGCGCTGCGCCATGTCCCTAGCTGTTGCGTCCAGGCCACACTCCAGGAGGTCAAGGAGTGCAGGGTATGGGGTGGCGTCACTCTTGCTTTTGATTCTTGGAAATCTCAGGACGATTAGATGTGCGGTATCGCTGGCATCGCCTACCGAGACCGGGAACGTCCCGTTGCCGAGTCCCTTGTGCGTCGGATGTGCAACGCGCTGAGACATCGCGGCCCCGACGACGAAGGTGTTTATGTAAATGGGGCGGTCGGCCTCGGCATGCGGCGTCTCAGCATCATCGACCTGAGTGGGGGTCGCCAGCCGATCTTTAACGAAGACGCCACCAAAGCAATCGTCTTCAACGGGGAGATTTACAACTACCGCGAGCTCCGCCGCGAGTTGATCAGTCGCGGTCATCGGCTTGCGACCAGCAGCGACACGGAGACGATCCTTCACTTGTATGAGGAGATCGGTCCGCGCTGCGTCGAGCGGCTCCGGGGCATGTTCGCCGTCGCGATCTGGGACGCGACCGCCCGCTCACTCTTCCTGGCACGCGATCGCTTCGGCATCAAGCCGCTCTACTATACGCTACGCCCGTGGGGAATCGCGTTTGCATCCGAGTTGAAGGCACTGGTCGCCGCGGACCTTACGGCGCGCGAACTCGACTGGAATGCTCTGGATGCCTACTTCCAGCTCAGTTACATCCCGGCGCCCGCCACGCCGTTCCGGGACGTCCGCAAGCTCGAGCCCGGGAACTGGCTGTTGTGGCGAGACGGTGAGACGGGACTGCAGGCGTACTGGGACCTGCCCGTGGAGACCGCATCTCCACCAGCGGACATCGAGCATCGACTGCTCGAGTGGCTCGATGATGCGGTCACCGCGCACCTTGTCAGCGACGTCCCGGTGGCGGCCTTCTTATCGGGAGGTCTCGATTCCTCGGCTATCGTCGCGAGCATGGCGCTCGTCCCCGGGCAGAAGCCGCCGCATACTTTCACCGCCCGCTACATCGGCACGGACGCCGACGCCAGGGACGAGACCATTCTTGCTCGGGCGCTCGCCGAGCGCTACGGCGCACAGCTCACGGTCGTGGACATTCGGCCGGACGTCCGCACGATCTTCGAGCCGATCGTGCGGGCCCTCGACGAGCCCCACGCCGACGACTCCGCAATTCCCAGCTGGGCGATCTCACAGGCGGTTGGCGGCTCGTTCAAGGTTGCTCTCACCGGCAGCGGCGGAGACGAGCTGTTCGCGGGCTACCGCCGGCACCTCGGCCTGCTAGCGGCGCGACGCTATGGGCGGCTCCCCGCTCCGCTGCGACACGCTGCCGCCGCAGCCACGTGGTTGATCCCGGACGC
>Ga0137385_10004170_pt1 | contig 12627 bp, 7 predicted proteins | sample SagtaG_FD_104921 | JGI IMG/M metagenome (GOLD analysis project Ga0137385, IMG submission 104921) | Vadose zone soil microbial communities from Sagehorn Ranch, Mendocino, California, USA - Sage2_R_80_16 metaG | ecosystem: Environmental > Terrestrial > Soil > Vadose zone | place: USA: California...
GCCAACCAGACCGGAGTGCGGGATCCAGTCCTGACCCGACATCGCGTGGCGGCGCTCCGGTGGCACTATGGCCGGATGACGACCATCATAGCGAAGCAGGAAGTCGCCGGTCTGGCCAGCGACCTGATCAGGATCGACACCACCAACACCGGCGACGACTCAGGGCCCGGCGAGCGCGTGGCGGCCGAGCACGTGGCCGGGCTGCTCGCCGAAATCGGCCTCGAGCCGACCCTGCTCGAGTCTCGGAAGAACCGGGCCAGCGTCGTGACCAGGATCGAAGGCGCCGACCCGTCCCGCCCGGCCCTGCTGATCCATGGTCACCTCGACGTTGTCCCCGCGGACCCGGCCGACTGGCGGGTGCACCCCCTGTCTGGCGAGATCTCCGGCGGCTGCGTCTGGGGCCGGGGCGCGGTCGACATGAAGGACATGGACGCGATGATGCTGGCCGTGGTCAGGCAGCGACTGCGGGAGGGGCGCAGGCCGCCCCGCGACATCGTGCTCGCGTTCCTGGCCGATGAGGAGGCGGGCGGCCACCAGGGGGCCGGCTGGCTGGTCGACAACCATCCCGAGCTCTTCGACGGCGTCAACGAGGCGATCGGCGAGGTCGGCGGCTTCAGCACGGTCATCGGCGGTCAGCGGCTCTACCTGCTCCAGACGGCCGAGAAGGGCATCGCCTGGCTGCGCCTGACCGCCCGCGGCACGGCCGGCCACGGATCGATGCTCCAGCCCGACAACGCGGTCACCGAGCTGGCCGAGGCGATCGCGCGGATCGGGCGGCACGAGTGGCCGGTTCGGTTGACTCCTTCGGTGACTGCCTTCCTCGAAGCGGCATGCGATGCGCTGGGAATCAGTCTTCCGCGCAACGAACCCGCCACGGTACTCGCCAAGATAGGCCCGATCGCCCGGATGATCGGTGCAACCCTGACTAACACGGCTAATCCCACCATGCTGACCGCCGGCTACAAGGTCAACGTGGTCCCGCAGACGGCCGCCGCCCAGGTTGACGGCAGGTTCCTGCCCGGTCATGAGAAGGAGTTCTTCGCCGAGCTCGACGAGCTGCTCGGCCCTGGCGTCCGGCGCGAGTTCGTGAACGACGCGATCGCGATGGAGACGACGTTCGACGGCGCGCTGTGCGACGCGATGACCGCGGCGCTGCTGGCAGCCGATCCGGATGGCAAGGTCGTGCCGTACTGCCTGTCGGGCGGAACCGATGCGAAATCGTTCAGCCGGCTGGGCATCCGCTGCTTCGGATTCACGCCGCTGCGGCTGCCGCCCGACCTGGACTTCGCCGGGCTGTTCCACGGGGTCGACGAGCGGGTGCCGGTCGCCGCGCTCGAGTTCGGCACCGAGGTGCTCGACCGCTTCATCGACCTGTGCTGACCGTGATCTGTGCTGACCGTGATCTGTGCTGACCGTCGTTTGCGCAGGTAACCAGGTAAAATGGCGAGCTGCCGAGCACGGCATGATCACTACGCATTAGTCGGTAACCGTTGTGCGGTTTCGGCGTTTGCCCCACGTCAACACTGAGTAGTGCTACGGTGACACTTCGTGTGGGGGCTGACTCCAGGGCGTACCCCTTCCGCTACGCTCCGTCAGTTCCGCCGTAGCCGGTTTCCAACGAGGAGGGTTGCCTGTGCTGCCGGATCAGCTCCAGGGCCCCGGGTGGGCCGTCGCTTGCTCGCGTTGTCGCGCGGGCGGGCGGCGCTGCGCCTTGTGCGCCGGCCTCGCAGTCCGGCCGCTTGATCCTCGTGTCCGGCAGCGGACGGGTTCCGCTCCGGCGGCCACGGCTGGTGCGGCGCCGCATCTGGCCGTGGTCGCCGTAACCGGCACCTGAGCGCCGGCGCGCCGCGGGGGAGGGCGCCGCATTGGCATGCACTATTGCAGTAACAGAATGTAGTTGAGCGGATACGCAATCGCACATGGCACCGCAACGGGGGACGGAGCTAAGTCGCGGACCTTGGTCAATGAGCGAGGAGCGGACATGCAGATCTGGGCGACAGTGGCGGCCAAGCACGCCACGCTTACCTCGGGCATAGGACTGGGCGCCATCCCGGCGACGGGATGGGACTCGCTCGACGGCTTCGCCGCCGGGGTGCTGCTGGCCGGAGTCGGTTTCGCCGCCGTGAACTCGGCGCGGCGAGTGCGGAGCTGCGCGCTCCCGCCGGTAGTCGCCGGCCGGGCCGCCCGCGAGGGCCGGCTGCAGGCGAGCGGACCGGCGGTCGGACGGCTCACCAGGGCTAGGAAGCGGGTCGACGGGCTGCTGACCGCGATGCTCGTCGACGATGCCGAGCCGACGCCGATGCCGGCGCCGGCGGACGGGGAATCGGGTCTGGAGCGCCTGGCGCTCGCCGCGGCCCGTCCGGGCGAGCGGGCCGGTCACGACAAGTCGCCCAGTTCAGGCGAGTCGGCCGGGTACGCCGAGTCGGCCCGGTCGGCCGGTTCTGACGAGCCGGCCGGCCCGGCCGGGCCGGCCGGCCCAGGCGACCGACAGTCACCGGACCCGGCGGCCACGCCTTCCCACCCGGCGGATCGCCGCCACCCCGACCCGGCGACCAGGCCGTACGACCCGGCGGATGGCCGGCGCCCAGGCCCGGCCGGCTGGCCTTACCCGACCACCGCTGAGAGCTCGACCGTGTCGGCAGCCCAGTGCGCGGGGGCCGACCGGGACCACGCGCTTGAGCCCCGCGGCGAGAGCGATCTAGCGCCCGAGCCAGGGTCGCCCGACGCCATGCCGGGCGAGGCCGGGTCAGGGCGCGAGACCGGCCACGAGCTGCCGTCCAGGCACGGGCGGCAGTACGGGCGCGGGAGCGAGCGGCAGCCCGAGGAGGGTTTCTGGGGCCCTGGCGAGCCGGCAGGCCAGGCGCAGGGCGGCTACCGGAGCAGGCACCGGCTGGACGGGCCCGGCCGGGACGCCAAGCCGCACGACGGCCGCCGCGCCAAGCCCAGGCACGCGGCCCCGCCGGCCGGGTTCGGCGTCACGCTCGGCCGCACGCTGACCGGCGCCAGGCTGACGAGTCGGTCGGCCGCGCACGCCGGCGGCTGACCTGTCACCTCTCGGCAGCTCGCGATACGGTCAAGGCCGCCAGAACTGAGTGCCGGCCGACCCGGCTTGCGCGCTCGCTTGCCGTGGCCGGATAATCTTGCGGCGCAGCGTGGCTGTCCGGCTACCGTCGGCGGCCAGGCGTAGTCTGGCAAGCTCCCAGTGCCCGTACTCGGCATGATCCGTCAGGATCCGCCGCACGACGTCCCTGGACGTGCCGCGCGGCAGGTTGAGCACGAGGTAGGAGTACTCCGCCATCACCACTTATTGTGCGCACAGGCGGCGATGATTCAATCGGCCTGAGGGAATCAGTCACCGCGAAACGCGTTTGGTGGGACAGACGAGCGATTGACCGGACGCGCGGAGTCAGTCGGCTACCTGAGGTAGCCTCCTGGCGTCTGCGAGATGTGAGGTAGGAACGAGTGGCAGCAAGGACGAGCCCGGCGACGAGGAAGGGCAAGGCGAGCACCGGCACCGCGGCCAACGGGGCCAGGAGGCTGGTCATCGTCGAGTCGCCTGCCAAGGCACGGACCATTGCCGGGTATCTGGGCAAGGGCTATGTCGTCGAGTCAAGTATCGGTCACATTCGCGACATGCCGGGCAGTGCCGCCGACATTCCGGACAGGCTGCGCAAGGAGCCGTGGGCCAGGCTCGGCGTCAACATCGACGCCGACTTCGAGCCGCTCTACGTGGTGAACGCGGACAAGCGCCAGCAGGTCAGCAAGCTCAAGAGGCTGCTGAAGGACGCCGACGAGCTGCTGCTCGCCACTGACGAGGACCGGGAGGGCGAGGCGATCGCCTGGCACCTGGTCCAGGAGCTCAAGCCCAAGGTGCCCGCCAGGCGGATGGTCTTCCACGAGATCACCCCCGAGGCGATCGCCGCCGCCGTGGCCAGCCCCCGCGACGTCGACAAGGGCCTCGTCGAGGCCTACCAGACCCGCCGCGTACTCGATCGGCTCTACGGCTACGAGGTCTCGCCCGTGCTGTGGAAGAAGGTCATGCCGCAGTTGTCGGCAGGCCGGGTCCAGTCGGTCGCGGTAAGGCTGGTGGTCGACAGGGAAAAAGAGCGGATCGCTTTCCGGTCGGCTCGCTACTGGGACCTGGAGGCCGAGTTCGCGCCGCAGCCGGCCGAGCGGGACGCGACGGCTGCCGCTCCCTGGTTCGGGGCCACGCTGGTCGCGCTAGACGGGCGGCGGATCGCCCAGGGCCGCGACTTCGCGCCGACCGGCGAGCTCAGGTCGGCCGCGACCGCCGCCGACCAGCAGGCGCCGCCGGTCCTGCACCTGGACGAGACGGCGGCCGCCGGCCTGGCCGACCGGCTGAACGGAGCCTCGTTCTCCGTGAAGTCTGTCGAGCGCAAGCCCTACCGGCGGTCGCCCTATGCGCCCTTCCGCACCACGACGCTGCAGCAGGAGGCGTCCCGCAAGCTCGGCTTCTCGGCCAAGTACACGATGCAGGTCGCGCAGCGCCTGTACGAGAACGGCCACATCACCTATATGCGCACCGACTCGGTGACGCTGTCGCAGACCGCGCTGACCGCGGCCAGGAGCCAGGCTCGCGAGCTCTACGGCGCCGAGTACGTGCCCGACGCCCCGCGCGTCTACGCCAGCAAGGTCAAGAGCGCCCAGGAGGCGCACGAGGCGATCCGGCCGGCCGGCGACGCCTTCCGCACGCCGGCCCAGGCCGGGCTGTCCGGGGACGAGCTGCGGCTGTACGAGCTGGTCTGGAAGCGGACGGTCGCCTCGCAGATGAAGGACGCCGTCGGCGAGTCGGTCTCGGTCAGGCTGGCCGGCCGGTCCACGGCCGGGGAAGAGGCCGAGTTCGGCGCCTCTGGCAAGATCATCACCTTCTTCGGCTTCCTCAGGGCCTACGTCGAAGACGTCGACGAGGGCGCCGACCGCGACGACCGCGAGCGGCGGCTGCCGCCGCTGGCCGAACGCGACCCGCTGGCGGTACGCGGGCTGCACCCGGCCGACCACGCGACCAGGCCGCCGGCCAGGTACACCGAGGCCTCGCTGATCAAGGAGCTCGAAGACCGCGAGATCGGGCGGCCGTCCACGTACGCGTCGATCATCGGCACGATCCTGGACCGTGGGTACGTGTTCAAGAAGGGCACCGCGCTGGTGCCCTCGTTCGTCGCCTTCGCCGTGGTGAACCTGCTCGAGCGGCACTTCGCTCACCTGGTCGACTACGAGTTCACGGCCAGCATGGAGGAGGCGCTCGACGAGATCGCCAGGGGCGAGGCCGGCCGGGTTCCGTGGCTGCGCCGGTTCTACTTCGGCACCGACGGTGCCGACGGGCCGAAGGAGGAGGGCCTGAAGGACCTGGTCAGTGACCTGGGCGACATCGACGCCAGGGACGTGAGCTCGTTCCCGCTGGCCGGCACCGACGTCGTGATCAGGGTCGGCCGGTACGGCCCCTACCTGGAGCGGGACGGCCAGCGGGTGAACGTGCCGGAGGGGACCGCGCCCGACGAGCTGACCGCCGAGTTCGCCGGCGAGCTGTTCGACCGGCCGAGCGGCGACAAGATACTCGGCACCGACCCGGGCAGCGGCCTGACGATCGTCGCCAGGGCGGGCCGGTTCGGGCCGTACGTCACCGAGGTGCTCGAGCAGGACGCGCCGGCGTCGGCCAAGCCGCGGACGGCGTCGCTGCTGAAGGCGATGGACCCGGACAGCGTCACCCTGGACGACGCGCTCCGGCTGCTCACGCTGCCGCGGACGATCGGCGACATCGACGGCGAGCCGGTGACCGTGCAGAACGGCAAGTACGGCCCGTACGCCAAGAAGGGCAAGGACAGCAGGTCGCTGGAGTCCGACGAGCAGCTGTTCGCGCTGACCCTCGACCAGGCCAGGGAGCTGTTCGCGCAGCCGAAGCAGCGCGGCAGGGCGGCGGGGGCGGCGGCCGCGCCGCCGCTGCGCGAGCTCGGCGAGGACCCGGCCAGCGGCAAGCCGATCGTGCTGCGGGAGGGCCGGTTCGGGCCGTACGTGACCGACGGCGAGACGAACGCGTCGCTGCGCAAGGGCGACCTGCCCGAGTCGGTCACGCCGCAGCGCGCCGCCGAGCTGCTCGCCGAGCGCCGGGCCTCAGGCCCGGCGCCGAAGCGCCGCGCGTCCGCCGCCAGGAAGACGACGTCGGCCTCGGCCAAGAAGTCCGCGTCCTCGGCCAAGAAGCCGACGTCGAGGGCGGGCACGGCACGGTCGAAAGCACCCAGCCAGGACGGGACCTGACCAGCCGCGTTACCGCGGCTTGCGGCATGGCGGCGTGAGTCTCGATAGCCTTGCACGATGAGCCTTAGGTCCCAATTGGGGCAGCACCACGACGGCGTGCTGTCGATCCGGTCGTTCCGGCGGCTCTGGATCGCCACGTCGCTGTCCAGCCTGGGGGACTGGCTGAGCCTGCTGGCGCTTTCCGCGCTGGCCTACTCGCTTACCGGCCGGAACGTGCAGGCGACCGCGGGGGCGATCGCGGTCGGCGGTGTCTGGATCACCTCGCTGCTGCCGTACCTGCTGTTCGGCCCGCTGGCCGGGGCGGTCGCCGACCGGCTCGACCGCAGGATCAACCTGGTGACCGGCGACGTGATCAGGGCCGTGCTGTACCTGTCGATACCGCTCAACCTCGTCATCGGCTTCGCCAACCAGCTCACCTGGCTCTACGTGGCCCAGTTCCTGGCCTGCTGCGCCTCGCTGTTCTGGACTCCGGCCAAGGACGCGTCGATACCCAACCTGGTCCCGCCGGACAAGCTGGAGCAGGCGAACCAGTACAGCCTGCTGACCACCTACGGCACGGCGCCAGTCGCCTCGCTGCTGTTCGTCGTGCTCGCCTGGATCAGCGACTGGCTGGCGAGCGGGCCTCTGAGCTACTTCGGCAACCCGGCTCGCGGGCAGATCAGCCTGGCGCTGTACTTCAACGTCGTGACCTTCGTCATCTCCGCGCTAACCGTCTACTCGCTGCGCGAGCTGCCGCGGCGCCGGACGGGGCAGGCCATCTCGGTGCCCTCGGTCGCCAAGTCGATCTGGCAGGGCTGGCGGTTCGTCGGCGAGAACCGGGTCGTCCGCGGCATCGTGATCGGCATGATCGGCGCGTTCGCGGGCGCGGGCGCGGTCGTCGGCCTCGGCTATGTCTATGTGAGAGGCACCCTGGGCGGCGGCTCGGCCGGCTGGGGCGCGGTGTTCGCGGCCATGTTCATCGGCCTGGCCCTCGGCATGTCGGTCGGCGTGCGGGTGCTGGGCAAGTTCAGCAAGCGCCGGCTGTTCGGCCTGGCCATCGCGGTGGCCGGGGTGCCGCTCGCTCTGATCGGACTGATCCCCAACCTGCCCGTGGTGGTCTTCCTGGTCGTCCTGCTCGGCATCCTCGCGGGCATGGCCTACGTCACCGGATACACCATCATCGGCCGCGAGGTGGAGGACGACACCCGCGGCCGCACGTTCGCGTTCATGCAGTCGGCGCTGCGGGTCGTGATGTTCGCGGTGATCGCGCTCTCCGGCGTGCTGGCCGGCGGGATCACCTCCATGGTCGGGACGCTGTCGGGGTCGAACGACGTGTCCATCGGCACCGTCACCTACCAGGCGGTCGGCAACAACGTGGTGCTCCTGCTCGCGGCGGCGGTCGCGATGGTGCTCGGGTTCACGTCCTACCGGCAGATGGACGACCGGCCGGGGATGCCGCTGCTGCCCGACCTGTATGCGGCCTTCCGGGGCAAGTCGCTGCCGTTCTCGCCGGCCGCCGCCTGGGCCGCGGCCCGTGCCGACGGCCGCGCGGACGGGCGGACCGCGAGCGGGCTGGCCGACCTGGCCGAGCCCGGGGAGCCGTCGGGCCGCGGCCTGCTGATCGCGTTCGAGGGCGGCGAGGGCGTGGGCAAGTCGACCCAGGCCAGGCTGCTCGCGATCTGGCTGCGCGAGAACGGTTACGACGTGCTCGCCACCCACGAGCCGGGCGCGACCAAGGTCGGCATGCGGCTGCGCGCGCTGCTGCTCGACACGGCCCACACGGGGCTATCGCCCTGGGCCGAGGTCATGATGTACGCGGCCGACCGGGCCGAGCACGTGGCCAGCGTGATCGCCCCCGCGCTCGCCAGGGGCACGGTCGTGGTCACCGACCGGTTCGTCGACTCCACGCTGGCCTACCAGGGCGGCGGGCGTCGGCTGCCCATGAACGCCATCCGGCGGGTCAACGAGCTGGCCACCGGCGGCCTGGAGCCCGACCTGACCTTCCTGCTCGACCTGCCTGCCGCGGCGGGTCTGGGCCGCCGCACCGCGTCGGCCGACCGGCTGGAGGCCGAGCCCGTGCAGTTCCACGAGCGAGTCAGGGCCGCGTTCCTGGCACTGGCCAGCGACGACCCGCACCGGTACGTCATCCTGGATGCCACCATGGATCCGACGCAGCTCAGCAGGGCCGTCCAGGCCGCGGTCAGGGACCGGCTGCCCGACCCCGTGCCCGAGCGGGCCGAGGAGATCACCGGCTCGATCCCGGTGATCCGCGAATGACCGCCTGGGCCGTGTTCGACCGGCTGGCCGGGCAGGACGCGGTCGTCGAGCAGCTGCGGGCCGCGGCCGCCAGCCCGGGCGGGCTGGCCCATGCGTGGCTGTTCACGGGCCCGCCCGGCTCGGGCCGCTCGGTCGCCGCGCGGGCGTTCGCCGCCGCGCTGCTCTGCGCCGAGCACGGCTGCGGCGAGTGCCGCTCGTGCCGTCAGGTTGCCGCCGGAACGCACGCGGACATGCTGCTCATCCGCCCCGACGGGCTCTCCTACGGGGTCAGGCAGACCAGGGAGCTCGTGCTCAAGGCGGCCGCCTCCCCGGTGTACGGCGGCTGGCGGGTCGTGCTGTTCGAAGATGCCGACCGGGCCACCGAGCAGGCGGCGAACGCCCTGCTCAAGGCCATAGAGGAACCGCCGCCGCGGACGATCTGGCTGCTCTGCGCGCCGTCGGCGGCCGACCTGCCGACCACGATCAGGTCCCGGTGCCGGCTGATCACGCTGCGCACTCCGCCCACGGCGGCCGTGGCCGGGATCCTCGAGCGGGAGGGCGTCGGCCACGAGGCGGCGCTCGAGGCCGCGCGGGCCTCGCTCGGCCACATCGGCCGCGCCCGCCGGCTGGCCACCGACGCGCAGACGGCGCGCCTGCGGGCCGACGTGCTCACGGTGCCGGCGCGCGTCACCGGCCTGGCCGAGGCGTTCGCCGCCGCGGCCGCGCTGGTCAAGGCGGCCGAGGCGGAGGCGGCCGCGACGACTGAGGAACTCGACGTGCCGGAGCGCGAGGCACTCAAGCGCGCGTTCGGCGAGGGCTCGACCGGCAAGGGCGTCGCGGCGGCGGTCAGGGGCGCCGCCGGCGCCCTGAAGGAACTTGAGGAACGGCAGAAGTCACGGGCGACCAGGATCAAGCGGGACGCGCTCGACCTGGCGCTGCTCGACCTGGCGGCGTTCTACCGGGACGTGCTCGCCGTCCAGCTCGGGGCCGACGTCGAGCTGGCTAACGCGGCCCGCGAGCCCGAGCTGCGCCGGCTGGCCGAGTCGTCGAACCCGCGCACCACGGTCCGCCGGATCGAGGCCATCCTGCGCTGCCGGGACCGGCTCGCGGCGAGCGTCGCGCCGCTGCTAGCGGTCGAGGAGCTGACACTGACCCTCGCCGCCCGCCCGCCCGCCGTCGCCTGACCAGCCCACCCGAGCCCCGCGCCGTCGCCGGACCACGCGCCCGAGCGTCCGCCGCGCAGCTGCCCGTCTGCGCGCCGCTCAGTTCCCTTCATCCACGATCAAGCAACCGGCGACCGGTGCGGGCAACCGAACGGCGGGCCGAGCGTGCTAGGGGTGTGACATTCGCGCCATCTGGGCGACGAGCCGGACGGGACCGGAGCTCGTAAAACCTGATATACACGAAGGACCGGCATAGCGGCAGTCGGACCCCGGGCTAGCACGGAGCGCAAACGTGGCTGTCCTATCGGAGCGGACCAACGCCGGTCAGGATCGGCGTCCGGGCCGGAGCCGGCGATACCGAATCGCGCTCAGGGTCGCGGCGGCCGCGGTCGGCCTGGTGCTGGCCGGCGGCGCGATCGTGACGCTCCAGGAGCACGGGGTCCTGCCGGGCCGGGCGATTGCCGACTCGGGCACCGCGTCATCGCCGCCGCCCTACGTCGTCACCATCGACGGCGCGGACGACATCCAGGTCCAGGCCACCGCGACCGGCAAGGTGACCGACCGGGTGGGCCCTCCGGCGGCGCTGAGGGAGGCCGAGCTCAACCGGCCGGCGGTAGTCGCCGCACCGGCCCGGTCGGGCCGGTTCGCGGTCGCCTGGGGCTCGCAGGGCGATCCGATCCGCATCTACACCTTCCGGCTGACCTGGATCGGCAGGGTCACCGAACTCGGCCAGATCCCGGGCGGCGTGGTGCACAACCTGGTCGGCTACCGGCTGGCGATCACGGCGGACGGCGCCAAGGTGGCGATCGCCGGATCGCCTGAACGCCCGTACGGGGCCAGGCCCCCGCCGCGGATCATCGTGATCGACACCGCCACCGGCCGCCACCAGACCTGGCGCGGCGGACTGGCCAGGCCGGACAGCCAGCTGAGCATCCTGAGCCTGTCCTGGCGCCGCGGCGACACCAGGCTGGTGTTCGCCGCGCAGTGGTGCAAGCCCCTTCAGGCCGAGCCGTACAGCTCCCAGTGCGCCGGCGGCAGCAAGGACCCGCCGTCCTGGGCGGTGGCGCAGGTGCGCGAGCTCGCGGCGGCGGGCGCGGGCGGCACCCTGGCGGCCAGCCGGGTGCTTCTCAGCTTCACGGGGCCGCGCCGCGCGCTGGCGCAGGCGATTTTGGGCGGCAACGAGAACTCGGTGCTGGTGCTCCTGGCCGGCGCGAGGTACTCGGTCGAGCGGATCGCCCTGCCGGGCTCGCACGGCCGGCCCGCTCGGCTGTCGGCGGGGCAAGGCCACTGGAGCGACCAGCCGGACTTCCTCAGCACCGACAGCTCCGGCCGCTACCTGCTGATCGGCCTGGACGACGGGACGAGGTTCGGCTGGATCGGCCGGGGCGGGTTCCACCGGCTGCCCGACCTTAACGGCCAGCTCACGTCGGCGGCCTGGTAGCCCTACCGGGACCGGCCTGCCCCGCCGGGACCGGCGTGGACGAGCCGTTAACAAACAAAGAACGGTTCCGGCCCTAACGGTTCGCCGTGATCTGGCCGTAACCTGAAACGGTGCCCATGATGATGGCGGTGAGCTTCGAGCGGCGCGGGCGGCTCCACTACCTGGACCCCGGGTCGCACCGCCCGGCCGTCGGGGACAAGGTGCTCGTGCCGACCGACACCGGGCCGGAGGTTGCGGAGTGCATCTGGGCGCCGCAGTGGATCGACGATGAGATCGGCGGGCTGCCGGTCTGCGCGGGGCTGGCCACCGAGGCCGACCTGGCGCGGGACGAGGGGAACCGGGCCAGGCGGGCCGAGGCGAGGATGGTGGCGCGACGGCTGGTGCGCGAGCGCGACCTGCCGATGAAGATCATCGCCGTCGACTACATCTCCGCTTCCGGGAAACTGGTCATTTACTTCAGCGCGCCCCGCCGGGTCGACTTCCGTGCCCTCGTCCGCGACCTGTCCGGGCGGCTGCGGGCGAGGGTCGAGCTCCGCCAGGTCGGGCCCAGGGACGAGGCGAAGCTCCAGGGCGGCATCGGGCCTTGCGGGCGGGATCTGTGCTGCTCCACGTTCCTGAAGGACTTCGAGCCGGTCACGATCAGGATGGCCAGGGACCAGGACCTCCCGGTCAACCCGATGCGGATCGCCGGCGCGTGCGGCCGGCTGATGTGCTGCCTGAAGTACGAGCACCCCTTGTACATGGACTTCAAGGAGCGCGCGCCCAAGCTCGGAGCCGCGGTCGACTCGCCCGAGGGTGCCGGGGTGGTCGTCGGGTATAGCGTTCCGGCCGATCAGGTGATCGTGAAGGTAGCCGAGACCGGCTCCAGGTGCGCCTGTCCGCGCGCCAGCGTCTGCGGGTCGCGGCAGGCGTACGAGGCAACCCATGGCCAGAAGCGAGAACTGCCCGGCGACCGGTAGACTCTCTGCGCCGCCGCCTTCCGGCCGGCGCGCCGCCTTAGCTCAGTCGGCAGAGCGGTTCACTCGTAATGAACAGGTCGTCGGTTCGATTCCGACAGGCGGCTCCAGGTCAGGGGCATGATCACGGTTCTGGCTGCGGGCTATGGCGGCGTCTGAGTGTCTAACTGAGTGACTATGTGCCGCCGTCATAGCAGGCCGCGAAGATCCGATCCATGGCTTCGGCCCCCTCGATCAGCACTGGCCGGATCTGCTTCCGGTACACGGTCTCCGTGACCTCGGACCCGCCCGCGTGGCCGACAAGCCGGGCGATGTTCTCAACCGGGACACCCGAGTCAGAGAGCAGCGAGACGAAACTGTGCCGCATTTCCCTCGGGGTCCAGTCGGCTGCCGTCAGCGTCGTCTTGTGGAGGATGGCCCGGAAGGATCGGAGCACATGGTTCGCGTTGCGCTGGGTGCCTGTCGTGGACGCAAATACCAGGCCGTGCTCTTGCCATGCCCGACCAGCGACCTTGCGTTGCTTTCTCTGAAACTCCCGGTGGAATCTCAGGGCATCCGCGCA
>Ga0137385_10004173_pt1 | contig 12620 bp, 15 predicted proteins | sample SagtaG_FD_104921 | JGI IMG/M metagenome (GOLD analysis project Ga0137385, IMG submission 104921) | Vadose zone soil microbial communities from Sagehorn Ranch, Mendocino, California, USA - Sage2_R_80_16 metaG | ecosystem: Environmental > Terrestrial > Soil > Vadose zone | place: USA: California...
GGGCAGGGGATAAGAAACATTGCCATGCTCTTAACAGAAAAAGGTATCCCAACCCGCAAGGGCTTACCCTATTGGAACCAGGCGACCATCTACCAGATGTTAACCAATAGAGCCTATACTGGCGAAGCGGTAAGTTTTACTGATCTCGTGAAAGAGAATTAAACCAAGTAGCCACATTGGCGTGAGCAACTGCGAATGATCTCGCGTTTGTGCCGCAGGCGTTCTTTGCTGTAGGCTTTGGTCACTTTCCCGTTTCTATCCCGTTCAACATATTGCTGGTACTTAAAACTTACCGCTTCGCCAGTATAGGCTCTATTGGTTAACATCTGGTAGATGGTCGCCTGGTTCCAATAGGGTAAGCCCTTGCGGGTTGGGATACCTTTTTCTGTGAAGAGCATGGCAATTTTTCTTATCCCCTGCCCTCCCAGATACGACGCATACGCATACGCAACAACACTAAACTCGCTCCATTCCTTCCCTTCTGTATCGGTATGAACAATCTCGTGATTACATGCGTATCGGGCTTTATCATAGTCTTTGGTATCTACATACTGGTAGCCATATAACGGAATGCCTTGTCCTAACAGATTATCTTTGCCCCGATACAGCCTCCCACGGGTAACGCGTTCTGTTATCTTTCCCCGTTCAATGGTATCCATGTACGAGTCAATATCACGCATAAGCCGACCTTCAGGCGTATCATCATATCGTTGTGTGAGACTCTCCACTACAACACCGTATTCTTTCTCAAGAAGGTAGATGAGAAAACGGGACTCATCAGCATCCCTCCCGATACGGCTGAATTCTGTGACCATAAGGATACGAAATTCGCTATTCTTTGCAGCAGCAAGCATATCCATAAGATCTTCCCGCTGATAGTATGGTCTCTCAAATCCTGATTTTGCATCGGAATACAGATGGTTTGGGGTGTAGTGATAGCCTCTCTGGTTCATTGCTTCTTTTAACGTATCCATCTGGCCTTCAAGCGTTGGCGAATTCTTAAGGCTTGGGCTGCTTACTCTGGTATAGGCCGCAGCTTCAAGTTCTTCTTCTGGATTTTTCATGCGTAAAAACTCCCGTGATGCTGATACAATTCTACTTTCAGACGTACGGGCATACTCAGAGGATGGCATGTGGTTAGCTCACTTTCTTTACATGAGCCTTCCACGAGGGTATAATAATGCTAATCGCTTCGTGGTTAGCTCACGAACGGGAAAAGGGGTATCCTGCTTTTGACCGAGAGGATATCCCTATCAAACACCATATACCTCTAGTATACCTGACATTTCTAACTCACCTGATAACAAACTTACTCGGACGCGCTACATGTTCGACTTCAAGAACAATAAATTTTCCTTGCACCTTGACGCTTAACACCTTCCCTTGTAAGGGTTTATAGGTGATAAACTGGCATGTCCAGCTCACTTGTAAGGTTTGGACTCCAAAGGTTTTCTCACTGCATGGGCGATACAGCATTCCAGAAAGAATATGCTCTGTAAGCACTGCTCTGGCCTGGGAAAGTGCAAGGTTCACATCCTGGGGCTGAATGAAAGCCTTACTATATGATTCTTCACCTCCTTTGAAAGCCTGGTAATTGCGGATGTAGAGGGATGTCCCATATACTGCATCAATGGCAAGGGGGGAAATATTGCCATTGACACCTGCGGTTACTGATCGTGCCTGGACATAGGCAACACCAAAGCCCGTTGCGTTTCCTGCTGGCACATCAACACTTTCGGTTGTTATCACTTCACTCCCATTTGAGGCAGTAAAGATCATGCCTTCGGGCATATGGAAAGATACTACTGAGCCGTTGGTGATCGTGAGTGTGCCGTTGGCAAACGTCGCGGGGTAGGTCTTTACTCCCGTTGGAATAACAGGGACACGCAAGCTAAAGTGCTTTGGAGGAAGAAAGATAGCAGGGACACGCACTGTTTCCTGTTCATATAAGGGGTGATTGCCTGAGTAGGCTGTTACCCCGATGATACTTGCTAAACACAACACCGCGAAGAAAAGAGGCAGAAGGACGTAGGGCTTGCGCTCCTCCTCCTCGCGTACCATGTATAGATGGATGGTTTCGATTGGATCTTCTCGTAGTGTTTGCATTCCTGCCTCCTACTGGTGCAATTTAAATTGCGTACCATCGTTGAGGTAGATAATCTGCTGGTCTCCTATATGGACAATCAGATCAATCTTCCCATCTCCGTTCACATCCTTGAACTCCCCTGTTACAGGCATGGATGCGGCGTTATCCATGAGAAGCGTTGGGCCAACATAGGTTTTTGCATGTGCTGGATCGCCTGCGGGGAATTCAATTATCAGCACATGGCCGTGGAGGTTGAGGAAGATAAAGTGTGATGGATGGTCAGTACTATCCGAATGCCCGACAACCTGATCTGTCTGATAGGTTCGGGGAAAACCGTATGTTGCATCTAACTGGCGATTTGTCCACCAATTAGTGAGCGCGTTTAATCCAACCCATAGGAGCAGCATAAGAAACATGCCAATCCCAAGAATGAGTAGCCAGTGAACATGCCTCTTCGGTTCTGGCGGCGGTTCGTTATGGAGAATATATCTGCGGTTTCCTTGCTGGATAACTGGCTGTCCTTGGGTTGTTGTGTACCTGATCGCATTGGATCGCGGTCGGGGGATATCATCATATTCAACAGGAGGACGAGGGGTTGTAAGATACGGCTGGTCTTCAGGATGAAGCCCTGCGTTATGTCCTGCGCGGTAGGTATTTACTACAGGAACGCGCTCGGTCTCAATAACCCGTCCTCTGTTATCAAGATACTCAAACTCATCGTATGCCTGGGTGTTTTGTTTGCTTTGCCGTTGGGGAAGAATTGTCATAGCTGCTCCCCCTTCACTAATCGGGCAGCTTCCTCTTCGGTAAGAAAGCCGTCTGCAACTGGCTCATTAATTTCTGCAATAAGCGTTTCGTCTTCATGACAATCACATTGCGGATCACAACAGTACGGGTGTTCGGGCGTGTGCTTGTCGTCTCGCTTCATCTGTCTTACCTCTCTTGACAGGGGTGCTCTCGCGTGCGTAATTACACACGAGAGCTTGACTTAACCTATAGGGATTGCTCTTGGTTGTAGCTGGCCTCAAGGGGAGAACTTGAGGCTAGTTTCTTTTTTTCCTCCTTCCTACACACGAAAGGAGACAAACTTCGTGTGTTACTATTAGTATACCGAAAATATGACAAAAATCAAGGTAACTTAAGGTGTTTATTCTTTTCTGAACAATTTTTGTGTATAATGGACGTAACCTACAGGGAAGGGGAGTTCCAATGCAGAAAGACTACTACTCTGTTGAGGAAATTGCAGAGATTTTAGGCGTCCATCCTGATACGGTACGAGGCTGGATCAGGGATAAAAAATTACCTGCTGTGCGGGTTGGCAACTACCGCGTGAGTAAAAAGGACTTTGACAAGTTCATACAGGAGAGGAAGACAGTCGAGGATGAGCATACTGGGGAAGAGTGATGGTAGGGTAGTAAGACTCAACGATAGAAAGCGAACACGAGGACTCTATTGTATAGGAACCAATGGCACAGGCAAAACAACCTTTCTGGTAAATCTGGCTGTGCAGGATATTCAAAACGGTCATGGGATTTGTTATTTAGACCCGCATGGGGATGCAATTAGGGATATTTTTAAACGCATCCCTGATACCCGCGTATCTGATGTTATCTATCTGAATTTGGAGGACGATGCGTTTCCATTTGGGTTAAATCTGTTTGACTGTCCAGATCCGAAAAATGACAAACAGGTTGCCTTAACTGCAAGCTTTGTATTCCATGTATTTGAAAAGGTGTGGGGTATGGGTTCACAAACCCCCAGGCTTTCTCAATTCATGCGTAACACCTCAGTTACTATGATCTCCAATCCTGGGATGACATTTGCAGAAGTACCGCTGCTTTTAACAGATCAGAAGGTACGAAATATGTTACTTGCGAATGTTACCAATGAGCAGGTGAAGTTATTCTGGAGTCAGTTTGATAACGCCAAACCGCATGAGCAGGGAGAGAAGATCGAGTCTACCTATGATAGGGTTGATGCATTCCTCACCCAGCCAATCATCAGAAACATCATCGGACAAAGTAAGACGACGATTAACTTACGGAAAATCATGGATGAGCGAAAAATCCTGTTAGTCCAGCTCTCCCCTCGCTTTGAAGATATTACCTCTCTTGTCGGTGCTATGCTGATCGGGAAGCTTTTGGACGCTGCCTATTCCCGTGCTGATAGTTCGGATAGAAACTACTTTGGTTTGTATGCTGATGAGTTTCAACGCTTTGCAACATCGGACTTTGCAACGATCCTTACAGAAGCGCGTAAATTTGGGATTGCTACAACGATTGCTCACCAGGTGAGGGATCAATTGGATGAAAAGTCCCGTGGAGCAACCTTAAACGCTGGCAACCTGGTGGTGTTTCGAGTGAGTGGACCAGATGCGGGGGAAATGGCTGTCAATTTTGACTCAACACCGCCTCCACCAATTGTCATAGGGCAACGGCCAGTTTTAACACCAAAGCGGGATGTGGTTGAGCATCTTCTGAAAAATGGTCATAGTAACCCTAAGCACGAATGGTTTATTAAATGGCTAGTGGGTTTAAAAGAAATTGCAGGTCTTACCTTTGATCGTCCGCAATATCGTCCGCAATATGAGCAACCAGAACAATTCATAGCTGTAGTAAGGCAAATGTGGGCCAATAAGCAGTACAGACATGAGAAAGAGCTACAAGAAGATGCAGGCATAGTGCTTGCGCGACTAAACTTTCTGTTTTATGAGGTAATGCGTGATCGAGATAGCGCAAAACCCATCCCTTCCGCTGATTTCATAACCATTGCAAAAGTGGGGCAATTTTACGATCTTATTAAGCCTGAAAAAAGAAACCAGGAACTCATTGCGATGCTTTGCTCTCCTGGCGAAGTGTTTTTAGAGGCAATTGATATGCTTCCTCCTCGACTGTATCTGCAAATAAACCGATGTGAGGATTTTCTTTTATCTATTCGTTTGCTCATGGACATCTTAGCAGATGATCCTATTATGGCAGACTCAGGCCAGCATGAGCCAATTTATGAGAAACCCCGTACGTATGCTGATGTAGAAAACCAAATAGCAACAGATATAGCAAATCTTCCTCCCTTTACGGCAAGGGTCAAACTGGATGGTCAAGAATGTTTGCTGAAAACACTTCCCTTTAGTCAGGGAAGGAGTGAAAAAGACCTCAGTGGTATTATCCAACAAGTACAACAGAAAAATCGCTTAGATGGCTATTGCAGAGAAAAATCTTCGGTAGAGGCTGAAATTGCCAAACGACAAAAAGCACTCAAGGAAAAACAGCGTATAATCGACATTGATTTGTAATATGGCAGAGATTGCATTAACACCCACTGATGAGAAGATCATCCTCAAGGTTTATCAGTACCACTACCTAACTCGTGAACAGATCGCTACGCTTTGGATCTCGATTGTGATTAGGAGAGGACCTATGCCTGAAAAATTGTAACTATTCGGGAGGGCTAGAGACTTGCCAAAGCAGTGAAAACCAGGTAGAGTAGGGCTATGACACAAGAAGAAGAATTGCAAGCGCTGCGCGAAGAAAATGCGGCGCTCAAAGCCCAGGTGGCCGAACTGTTGCCGCTCAAAGAGCAGGTCGAACAGCTGCAAGAACAGGTCAAGCAGTTGACGAACCGACTGGCCAAAGACAGTCACAATAGTCATCTGCCGCCCTCCTCGGATCGCTTTGGGCGCAAGAAGAAAGCGAGAAGCTTGCGCAAAAGCAGCGGCAAGAAGCCAGGAGGCCAACCCGAGCATCCTGGGGAAACCATCCAGTGGTCGAGCTGCCCAGATGAGATCATTCGTCATGCCGTTGCTGCTTGCTGCCACTGTCAGGCGGAACTCTCGGCTGTCGAGGCTCAGATGGTCGAAGCCCGCCAGATCATTGAGTTGCCCAGCAAGCGTCATGTGGTGATCGAGCATCAGGCCGAACAGAAATGCTGCCCGCAGTGCGGCGAGGTGAGCGCGGCCGCCTTCCCCCAGGAGGTGCGAGCGCGCGTGCAGTACGGAAGCAGCGTGGCCACGGCCGCCAGCCTGCTGGTGGTGCAGCATCTGCTGCCGCTGGGACGAGCGAGCGAAGTGCTCTGGGACCTGCTGGGCATCTCCATTGCGGAAGCCACGATCACCACGAAGCTGCAGCGGGCCGCGGCGCTGCTCGAACCCGTGGAGCAGCAGATCAAAGCGGCGCTGATCCAGGCCGACGTGCTCCATCAGGATGAAAGCAGTGTGCGGGTGGCCGGCCAGCGCTGGTGGCTCCACGTCAGTGCCACCTCCACGTTGACCCACTATGCCGTCCACGCCAAACGCGGCAAAGCCGCCCTCGACGCCATCGACATCCTGCCCCACTTTGGCGGCAGAAGCCTGCATGATGGCTTTCGCAGCTACTGGCTCTACGCGTGCGAGCATGCCTTGTGCAATGTCCACCATCTGCGCGAACTGCTCTTTCTGTATGAAGAGCAGCAGCAAACATGGGCTCACGAGATGAGCGAGCTGCTGCTCTCGATGAAAGACGCCTGCGACCAAGCACGAGCCGAAGGGCGCATAGCGCTCGACCCCATGGAAATTGCTGATTGGAAGGCAGGCTATGAGACCGTGCTGCAAGCTGGCTATCAAGCCAATCCGCCTGAGCCACCCGCACCGGTGCCGAAAAAAGGGCGACGCAAACAATCGGCGGCGCGCAATCTGCTCGATCGTCTTTGTCTGCACCAGGAGGCGGCGCTGGCCTTCTTGCAGGATCTGCGCGTGCCTTTCGACAATTCCCAAGCCGAGCGTGACATTCGCATGCTCAAAGTGCAGCAAAAGGTGTCTGGCTGCTTCCGCACGCCCAGAGGAGCCCAGATCTTTTGCCGCCTTCGGGCTTACCTGTCTTCGTTGCGCAAACAAGGCCTCAATCTCTTCACCGCCTTGCAGCACACTTTTCTTGGTCATCCTCTCCTCCCTGCTTTACAGATGTCCTGAAGAGTTACCATATTTTACTATTTGCCAGCGAAACTTATGAAGATCAAGATCAACCCAGTCGAGTTCAGAGACATATTTATATAAGTGGTGACGCTGTTCAAGATCATCTTGCAAGGTTTGCAACATCTCTTCTGTTATTGCATCTTCTATATTCCCTTCGGCAATATCAGGAAATTTTCCATAGTCTACATAGAGTCCAATCGAGATGTTACTCAACCATGCTTTCAAAGAATACAAAAGATTGTTTCGTATATATTCCCTTACGCAGTCATACAACGTATCTCTTTCAGTAAGAGAACCTGTTCTCAGGTACTCCACGAAAGCATGATATGCATCTGAATTTACGAAGAGAGAGGGCTTGCCGCCCATCTTAATTTCATTCTCTGTCTTAAGAAGTGCATGAAACCACTTGAGCACATAATCCTGATGTTGGTTAAAGGTAACTAAATCAGCTATATTAAATAAGTTAATCATAAGATCATCAGGATAGCTTTCCCACCAATCTTTTCCCATCATGCCATCATATAACACGGTATTTACACATTGTTTTTGATACTGTTCTGATAGTTTCTGTAACCATTCCTGCGTAAATTCATTGACAACAGGATCAGGATGTGAACCCCCTCTCAGTAAGTGTCCGACCACATCCTTGACCGGCGTGTCAATTTCTTCCTCCCCGTCAATCACGTCTTCTTCTACCCGCTCAAACCATTCTTGTTCTAGCTCTTCTTCCCATGCCTCTTCTGGTGTGATATCAAATTCCCCTGCTAAGTCATCAGCATCTTTACTGTTCACCCGAAACACGACCAGATTGCCAACACTGCGCGATCTGTCTTTCAGATTGGTTTCTAACTGTTTATTTTCCGCATCTAATTGACTTCTATTCTGATGCGCTATGGTTGTGCCAATCCCAAACTTGCGTGCTTCTTCCAGCAGCGTTGCAAAATCCTCTGTTGCAAAGCGTTGGAACTCGTCAGCATAGAGATGGAATTGCTTTCTTTTATTTGCCGAACGCAAAGGAGCAGCGTTTAGGAAAAGGGCAATGATAACTGAGCCGATCAGTTCAGCTACAGAGGGAACTTGCGTACTGAGTTTTACCAGCAAGATTTTTCCCTCATTCATAATGTCTTGCAAATCTATCGATGATATGCTTTGTCCAACAATATTGCGAGTTAACGGCTGCAAAAATCGTCCTACCCTTCTCAAGGTTGAAGCCGTTGCTACCTGTTGCTCTGTGGCTTTCATTTGGTCAAATCGTCGCCAAAATAAAAGGACATCGGTATCAGTGACATTGGCAACCAAGTGTTGCCGACATCGGCTATCTGCAAGAAGCAAGGGAATATCGGCCATTGTATACCCAGGGTTAGCAATCAGGGTTTGGGTACATCTGAGAAGATATTCAAGGATTAAGGGAGTCTCAGTGCTGACCCCTAAGAGTTTTTCAAAAATATGTTCTACCTTGTCAATAGTTTTCTGTACTTCAAACGGATCGGTGAGATCAGGGCACGTAAATACATTTAAGCCGAAAGGATGTTCATAATCATTAATATCAAGATAAATCACTTTATCTTCTGCTTGCTTATCGGGAAGCCGCGCAATAACATGCTCGATCAATTCGCCATGCGGGTCTAAGACACAGACACCGATCTGCTGCTTAATATCCTGCATAATCAGGTTTTCAATCAGTCCTGATTTCCCCGTGCCTTGAATGCCGATGAGATATAAGCCTTGCAAACGTGAGGTTTTCGGAAGTTCGACAATGTGTCCTGTTTGTAGATCAGTCCCAAGTTTGGAGAAGGTCATATCGCCTCCCTGTATTGCTCCTAGAAGCTATCAATTCACGCTCGAATTATACCATCACGATGTTTTGTGTGCCAGCTTTTGAACAAAATTTCTCCCCAACCATTGACAAGTGTAAAACTATAGGGTATGTAATACACGTGATGAGAAATCGTCACAGAGGGAGGTGAGGAAATGTGCCATATATCCACATCTGTGAACATTGCCAACAGGCATATGAGCCAGAGGAAGTACGCGGAGTCCGAACACTCAAAAGGTTTCGGGGCTATACCGTTGATCTTCGTCTCCAAGAGTTTCGGAAAGTACGAGTAGCCAACTATCGAAACGGTGTCTATGAAGATAGATATATCGAGTTTGTTCCGTTTGATAGTCCCAAAGGGAAAAAGCTGCTCGCTCAGATGCATGAGGCAGTGACACGGTAGGTGCTCTGCATACGAGGCTAGAAGCACTTCTAGCCTTGCAGCAGGGACGCTCTCCCTGAGATCGGAGGTGGGGAAATGTGGATGAGGATTTCGGAACAGTGATCTCAGTCTATTCTCTGGAACGGGCAATCAAAGATGGCGTGCTTGTAGAGGTGTTCAAAAACCGTTGGCACGAACTCTCACACGGCAAACCCATCGTTGCCACCAGGCACTTGTTCACTCAGGTGAGTCTTGCAGGCTTACTTGAGATTTGGAACGAGTACGTTGTGTGGCGAGCAAACGTGATGCCGACCTTACCGGAAGCAGAGCAGATGTTTGTCACCACCATGGATGGTGAAGAGGTCTGGCTTCTGGAAGACGGTGAGGCATTCACCATGCTGTATCCAGAGGATTATTAGTTTCTCTGTTCACTGGTGAGTCTAGCACACTCACCAGAAACAGGCAAGCTATGCCTGAGATTGGAGGTGGGGATATGTCGTGGTTGAAAGAAGCAGTTGATCAGGTTGTAGGCAATCCAAAACCAAAGCTGGTCATCTCGAAGAAAGCTCAGAAGCTTATGGAGGTACGGCAGATTTCTGAGAAAGACGTTACCGATGTGTATTATCACGGTGAAAAAGTCAATGAACAGATGATCACACGCCAGTATAACGGATATGAGTATGGGCTTTGGTATTTCAGGGATAGCAAGACCGGAAACGCTGTTGTCACGTCAGTCTGGAAACACATACCGAAACGTAGGTAATCTGCCGATTGAGAGTGATGTATGTCGCTCTCAAGAGCAGCCAAGCTACAAAGCCTCTGGCTGAGAAGTGGAGGTGAAGTATGTGGATATTAAGGAAATCGTTCAGGTTGCGAAATGGATTGCTTTGAAGCAAGGATATCACGCGCCCATGCTGTTTCTTGACGGAACAATTGCAAAAGCGCCAATGATCCTGGAAAATTTTCCGAACGAGCATGAGGATAAAATCAAATACCTCTACGTTACGGGAAAGCATTTCAGCAAAAAGCATGAGATCGGCAAGCTGAACAAAGTGTTCTTTGTCATGGAAGCATGGATGGGTACGAATGTAGCTATTCGCCCTTCGCGTGATCCAAAGCGGATTGAAGTACTGTTTATTGCCTGTTTAGACATTCTGAAAAATGAACAGACAGTAGCAAGTCTTGAATATGTGAGAGATCGGAAAGGAAATCTTACAGAACTCAGAGACTTTTCGTTACCTGAAGGGGTAACAGCCGAAAGTCCGTTACTCCCAGCGTTCGTTGCTGGATACACAGGTAAGATGTAGGTGATCTACCAACCAAGCAGTATGGTAACATACCGCTTGGGAGTTGGTCAAGAAGTACGTTGGAGACACAGGAGCATGGGTACTCAAGTCGCTGCTTTCGGAACTATTCTACTGCGATCCAGTGAATACTCCACCTTATTGCGCTTTGGTACAAGATCATGTTTTTCCCATTGTCTCTCTCGCATCCACACCCTACAGCAATCCTCACACACCCTCTAAACCGTAGTTTATCTGCTTCATTTGCAAGCAGATAAACTACAAACCCGTTAACCCGATGTGCAAGTTTTCTGAATACAGAATTGGGCTTTTTTGTTTTCCTCGTAACACAACGTCTAAGTCTATAGAAGTCTCTCCAAATATACTTCAGTTTAAGGATGAGCTAAGAATGGAAACAGAACAATCATCTTCAAATGCGACGGGGAGTTGTGAATACGTCTCTTCCAAAGGTGTACAATGTGGCAAATCAGTAGCCGTGAATAGTCTTTTCTGTGCCGAACATACAAATCAGCCTAGCATTGATCTAGAAATTTACAAATCCATCCATGCCCGCTTTCATCATTATGTAAACGCCTCTTGGACGAGGACAAGTTTCTTTTTCCTAGTAGAGGCAGGGTTCTTTACAGTATTTACTGGGATACTTGTTTCAACGACAAATAAAGCATCACTATATCTCACCTCCATTAATTTTGTGATTGGGTCTGTGGGATTAGCGATAGGATGCTTGTGGTATTTCTCCTCTAAAATTAACCGAAAGTTTGTGAACCTTTGGCGAGGACAGGTGATAAAGATTGATAAAGCCGTTGACAAGCGCCAGCACCATACTGTAGTAGAAGAGCAGTTTCAGACTTCAGTAAGTGCCCTAGAATTGATTCAATTCTTGTGTATGATATTCATTGCTGGATGGCTTGTCTCACTAGGAGTGCTTATTTGGCTAACTCTTGCTCATTGACGAAGTATTGCAAAAAAACTTGCACATCAGGTCAGTTATTTGAAACTCACCAAGAACTCTTCTTGGTGAGTTGCTTTGTCTATTTCTGCTGCAATGGAGGGGTGAAAATAAACGGAGCGGCCAAATTGCTATTAGTCCTTATCTTGGGAGCCGTTATCTATATTAGAACTTTCTTCTAAGAAGCGATCTAAATCCCCACGCTTGACCCTGTATTCTTTTCCAGGTTTGTAGGCTTTGAGTCTTTTTGAGCGTATCCATCCTCGTACTGTATTAACAGGAATATTTAACTCTGCTGCGATATCTTCAACGGATAACCATTCTCCCTTTGGCATGGTATCCCCCTCCAAGCGTTTGGACGCATTATAAACTTATTCAATCGAAGCGTCAATTGCTGTATGTAACGGAATATTTCCGCACAAAAGTATTGATTTTTGAATATGATGGAATGTATACTTACATAAGTAAATGTTTTGATACATATTGGAAGGAGAGATACGAATTGACTCTAGCGTGTAGGAGACGCTAGAGCCCTGATAAGTGAGAACCGCCAACCGTTGTCAGCGTTATCATGTTCTCATCTGCATTTACGCATGTGAGAAAGTCCATGTCAAGAAAGGCAGAAATCATGTACGAGTACGACGAGGAAGAGCCGTATATTCCTCCAACTCCTAAGCGCAGAGCAACCGCAGGACAAGACTATACCTTTAGCGAACGAAAAACTGAAGCACAGCCACGCCAACAAGCACCCCCAAAGAACCATCATTATCTGTTCTGGGTTGGGATTGGGATGCTCGTCTGCCTGGGTATCTGGATGGGGATTACCCTGGTTGTTGTGCCATGGTGGAACGGTATGCAACTGCAATGGCACTATGGTGATCCACCTCGTGTCACCGAGCTACAAGCAGATGTTGGTCATGGAGGGATGAGTACATTTCTGGCCTTTGATAATAACGGCCAGGTCACAGTGCTTGAACTGGTAAATGGCAAAGTCGGTGAGTACACAGGCGGCAGTTTTGTTGGCGACGATAAGAATAAGAGGATCATCAACCTCTCCATTGCAGACATCAATCATGACGGCAAACCAGACCTGGTTATTCATGTTGTAGGGATGGATGGAGAGATGGTGTTGGTGAAC
>Ga0137385_10004174_pt1 | contig 12620 bp, 14 predicted proteins | sample SagtaG_FD_104921 | JGI IMG/M metagenome (GOLD analysis project Ga0137385, IMG submission 104921) | Vadose zone soil microbial communities from Sagehorn Ranch, Mendocino, California, USA - Sage2_R_80_16 metaG | ecosystem: Environmental > Terrestrial > Soil > Vadose zone | place: USA: California...
AGCGTTATTACACATGGCAGCTGCCATAATTGCTTTTAGAAAAGCAGGTGTTATTTACGGATAAGCTCTAAGTCATCCGGTATGCAACCCCGAAGCCTCCCCTGGGGTAGCGCCAGCGGGTGAAGGCGTTCTTGTGGCAGACGATGTAGCAGGTGCCGCATTCGAGACAGCCGTCATGGACGAAGGTCATTTTCTGTTCCTCTTCCGACCAGGTATAACAGCGGGCCGGACAGGAGTTGGTGCAGCCGCGATTATCGCAGCTGGTGCAGACCGTGGTGTCGAGAACGATGTGCGGTTCCCGGTCGATGGTGAAGCTGGTGTTGTCGAAAATTTCATCTATGTTCACAATGCCCTCCAGGCGGTAAAGGCGTCGAAGATAGCGTTCTTCAGGCCGACCTTCTCCTTTACTTCCCTCAGGACGAGTTTCGGAATACTCATCTTGGGGGTGCCGTCGATGCGGTAGATATGTTCCATCATGCTGCAGACCAGGTCCGGGTACTCGTTGTAGATCCGGTTGATATGGAGCATCTTGGGAGCGTTCCTGAAACCTTTCAGATCCTGCATTACCCAGCTCAGGTCGAGCCGTTCCTTGTAGCGTTTGAGCGTTTTGGTGGTGAAGTCGTTGCGCTGGTGCGCCTCAACCACGGTTCTCCCCGCCAGGATGCCGGAGTGGGAGGCGAGGTTGATCCCCTCCAGGTTGACGCCGGTGGCGTTGCAGAGTGCGGCGGCGTCGCCGGTAACCAGGATGCCGTCGCCGACCAGTTCCGGAACCATGTCATAACCGCCTTCGGGGATGACGTGGGCCGAGTATTCCTGCAGCCGTCCGCCACGCAGCAGTTTGGCGACCTGCGGCTGCTCCATGAACTCGTTGAGCAGGTCATAGGGGGTCTTGCCGCTGGTGCGCAGGCTTGCCAGATGGAAGACCAGTCCGATCGAGAGCGAATCGTAGTTGGTGTAGAGAAAGCCTCCGCCGCGCACACCGCCGGTGCAGCCCACGAACTCGTTGGCAAAACCCTGGTCGCGCACCAGTCCGAAACGGTCATCGATCATCTCGCGGGGCATGTCGATCAGGGCCTTAACCCCCACAGCCATCTGGTCCGCGTTGAAGGTGGGACGGCGCAATCCGGCTTTCTGGGCGACAAACGACAGAACACCGTCGGCGGCGATTACCACCGGGGCGTTCAGCTGTCCCGTGCGTCCCAGGATCGAGACTCCGGCAATCTTGCCGTCCTTGAGAATCAGGTCATCCACGGTGGAGCGGTTGAACAGGGTGGCGCCCGCCTTGACGGCCTCATCAGCCAGCCAGCTGTCGAAGCGGGGGCGGAACACGGTATGGCCGTTGTACGGGGCACGGTCGAAATTGACGGTTTCGTGCTGTACGTGGAAGCTGGCCTCCCCGGTCATGAAGGTGGTTCCCTTCTTGGAGATGTGCCGCTCAATCGGCGCCGAGGTCAGGAAGTCGGGGATGAGCTCTTCGATGGAGGTCATGCGGTGCAGAATGCCGCCGAACATGTTTTTTTCGCCCGGAAAAGTGCCGCGCTCGACCAGGGCCACATCCAGTCCGGCACGGGCCATGGTCAGGGCGGCCGAAGAGCCGGCCGGACCGGCGCCGATAACTATTGCCTGATAATTTTTACTCATGGCGCTCCTCCGATCGTTGCTTTAACTTGTTCGATAAGGAGCGGCAGTACCTCTTTGAGGTCGCCGACAAATCCTTCATCGACGTTCGGAAAGATCGGCGCCTTGGCGTCACGGTTGACCGCGACAATCCGGCGGGAATCCTTGATGCCTCCGATATGATGCATCGAACCGGAAATCCCGAGGGCTACATACAGCCGGGGAGTCACGGTGCGGCCGGTCTGCCCGACCATCCTCTCGAAGCCTGTCCACCCCAGATCGTACACCGGGCGGGTTACGCCGAAAGAGACGTTCAGAAGTTTGCACAGTTCCTTCATCTGTTCAAAGGTAGCAGGGTCGCACCCCTTGCCGGCGCTGAAAATTACTTCGGCATCTGTCAGGTCGACGGTCTGGGGGTCTGGCGGGATCCGGCCGATAATGGTCGCTGCCGCAGCCGACAGGGGAGCAGCGGGCCGCCATGTCGATACGGAGGGTGAAGTGGGGCGAACCGTTGCCATGAGTACCTGACTGAGCGAGCGCGGTGGAACCGTGGCGACCAGGGGGCGTGATCCGTCCCACACCTTGGTCTCGGCGATCCGTACGCCCAGTGCCCTGCGGGAGAGGCGCACACCATCGCCATTCTGCCGGACTGTTACCAGCTCCGTCATGATGGCTGCTCCCAGTTCATGAGCGATAAGCGGCGCCAGGGTTGACCCGAGATCGTTATGGGGCAGAGTAATAACCGTCGCCTCTTCATCCCGAGCCAGCGCGGCAAGGTGTTTTCCGAGCAGCGCCGGAGTGTCGAGCAGTTGGTCGCCACCGGAAATACAGGTAATCGCCGGGGTACCGTAAGAACCGAAAGTGGCCAATTGGGCGCTGTCCGGTGTGACGGCAACCGCTACACCCCAGGAGGAGTCGAGGATTCCGGCCAGGCGCGCTCCGTAGGAAAGCAGGCCCCGGCCGGTTTCATCGAGTTCGCCGCCGGGAAGGTCGACGAACACGAGGATTTTGCCGTTGGTGCCCATCAGATCTCCCTCCCGAGTTTGTGCCCTTCCCAGATGGCCATGTCGACCCTCCGGGGGGAAACACAGTCGCCGATCCGGTAGAGCTCCGGCAACTTGCCCTTCAAGCTCATGTACAGGTCGTCGTCTACCTGCTGTCCCATAACCAGAACGAGGGAGTCGTAGGGGCCCCACTCGAACCAGACATTGGAGTAGACATTGAACCCCTTGACGGTCTTGGCCCCGGCTTCGCCGCCGACTTCCATTACCGCGATGTCGGGAGTAAAGGTGACCCCCTTCTGCAGCAGCCGCTGGCGTGCCGAGTAGAGATCCTGGGTTGGCCCCAGCTCGGCGCAGATGAAGAGGCTCGAGGTGATCATATCGACCTTTTTCCCCTGGTTGGCTATGAACTCGGCGGTGGCGGTGGCGCGCTGGTGTCCGTCGTAGTCGATCAGGCAGACGTTTTGTCCCAGTTCCGCTTCACCATTCAGCACCTGCAGGATGTTGAAGATCGCCGGGCCGTCGGCCCCACCCACCGGGTACTTTTTGGGGACGCTGCCGGTGGCCACGATGATCACATCCGGTTTCTCGGCCAGAAGCTGTTCGGCGGACGCATCCACGCCGAGCTTTACGGTCACACCGGCCTTGTCCACCTGCGGTTTTTCGTTACGGATGATGACGCCGAACTCGTCGCGTCCTGGTCCCTTCATGGCGGTCACGACCTGCCCCCCAAGGGACTCGTTCCGGTCGATGAGGGTGACGTTGTGGCCGCGCCGGCCGGCCATCTTGGCAGCCCACATACCAGCCGGGCCGCCACCTACGACAGTGACTTTCTTCTTCACGCTGGCCTTTTCCAGAGTTCCTTCGCCCCACTTATTCTCATAGCCGATGGCCGGGTTCTGGACGCAGCCGATGGTCTTGTTCATGCCGATCCGGCCGATGCAGCCCTGATTGCAGGCGATGCAGTAGCGGATGTCGTCCAGCCTTCCTTCCAGCGCCTTCTTGGGAAGGAACGGATCGCAGATCAGCCCGCGGCACATGCCGATCATGTCGGCCTGGCCGGCGGCCAGCACCTTCTCTGCCATGACCGGATCGTTGATCCTGCCGGTGCAGAAGACCGGCAGCTTGATCTTTTCGCGAATGCCGGCAGCCAGCGGGATAGTGTAGCCGAGCGGAGTATGCATCGAGCCTTCCACCAGATAGAGGTTGTAGAAAGTGGCGATGGAAAGGTCCATGAAATCGATCAGACCTGTTGCCTCGAAGAGGGCGCAGATCTCCTGTACCTGGGCCAGGTCGAGCCCGCCCGGGATCATCTCGTCGGCGCACATCCGGATACCGAGGGTGAAGTCGTTGCCGACCGCCTTCCTCACAGCGGAGATAAACTTGAGCGGCGCGCGCATGCGGTTTTCCAGGCTCCCGCCGTATTCGTCGGTACGGTAATTGGTGAGCGGTGAGAGGAACTGACGCGCCAGGCTGGAGTGGCCAAACTGGATCTCTACCCCGTCGAAGCCACCTTCACGCACATGGATGGCGCTCTTGGCAAAATAGCGGGCAACTTCCTCGATGTCCTCCGGCTCCATCGCCTTCGGGGTTTCCCGGAACAGAACATCCGGCACCGGGCTGGGGGCCCAGATCGGGAGACGGGAGATGCTGCCGTCACCCTGCTGACCATTGTGATTGATCTGGGCGAAGATCTTGGAGTCATACTGGTGCACGTAATCGGTGATCTTCTTGAAACCGGGTATCACTTCCGCATGGTAGACGTCGATCAGCTTCTCGTAGGCCATGTCGGTCGGATGGACCGTCAGCTCCTCGGTGATGATCAGGCCGGCCCCTCCCTTGGCCCGCTCACCCCAGTAGTACATCTGGCGGTCACTGGGAAGATTGCCTACGGCCAGGTTGGTCAGGTGCGGCTGGAAGGAGATGCGGTTCTTGACTTCGACCGTACCTATCTTGAGGGGTGAGAACAGATTCGGAAACATCATGGTGGTAGCTCCTAAAGTTTATTCTATTAATTCTCACCCCATCCCCACCCCAACCCTCCCCTTGAAGGGTAGGGAGTCGGAATCAGGTTCCTCCCCCTTCAAGGGGGAGGTCAGGAGAGGGATGGGGTTAATCAGGCTGCCGCTTGCAACCGATTGTCGGCGATGCTCGTCACACAGCGCTCAAGGCACTCGGGGTCACCGCCGTTGATATCGTTTTTAAGATGCCACGCCACGGCCGGGCACCCTCCGTGACACTGGTCGAAACGCGTGCACTCTTCACAGGAGTGGATGCGCAGGTTGCGGAACGAGGCGTAGATTTCCGAACCGTCCCAGATATCCTGAAAACTGGAGGCACGGAGATCGCCGGCCTCGAAACGGTCGCTCTGCAGAAAGGCGCAGGGATACATGTGGCCGGTAGGACTGACGCAGCAGGTTAACTTGGCCGCGCCGCAGAGGTTGAGGCCGAGTCCCTGACGTTCCTGGGATGTCAGCGAGAAGAAGCTGTCGCCGGTGCGCACGTCGCCGCTCATTGCCAGCCAGTCGGAAAAGGCCAGCAGCTGCGACGGGGTCGGCCTGAGCGATTCCCAGTTGTCCGCGCCGCGTCCTGACGGGCGGAAACGGCTGACCCGCAGCGACACGCCAAGGGAGCGGGCCAAATCGTGCATGGCCGGGATCTCGTCGGCATTGTGGGTCGTAAGGACCGTATTGATACTGGCAGGGATTTTGGTGGCAGCAAGAAGCTTGACCGCCTTTATCGCGGCGTCGTAAACTCCGGCTCCGCGAACGGCGTCGCAGGTTTCGCGTTTGGCCCCGTCCAGGCTCACCTGGATGGCGACAAGGCGATTTGAGGCAAGCCGTGCGACCAGCTCGGGAGTGATCAAGGTGCCGTTGGTGGAGATGCAGGTCATGATGCCATGTGTGTGGCAGGCGGCAAGAATTTCTTCAAAATCCGGCCGGATAAACGGCTCCCCGCCGCCAAAATTGACCTGGAAGACACCGGCGGTATGCAGTTGCTCAACAAGATCAAGCGCTTCAGCGGTGGAGAGTTCGTTTCGGGCCGGATCTCCTGAAGAGGAAAGGCAGTGGCTGCAACGGAGGTTGCAAGCCTGAGTGACTTCCCAGGTCAGATTTACCGGAGAACGCATACCCATTTCGACATATTTATTGCTCATGGAGAAATCCTTTTTCCAGGAGTTGAGTTACAAATTTTTGTAAGGCCCTCTTCTCCGATTCCGATGTGCCGGCGGGAAATTCATCCCTGCCGCGGACGGTCCCGTAATAATCGGCGGGAAGAAGGGTACCGGTGGCTGCGAAGAGGAGGCGCGGTCCCTTGCAATCATAAAACAGGAGACCGAACCCCTCTTGCCGCGCGCGGCAGGACGGATGCAGCTTTATGCCTGCCGCAGCCATCTTAGTAAACCCCGCAGATGCCGTCGATTGCGAGTTCCTCGACCTGGATTTCCTCGAGGATACGGGGTTCCTCGGTGCTGCATGTTTCGACTGCCTGAACTTCTGTTTCCATGTTATTCTCCTTTCGTCTTGGTCGCACCTTCTCAGGGTGCGCTGTGGTATGCCGTCCTTATTGCAACGGCAATGCCAACAAATATAACGCTGATATGCTGTGTGATTTCAATGGGTTCATAACCTGATTTCCTCATTTGCGGTATTGACGTGTGGAGAAATGGGACACAATTTGAACTGCGAATTAATCCCTGCGTCTCGCCAAACGTGGCAAATGTCAACAATGAGTATAATATCTACAGTGCTTTAAACTTGCGTTTTGTAACTATACCACTGCTTTTGAAAATGGAAATATTGCCTGCAAGTTTTTTTTGTGTAACTAACGGAACCCAAATGAAAAATATCCGTTCCAACATCGCCAGGCTGTACGCCTTTTCCTTCCTGCAGATGACCCTCTTCCCGATGGCGATCATCACGCTGTTCTGGAAAGATCGTATCGGCCTCTCCCTGACCCAGATCCTGCTGCTGCAGGGGATCCTCTCCATCGTGATGGTGGTGATGGAGTACCCCAGCGGCTATATCAGCGACCGGATCGGCTACCGCGTTTCCCTGAACCTGGCGGCGCTGCTCGGCATGGCCGGCTGGGGTATCTATACGGTGGCCGCCACCTTCGCCCATGTCATGGTGGCCGAGATCCTGCTCGGGATCTCCCTCGCCTTCATCAGCGGCTCGGACAGCGCCCTGTTGTATGAAACCCTCAAGAGCCAAGACGCGGAGCAGAGCTATGCCCGCCATCAGGGGCGGATGAGCGGCTATGCCCAGGGGGGCGAGGCGCTGGGGGCGGTATTTGCGGGGGTTCTCTACGCCTATGCGCCGCTGCTGCCGTTTGTCCTGCAGATCGGCGTCTGGTTCCTGGTGCTGCTGATCACCCGCTCCATGGTCGAACCAACGCGGGAGATCGCCCCTCACGCGGGCCATCTGGCAGAGGCGCTGCGCACGGCGCGCTATGCCTTCGTGGAAAACAAAGGTCTGCGCTACAATATCCTGCTCAATTCGGTGCTGGGGCTCGCCTCGTTTTATCCGGTCTGGCTGATCCAGCCCTACATGCAGCACGCGGGGGTGCCTCTGACCTGGTTCGGCCCGGTCTGGAGCGGGGCAAACCTGACCGTGGCCTTTTTCTCGCTGACCAGCCATCGGGTCACCGGTTTTCTGGGGGAGCGGTTCATGGTGCTGCTGTTTCTGGTCCTGATTATCGTGGGGTATCTGGGGCTGGGATTAATCGGCGGGTTGTGGGGATTTTTGTTCTATTACCTGTTGACGAGCATGAGAGGCCTGCGCGGGCCGATGATGCTCAATCTCACCCAGAAAGAGTGTCCGTCGGCCAACCGGGCCGGCATCCTGTCGCTGCAGTCGCTCTGCTTCCGGCTGTTGTTCGTCTGCACCGGGCCGCTGGTGGGGATGTTGGCCGACAGGGGAGGGGTAGGCCGGGCTTTTCAATATCTTCTATATGCCTTCCTTCTCATCCTGCCGCCGCTCGTCTTCCTCTTCTTTCGGAACCTTCCGAAGGGAGAACAGAGGGAGATATTATTGAAACCGGATTAACCTCCATGCCGAGGAGGATGCTGCTTGCTGTGCTAAATGACCAAATGACTTATTTTGTCGCATAAATGTGTTTACATACTATTTAGCACAATGATCAAGGAGAAGAATCCCGAATGAAGCATTATGAAACCACCTACTGTCTCTACGCCAATGTCTCCTCTTGGAGATACGCCTGCGAAGCGGGTCGCATAAAAGAAACCGCTAGCAGGCCAAATCCGCATATAGGTCTTGAAATCGCTGCCATAGATGGAGACTATGGGCTTGATGGTATTTTTAGTAACATGCCACTCTATCTCGACATTAGTTGTGACGACCAGGAACAACTCCACCTGTTGCAGTCACCCAGTTGGCAACTGGATCTTATACCTGCCAGCGATGATGAACCGATAATGCCAAGGTTTCTGTCGGCGGGCTTAGCTGTGACGGAAACTTCGTTGCGAGACTTGAAGGATTGCCTGTTTCTTACGGCCAATTCAGCAGATTGCTCTGTAAAGATACAGTTAGCAGTACAGGAAAACGGGGGGAGATGCTCTGAAAATGACGTGGCGGAGCGCAGCTTCTCGATTGTTGAATTCGGCTATACGTTGGAGCATGAGAGGAAGAATATATGAAGCTGACCATTCATCGCGGCGCACAGGAGATTGGCGGCAGTTGCGTACAAATCACAGCGGGAAACCGATCAATTTTGCTTGATGCAGGCTTACCGCTTGGGGAAAGCCGCAGCGAAGTTGACTTGACTGAAATCGACTTCAGTGACGTATTCATAAGTCATCCTCACCAGGATCATTTCGGCCTGATCGAAAATATCGCAGCCGACAAAACCGTTCACATCGGTGAAACTGCACGTAAACTCATTTCAGCGACGCGTATTTTTCTCGATAAACCACCCCTTACCAATAACTTCAGTGAACTTCACAATCGTGTCTGGATAGAGCTGGGGCCTGACTTCCGCGTCATGCCATATCTGATGGATCACTCCTGCGTTGATGCATTTGGTTTTCTGATCGAGGCTGACGGTAAACGTATCTATTACAGCGGCGATTTTCGGGCGCATGGCCGTCGCAAGCAAGCCTTTGACTGGTTTCTGAACGATCCGCCGTGCGACATTGATTTGCTTCTTATGGAAGGGACGATGATGGGGCGGGAAAATATCACCTTTAAAGATGAAGATGCGGTCGAACAAGGTATGTTGGAGGTATTGAGGAAACATGATGACCATGCCTGCTTCCTGATATGTTCCGGGCAGCACATCGACCGGATTTGTGCCGCCTACCGAGCGTGCATCCGGGCAGATCGGATTTTCGTCATTGATATGTATACCGCTTATATACTGCGGACCGTTGCACAGAGATTTCCGTCGATTCCGGACATCAATACAGCGAATAATATTAAGGTTCTGGCCAAAGGATTAACAGCCCGTGCTCACTATTCCAAAATCACAGATAATCGAAACAGTTTCGGAGCATTTTCACACGATATTTTTCATCCTGAAACCACGATCACGCTTGATGAAATTATGGCGCAACCGGGTCGATACTTTTTAAAGATCAGTAATTTCTCCGATCTGCTTAAAAAGCTGGAACAGTGCTGCGTGATCTACTCGATGTGGTCAGGATACCTTGAAGAACCGAAATATCGTGAAATAAAGCAGAATCCCAAAGTTGATTTTCATGAAATCCATACCAGCGGCCATGCTATACGTGAGGATCTACAGCGTTTTGCAGCAGCACTGAAGCCAAAGAGGCTAATTCCGGTGCATACGGAAAAAGCTGAAGAGTATGAAAACTTCTTCGAAAACGTTTTCGCGCTTAAAGACGGCGAGACGTTGCAGATTTAATGGGAAACAAGTCGTATTAATGTTGAAATATTGATATTTAAGCGACAAAAAATGATTTTCTGGAGAGCTTACTCTTTTTGTAATTTGTAAGAATAGAGTGATCCCAAGTTTTAAAGTTTTAGCAACACTATATCTACAGGAGGACAAGATTATGGCAGAAGAACTCTTAAAGTATTTCAAGAATGCAAAAAACTTGAACGAGGAATTTCAAGCGGAGCTGAAAACAAAAAAGTTACACTTTAGAGGTAATCTTGGGTCATTCTCTTTAATTAGTCTTGACCGGAAGACGCCGGAACAGGGTAAGGGTGGTTTTAAAGAAGAGTCACAAGGACGCGAATTTTTACCAAAAATTGAAATACACTTGTCAGACAAACTTGGGAAGATTGAACGTGGGGAGCTCCGTACTCGTCCTACAAGGGAAAAGGAGTTGCAGGCATGGATTATCAACTATGCTATCAACAATGGCTATAATCTCCCCTTTTCAAGCGGATTAAAGTTTTTGACCTCTGAGTTAGCTTTTCAAAAATCAGAGAAGAAAATTGTCAATGACATCCTGGCAATCGACCAAGAGGGAACTCTTGTAGTTGTTGAACTTAAATCAGTTCGAGATAAAAAAGAGTTAGAGAGACAGGTTGATGATTTTTGCATGATTATCGCTGATAAAAAAGCTTTTTTCAAAGAGTTGGTTGTTTTTTTAGCTCCAGAAAGACCATGGAACGGGAAAGTTCGTAAAATGATCGTTTGGCCGGATGCAAATAACAAAACACGAGCAGATTGGGAAAATAAAGATGGAGTTCATATAGAAGAAGTCCGGTATAAGGAAATTATAGGATCAGATAAGCATAAAAAAATAGTTTACAATGAAACAGACGAAATAGAATTTTATTATTAACGCGCAGTTTCCTACAAAACTATCGTCGTAAGGTGCAACAGGCATTATTTGGAGAAAAAAAATTCCGGCGTAACTTCAATCTAGGAGGGTAAAATGGCAGATTACAAATTTGATGGTAAGGAACTCCGTGATCGTCGAGGCAGCAAACTCGCAGTACTTGATGGAAAGTACATACGCGATGACCGTGGTAGCAAAGTAGGTGAGATTGACGGCAAATATTTACGAGATAGTCGTGGTAGCAAAGTGGCCGAGTTCGATGGGAAAGACATTCGTGATTCACGCGGATCTAAAATTGCAACCATTGATGATGTGAGAAAATCTATTGAAGGAATAGGTGGGGCATCGTTGGTTGCTATGTGGCTCTTTTTTGTCCGATAGCGTTCAGGTACAGCTTGCTGGCTTCCTCCAGACCCCTCATCGCGGAGACGCCCTTGTCTTCGGCTAGTACTTTGGTGACCCTGTCTCGCGACAATGACAATTCTCGTACTGTCGTACAGAGGACTTGCACCCACCATGAAGAGAAGATGATAACGTCTGAGACTTCAAAGAATCTATCTCAATAATGATCGCGACACTGCGCAATCAGGAGGGTATCACCTTCGACTACATACACCAAGCGGTGGCAGCTGTCTATTCTGCGAGACCAGAAACCCGCCAGCTGATGCTTGAGCGGTTCGGGTTTGCCAATACCGGTAAAAGGTTCTCGCCGAATCTCCCGGATAAGCTGATTGATGCGCTTGAGCATCGCCTTGTCAGTCACCTGCCAATAGAGGTAGTCGTCCCACGCCGCGGTTGAGAATTTGATCATCATTCCGTCAACTCTCTAATCTGTCCGCCTCCCGCACGTAGCTCCTCGACTGATTCAAGCAACCGCTTGGCACCTTGGGGATTCCGGAGCAGGTATGCGGTTTCTTCAAATGCGTGGTAATCGTCAAGGGAAAGGATGACAACCGGCTTGCCCCGCTGGCTGGTCACTACCACTGGAATGTGGTCTTCGTTAACCGATCGCATGACTTCTGCCAGGTGCTGTCGCGTATAAGTATAGGTCAGAGCATTCATAGCTATTGTCTCCTTGCTGTATATGTACATAACATAGTACATGTCGGTTCAAAAATCAATAAATGAAGCCCTGGGGGAATGTAGTTGCTTTTCAACCAGCCAGGATCCGGAAATTTGATAAAAGCATTGTTTTGCGGAGGGTTCCATGCATGTCGTCGCCATCAGCAACTGGAAAGAAGAGACTGCCGGGTTGGTTCAGGCACTCGCAAGTGCCCTCGGAATAACGGCCTTTGAAGCACGGCCGCGCATGATTGGCAATGGGCCTGCCGTGGTGGCCAGTTTCGCCAATGCGGAGATGGCACTGGCGTTGACAAAGAAGCTGAATCAGATCGGGTTCGCGACGCTGGTCGTCGATGCCTTGGCAGTTCGCAGCAAGGCAGGCCAATTCATCGTCCGCCGTTTTCAGTTTAACAAATGGTCATTGCTCATCGAGACGAGCGGCGGGCAACAAGAAGAGGTCCCTTACGAAGAGATCGACCTTTTTCTGACGGGCACCAGCATCGCGGGGACTTCCGAGACAAAAACGGTTACCGAGCGCAAGTTCAGCATCGGCAAGACCCTTCTTTCCGGGGGAATTCCGATGACCAGCAAGGTTGAACACCAGGAGGAGACAACAACCGAAGAGCGGGGAAAGATCCTCTATCTTTATGCCGGCCAGCGTCCGCCGGTTGTCTTCAGCCAGAACGGCATGAGTTACGAGGGCTTCGGCGCAGAAATGAAGCTGTCCCGTGAGCTGAACTTTACCCACCTGACAAGCGAACTGCGCAGGCTCTGCCCCGGAGCCCGCTATGATGACCGCCTGCTTAACCGCGCTGGTCAGGCCAGACTGCTCGGCCCCACCCTTAACCCGGAAACCAACCTCGATCTGGCGGCCGAAATCCTTGCAAGAAGCCTGCGGAGCGGAGTCGGCGAAAACCCTTACCACCCCTAGCCCCTCCTACCAAAAGTAGGCGCTTTCAAGCGAAATAGGAGGGGGATTTTAAACTTCCCTCCTTGATAAGGAGGGGTAGGGGGTGGTCGATTTTTTACCTCACCCGCAAAATGTATCGATAATCCGGCGCGCGATACTGCGACGCGGCGGCAGTGCAGGGAGGGCCGATACCTTGAACCAGCGGGCGTCTTCAAGTTCACTATGGTCCACGACGATCTCGCCCCCGGCATATTCC
>Ga0137385_10004187_pt1 | contig 12600 bp, 12 predicted proteins | sample SagtaG_FD_104921 | JGI IMG/M metagenome (GOLD analysis project Ga0137385, IMG submission 104921) | Vadose zone soil microbial communities from Sagehorn Ranch, Mendocino, California, USA - Sage2_R_80_16 metaG | ecosystem: Environmental > Terrestrial > Soil > Vadose zone | place: USA: California...
ACCAGGTCGAGATAGCGGTTGCCGTCCGCGTCCCAGACCCACGGGCCGTCGCCGCGCACCAGCGTGAGTTGGGGCGTGCCGTAGTTGTCCATGAACACGGACCGCCACTTGGCCTGGCCGTCCATATTGGATTCGATCACGTCGGCTCCTCGTCCGGCAGCACCATGGTCCCCACGCCACGGGTGGTGAAGACCTCCAGCAGCAGCGAATGCGCCAGCCGGCCGTCGATCACGTGTGCCCCGGCAACGCCGCCGCGCACCGCGCGCAGGCAGGCCTCCATCTTCGGCACCATGCCGCTGGCGAGATCGGGCAGCACCCGCTCCAGTTCCTCGGCCCGGATCTCGTGCCGCAGCGAGGCACGGTCGGGCCACTTCAGGTACAGACCCTCCACATCGGTCAGCACGACGAGCTTGGCCGCGCCCAGCGCGACCGCGAGCGCGCCCGCTGCGGTGTCCGCGTTCACGTTGTGCACCACGCCGTCCACATCCGGCGCGACGGTCGACACCACCGGGATCCGGCCGGCTCGCACGATATCCAGCACAGCATCTGGATTGACCGCGACCACGTCACCCACCAGGCCGATGTCCACCGGTTCACCGTCCACAATGGCCGGCCGACGCCGGGCGGTGAACAGGTGCGCGTCCTCACCGGAGATGCCGACGGCGTAGGGGCCGTGCTGGTTGATCAGGCCGACGAGTTCGCGGCCGACCTGGCCGACGAGCACCATCCGGACCACGTCCATGGTCTCCGGCGTGGTCACCCGCAGGCCGCCTTGAAACCGGCCGGGAATGCCGAGCCGGTCGAGCATCGCGGTGATCTGCGGGCCGCCGCCGTGCACCACGACCGGGTGCAGGCCGACGAGCCGCAGGAACATCATGTCCTGCGCGAACGCCTGCTTGAGTTGCTCGTCGACCATGGCGTTGCCGCCGTACTTCACCACCACGATCGCGTCGTGAAACCGTTGCAGCCACGGCAAGGCCTCGATCAGGACCTCGGCCTTGCCGGCTGCGTCGGCGCGTTCGTGCGCATGGAACGCGGCGGTGAACTCGGGCGCGCTGGGGGACCTGCCGGACACGCCGGAGGCGAGCAGCAGCACGGTGCCGGTGAGGTTGTCCAGGACCGTGCCGAGCGCGACCGGGTCGAGCACGGCGTCGGTGAGCAGCACCGTGCCCTCGTCGGTGGCGAGCGTGGTGATGTGCCAGTCGCCGTCGACGGTCGCGACGGGCTGGGGGTCGGCGGCCTCACAGACCGCGACTTCGACCGCGCCGATGTTCAGTTCTTGGGCAACCCGTTCGGCGGTCTTGTGCACGGTGTCGAAGCTCACGCCGGGCGGCTCGAACGCGATGGCGCGCAACTGGCTGTCGGTGAGCACCTGGCGGGTCCACAGCTGCGCCGGGGTCAGGTCGGTGCCGGCGAAGCGGCCGCCTGCGGTGTCCGTCGGGCCTTCGTTGACCAGGACGTTGTCGATGAACCGGAAGCCGGCCGGCAGGTCGGTCACGGCGCCATCCCTACCGTGGACAGCCCGGCGGTTTCGGGGAAGCCGAGTGCCAGGTTCATGGACTGGATAGCGGCACCGGCCGTGCCCTTGGTCAAGTTGTCCACAGCCGATACCACGACCAGCCGGCCCGCGTCTACGTCCACAGTGAGTTGGAGGTGGACGGCGTTGCCGCCGAGCGTGGCCGACGTGGTGGGCCAGACGCCGTCGGGCAGCAGGTGCACGAACGGCTCGTCGGCGTAGGCGGCCCGGTAGGTCTTGTGGGCCGATTCGGTGTCCACTCCGGACCGAATCGGGGCGGAGCAGGTGGCCAGGAGGCCGCGGGCCATCGGCGCGAGGACCGGCGTGCACGACACGGTGACCGGGGTACCGGCCGCGGCGCTGAGGTTCTGCGCGATCTCCGGGGTGTGCCGGTGCGTGCCGCCGACGCCGTAGGCCGATGCGGAGCCCAGGACCTCGGTGGCCAGCAGGTGCGGCTTGAGTGCGCGGCCGGCACCGGACGTGCCGCTGACCGCGACCGCCTGCACGTCGGGCTCGACCAGGCCGGCGACCAGTGCCGGGGCGAGCGCGAGGCTGACGGCGGTCGGATAGCAGCCGGGCACGGCGATCCGGCGGGCGCCGATCAGCGTGTCGCGCACTCCGGGGAGTTCAGGCAGGCCGTAGGGCCAGGTGCCGGCGTGCTGGCCGCCGTACCAGCGGGTCCAGTCGCCGGCACTGGCCAGCCGGTGGTCCGCGCCGCAGTCCACGACCAGCGTGTCCGGGTCGAGTGCTGCGGCGAGGTCGGCGGACTTTCCGTGTGGCAGGGCAAGGAAGACGACGTCGTGGCCGGCCAGGGTGTCCGGCGTGGTGTCGGCGAGCACCCGGTCGGCGAGCGGGACCAGGTGCGGCTGGTGCTCGATCAGGCGGGTGCCGGCGCTGCCGCCCGCGGTCAGGGCGCCGATCTCGATTTCCGGGTGCGCCAGCAGCAGGCGCAGCAGTTCGCCCCCCGCGTAACCGCTCGCGCCCGCCACGGCGGCCCGAATCGTCATGTGGATGATTATGCACCAGCGTGCAAGTTCAATCAACCAATGGCATCAGCTCTTGACACCGTCGATGGCTTCCCTGATCAGGTCGGCGTGGCCGTTGTGTTGGGCGTACTCACAGATCATGTGGTGGTACAGCCAACGCAGGGACAAGTCGCCCCGGCGGGAATGAACGAACGTGTCGTCCAGCGACGCATTGGCCACGACCTCCGTGGCCAGATCCCGCTCCCGGAGCAGGGTCGCGTAGTCGGCCTCGGCCTGGTCGGGATCGACGTCGGTGAAGTCGGCGTCCTCGTTGTCATCCCGTACGTACAGCCAGGGCAGATCCGAACCCTGGACACGGCGGCGGAACCAGGCGCGTTCCACCTCCGCCATGTGGCGGATCAATCCGAGCAGCGAGAGGTTCGACGGCGGCACCGACTGACGGGCCAACTGCTCGCCGGTCAGGCCGGCGCACTTCTGCAACAGGTAGTCCCGGTGCACGTCGAGGAAGGCCGCCAGCATGGTCTGCTCGTCGGCGATGAACGGTTCGTCGATCGGCTTGATGTCAGGTGCTGTCCATACCATTCGGACATACTGCCCGAAGTCGCGTGGGAGCGCTCCTCATTTACTGATCGACTCGACGCGTGTCCATGATTTCCGCGTAACGATTCGGTGCGCATCAGCCAGGGAGTAATCCGACCGCATTGGGCCGAACGGGCGATGCACGAGCTGATCATGAACGCATGCGGTGGCGCCGCGAAGCTTTGTCCACGTTCGGTTCTGTCATGCGTTCCGTCACGTTTCTCCCCCGCTCGTCCGCCAGCAGCGCGCCGACCTCTCGTAACTGCGCGGCCAGGTGATCGGTGTCGGCGAGCAGGCGTGCCAGCGTCACGCCGCCCACCTCGGCAGGCGGCGCCCACCCGGTCGCGAGCCGGACCATCAACTCGGCGTTTTCCCGTAGCTGACCGGCCAATGCGCCGAGCATGCCGACGACGCCGTCGGGATGTTCGACCACGGCGCGCCGGCCCCGGTAGGCCCGCTGACGGCAGGCAGGCGAGCAGTACAGCCGCGGCCGCCCGGTGCCGCCGGACGACATCGGCCGACCACAGATTCGACAGTTCACCACATCACGCTTTCACCACGCGGTCGATCGCGAACGTTGCGAAACAATGATCCGACATCCGCCCAATGATTGCACTCCGTAAAGGTCTGGACCGCTCCATCGGGTGACGTCCACAGTTCTTGACCCTTTCATTCTACAGGTGTCTACTTGGTGAGCCCCCACGGAAATGCCCAGAAACCCGCATTTATTCCGACGGGCAGTCCAGACGTTTCCGTCGCCCGTCTTCCGCATCATGAGGAGTATTAACCGTGTCCACACAGTATTCCCTCACCGTGACCAACAATTCCACGCAGTACCAGGACCTGTGCCTCTACCAGACACCGGTGGACCTCGGCGTGCCCGACGCGATGTCGCTGGCGTGGTTTACCGCGCCGGCATGGCCATTGACGACCGTGAAGTTCACCTGGTCGATCAACTACAGCTTCATCTGGTCGCAGATCGGCTCGCTGCAGACCGGTGTGACCTTCCTCGCGCAGCAGAACGAGGCCGCCGACCCGGACGACCTGACCGCCAACCAGATCCTGTTCGACTACCGCGACGGCGCATTCACCTTCCGGCCGGGCGGTGCCGCCGGCGTGCCCGAGTTGGGTTCGCTCTACATCCGCGAGCTGTCCACGGTGCCCATCGGCTCGGCCACCGTCGGCATCGGCATGTCCAACGCGGGCGTGTTCGCCGTCCAGGCCCAGCCGAACATGAACCTCGTGTTCACCCCGCACCCGGAGTATTGGATCACCGCCGGCACCTACGAGCAGGGCCAGGTGCTGGACCACGAGCAGATCACCAACTCGGCCAACATCGCCTTCGACGCCACCTTCGACATGAAGGCCGTGCTGACGCCGATGAACACCTGGCAGATCAGTTCTGGTCAGGCCTGACCGGCCCGGTGCGCCGGCCTGGCGCGGCGCACCAGTCGGTGACGACGTCGTCGGTCGTCACCACGGGGGCGCGGAGCGTCCTGTCCCACGCTCCGCGCCCTCCCCGGAGAACCACCACGAATCCCTGGAGTTCCGTATGCCGAACTACACCGGAATACAGATCATCGGCTACGGGTCGGTCACCTCGCAGCCGACCCAGGTCCTACCGGACACGGCGTTGAACGCCTATCAGGCCGACGCCGAGCTACGCGCGACAACCCTGTGCCAGGTCGCCGAATGGACCAGGACGACCTTCGCCGAGAAGCTGGGCGACAGCAGGACGCTGAAGATCTTCCTGGTGCCCGAGTTCTACTTCCGCTACGGCGGCCCGAGCCGGCCGGCCGGCGAGTTGGGCGACAGCTACCCCGACGGCGAACAACTGTTGCCCATTGTCGCGGAGAAGCTGCTCCGGCGGTTCTTCGCGACCGAGTCGTATGCGGACTGGCTGATCGTGCCGGGCACCATGTTCTGGCACAAGTCGGCGGCCGAATCGGGCGCGACCCACCCGACATACTTCAATACGGTGCTCGCCATTCGGGGCGGTCCGGGTGCGGACCTGACCCCGGAGGAACGCGACGCCAACACGCGGCCCTGCCAGGTCCCCACCATGGGCGGCCTGTCCACCAACCAGAAGCGGCTGATGTCCACCATCGACTACGCACTGACCGAGGACCGCGGCGAATGGGACGCGGCGCTGAACCCGATGTTCGCGCCGATCCTCGGTGACTGGGACTGGTGGCGCTGGCATGCGTTCGGAGTGCAGGGCGTTGCCGGCCCGAGCGGTGATCCGATCGTGTTCGGTCTCGAGGTCTGCCTGGAACATATGGACGCGGGTGAGGCAAGCGGTCTCGGCGTGCTGCGCACGCTGGCACAGCACTACCCCAGCCACTGCCCGGGACCGGTGCCGGCGATCGATGTGCACCTCGTCACGTCATGCGGCATGAGCCTGCAGCCAGGACTCGGCATCGCCGCCAAGGTAGGCGGCCTGGCCGTACTCTGCGACGGCATGCAGCCACCCGGCGGCGCGACGTGGCCGAACGTCAACTGTGCCCGGGTGATCGGCATCGATGAGCACGAGACACACAACACGGCGCTGGCCGCGGTACCGCTGGTCACCCAGCGGCTGCCCGAACCGCTCCAGATCGGTGTGCCGGGGCAGCGACATACGCCGCCGGACGCGGTGTCGGTGTGGGAGACGATGGATCTCCAGTAGGGAACCGGACGCGCGGAGTCGAAGCGCGTTGGCCCTGCTGTTCGGCTGGTCCGCAGGGCACCATAGCCAAAACGTGCCACTCCAAACAGCGACCAAGGCCAAACGAAGCCGACCCACAGGCAGACCCCCGCCCAACCACGGGGGAGTGAGCCTTTTGTGTACCTATTCGTTATGCAACACGGTGTGCGTGGCCACGGTGGGCGTCAGTCTGGCGGATTGCCAAGCGGGTTGGGGTTGCCCCGGGCGTGGATCACCTCGCGGAGTGCTCGGGTCGCCAGTCGTACGAGGTTGAGCAACGCCTCGTCGGACACCAACAGGCTCAGTTCGAGGTTGGTATCGCCGAACACCAGGTAGGTATCTTCTTTGTCCACTTCGTAGCGCATGGGGCAGGTGTCCACGATGTAGACGCTGCTGACCATGGACAGCGATGTCGGGGCGTACATCGTGCCGTGCTGGTCGAAGACCATGGGTTCGGGTTGTGCCGTTGCGGGGGTCTGCGGTCGCGGTGGTGGTCGCCGGTCGGTGACACTGTTCGGGCTGGCCGCGCTGGTCTGGTCGTCGATATCGGTCATGATCCACTCCTGTGGTGGTCTGGGTGACGCACCTGTTCCCGGCGAGTAAGAGGTCACTGGGTGGGTCGGTGCGCTGGGTCTAGGCCAGCTTCGGCTGGACCTCAGGCAATCCCGGTTGGATCGTTTGGGCGCAGTGCTGCCAGATCCGGGCCTGGGTGTAGGCGATCGCGGCCGCGTCAAAGCCGATGAGCGGCAGATCCGACTGCCACAGTGCCGTTGCCCTGCGGTGCATCTCCACAGCGGCCGCCGCTGGCGTGGCGCTGGCCGCCAGCAGTTCAGCGGCCAGCGTGCGGACCTCGGCTCGGGCCAGGCACAGCTGGGCGCCGAAGGTATCGCCCGTGCTTGTGTGGAGTGCCGCGCTGAGTTTGTTGCGGTGGGCGTAGTCCACCCAGAGCGCCACCAGGTCGGTCATGGCCGGGGTGGCTGCGTGCCGGCTCGGTGTTTGACGGTCTGGACGTGCTGGTCCTCGGCTGCTTGGGGGTCGTGGCCGTACTGGGTGAGGTACTGATCCTGGAGGAGGGTCACGCTGAGGTCGGCAAGCTCCAGCATGTAGCCGCGCCAGTTCCATTGGGCCTGGTCGGTGAACTCCTTGGTCGGAGCCGCAGCCAGTGCCGTCCGGAAACTCTCTTCGAAGGCGAGCAGGCGCGCGATGCTGGTGCCGGTCGGGAGTTGTGTGGTGCTGGCCTGCTGGAAGTGTTGCATGACGCCAAGAAAGCTCGTGTCTGCTGGCCACGGCGATACCAGCCACCGATCGGGGTCCTCGGGGTCACGGACACCGGTGCCGGTCATGACCCACTCCCGCGTGGGTTGTGCTGGTCGAGATCGACGGTGGTGCAGTCCTGGAGTGTCCGCAGCAGTTGATCGGCCACGGTCCAGCGGATGGTCGTGTTGTCGTAGCGGACGAGGTAGTCCCGCAGGAGGACTGGCGTCGGACGTGCCGGCTGGTAGACCAGCCCTCGCACCCCGCAGACTGGGGCGCTGCGGGCACGGATGCCCAGGTACCCCTTGCACAGGGCAACACACAGCCGCGTCGCGACCGGGACACACGCCAGGCAGACCGGCGGTTCGGCGAGGTCGTAGTTCTCCGGCCAACCCTCCGCCTCGCTGTAGTAGGCCGGCAGCAGCCACAGCACGCCGTCCTCGTTGCGGTCGGCGGGTTGGCCGCAGACCTGGCACAGCAGTCGCCGCATGGCGCGTCGTTGCCGGAGGGAGTGGATGTTTCCGAACTGGGGCCGGCCATGGCCATGTCGGAGGTTTCTGCGGGTCCACAGGATGCCGTCCCGGTCCCGGTCGGCGGGGGCTTCGTCCGCGTAGGCGATACCGAACCCGATACCCATACTGGTGCGCAGGATGATCTCAGCGGGCTGCTTCTCCTCCTCACTCCAGGACGTGATGTAAGGCACGACCGAACCTCCACCGATTGTGGACGGGACGGGGATTCCAGCGGTGAGGGTCTGGCGGGGTGTGATCACGATGAGTTGCCTCCGGGCCGGTTGCGTACCTGGGCGGCACTCAGCGCCGGGGACAGGGGTACGTCGCCGAGCAAGGCGTCAGAAGGTGCTCAGTGCGCGAGCCAGCCGTTTGACCAGCGAGCAAACATCCGGCGCCAAGTGCCTTGGTGGCAACCTAGGAGGGCAACTGGTCAGTAACCCGGACTGTCAGTTCGGGCTGACCAGGCGTCCGGTTTACTCGACAGCCAGCCCGGCCCGAGTGGCGAGCCGGGCCGCCTCGGTGGCGACGCTTCGGCGGGCGCGGTGAATGACTGTGTTGACGAGTTGGTGGGCGGCCGGACGGTGGGTCACGTCTTCCGGTGCTTCATGACTGGCGGTTTGCAGCAGAATCAGGGCATTGCCGTAGTCCTGCCGCTGGACATGGCTCTTGGCCTGCTCTAGAAGGAACGCCACGCGCCGCTCAATTGACGGCGAGTGGACGTAGTCGATCCGCTCAGCCAGACGGAGGGCGTCGGCGGTTTCGCCGGCTTCGACCTCGATGCTGACGGCGTACATGGCGACGTTGGTCGGCCCGAAAGCGGTCCAATGAACGTTGCGCTCACCGGTGCGGGCGGCCAGTGGCACGGCGGCTCGGACCAGCTCGCGGGCCGTCCAGACCTGACCGTGCCGGGCGCTGGCGACCGCGCCGAGCAGAATCAGCGCGCCGGAGAGCGCTATCGCGTCGAGATCACCCGCTCGGGCAAGGGGCGCCAACTCATCGGCGGCCTGCATCGCGACGGCCTCACCGCCCTCGGCCTGCCGATCGGCCAGCAGGACATGAGCCATGTTCCACCGGGCGGCGGCCAATCGACCGGGGTCTTCGGCTCCTTCGGCTGCGCGCATTGCCCGGTCAGCGACGAGCAATGACAGATCCATCTGGCCAATCCGCTTGGTCACGGTGCGCAGCAGGGTGTACAGGTCGACGGCGCAGCGCTGGACGGCGCGCCACTCGGCATGTGCACCATCTCCACGGTATCGGCGGGCCGCCACTTCAACGCCCGTGACGAGCACCGGGAGTTGAGCTTGGAGCTGGCTGTACCGGTGGGGCGAGGTCTGCCAGACCTGCCAGGCCGACCGGACCCGCTGATGCAACTCCGGTACCGGCGGCGGCTCGCATGAGTCAGCGGGCTGCGTGAGTGCGCGGTGTAGCTCCAATCCGGCAACCGCCGCAGCGGGCCGCCCCGGAGGACGGACCGGCGGCTCGGCCAGCAAATGGGCAACGGACACGCCCAACACCCGAGCAAGCTCCACGAAGACCGGCACGGCAGGCAGTTTCTTCCCACGTTCAATCTGGTACAGGTAGTCGGGCGTGATGCCAGCCAGGCCCGCCACGACAGTTTGCGTCTGACGGTTGGCGACGCGAGCGGCACACGCACCCGTGCGCCGATGACCGAAGCTAGCTCGTCCATGCCGTTCGTCCCCTCGTTAGGGGGCATGACCAGCACAGATGGTACGCCGTCCATCACGGGCCGTAGGCACTGGCAAACTCGGCTGTATGTCCGCTGTACTCACCCCTCGCCTGCTCGTGTTGTGGGATGTCGACCACACCCTGATCGAGACGCGCGGCGTCGGCCGAGCCATCTACGACCAGGCGTTCTTGATGGCCGCTGGCAGGCCGCTGACCAAGCTGGCCCACATCTCCGGTCGAACCGAGTTGGACATCATGACCGAGAGCTTGCGCATGAACGGGATTGCACCAACCGACGAGATGATGACGAGGCTCGCGGATGCCCTGATCCAGGGCTACCAGAACGGACACGTCGAACTACGCACGATCGGCCGCGCACTACCTGGAGCTGCGGAAACGCTGGCCGAGTTAACGACACGACCGACTGTCTACCAGAGCGTGCTGACCGGCAACCTACGCGAGGTGGCGCGCATCAAGCTGGAAGTGTTCGGGCTCGACCGCTACCTCGACCTGGCAGCCGGGGCCTACGGCGATGACAACTCAGAACGGGTGAAATTGGTAGCCATCGCTCAGAAACGGGCCAGTGATCGGGTCGGGGTGGTGTTCGGCAACGAGGCGACCGTGTTGGTAGGCGATACACCCCAGGACGTGGCGGCTGGCTTGGCGGCTGGCGTGCGGATCGTCGCAGTGGCGACGGGTAAGACCGGCGCCGACGAACTACGAGCCGCCGGAGCACAGACGGTCGCGGCAGATCTTCATGAATGCTCGCAAATTCTCATGCATCTGGCCGAAGAACCCGCCAGGTAGTCACGCAGCCCGAGTGACGGATCGCAGTTCCCACATGGGCCATCCGGTGTGGTCCATTGTGGCCGGTGCCGTGTCGGAACAGTGGTAGTTCGGGCCGTGCGCCGACTACGTCGGAATATCTCCCTCGATCTTCTCCAACTCACCGGTCTCCGGCACGCGGGACAGCCGTCCGTAGGAGTCGTATATCGACTTCTCGCCCCGCTCCCGACGCACCTGACCAGGGCTGACCAATTGCTGGGGCTACGGTCTTTTTCAACCCTATGCCTGTCAAGCACCAAATGGGTGGCTCGCCGGAAATCTGTGGATAACCGGCGAACCTGTGGACAGACGAATTGACAGCTGCCGGCGCAGCGGTCAGGCGCGAAGTGCCGCCCCAAACCGTTGTGCCGCAAGCGCTACCGCGGCGTCGCGGGCCGCGGTGGCTTCATCGCGGGTGAGAGTCCGGTCCGGGGCGCGGAACCGCAGCGAGTACGCCAGCGAACGTTTGCCGTCGCCGACCTGGGCTCCGGTGTAGACGTCGAACAGCGACAGGTGTTCCAGCAACTCGCCGCTGCCGGCCCGCAGCACGTCCGACACCTCGGCGGCCGGGACCGACGCGTCCACCACGAGCGCCACGTCCAGCAGCACCGGCGGATACGGCGACACCACCGGCACCGGGCGCAGCTCCGGCACCGGCACCGCGTCCAGGTTCAGCTCCATGGCGCACGCTCGTTTCGGCAGGCCGAGCGCCTCGATCACCTTGGGGTGCAGCTCACCGGCATGCCCGACCACGACACCGGCCACGGACAGCGCGGCGCACCGGCCGGGATGCCATGGCGCGTAATCAGCCGCGGCCACGGTCAGCTCGACGCCGGACACCTCGCCGACGATCTGGGCGGCCCGGACCGCGTCCGACCACACCGCCGGTTCGCCCTTGCCCCACCAACCCGGCACCTGCCGGTGGCCGGCGAGCACCGCGGCCACGTGCACCGGCTGGTCGGGCAGCGCCGCATAGAGCGCTGCCAGTTCGTCGTCGGTCGGGCGGGCTTCGACGCCGACGTCAGGCACGTCGGGTGCGTCGGCGTTCGGCAGGAAGACCTGTCCGATGTGGAACAACGCGAGGTCGTGGAAACCGCGGGACACGTTGCGCTGCAAGGCATCCAGCAGGCCGGGCAGCAGCGTGGTCGCCATCAGGCCCGCATCGGCCTCCAGTGGGTTGAGCAGCGACACCGCGCGGCGGCGCGGATCGTCCTGCGTCAGGCCCAGTTTGTCCCACATGCCCGGCTCGACGAACGGGAACGGCAGCACCTCGACGTAACCGTCCTCGGCCAGTGCCCTGGACACCGAGCGGCGGCGGCGCTGCTCGGCGGTGAGGCCCCGGCCGGGCGGCGCGGCGGGCAGTACCGACGGAATGGTGTGGTAACCCTCCAGCCGCAGCACCTCCTCCACCAGGTCGGCCGGTTGTACCAGGTCGGCGCGCCAACTCGGCGGCGTCGCGGTGACCACGGGAGTGCCGTCCGACGCGGTGCCGACCTCGACCACACACCCGATCTGCTGCAACCGGCGCGCGGTGACACCACGGTCGTAGCGGACACCGGCGACACGGTCGGGCATGCCCATTGGGATCGTGACCGGGCCGGGCAACCGCGGCCGGCCGACGTCGGTACGGCCGGGCTGGATCGCGCCCTCCGCGTACCGGGCCAGCAGCCGGGCGGCCAGTTCCAGTGCCGCGGGCGGCACGGCCGGATCGACGTAGCGCTCGAACCGGCGGGACGCCTCGCTGGGCAGCTTGTGCCGCCGCGCGCTGCGTGCGATCGACGCCGGATCCCAGTTCGCGGCCTCCAACAGGATGTCCGTGCTGGTGTCGCGGACCTCTGTGGACGCGCCGCCCATCACGCCGGCCAGGCTGATCGCGCCGCTGTCGTCGGCGACCACCAGGTCGTCCGGGTCCAGGGTCCTGGTCACGTCGTCCAGCGTGACGAGCTTCTCGCCCTCCTGCGCCCTGCGGACCGTGATGTTGCCGTGCAACGCCGTGGTGTCGAAGGCGTGCAACGGCTGGCCGGTCTCCAGCATGACGTAGTTGGTCACGTCGACGACCAGCGAGATCGACCGCACGCCGGCCAGCATCAGCCGGCGCTGGATGGTCAGCGGGGTGGGCGCGGTCGGGTCGACGTTGGTGACCCGGCGGGTGACGAATCGGGGGCAGCCGAGCTGGTCCTCGATGTGCACCGGCCACGCGTTGCCCTCGGCCGCCGGGATCTCGATGGCGGCCGGGTCGCGGAAGCCGATGTCCAAGGCGCAGGCCAGTTCCCTGGCCAGGCCGCGCACGGACTGCGCGTAGCCCCGGTCGGGGGTGATGGCCAACTCCATCACCGTGTCGGCGAGTTCGAGCAGTTCGACCGCGTTGTCGCCGGGGCTCGCGGTGCCGCTGGGCAGCACCAGGATCCCGGCGTGGTCCTCACCGAGGCCCAGTTCGCGGACCGAGCAGATCATGCCGTCGCTGACGTGGCCGTACGTCTTGCGCGCACCGATGGCGAATCCGCCAGGCAGTTCCGCGCCCGGCAGCGCCACCACGACGAGGTCGCCCTCGACGAA